>Ga0306926_10006115_pt1 | contig 12916 bp, 13 predicted proteins | sample flu12Cox44000178_FD_203759 | JGI IMG/M metagenome (GOLD analysis project Ga0306926, IMG submission 203759) | Lab enrichment of tropical soil microbial communities from Luquillo Experimental Forest, Puerto Rico - flux8day.12C.oxic.44.000.178 (v2)... | ecosystem: Environmental > Terrestrial >... | reverse complement strand
TCACGCGCATGGGCACCTCGCCGTTCGTGTTGCTGGTCGACGCCCAGAGCCCGATCAAGGCGGCGGCCGAGCTCACAGCGAAACTGAAGGCGACGCCGGGCAAGAACAATTTCGGCGCCGGCGCATTGCCGGCGCGCGTCGCCTCCGAGCTCTACAAGATGGAGGCCGGCGTCGAGGCGGTGTACGTGGGCTACAAGAGCAACCCGCAGGCGATCCCCGACCTGCAGAGCGGCCTGCTGTCGTTCATGATGATCGACACGGTCAACGCCAAGATCGCGATCGACCGCGGCGCGCTGAAGGGCCTCTTCGTCACCGACACCGAACGCTATCCGCAGCTGCCCAACCTGCCGACCGCGGCCGAGGCCGGCTATCCCGGCGTGCTGCTGACGACCTGGACCGGCTATTACGTGCCCAAGGGCACGCCGCGCGAGATCGTGCAAAAGATCAATGCCGATATTCGCAAGGTCGCTGCCTTGCCGGAAATGAAGGCGCGGCTCGACGAAGCCGGCTGGTCGCCCAAGCTGATGGCGCCCGAGGAGTTCGCCGCCTTCACCGTTTCCGAGAAGGAGCGCTGGGGAAACATCATCCGGCGTGCCAATATAAGGTTGGAGTAGGAGAGAGCCATGCAAGGTTCGCTGCGCGGCAACAAGGGCCCCCGCATCCGCCACGTCGCGGACGAGAGCGCGCCCTATGAAACGATCACCATCGACAAGCTGACGCCGGTGATCGGCGCGGAGGTCGGCAACATCGATCTCAGCCAGCCGCTCTCCAACCGCCAGCAGGACGAGGTCCATCGCGCGCTGGCCGAGAACTGCGTCATCTTCTTCCGTGACCAGCACATCACGCGCGATCAGCACGTGGCGTTCGGCCGGCTGTTCGGCGATCTGCACGTCCATCCCGCCGCGCCGCACGAAGAAGGCCGGCCGGAGCTGATGATCATCCACGCCGACAAGGACAGCCCGCGCGCCAACGGCGAGGGCTGGCACACCGACGTGAGCTGCGATGTCGAGCCGCCGATGGGCTCGATCCTCTACATCAAGAAGTGCCCGCCCAAGGGCGGCGACACGCTGTTCGCCAACATGTACGCCGCCTACGAGGCGCTGTCGGACCGCATGAAGACCTATCTCGAGGGCATGACCGCCTTCCATGACGGCGAATCGGTCTATCGCGGCCTCTATAAGAATTTCGGCGTCGCTGAGAAGGAGCAGTATCCGCGCGCCGAGCACCCGGTGATCCGCACCCATCCGGTGACGCGCAAGAAAGCGCTCTACGTCAATCGCGGCTTCACGCGCCACCTGGTCGGCGTGCCGCGCGACGAGAGCGACGGCATCCTGCGCTATCTCTACGAGCACATGGAGAACCCGCTGTTCCAGTGCCGCTTCCGCTGGCGCGAGAACTCTATCGCCTTCTGGGACAATCGCTGCGTCCAGCACCGCGCCATGTGGGATTACTGGCCGCACACGCGCAGCGGCAATCGGGTCACGGTCGCGGGCGACAAGCCCTTCTGATCAACCATGCGATCGCGGGCCGCTCTTCTCGCGTTGGCGATAACGGCCGTGAGTCTTTGGCTGCTGCCGGCGTCGGCCGCGTCGTGCGCGGACGGCCCGATGCCCGGCGAGAAGCTCGCGGCGGGATGGGAGCGTTCCTACGCCGCCGGCTGCGTCGATCCGGCCGGCAAGCTGGCCGCCGGCTCGGAGACCCTGCATCTCGTGCCGCACAAAGGCCGGCTCTACGCCGCGGTGGGCCTCTGGATGGATCCGCGCAATCCCGTGTACGGCGGCTCGCCGGCTGACGGCAAATGGGCGCAGATCCTACGGCTCGATGCGCCGCGCGCCGGCTGGCAGGTCGATCTCGAGATGCCGCACCATGTCAGGGCCGAGCTGCTGTTCTCGGCCACCTTCCGCCTCGACGCCAATGGCCGTGCGTTGCCCCAGCCGGAAACGCTGCTGTTCGCCGCCACGTTTCTTGGCAACGGCGACGGCGGCATCAGCCTGTTCACGCGTGACGATGCGACCGGCGGCTGGGTGCGCAGCCAGATCATGCCCGGCCCGACCGGCAAGCACGGCGAGGACAATTCGGTCCGCGCCATGCGCGTCCATCGCGACAGCGTGACCGGGGCTGAGCGCCTGTTCGTCTCCGCCGGCACGAATGGCGTGTTCAGCGGCGTCTACGATCCGGCCGCGCCCGGCAAGGTGCGCTGGGATCGCAAACCGGAGATCGGCCCCTTGCCGGTGCGGCCGCTGGCGCTCGTCGAAGCCAACGGCGCACTCTTCTTCTCGGCCGACAAGGCGATCTACCGCCGCGTCGACGGCGCGGCGCCGCGTTGGGAGGTCGTGCACGACTTCAGTGACCTCGCGCCGGGCAAGACGGTGTCGCCGGTCGGCGGCATTCGCGGCCTCACGCCGATCGACAACCCGTCAGGCGGCCAGTCACTGCTCTTGATCTGGGAGCCCAATGAACGCTCGCGCTCCTGCGTGATGCGGCTCGATCCCGCTCCGTCCGGCTTTGCCCGTACGCAGGAGATCTGTCTCGACCAACTGGTTCGTGCCTATCTCGGCGGCACGCCCGTGCCGTTCGTGCTGGCGGGTTACAACAACTTCCTGCCGGTGAGCGACCAGGGCCGCACGCATCACCTGGTAGGGCTCGAGGCGTGGGTGCCGGGCACGCGCTGGCGCACGGTCCAGAGCAAGGACGCCAGGGGCGGCCACTATGCCGGCGCGCTCTATGCGATCCGTGACGGCGCGGGCAGCTATCGCCTCGCCGAGGTCAACGGCCGCATCGACGGTAACAATCCCGCGCTGGAAGCGACGCGCGCCTATGTGCTGTCGCCGTTCGCCGCCGATGCCGGCCGCGTCGTCTATATGGGCGGCTTCGATTGCAACTTCGTCCGCTGCTCCGACACCGCCTGGATTTTCCGCGCTGACGTGGCGACGATCTTGCGGTAACCAAGGCGCGTGCTTGTCATTTTCGATTGCGATGGCGTGCTGGTCGACAGCGAGCCGTTGGCCAACGCGAGTTTCTCCCAGGCCCTGAGGGCCGAGGGCCTCGACTGGACGGTCGAGGAGACGATGCGTCGCCTGATGGGTCGCTCGCTGAAATCCTGCGGCGAGATCGTCGAGGCCGAGCTCGGCCGCAAGCTGCCGGCCGATTTCTTCGACAAGATGCAGGCTCGCACCTACCAGAGCTTTCGCGCCGCGCCGCTCAAGCCCGTGCCCGGCGTGAAGCAGGCGGTCCAGGCGCTGCAGAAGGCCGGGCTCGACACCTGCGTGGCGAGCTCGGGCGCGGTCGAGAAGATGAAGTTCACCCTGGGCCTCACCGGCCTGTGGGATCTGTTCGGCGGCCGCGTGTTCAGTTCGTCACAGGTGCCGCGTGGCAAGCCGTTTCCCGATCTTTTCCTGCATGCCGCCCTCGAGATGAACGTGCAGCCGTTCGATTGCGTGGTCGTCGAGGATTCGGTGCCTGGCGTCCAAGCGGCGCGTTCTGCCGGCATGCGGGTGCTGGGCTATGTCGGCGCGCCCTACGTCGATCGCGACGCCGTGGCGGCAGCGGGCGCGTTTCTTTTCACCGACATGAAGCAACTGCCCGATCTGGTGATGCAATGACCGGTTCCTGGTCGATGGGCGAGGCGAAGCCCGAGCGCATCGTCGTGCTGGGCGCCGGCATGGCAGGGCTGGTCGCCGCGCGGTTGCTGCACGATTCGGGTTTCAAGGTGACGCTGCTGGAGGCGCGCGAGCGCATCGGCGGGCGGGTCTGGACCGACGATCGAGTCGGCGCGCCGGTCGATCTCGGCGGCTCGTGGGTGCATGGCGTGGAGGGCAACCCGCTGGCGCTGTGGTGCGGCAAGCTCGGCATCAGGCTGATCAGCTCGGAGGCCGACCGGCTGATCATCGATGAGCGTGCCTCGGCCACCACGCGCACGACGCAGCGCCGCAAGGCCTTCATGGGCGTCGCCGCCTTCGGTACCGCCATCGCCTTCGCCAGCTGGAAGAGCAAGTTCCTGACCAACGTGCGCGGACCGCGCTCGGTCTCGGTGAAGGATGCGATCGAGCCTCTGTTGCGCGCCCCGTGGTTGCCCGAGGTCGATCGCCTGGTGATCGCCACCTTCGTCGAGGGCAGCGAGGGCGTGAACGGCTCGGTGTGGGACCAGCTCTCGGCCGAGGAGTGGTTTCCGACCGAAGGCCTCGACGGCAACGCCCAGCCCCAGGGCGGCTTTCATCCTCTGCTCGAAGACGCCGTGCGCGGCGTCGACATCCGGCTCAACTCGCCCGTGACGGTGCTGTCCTGGACGGAGCATGGCGTGGCCGCGACGCTGGGGAGCGGTGAGCGCATCGAGGCCGACCGCGCCGTGGTCACCTTGCCGGTCGGACTGTTGCGCGACGGCCGCTTCCGCCTCGATCCGCTGCCGCCGCCCGCGCAAATGGCCGCGCTCAACCGGCTGGGCTACGGCGCGGGTGTGCTGGCCAAGATCTATTTGCGCTTCCCGCACGTCTTCTGGCCGGAGAAGTCGAAATGGTTCGGCCGGCTGCCGGACGCGCCGGACCGGCGCGGCACCTTCAACACCTTCGTCTCGCACACCGAGGAGACGGGCCTGCCGATTCTGCTGAGCTTCGCCAACGGGCACTCGGCGGTGCGCTACGAGCGCGATATGGGCGACGAGGAGGTGAAGCAGGCGGCGCTCGCCAGCCTGCGCAAGATGTTCGGCCACAACAAGGTGCCGGAGCCCGAAGCCTTCGTCTTTCCGCGCTGGCTCACCGATCCCTGGACGATGGGCGGCTATACCTATCCCGCGATCGGCAGCCCGCCCGAGGACCATGACGATCATGCCCGCCCGCTCGCCAACCGGGTGTTCTTCGCCGGCGAGGGCACCGAGCCGGTCGAGTACGGCACGGTGCATGCGGCCCTGTGGTCGGCAGAGCAGGCGGCGGAGGCGATCTTTGCCCGGGCGACCGGCGGCAGGGCGACGCGCGAGCATCGCCCGTGGGCCGGCGCGCGCCTGGGTGCTGGCCGCCACAATGGGTGATAGAAGTTAACGACCGGTGTCATCCCGAGCGAAGGAGGGACCTATGAAGTTAGCCAGCATCCTCTTCGTCCTGGTGATCATCTCCGGCCTCGCCACGCTCGGCGTCTTGTTCGCCGGCCTGATCAGCATGGCGCGCGGGCCGACAGATAGCGTCGAGCGGGCGCGCGGCAGCAACAAGCTGATGTGGTGGCGCGTGCGCCTGCAGTTTCTGACCATCGTGCTGATCCTGCTGTGGTACCTGGCAAGCAGGGCTTGATGGTCAAGCTGACGCGCATCTACACCAGGGGCGGCGACAAGGGACAGACCTCGCTCGGTCGTGGCGAGCGTGTCGCCAAGCATGATCTGCGCGTCGAAGCCTACGGCACGGTGGACGAGTTGAACGCGGTCGTCGGCATGGCGCGCAGCGTCATCTCGCGAGGTGAGGCCGACGCCATGCTGGCGCGCATCCAGAACGACCTGTTCGACCTCGGCGCTGACCTCTGCACTGTGAAGGCCAAGCGCGGCCAACCGGCGCTGCGCATCGTGCCGGAGCAGACGGCGCGGCTGGAGCGCGAGATCGACGCGATGAACGCCGAGCTCAGCCCGCTCAACTCCTTCATCCTGCCCGGTGGCAGCGAGGCCTCGGCCTGGCTCCATCTCGCGCGCACCGTGGCGCGCCGCGCCGAGCGGCGCATGACGCAGCTTGCCGTCAAGCAGACGGTCAGTCCCGAGGCGATCAAGTACATCAACCGCCTCTCCGACCATCTGTTCGTGCTCGCGCGGCGACTGAACGACAATGGTGCGGCAGACGTGCTGTGGGTCCCCGGCGGCAACCGCTAGGGTCGCTAAGTTATTGAAAAGCTGTCATAAAACTTCCGCCGTGCGATTTTGTGCAGCGCGGCATAGTCTTGACATAGTCGGCTGAACGCCCCTACACGAATTTCCCTTCGTCGGACGGGCCGTCCGGCCGCAACATCTATAGGCATAACGCGATGAAAGTGCTGGTCGCCGTCAAGCGGGTCATCGACTACAACGTCAAGATTCGCGTCAAGGCCGACAACACCGGCGTCGAGACGGCGAACGTCAAGATGTCCATGAACCCCTTCGATGAGATCGCCGTGGAAGAGGCGATCCGGCTGAAAGAGAAGGGGGCCGCGACCGAGATCATCGCCTTTTCCGCCGGTCCCGCGCAGTGCCAGGAGACGATCCGCACCGCGCTCGCCATGGGCGCCGACCGCGGCGTGCTGGTGCAGACCGACGCCGAGCTGCAGCCGCTGGCCGTTGCCAAGCTTTTGAAGGCCGTGGTCGACAAGGAGCAGCCCGGCCTGGTGATCGTCGGCAAGCAGGCGATCGACGATGATTCGAACGCCACCGGCCAGATGCTGTCGGCGCTGCTCGGCTGGTCGCAGGGCACCTTCGCCAACAAGCTCAACGTGGCCGACGGCTCGATCGAGGTGAAGCGCGAGGTCGATGGCGGCCTCGAGAACATCAAGATCAAGATGCCGGCGGTGATCACCACCGACCTCAGGCTCAACGAGCCGCGCTACGCCTCGCTGCCCAACATCATGAAGGCCAAGAAGAAGCCGATCGAGACCCTGGCACCGGATGCGCTGGGCGTCGACGTGGCGCCGCGGCTCAAGGTGCTGAAGGTCGAGGAACCGCCCAAGCGCAAGGCCGGCATCAAGGTGAAGACCGTGGCCGAGCTGGTCGACAAGCTGAAGAACGAAGCGGGAGTGATCTGAACATGGCCATTCTCGTGGTCGCCGCGCACGACAACAAGACCGTCCGCGCCAACGTCGCCAACGCCGTCGCCGCTGCCGGCCAGATGGGCGCCGACGTCACCGTGCTAGTCGCCGGCAGCAACTGCGGCGAGGCCGCCAAGTCGGCCGCTGCCCTTTCGGGCGTCGCCAAGGTGCTGCAGGCCGAGGATGCGGCCTATGCCAACTGGGTCGCCGAGGACATCGCGCCGCTGGTCGTGAAGCTCGCCCCCAACTACAGCCACGTCGTCATGGCCGCCGACTCGGTCGGCAAGAACCTGGCGCCGCGTGTCGCGGCCCTGCTCGATGTCGGCCAGGTCTCCGAGGCGATCAAGGTCGTGTCGCCCGACACCTTCGTGCGGCCGATCTACGCCGGCAACGCCATGGCCACTGTGCAGACGGCCGACAAGATCAAGGTCGTCACCATCCGCCCGACCAACTTCAAGGCGGGTGCCGGCGGCGGCTCCGCAGCCATCGAGCAGATCGGCGGCGAGGGCGCCAAGGGCCTTGCAGCCTATGTCGGCGCCGAGCTCTCCAAGAGCGAGCGGCCCGAGCTGACCTCGGCCAAGATCGTCGTCTCGGGTGGTCGCGGGCTGGCCAGCGGCGAGAACTTCAAGATCCTCGAGAAGCTCGCCGACACGCTGGGTGCCGGCCTCGGCGCCAGCCGCGCCGCCGTCGACGCCGGCTACGTGCCGAACGACTACCAGGTCGGCCAGACCGGCAAGGTGGTGGCGCCCGACCTCTATATTGCCATCGGCATCTCGGGCGCGATCCAGCATCTCGCCGGCATGAAGGATTCCAAGACCATCGTGGCGATCAACAAGGACGAAGAGGCCCCGATCTTCCAGGTGGCCGACTACGGCATCGTGGGCGATCTGTTCCAGATCGTTCCCGAGTTGACCGCCGCGGTCGAAAAGAAATAGCGCGGAGTATCGCGTCATGATCAAGCGCATCGGCGTCATCGGTGCCGGCCAGATGGGTTCCGGCATCGCCCATGTTTGCGCGCTGAAAGGGTTCGACATCCGCCTGATGGACGTCGACCAGCCGCACATCAACTCGGGCATCGAGAATATCGGCCGCAACATGGACCGCCAGATCGGCCGCGGCATGATCCGGCCGGAGGACAAGGACTCGGCGCTGAAGCGCATCCAGACCAGCACCGACCTCAAGCAGTTCGCCGACTGCGACCTGGTGGTCGAGGCCGCCACGGAAAACGAAGGCGTCAAACGCGACATCTTCAAGAAGCTGTGCGAGGGCCTGCCGCCCAACGTACTGCTGGCCACCAACACCTCGTCGATCTCGGTGACGCGGCTGGCCTCGGTGACCGATCGGCCCGGCAAGTTCATGGGCATGCACTTCATGAACCCGGTGCCGTTGATGGGCCTGGTCGAGCTGATCCGCGGCATCGCCACCGAGGAAGAGACCTTCCGCACCGTGCGCGACGTGGTGGTCAAGCTCGACAAGAAGCCGGTCAATGCCGAGGACTTCCCGGCCTTCATCGTCAACCGCATCCTGCTGCCTATGATCAACGAGGCGGTGTATGCGCTCTACGAGGGCGTCGGCAACGTAGAGGCGATCGACACCGGCATGAAGCTCGGCGCCAACCATCCGATGGGCCCGCTCGAGCTGGCCGACTTCATCGGCCTCGATACCTGCCTTTCGGTGATGCAGGTGCTGCACGAGGGATTGGCGGACTCCAAGTATCGGCCGTGTCCGCTCCTGGTGAAGTATGTCGAGGCCGGCTGGGTCGGCCGCAAGGTCAAGCGCGGCTTCTACGACTATTCAGGCGAGCGCCCTGTCCCGACGCGGTGATAGCGCGCGTCTCTCGTAGATGATCGCGATCCCGCGCCGCATCGCGCGGATTCCCCTGCTGCGAGGCGTAGTCCGTCTGATCCTGGCGGGTTGGGCGAGCCTGCTCTATGGGCGCTATCTGGTCGAGCGTCGCCAGGGCCTGACGCTGCTGATCGATCGCACCAATGCCGTCGACCGGGAGCTGCATATCTCGGGGGCGTGGGAACCGCAGACCGTGGAGCGGTTGTTCTCACTGGTCGCCGCCGAGCGGCAGTACCGCCCCGAGGGCGCGGTGTTCCTCGATGTCGGTGCGCACTGGGGCTTCTATGCCCTGCTGGCCCATAAAAAGGGCTGGTTCGAGCGCATTGTCGCTGTCGAGCCCGATCCGACCAACTACGCGCAGCTCCAGGCCAACCTGTTCCTCAACGGCGCGAGCACCGCGATCGAGGCGCTGAAGCTCGCCGCTAGCGACCGCGTGGCGACGTTCGGCCTCAGCGTCGACAGCCGCAATCGCGGCGGCAGCCATCTCGTCGAGGCGCGGGACGATATCGCCACCTGCCAGGCGGCGCGGCTCGACACGATGCTCGACTTTGCCGGCCGGTTGCTGGTGGTCAAAATCGACGTCGAAGGACACGAGGAGCCGGCGATCGAGGGGCTGCTGGCCGTGCTCGCCAGGAACCATTGCGTGCTCCAGATCGAGATCTGGAATTTGCCGGGCGACCAGCGCCGCGCCCTCCGACTCACCGAGCAGCTGGCGCGGCTCGGCATTCACCATGTCGACACGGTCGATCGCGACCATTTCTTCGTGAGCGGACGCAAGGCTGACACCGCGGATCATCATGGCGTAGGAGGAACCGAATGATTGTCTTTTCCAAACGGGCGATGGCGGCAGTGTCGCTGGCAGGCGTGTTGCTCGCGGCTCTGCCGTTCACCGCGGTCGAGGCTCAGACGCCCTGGGTTCTCATCGGCCGCGCCGCCGCCCATCGCATCCAGACCATGCGTCAGGGCCAGCAGGGCAACAATCCCGGCTACGACTTCGCCGCGGTGATCCTCGAGGCGCCGGCCGACCGGGTGTTCGCGGTGGCGCTCGACCATGCGCGCAAGAACACGGCGGTCCAGGTCACCATGGTCGATCAGGCCGGCCGCCGCCTGCAGGTCGCCGACGGCAGCCGGACCGCGACCTTGAGCGTGGTGCCGCTGAGCGACGGCGTGTCGGAGCTCTACATCATGGGCACGGCTGCGCCGGGCGAGGATTCCACCTCGTCGCGGGTCGTGCAGGCGGTCATGCGCGTCTGCGCCGAAATGCAGAAGAGCTGCCAACTGGCGCGCTGATGCGAACTTGCGGCAATATCCGCCGCATGCCCAAGCCGATCCGCATCGCCGTCCTGAACTTCGCCCACGAGACGGTGACGTTCCTGCCGAACGACACCACGCGCGACGACTTCATCTACGAAGGCTCGCCGGCCAAAGGCGAGGCGCTGCTCGCCTGGATGCCGCGCTCCTACATGGGCGGCTTCGTGAAGGTGGCGCGCGAGCACGAGGGCGTCGAGCTGGTCGGCATCGAATCGCCGCTGTGGCCCAAGACCGGCACCGGCTCGGGCTGGATCACCGAGGACGCCTACGAGCATTTCCTCGGCTGCCAGATCGCCGAGCTCAAGGCCGGCGGCAAATGGGACGGCGTCTATCTCGCCCTGCACGGCGCCATGGGGGTACGCGGGGTGCCCAAGCCCGAGGCCGACATCGCGCGGCGCGTGCGGGCCGTGGTCGGCCGCGACGCCTTCATCGCCGGCACCTTCGATCCGCACGGCAACGAGGACGAGGAGTTCCTGGCCGCCGCCGACATGGCGTTCTGCGTAAAATACTTCCCGCACTACGACGACCGCCTCCAGGGCGAGCGTGCGGCGCGCATGCTGATCCGCGCCATCCGCGGCGACTACAGGCCCGCGACCGTCACCGTTAAGGTGCCCATCCTCACGGCCACCGTTTTGCAATGGACCGGCGCGTCGCCGTGGATGGACCTGGTGCAACGCGCGATGGTCTGGGAGGCGCGCGAGCCTGATCTCTACATGAACGTCTTCTTCAGCTTCCCGTTCGCCGACGTGCCCGATGTCGGCATGACCATCCAGGCGATGAGCAACGGCAAGCCGGAGCTGGCGCGCCAGGCGGCCGACGACATGGCGGCGTGGGCATGGCGGCGCCGCAAGGAGCTGCTGAACACAGCCAAGGTCCATCCGATCCCGGAGGGTGTGCGCCTCGCCAAGGAGGCTCTCGCGCGCGGCGACTGGCCGGTCGTGCTGGCCGACCATTCCGACCGCTCGGGCTCGGCGACCTGGATCCTCCAGCAGGTGATCACGCAGGACCTCGGCGACGTGATGATCGCCACCATCGCCGACCGCAAGGCGGTCCAGGCGGTGAAGGCCAAGGGCCTGAAGGCGGGCGATCCATTCGACATGGAGGTCGGCGGACGGGCGGACGAATCGGCCGGCGCGCCCGTCCGGGTGCGGGGCACGATCTCGCTGGTCACGCACGCCTTCGGCCGCGATTGGGTCAGCGTCGCCTTCGGCAGGAACAATCTCGTGGTGCTGAGCGAGTACCTGACGCAGGTCATGTACCCGGCCGATCTCGCGGGGTTCGGCGCCGACAAGTACAAGGCCTTCGCCATCAAGTCGCGCGTGCACTTCCGGCGCGGCTTCGATGATTCGGGCTTCGCCAAGACCATCCTGCTGGTCGAGCCCGAGCAGCCGTTCCTCGGCACGGTTCGGCTCGACGCCTTGCCCTACAAGAACGTCGACGTGACGAAGTTCTATCCCTACGGCGACGTCAAATTTCCCTGAACGTCACTCCGCCGCGCGCAAGGGCGCGCGCGCCGGATGCTGGGCGGCGGCCAGCCGCCGCTCGTAGACGTCCTTCCACGGGCCCTGGTCGTCGCTGACGAAATAGCCGCTGCGCGCGCCGCGGTAGATGCTGGCGTCCTCGACGCCGGGCGGCCGCGCGCCCTGGTCGCGCAACGCCCGTGCCGCCAGCAAGAGGCGCCGGCGCGTGCGGGTGATCATCTGGTCCGACGGTCCCAGGTGCTCGAAGGTGTGGGAGGTGATCGGGCCCATGCTTTCGGTGATCGCCTGGTCCTGCAGGTGGATGCCGTCGATGCCGCTATAGATCGCGTTGCTGCGCTGCGCCTCGCGGTCGAGGCCCCAGTCGTTGCGCTCGCTGTCGGCCATGCGCCAGCGGCCGAGCCAGTCGGTGGTGTTGGGCAGCATCCGGTTGCCGCGGCTGGTGCCGCCGATCGGCGCGCCGTCCTTGAAGGCGGGCTGCGGCAGCGACATCGCCGAGTTGGCGCGCTTCCACCACAGGAAGACATACATGGTGTGATGATCGTCGATCGGCACCCAGGCGCGGCCATGGGCGTGGCTGTCGAATTCGCCGTTGGGCGCCTGGATCCAGCACGGGAACAGAAAGTTGGCGAACCGCCAGTAGGTGCGGCCCGGGCCGGCCGCGCGGTAGCCGGCATACTGCGTGCCCCACGGCGCGTCGGCAACGTGGAACTGCGGCGCGCGGTTGGTGACGGTGTGATAGAGCGGCTCTTCTTCGGTCAGCTGGTGCGCCTCGACGTGGCCGGCGTGCAGGTAGCCGAAGTGCGCGGTATCGATCTCACCCTCGAGCGCCTGCAGGTAGTTGCACTCGCGCATGACGAAGCCGACGTTGATCTCCTCGTCCGGCGCATCGAGGATCTGCAGCGCCGGCAAGGGCGGCGCCTCGGCCCGCTCCCCCATGTAGACCCAGACCACGCCGGCACGCTCTTGAGTGCGATAGGCCTTGGCGCGGACCTTGTGCTTGAAATCCTGGTCGGCCGGCACGCTCGGCATGTCGACGCACTGGCCGCTGACGTCGTACTTCCAGCCGTGATAGAGGCAGCGCAGGCCACCTTCCTCGTTGCGACCGAGGAACAGCGAGGCGCAGCGGTGCGGGCAACGATGATCCATCACGCCGACCCGGCCGGCGCTGTCGCGGAAGGCGATCAGCTTCTCGCCCAGGATCATCAGCCGGACCGGCGCGCCGTCGCGCTCGAGCTCCGACGATTTCAGCGCCGGCAGCCAGTACTCGCGCATCAGCCGGCCCATCATCGTGCCGGGGCCGACTTGCGTCAGCTCGGCGCTCTCGCTCGCTGTAGTCATTGCCGCTCCTACTTACCAGGCCCGCGATAGGCGACTTTCTTTGCCAGTGCCTTGTCCGTCTCCTCGACAGTCATCAGCACCGTGGTCTTGGTGCGGACCAGCCCGGTGCCCGAGATAGTAAGCGCCAGCGCCGTGGCACTCACCGTATCGGGCAGATCCAGGATTCCCACCACGTCGTGCTCGCCGAGCGCAAAGTA
>Ga0306926_10006114_pt1 | contig 12917 bp, 12 predicted proteins | sample flu12Cox44000178_FD_203759 | JGI IMG/M metagenome (GOLD analysis project Ga0306926, IMG submission 203759) | Lab enrichment of tropical soil microbial communities from Luquillo Experimental Forest, Puerto Rico - flux8day.12C.oxic.44.000.178 (v2)... | ecosystem: Environmental > Terrestrial >... | reverse complement strand
CCGGATCGATCTGCCAGACCTCTTTCAGCCCGATGCCGAACTTGCCCGGCTCGGATTTCGCGTCGAGCGCGAACTTTGCGATGAGCTGCTTGGTCAGGCTGCCGCGGGCGCCTTCCGCAAACAGTGTGTATTTGCCGCAAAGCTCCATGCCCCGCGTGTAGCTTGCCTTGTGCGAACCATCCTTGGCGATGCCCATGTCACCGGTGGCGATGCCGCGCACGTTGCCCTTGTCGTCATAGAGCACCTCGGTCGCGGCAAAGCCGGGATAGATTTCGACGCCCAGCGCCTCCGCCTTGCCGGCGAGCCAGCGGCAGACCCTGCCGAGCGAGCCGATGTAGCAATGGTGATTGTTCATCAGCGGCGGCATGATGAAGGTCGGCAGCGAGATCGCGCTGGACCTGGTCATCCAGTAGAACTTGTCCGTTTTGACCTGCGTCTTCAACGGACAGTCGGCGTCCTCGCGCCAGTCGGGAATGAGCTTGTCGAGCCCGGCCGGATCGATCACCGCGCCCGACAGGATATGCGCGCCGACCTCGCTTCCCTTCTCGACCACGACGATGTTGAGGTCGGCGTTGAGCTGCTTCAGCCGGATCGCGGCGGACAAGCCGGACGGCCCGGCGCCGACGATGACGACGTCGAATTCCATGGATTCGCGAGGGGGTAATTCTTCGCTGCTCATGACCTTGGCCCGGCTGACTTGGTGTTTCCCGTTATGCGTTCCCTTGTTTCCGATTTTTTCGGACAGGACAACCACCGAAATTGATTTCGGCGACGACGTTTCGTTTTGGCGCGATGCGGCGTAGATTGAGCCAATGTCGCCCACCCCCGATCCCGCCCCCAACGTTCGGCAATTGCTGGCTTTCTATCTCGAGACCGGCGTCGACTGCGCGCTCAATGAAGAGCCGATCAACCGTCTGGCCGATCCGGATATCGCGCCAGTCGAGCGCCCAGCTTCGCCGGCGCAGCCGATTCGGGTCGTGCCCGCGGCTGTTCCGCTTGCGTCGGCCGAGCCACCGCCCACGCCAGACGCCGCGATTGCCTCCGCCCGGGAGGCCGCGCGTACCGCGCCGACCCTGGAAGCGCTGCGCGAGCTGATGGAAAAATTCGACGGTTGCGCGCTGAAATCGACCGCGACGCGGCTGGTGTTCGCCGACGGCAACCCCGGCGCGCGAGTGATGTTCGTCGGCGAAGCCCCAGGGCGCGACGAGGACCTCGAAGGGCTTCCCTTTGTCGGGCGTTCGGGAAAACTGCTCGACCGCATGATCGGCGCAATCGGGCTCGATCGAAGGAGCGCCTATATCGCCAACGTCATTCCCTGGCGGCCACCCGGCAACCGCACGCCGACCCCGCAGGAAACACAGATCTGCCTGCCCTTCATCCAGCGCCAGATCGAGCTGGTCAATCCCGATGTGCTGGTGACGCTCGGCAATCCCTCCACGCAAACCCTGCTGTCGACGCGCGAGGGCATCATGCGCACGCGCGGCAAATGGTTCGAGTACGACACCGGCACGCGGGCCATCCGCGCGCTGCCCACCTTCCATCCGGCCTATCTGCTCCGCTCGCCATCCTACAAGCGGATGGCTTGGCAGGATTTGCGCGCGATCGCCAAGGCGCTCCATCAATAAATGACTGCCAATACTACTGCCCTTTCGGCCGCACGATCGCCCAGCCGATCCTGAGCAGAGGCTGGCGTCCATTGACCAGCCATTCGAACGCATGCGGCACCTCAGGCACGATGCCAGGAAACCGCCGTGCGATATCGGGAGGCGGCGTCCCGACGGTGTCGGCGGCGCGCCAGACGACGACGCCGCCGGTCTCGCTGAATTTCGTCCAGTTGATCCAGGGCGTTCGCTGCGATGTCGCGTCGAGAAACAGATGCGGCCGCCCGCGATCGAGCGAGATCAGGCTGGCAAGCTGCGGATCGCCCGCGACCGCACGCAGGCGTTGATTGGTTCGCCGCTCAAAGCTCTCGCCAAAGAACTGCGCAATCGATCGCGCGGGCAACGAGGTCGCAACCTCACTCCCGCCAGTCCAGGGCAGAAACAGCGTCGTCGCAACCACCGCCAGAGCCGGCAACACGATGATTGCGGCCCAGACCGAGCGCAGGATGCGCTGACGCCGCAAATGAACGAGATCGCCGGTTGCGACGATCGCGGCGAGCCCAAACAACAGGAGTGCTATGCCCGGTCCGCCGACGACCCCGTCGAGATGAAACAGCGCCGAGATCAGGCTGCCCGCAAGCGCAGGCGCGACGGCAAAGAAGTAGACGAAATCGCGCGCCAGCGGATCGACCGGCGGCCGATAGATGATCGGCACCTCTTCCGGCGTGCGGGTAAAAAAGCTCGAATTGAGCACCACCAGGATCACAATGCCCGCCATTGCCATCAAGAGGCCGCCGACGAGCCGCGTCCAATCGAGCGCGCGTTCGCTCAACTGCGCCAGCGCCAGCCAATGCGGCAGGCCCACCGTGTCGGCGCGGATCAGCCAGATCAGATAGGGCAGCGCCAGCACGACGATCACGAGCAGCGCAAACAGCGGATCGAACGACATGAGCGTCCGTCGCCCGTGCTCGCTCGCCAGCGCAAAGCCCGCAAGCAGCAACAACAGCAGAGGCGCAGCCGATGTCGTCAGCAGCAACAGACCGGCGTCGATCGACCAGGCAAACCAGGCATTGCGCCTGTTCTGTCCGATCAATTGCCAGGAATGCAGCAACAGCAGCGCCCAGAGCGGCCGCGCCGCCACCGCCGGACCGAATTCGAGGCTGCTCGAGCCAAACGCGGTGACCGTCATGCTCAGGAGCACCGCGAGCGCGGCCTGCTGTCCGCCGACGATGGAGCGGCCCAGGAGATAGATGACCCAGAGCGTCGCAATCGAGCAAATTTGCGCCAGCACATAGACGCCAAACATGTGATTGCCGGCGGCGCGAAAGGCGATGTCAGCGAACCAGAGCGCAAGCGGCGGGCCAAGATCGGTGCCGACCTGATATTCGCGGCCAAAGGCCAGCATGGTTGCGACGTCGTCCGGCGGGCTCGAATAGAACAAGAGCGCCACGGTCAGCCAAAGCGCGGCCTGGAACAGGACCACGATCCAGACCACCAGGCGCGGCCGGGCCCGGATCAGTTCGATAACGAGCGAGGTGAAACGCATGAAATGCCAGACACTTAGACCGCGATGGAGGACATCGCGCTCTCCTTCGATCCCCGCTTGTTTGATAAAGCGAGGGAGCCGGTAACGCAATGCTGGGAAGCTTTGGGCGTCAGAGCGCGGCCGGTGGCTCGCTCGCAGCTTGAAGCGAGAACAAGTCCACTTCGCGCTGAACGGTCCAGGGCTGATGCTTTTCGCGCGCCGCGACCACGGGCGCAAAAAAACTCCGGTGGTGTACTGTCGGCCCGAGCCGGTCCAGCGCCTCGAGATGTTCGGGAACGCTATAGCCCTTGTGCTGCTCAAAGCCGTAACCCGGACAGGCCTCGGCGAGCGCGCACATGAGCCGGTCGCGCGTCACTTTTGCGATGATGGAGGCTGCCGCAATCGACACGATGCGGCCGTCGCCCCCGATCACAGCGTCGCAATCGCAAGCGACGTTGAGCCTGTCGCGACCGTCGACGAACACATGCTTCGGTCTTTCCGGCAAGGCCAGCACCGCGCGCTGCAATGCCCAAAGCGAGGCTCGGAGGATATTGTCGCGGTCGATCCGTTCGCGTGAAGCAACGGCGACCGAGACGCAGGCCGTCGCGCAGATCTCCTCGAACAGCTCCTCGCGCCGTTCCGCTGTCAGGCGCTTGGAATCGTCAATGCCTTTTGGAATCTTGTCGGGATTGAGCACAACGGCCGCAGCCACCACCGGCCCGGCGAGCGGACCGCGACCCGCCTCGTCGCAGCCGGCGATCGGCCAGATGCCACGCTTCAAGAGCGCGCGCTCGCGCCGAAAGTTTGGTGGCGCGATCGCGATCACGCCCTTGGGAAGTTCCTTTGGAAATTCCTTGGGCAGCTTCGCCGTGTCTTGCTTCGCGGTATCTTTCTTCGGCGTTCTGTCCCGACTCATGCCGGGATGGTGCGCAAACGCCGGCCCCGGCGCAACGGGGAACTTCTGACTGCACTTTGCCTTTCACCGCTCTCAACAGCGCCTTTGCCTTAATCAATCCGGCAGATGCACGCGCTGGTCATCGCCGACATCGATGTTGGGAGCCACGACAACCTCCCAGGCATGACCGTCGGGATCGGCGAAATAACCGGAGTAGCCGCCATAGTCGGTTGTTTGCGCGGGCTTCAGGAGCCAGGCGCCCTTCGACAGAGCGAAGGCAAGCACGGCGTCCACCTCCTCGCGCGTGCGGCAGTTCCACGCCAGCGTCATGCCGCGAAACCCCTGAGGACGCGGTTTTTCGGGAAACCTGGCGTCTTCGGCGAGCCTGTCCCACGGAAAGAGCCCGAGCACGGCACCGCCGGTGTCAAAGAAAGCGACGACCTCGCCGGTTGCGCGAAACTTCCGAACGAAACCGAGACGTTCGTAAAAGGCGATGCTGGCGCTCATGTCCCTGACGCCTAGCGTGATCACGGTCAATCGCGGAACCGGAGCGGGCGGGTTTTCACTCATACAACGCCTCCCTACGCACAAAACATCAGAACAAGCTCAGCTGCTGCCCGTTCGGCTTCGGTTTGGCGAAATGATCGGTGGTCAGCTTCGAGCGGCGCTTGTTGAGGCCGAGCTTCTCGCAGGCGATCTCGAATCTTCGCCCGATCATCCAGGCCATCGGCCCGGTGCCCTTCATCCGCGTGCCCCATTGCGAGTCGTAGTCGCGCCCGCCGCGCATGTCGCGGATCAGGGTGAAGACGTGGCGATAGCGATCCGGATAATTCGCCATCAGCCATTCGCGGAAGAGATCGCGGACTTCGAGCGGGAGCCGAAGCAGCACATAAGAGGCTTCCTTGGCGCCGGCATGGGCGCCGGCATCGAGGATGCGCTCGATCTCGGAATCGTTCAGCGCGGGGATCACGGGCGCGACCATCACGGTGGTCGGGATGCCTGCGTCCGACAGACGCTTCAGCGCCTCCAGCCGCCGCGGCGGTGTCGAGGCGCGCGGCTCCATGCTGCGCGCAAGCTGCGGATCGAGCGTCGTCACCGACAGCGCGACCTTGGCGAGATTGCGTTTGGCCATCCGCGCCAGGATATCCGCATCGCGCGCCACCAGCGCCGACTTTGTCACGATGCCGACCGGATGGCCGGCGCGCTCCAGCACTTCGAGAATGCCGCGCATGATCTTTCGCTCGCGCTCGATCGGCTGATAGGGATCGGTATTGGTGCCGATTGCGATCATGCGCGGTTCGTAGTCGGGCGCGGCGAGTTCCTTCTCCAGCAGCCCCGGCGCATCTGGCTTTACGAACAGCTTTGACTCGAAATCGAGACCCGGCGAAAGGCCAAGAAAGGCGTGCGTCGGACGCGCGAAGCAATAGATGCAGCCGTGCTCGCAGCCGCGATACGGGTTGATGGAACGGTCGAAGCCGATATCGGGCGAGTCGTTGCGCGTGATCACTTTTCGTGCGGTGTCGAGGGCGACACTGGTCTTGAACGGCGGCAGGTCCTCAAGGCTCTGCCAGCCGTCATCGAAAGCAACGCGCGCCTCGGCCTCGTAGCGGCCGCTGGTGTTGGATTGCGCGCCGCGGCCGCGCCGCCGGGCTCCCTCGATTGCGCCCGCAAGTTCGGGAAAAGGAGTTGCACCCGCCGGCTCAGAGGGCGGCGGGACCGGCGGGTGCCTGAGGGCATGAGAGGATGCTCTGCTCATGTCTTCTAGATAGCACGTCGTGAGAACAAATCAAGAACAACTTGTCCGGCCGCCCACGCATCACGGTGAATGCGCTAGCCTTGCCAGAAGCCACAACGAGACTGATGTTTTGGTTGTGACAAACTGATAACAGCGTTGCCGAAAGTCGTGAGATATCCTTTCGATGCTGAGCGTGATCATTCCGACCGAAGGGGTCGAGCAACCCGCGGTCGCTACCCTTGCTGCGCTGGTTCCGGGTGCCGCGGCAGGAATCATCCGAGAAGTGCTGTTGGTCGATCGGTCGGAGGGCGGCGTGATCGAACGGGTCGCCGATGTCGCCGGCTGCCGGTTCCTGCGTTTCGAGGGTTCCCGTGCCGCGGCGCTGGCTGAAGGCGCAAAGCAGGCCCGGTCGCCCTGGCTGATGTTTTTGCGCGCGGGCGCGATGCTTGATGCCGGCTGGATCGAGGAGACCACCCAGTTCATCCAGGGCGTTGCTTCGAGCGGCCGCCCCCGGGCCGGCATCTTCCGCTACGCCCGCTCTCCTTACGCAGACACGCGACTGCGCGACCGGCTTCGGTTCCTCGCTCGGATCGCCGGACCGCTGACGGATCAGGGCCTCCTGATCGCGCGCGACCATTACGACCTGCTCGGCGGCTATTCGCCGGACGCTCGCCGCTCCGAGGCCAAACTGCTGCGCCAGCTCGGTCGCGCCTCGCGCACTCAGCTGCACAGCCGCATTGTCATGCTTTGATCCCTCCGGGATACTTGCCAAGGTCAAATAATTGATCGACATGGTATCCGCATGTCCGATCCCGTTCCCGACCGCCAGATTGCGGCGTTTCGCGCCTTCACCCGCTTCTATACGCGCAAGCTCGGCGTCCTCGGCCAGCATCTCCTGAACAGCCCGTTCTCGCTGAGCGAGGGGCGCGTGCTTTACGAGATCGCGCATAATGAGGGCCTTGCGGCCAAGGAGATCGGCGGCGCGCTGGGGCTCGATCCCGGCTATCTCAGTCGCATCATCCAGGGTTTTGACGAAGCCGGGCTGATCAGCCGCAAGCCGCTGGAGCAGGACCGGCGGCAATATCGCCTCAGCCTCACCGCCAAGGGACGACAGGCTTTTGCCAAGATCGATCGCGCTTCGCATGATGAGGTGGCAGCGATGCTCGGCGCATTGTCCGCCGACGAGCGCGAGCGGCTGACAAGCGCGATGGCGACCGTCGAGCGGCTGCTCGAACCTGCCGAGCGGAGCGAACCGTCGTTTGTGCTGCGCGGGCATCGCGTCGGCGACATGGGCTGGGTGATCTCCAGCCAAGCGCGCGCCTATGCAACCGAATACGGCTGGGACATCTCCTACGAGGCGCTGGTCGCCGAGATCTGCGCGCAATTCATCCGGAAGTTCGATCCCTCCCGCGAGCATTGCTGGATTGCCGAGGCCGGTGGCGAACCGGTTGGCTCGATTTTCCTGGTGAAAGCAAACGACGAGGTCGCAAAGCTGCGCCTGCTGCTGGTGGAAGAAAAAGCACGCGGGCTCGGCGTCGGACGTACGCTGACCGAAGCATGCGTGGGCTTTGCGCGCGAGAAGGGTTATAAGCGCATCACGCTGTGGACCCAGAGCATTCTGGTTGCCGCCCGCGCGATCTATGCCAGCGCCGGCTTCCGCCTCGTCGCCACGGAGCCGCATCACTCTTTTGGCGCCGATCTCATCGGCGAGACCTGGGAGATGGAGCTGTGAGGCTTTTGAGGTTCGAACGTCAACAGTGAGCGAACAACCCGGGCCTCATGGTTCGAGGCGCCGCTTCCCGGCTCCTCACGATGAGGGTCGCCCGTCGCCCCACTTGTTATGATCTCATCCTTGAGGAGCGGCGCTGGCGCCGCGTCTCGAAGGATGTGCCGCGCGGAGATCGCTGACATACTTCCTCTTTCCCGCAGCGCTGGCGGCGTCCGAGGCTTGCTAAACGCAAGTCCCTCGATGCCGGGTGTTTGGCTGCACCCGCAGCCTTGTGTGCGAGGATGAGAAGCACACAAGCATCGTCGACAGGCGAAGCCGAAACATCGGCATTCCCTACGCGATGGTGTTAACAGGCTCTTGTGTGCTCGCTCCGGCGAGACCGGCTTTTGTGTCACCGTCGCTCAGCGCATCATCGATCCGCAAGCTCAGCACCGCCAGCCGGAGCGGCAGGCCCACACGCCTTTGCCGTCCGCATCCGTGTCGCACGCCCCTGGAACGGTTCAAGCAACGAATCCGGGACATCACACGAAGGGTCAAGGGCGTCAGCGTCAAGGCCACAATGGAGGAGCTGGCTCGGTATATGCTGGGTTGGCGCGGCTATTTCGGCTTCTGCGAAACGCCCGAGGTGCTGATAGCCCTGCGACACAAACAGTGTCCACAGCATTCCATCCCGCGTTCGTGGCGATCGCGATCCGCCCCTCACTGGGATGGAACGCGCGCATGATGATTTTGATTTGAGGGCGCGCTTTTTTTTGAAAATCGAAATATAATTTCTGTTACACAGAAGAATGTCTTATGCCGACGCTCCCTTGGCCTTCGGCCGGCGCAGGTGCTCGTCGAGGCGCGGCATGATCTCGACGAAATTGCACGGCCGCGTGCGGTAGTCGAGCTGGGCCGCCAGGATGCCGTCCCAGGCGTCGCGGCAGGCGCCGGGCGAGCCCGGCAGGCAGAAGATGAAGGTCGCGCCCGCAACGCCGGCGGTGGCGCGGCTCTGCACTGTCGAGGCGCCGATCTTGGCGTGGCTGAGCATATGGAAGGCGATGGAAAAGCCGTCCATGCGCTTTTCGAACAAGGGCTCGACCGCTTCGGGCGTGACGTCGCGGCCGGTAAAGCCGGTGCCGCCGGTGGTGATGACGACGTCGACGCTGGCGTCCGCGATCCATTTTCTGACAACCGCGCGGATCGCCTCGATGTCGTCGGTGACAATCTCGCGCACTGCAAGCTTGTGGCCCGCGGCGGTGAGGCGATCGGCCAGCGTCGCGCCCGATTTGTCATCGGCGAGGATGCGCGTGTCCGAAATCGTCAACACCGCGATGTTGAGCGGGATGAAGTTCTTGGACTCGTCGATCGACGCCATGACGGCTCCGCTAGAGCGACCCGTTGCCGAATGTGTTGCAGGCCTGCACCGTGCCCTGCTGATAGCCGGTCATGAACCAGCGCTTGCGCTGCTCGGCCGAGCCGTGGGTGAAGGAGTCCGGCACCACGCGGCCCGTGGCCTGACGCTGCAAGGTATCGTCGCCGATCGCTGACGCCGTGGTCAGCGCCGCATCGATGTCGCCGGGCTCGAGGAAGTTCGGCCGCTTCTTGGCCTCGCGGTTGACCCAGACGCCGGAGAGGCAGTCCGCCTGCAATTCGACCCGCACCTGCAGCGCATTGGCTTCGGTCTTGCTGGAAGCCTGCTGCTGCATCTGCGTCACGCGCGGGATGATGCCGAGCAGGTTTTGCACATGATGGCCGGCTTCATGCGCGATGATATAGGCGGCGGTGAATTTGCACGCGCTGCCCGAGCAGCCGCGGAACCGCGTCTCGACCTCGCGGAAGAAGCCGGTGTCGAGGAAAATCTTCCGGTCCGGTGGACAATAGAACGGCCCCATTGCCGACTGCGCCATGCCGCAGCGCCCGCCGTTGGTGGCGTTGCGGAACAGCACGATCTTCGGACCGGTGTAGGTCTGGCCCGAGGCCTGGAACACCTCGCTCCAGCGATCGTCGATCTCGCCCAGAATGCCGGCGATCATGCTGCCCATCTCGTCGGTCGGCGCGCCGGTCTTGCTCTTCGAGGAGGAGCGATCGCTCTGATAGCTCGGCGCGCTGCTGCCGCCCGACAGAATCTCCGCGCCGCCAATCAGGATGCGCGGATCGATGCCGAATGCATATGAGATCAGGCCGAGCACGATGATGGTGCCGATGCCAAGCCCGCCGCCGCCCATCGGCAGTCCGATGCCGCCGCCACCGCCGCCAAGCATGCCGCCACCGCTATCATCGCGGCGGTCCTCGATGTCGTCACTGCGGCGAAAATCATCGTAACGCATGGCGGTTTTCCCTGCTTTATCTTGTCTCGTTTATCGTCGTCGCGCCCGCCGACAACACCTAGAATTTCTACTCCGTTAATCAATATCCCGCCCGGCAAAAATTGCCTAGTGCGGAGGACCACCCGGCAAAAAATCTCCTTGGTCGGCAAAAGTTGACCAAAGCCGCGCAGCGTCAACTCGATGTTTACCTCGCCACGTCAAAGTGGCCCCAGTCGGTTTGTTGGTCCCGCGTCGCCGACAGCGTCGCCTGAGTCAGAGTTGAGTCATGGTTGTGTCGCGTCGCGGGGCGTCTGCAAAGGCGCCCCGCACAAATTTTGAGTGCCGTTCTGCTGCCGCGACACGCATCATTGTTGGCGACTGTGTCGCCGAAATGTCAAAGCTCGAAGCCTCGTCCGTCGACCTGGTGTTCGCGGATCCGCCCTACAATCTCCAGCTCAAGGGCGAGCTCAAGCGCCCCGACGAATCCCATGTCGATGCCGTCAACGACGACTGGGACAAGTTCTCGTCCTTCACCGCCTATGACGATTTCACCCGCGCCTGGCTGCTCGCCTGCCGCCGCGTGATGAAGCCTTCCGCGACGATCTGGGTGATCGGCTCCTATCACAACATCTTCCGCGTCGGCGCGATCATGCAGGATCTCGGCTTCTGGGTGCTCAACGACATCGTCTGGCGCAAGTCCAATCCGATGCCGAATTTCCGCGGCCGCCGTTTCACCAACGCGCACGAGACCATGATCTGGGCGGCGCGCGACGAGAAGGCCAAGGGCTATACCTTCAACTATGAGGCGCTGAAGGCGGCGAATGAGGACGTCCAGGCGCGTTCCGACTGGCTCATCCCGCTCTGCACCGGCGAGGAGCGGCTGAAGGGCAAGGACGGCAAGAAGGTACATCCGACGCAAAAGCCGGAAGGCCTGCTCGCCCGCGTGCTGCTGTCATCGTCGAAAGCCGGCGATCTCGTCATCGACCCCTTCAACGGCACCGGCACCACGGGCGCTGTGGCAAAACGCCTCGGCCGCCATTATGTCGGCTTCGAGCGCGACGCGGACTATGCGAAAGCCGCCGAAACGCGCATCGCCGCGATCGAGCCGCTGCCGGAAGCAACCCTTGCACCGTTCATGACCGCGCGTGACGCGCCACGCGTCGCGTTCTCCGAGCTGATCGAGCGCGGCATGATCACGCCCGGCGCAAAGCTCGTCGACGCCAAAGGCCGCCACGGCGCGCTGGTGCGTGCCGACGGCGCCATCATGTTAGGGGACAAGGTCGGCTCGATCCATCGCATCGGCGCGGTGGCGCAGGGGGCCGAGGCCTGCAATGGCTGGACCTTCTGGCATGTCGAGACCAAAGGTGGCTTAAAACTGATCGATGAACTGCGCGCCGAGATCCGTGCAGGCATGGCGGCGGGTTAATTTTTCCTGATGCGCTTGGGTCGCGGTCGCAAGCACGCTTCATCCTTTCCTCAATCATTCGCGTAGCGAATAGACGCGTTCACAAATTCATTGCTTGCACATCGCCGCAGGATTCGTGCATGAAAATGCAGTTCGCGGCTGCGCGTTCGCGCCCGCGCCTGATTTTTCGGCAATGACAACACAGGGAGAGATTTGATGCTCAAATTCTACTTCAACGGAGCGCCGAACCCCAACAAGGTCGCGCTGTTCCTGGAAGAGGCGGGCCTGCCGTGCGAGCTCGTTCCGGTCGACACCCGCAAGGGCGAACAGTTCAAGCCGGAATTTTTGAAGGTCAACCCGAACGGCAAGGTGCCGGCAATCGACGATGACGGCGTGTTCGTGTTCGACTCCAACGCCATCCTGCTCTACCTCGCCGAAAAGACCGGCAAATTCCTGCCGCCCAATACGCCGCAGAATCGCGCGCAGCTGTTGTCCTGGCTGATGTTCATCGCGAGCGGGGTTGGCCCCTATTCGGGACAGGCGGTGCACTTCAAGACCGTCGCCCCGAAAGAGCTGGAATACGCGCACAACCGCTACCAGTATGAAGCCAACCGCCACTACAAAATCCTCAACGATCATCTGGGGCGCAACCGCTACATGGTCGGCAACACCTACACCATCGTCGACATGGCGCTGTGGGGCTGGGCGCGGCTGGCGCCGTTCGTGTTGGGCGACGAGGCCTTTGCGCGCTATCCCAACGTCAAGCGACTGGTCGAGGAGATCTCGGCGCGGCCCGCGGCGGCGCGCGCAATCGCGCTGAAGGACAAGTTCACCTTCAAGGCCGAAATGGATGACGAGGCGAAGAACTTCATGTTCGGCCACCTCAAGACCAAGGTGGCGTAAGGCCTTCTTCTCCCCTCCCCCTTGCGGGGAGCAAACGTAGGGTGGGCAAAGGCGCGCAAGCGCCGTGCCCACCCTTTTCTTTTGAGTTGCGCGATCAGTTGGTGGGCACGCTTCCCGCTTTGCCCACCCTATGAGCGTTCCATCCTAGATCACCGCGACCGCCTCGATCTCGATCAGCCAGCCCGGCCGCGCCAGGCGCGAGACCACGACAAACGTCGAGGCCGGCGGCTGTGCGGTATTGACATAGCGGTCCCGGACGGCACGGAATTTCTGGATTTCGCCCGGATCGACCTCTGCGAGTACATAGATGTTCGTCTTCACAATGTCGGCCATGGTGCCGCCGGCCGCCTCGACTCCCGCCTTGAGGTTCTTGAAAACCTGCTCGGCCTGCGCCTCGAGATTGGCTTCGCCGATCAATTTGCCCGACGCATCGGCTGCGACCTGGCCGGAGAGATAGACCGTGGTGCCGCCGCTCGCTTTTGCGATATGCGTATAGCCGGTCGGCTGCATCAGCGTTTTCGGGTTCAGGAATTCCTTGGTTGATTGGGCCATCGTTACCTCCGTTCAGGTGTTGCGGATTTGGGATCGCCGAGCACGGCATCGACCAGCGCCGTAATCGCCATACTCGGTCAGCTCCTTCAGCCTGCCGTCTTCTCATCGGATCACATTGCAGGAGGCATCGTCATACGCCTTGCCGCCCGCTGTCGTGTTGTGACCGCGAACCTCGATCACGACAAGATCGCCCCTCGGCAACGAGCCGAACCTGCCGGTTGCGCAAGGATCCACTCATCTTCGCGCGCAAGGGCGCAAACAATTCGGCAAGCACGATTGCCTTG
>Ga0306926_10006112_pt1 | contig 12918 bp, 9 predicted proteins | sample flu12Cox44000178_FD_203759 | JGI IMG/M metagenome (GOLD analysis project Ga0306926, IMG submission 203759) | Lab enrichment of tropical soil microbial communities from Luquillo Experimental Forest, Puerto Rico - flux8day.12C.oxic.44.000.178 (v2)... | ecosystem: Environmental > Terrestrial > Soil... | reverse complement strand
ACGTTCTCCATGTCTTCCCGAGTTTTGGGGTCGGCGGCGTGCCGCTTCGCATGGTTCGCATAATCAATCATTTTGGCAAGCGCTTCCGTCACACGGTGATCGCGCTCGACAACAATTTCGAAGCCGCGGGCGGCCTCGCCGGCGATCTCGACCTGGTGCTATCGCCGGTGCGAGCCCTGAAAAGGGGGGCGCTCCATACTGTGCTCGACAGCGCTCTCGTATTACGAAGGATGCACCCCGATCTTCTGATCACTTATAACTGGGGGGGCGATCGAATGGGCGATGGCCAATCGCCTGTGGCCGGGTTCCCGCCATATCCACATCGAGGCCGGCTTTAGCCGGCGCGAAGCAGACGCGCAGCTCCTTCGCCGGGTGCTTTTCCGCCGCTGGGCGCTAGCCCGATGTGCCCAGGTAGTAGTCCCCTCGCGCCTGCTCGAGGATTTAGCCGTCCGCGTATGGCGTTTGCCCGCGGAACGTGTGAGGTATGTGCCGAACGGCGTCGATGTCGCGCTTTTCCTCCCCCGCCCGCTCGTCCGGCTTTGCTCGCCGACCCGACGAACTCGTAATCGGGGCGGTCGCGCGATTGCGCCCCGAAAAGAATATCGGACGCCGGCTGCGGGTATTCGCAACGCTCGATACTTCGATCACTACGCGGCTAGTAGTCGCGGGTGAAGGCGTCGAGCGGCCGGGACTCGAGCGGCTGACGGGCGAACTCGGTATTGCCGACCGCGTCGTTTTTGCCGGCCAAGTAGCCCCAGAAACGGTCCATGGCACGTTTGATTTATTTGCTCTGTCGTCCGATACAGAACAGATGCCGAACGCCCTGCTCGAGGCGATGGCGGCGAGCCGAGCCGTTGCAGCAGTAAATGTTGGAGATGTGAAAACAATCGTGTGCCAAGATAATCGTGACTTCGTCGTTGCCCGCGTCGATGGCCCAGCCTTTGCTGGGGCGATCTCGACGCTGCTTCGAGATCCTGAAAAGCGCCGCGCGCTCGGCGTCAGGAATCGCGAGCGAGTTGTCGACGCGTTCTCGCAGGAGCGAATGTTCGCCGCGTATTCGGAAATCTTCGCCGCGGGGGGAGAACAATGAGACGAGTTGCATTTGCGACTGCGTCGCCTTGTTCACGCCACTTGGCTGGAATAAGGTCGTGCCCATTCGGCTTTTCCAATTCTTGATCGCCCGGGTCATAAGAGATGTGCGGCATAGCGGGTATTTTCGACTATCGCGGGCGGGCCGAGATCGATCGAACGCTGCTTCGACGCATGACCGATATCCTCAGTCATCGCGGACCGGACGGCGATGGCCATCATATCGCGCCGGGGATCGGGCTTGGCCACCGTCGGCTGGCGATTGTCGACCTCGCGACCGGCGACCAACCGTCATTCAACGAGGATGGGACGATCTGCGTCGTCTATAACGGCGAGATCTATAATTTCCAGCCGCTGATGGCTGAACTTGCAGCGTTGGGCCATATATTCCGTACCCGCTGCGATACCGAGGTAATTGTCCACGCCTGGGAGGAATGGGGCGCGGCGTGCCTCGATCGCTTCAACGGTATGTTCGCCTTTGCGCTGTGGGATGCGGCGAAAGAGGTATTGTTCCTAGCACGCGACCGGCTCGGCGAGAAACCGCTCTATTACAGCTTTCTCTCTAGTGGACAACTGCTTTTCGCTTCCGAATTGAAATCGCTGTTGCTGAGCCCGCGGGTCGATCGAGAGTTCGATCCTCGAGCGATCGAGGAATTCTTCGCCTTTGGCTATGTGCCTGACCTGCGTTCGATCTACCGCGGCGTCCGCAAACTAGCCCCCGCGCATTATCTGATGGTCCGACGCGGCGAGCCGCCGCCGGAACCGCGCCCCCTACTGGGACCTGCGGTTTCTTGACGGCGCGCCCGTCCGCCGGGACGAGGTCGAGGAAGAGTTGATCGCGCGCCTGCGCGAATCGGTTCGCCTGAGAATGATCGCCGATGTTCCGCTCGGAGCGTTCCTGTCGGGCGGTGCGCTGCCATCGCAGCTGAAGCTGCCTGGTCGCGAGGGCAAGTATATCTTCAAGACCGCCCTGGAACCACATGTCCGCAGGGAGATATCATACCTTCCCAAGCAAGGCTTTGCTGTACCACTCGCCGCCTGGTTCCGCGGCCCGCTGCACCGGCGGCGTTTGCGCGAAACCGTTGGCGGGCCCGTGCTCCACGATTCAGGCTTCTTCGATATAGCGACGGTTGGGATGCTGCTCGATCAGCATCAAGCCGGTGAGCGCGACCACAGTGCGGCGTTGTGGTGGCTCTCGATGATCGAGGCGTTTCTCCGACAGGTCCATGGCGGCGCAATCGGCGAAGACATTCAGGCCGAGACGGTCGGGGACGCTGTCTGAGATTGTGTCTTTTCTCCGCCCATCGACAACGAGCATAACGCTGCTGGCGAAGTGCACAGCGGAAGAGTACCCTGTCTGCCGTCGCGTCCCCGTAGCTCAGCAGGATAGAGCAACAGTTTCCTAAACTGTGGGTCGCAGGTTCGAGTCCTGTCGGGGACGCCACTAAATCAATAAATTAGGATATATCTTCAGAAAAATGACAAATAAATATCCGCGTAGACTCCGCAAGGCAGGGCGTCAGGCTATTCCGAATAGCCTCATCAGAATGCCGGCGAGGGCCACCATCGCAGCAGCGCGGAGGACGAGGGAGAGGAAGGTTCGGGCAGGCATGTCCGCGATGCGGCCCGGACCGGGGTCAAACCGGGGTTAAACGCGGCCAAAAAAACGACCCGAAAGCCGCCCCGTCAGGACCCGCCGCTAGCAGGGCTTACCTGCTTGCGAGGCCGGGTCACGAATGTTGATTGCGACGGATGCGGTCGAGCTCGCGGGTGATCTTCAGACCTGTCAATAAGCGGCGGCGGTGCTGGTTCGGGTTCGCGAGCGGGTTCGCATCGACCGTCCTCAATCCTGATCGTGATCAGCACCTCTGCGGCCGGTACGCCATCGTAGGCCATGCGCGATATCGGCCACGGCGCAGCGACCAAATGAACCAGGGAGGAAGAGGAAACCGACGAGGTGCACTTTTTAGCCTATCGCGTTTGACCTATGAGTTTTCCGAGGGGGTCGATTTCATTACAGGGTTTGAAGTGGCAAATTTGGCGGATCAAGTTGGACATGGCCGAGCGCCCCGACCGTATGACCAATCCCTCGATTTGAGGATTTGAGCTCACCAAATCAGGGGAGCTCACCAATCGCCAAATCCGGCGCTTGGCGTTGTGACCGCCATGCATCTTGCTCACCAAACCGGGCTAGCAAAGTCAACGGCTTGCTTGGATCGCGCTGAGCCCGCGGCGCCGATCGGCACGGTGAGACGGCTCAGGCACGAATGGACTGGGACTCTGGGGTGGCTCGCCCGCTTCTGTCGCTCAGACGAGCCGATTATCGTCCTAAACGTTCCTACGCGGACCTCGTCTGGCCTTCGTGGCGCGATAGCTGATCGACATTTGGTACGTCTCGAACCTGATGCTCAAACGCTACTGCGATGCAACTCCGGTGGAAAGCGCTAGACCGGTTGACGAGATTCGTGGCCGCTGGTTACCGCCGGCGCGGCGGTCTGGTGTCGTATTATTGATGCGGTAGATCAGCTCTCGAAGACGATACCTCCGGGTCCGATACATTAAAGCTGGCAGTCTCCAAAGAAAGGGCCAACGCTCAGCGCGTGCGATTCCACCCCGATCCGTCGTCAAGCCTTCTTTCGTCGCTTCGCGGCGAGTGTGGCTTGCTCGGTCGTCGGCTCTTCCTTCTTTCTTCGGCCACCCGTTACGGGCAGAAGCAGTGCACCTTGCCGCCGATCGGGTGCTGCTTTGGTGCGTTTCTTAGCCACAGCGCCCTTCGCAGTTGGCGCCTCCCGCGCGAGGCTGCGTTTCAGGGCCGCCATCAGATCAATGACCGGTGCAAGGGTCGAAATCTCTCGCGGTTTGATAGCGACCCCCTTCATTTTGGCCTCGATCAGCTCTTGCAACGCCTCCTGGTAGCGGTCGCGGAACTTGCTCGGGTCGAATTTCCCGGTGCGTCCCTCGATGATCGTGCCGGCGATGGCCAACATCTCGGCATCGATAGCGCCGTCGGCCACGCTGAACTGCGGCGCTCTAACTTCGTCGGCGGCGCGCAATGTGATCAGCACCATCCCGGTGCTGCGCGGTTCGATCATGATCATCCGCTCGCGTCGACTCATCGTCAGGCGCCCGATCCCGACGACACTCGCTTCGCCCATCGCCGCGCCGATCACCCGGATCGCCTCGACCGCCATCTGGCCATCAGGATGGAGGTAATAAGGGCTATTGAAGTAGACCGGGTCGACTTCGCCGCGGGGGACAAAGCTCTCCAGGTCGATGACCTGGGAGCTCTCCAAGTCGAGCGCTTTTAACTCGTCCGGTGTGAACGTCACGTATTGGCCGCGTTCATATTCGTATCCCCTGACGACCTCCTCTTTCTCGATTTCCTCGCCGGTGGTCGGATCGTGAGGCCGGAGCGCGATCCGGGTTGCAGGGCGAACTCTTTCCGCCTGATCTTCGACGTAGTCCGGAGTCAGCCTCGACCCCGGTCGCTCGGGGACATCTTGTTCCCTCTCCTGGTCCGACAGATCGCCCGCTTCGTTGGCAGGAGTTGCTCGCCAAACCTGATGCAAGCGAATGGGTTTCGTCCGCGCCGTCGCTGGCGACAGGTAAATCGGACAGGACACCAAAGAGAGGCGCAGATACCCTCGCCAACTTGCCCGTGGCATGTCGATCCTCCGTAGACGATTCCATTCGCATAGATACCAACACTACCGGCGCAACTGTGATGGCGAAATCGATCACTACCCGGCCGCGGAGCGATCCGAGCGGTCTTCCGAAATGGATCAAGCCGCAGCTCTGCAGGTTGGTCCATACCCCTCCCCGCGGCCCGGACTGGCTCCACGAGATCAAATTCGACGGATACCGGATGCACGCCCATCTGGACCGCGGCCAGACCCAGCTGCTGACGCGGACAGGGCTCGATTGGACGCACAAGTACCCTTCGATAGCCGCGGCCCTGTCCGCTCTGCCGGCGAGGCAGGCCTATCTCGACGGGGGCTCTGCTGCGTTCGCCCGGACGGGAAGACCTCGTTCAGCTTGATCCAGGCGGCCTCGGACTCGGGAAACGCCGACGCCCTCGTCTTCTTCCTCTTCGACCTCCTCTACCTCGATGGCGCGGTGATCAGTGCGGCGCCGCTACGTGAGCGAAAGGAGCGCCTCCGAGATCTGCTGTCGAATGTCGGTACGCCGTTGCAATACGGCGATCACCAGATCGGACAGGGCGCGGAGTTCTATGCCCAGGCCTGCGAATTATCGTTGGAGGGCATCGTCTCCAAGCGCGCGGAGGCAGCCTATTCGCCCGGCAATCGCGGCCTGTGGGTGAAAGTCAAATGCCAGAACCGAGAGGAGTTCGTGGTTGTCGGCTGGACCGATCCTGAAGGTGCACGCCCGTGGCTGGGGGCTTGCTGCTCGCGTATTACGATCCCGACGGGCGGCTCGTCTACGCAGGGCGCGTCGGCACCGGAATCGACTATGCGGAGCTAGGGCGGCTATCGCGTCGCCTGCAAGCTCTCCCCACGTCCCAGATGCCGCTCGATCAGGCTCCCCCTCAGTCAAACCGGTTTGGTTCGGCGCTCGTGCTGAGCCGCGTGCATTGGGTGCGGCCTGAGCTCGTGGTCGAGGTCAAATACCTGACTTGGACCGAGGACAACCTGCTTCGGCAGGGGGTCTATCAAGGCTTACGGGAAGACAAGGATCCGAGGGAAGTAATTCGTCCGGCGCCAAACCAATTATCGCGGTAGGCTCCCATGCTCGCTGACCAGCTCCGAGCAGTCGGGCTTGGGTTTTCACATGGGCGACGCCGTCACAGCTTGGCGGCCGGTTCGACGAACTCCTTCGCCATCTGCTCGAGCCGCGCGACCAGCTCCCGTTCGGTTCCAGGCCTCCCCGACAATAAGGCAATCTCCTCGACCCCCGCATCGCGATATCGCTTCAAATCGTCGGTCTTGATCGGGTTGGTGTACGGCGACACAGCGAGGTGGACATCGGAGCGCCTGCGGCCATTAGCCTTAAGCAGTTCTTCGATGCGTTTGATCTTAGCCTACCGCGCCCATCTTCGACTCTACCACCGATCCGTATGCGGACCGGGAACCGCCGCTCAGCCTCTACCATCATCGCGCAGATCCAGGTTAGCCGCGCCAATTTGCAGTCAGCAGCGCGCTCGGCGTAGGTGGTTGATCGGTGGCGCTGAAGACAGAACTTATTGTAAAATCGTGATAATCTGGCGATTGTTGGCACTTGACCTGGTCGCGCGGAACATCTGGACACCGCGCAGCAATTTTGCGGTCTGAAACACGATGTGAGCAGTACTCGCGGCAAATGCCGCTGCAGACGATTTGCGCTACGTTTGAAGGCCGGCGAGAGCCTCGCCGCCGAGTTCGTCGAATGTCTAAACCGAGCGGCAGATATCGGCGCAGCCGCTGACAACCGTAGCTGAGCGGATGGGTGGAAACGCTAGCGGAACTGCCCTTTATCGGGGATCAGTCGGCTGCTTAAGCCACGACTAGGCCGCCCGCAGCGGGACCGAACGCGCGACGGTCGGTTCCGACAACGATTTTTCGGGATATTTTGGCCGCTCTTTGTGGCCGGCTCCGAGCGGTTAAGGGACAATCGCCGCATGACGGATGCGGCTCATAACCAGCATTCGGAAGCCCGGCCGCCCGAGCGATCGCGACCGCATCATAACAACCGGGCCCAGCCCGTTTCCAGCCCGCCCGTCCAGAAGTGTTGCGCTGAGATGATGTCGGTGTCGGTTGCGGGGATCCCGAAAAATCGTTGTCGGACAACCGTAGCTGAGCGGATGGGTGGAAACGCGAGCGGAACTGCCCCTTTACCGGGGACCAAGTCGGTCTGTTTAGGGCGCAACCAGGCCGCCCGAACGGGGGGGCTAGCCGGTCTCCGTGTGGGCGGGCCACTCCTCGAACGACTCTATGCTAATTTAAGAGGCCCTGTTGGCCCAAAAGGACTGGTTGCGCCATCGCCTTTCCCGTGCATAGATCTCGCGCCGGCGTGTGATATCCGTCAGTACACTCCGTCTGCGCTCCTCTATGAGCGCCGAAGCGTCACTGTCCGAGCCCGAGAATAGCGCCTCGATCGCGTGGGCCGCTTCGTGACCATCCGTAATAGCGCGAAGACATCCTTGCCCCGACAACGGATCGACGGTTGCGTAGGCGTCGCCGACTGCCATCCACCGGCAGGGGGCCGAGTCTGCGGTGACTTCGATCGATGCGTTGAAAACGAACGAGCGTCGGATACAGTATCTTCCAATGTGCATGATGTCAGCAAGCAATGGCGAGGCTGGGAACGGAGCCTGGTCCAATCGCAACACGTGAGGGTGAGCCGACTCGGCAAAGCGACAAAGGATCCGCGTATCCCCGGCCGTGCGGATCGAGTACCACCAACCCGCCTCGTCGCTCGTCACCAAGAGGCGGTCGTCGCGATCGCAGTCGTAGTCGCTGATAAGCTCCCAGTAGAAGCAGATCATACGATCCAGAATCATCCTCTTCCCAAATCGCCGTGCCATGTACGCGATGCGTCCGGTGCCGTCCAAGATGTAACGGGCAACATAGCTGTGTTGGTCGTCCACTCGCACACGCCAGCCGCTCGCGACGTCTTCCACTTGGAAAGGCGCGCTCAGTGATATGACCTCGACGGACGGCAGCGACGCTGCTTGGTGGCGAAGCGAGGCATCGAAGCAAGAGCGATCCAGCAGAATGTCGTCACCATAGGGATTCAAAATCGACGGACGCGTAACGAGGGAATCCCTACCCCACGCAGAGATTGCACCGGGAACGGCACGGATCAGTCCTTTTGTGTTGGCGAGACCCGGATCGATCTTCTGAAGAAGTGGTAGCGCATTAGCGCTCAGCACCTCCCCCTGGCGAACAAATTTGGCGGTTCGATACAGCAGGGCGATGCAGTGACCGGCTCGTCCAAGCGTTATTGCTGCCGATGCAGCCGCCGGTCCGCCACCAAGCAGGAGTGTATCGACGTGCTTTTCCACACTCAGTGGACCGAACCCTGGCCTAGCGTATGCACGAGAAGAACCTTGGGGGGTGCCAGTCGACCCGGCGGCCGGGCGGCGGAGGGTCGGGCCGCCTTCTCACCGGGTAGAAGACAACCGCCGTTTATCCAGTCCACGATGACGCGTCGTCCAATGCGTCCTTGCAGCTCGGCAAAGCGTACGTCCAAAGCCCGTCCCATCGGGCGGTCAGCACGCAGCTGATCGACAACCAGCGCGCTGGCCGACGCGTCGCCCGGCACGACCCAACCCGAGGTCTCCTCCCGCAGCGCCTTCATCAGCGATATGACGTCGGCCTCGCCGAACCAGTCGCGAAGGGTACGGCCCCCCACCTTCATTCGTGCGTGTCCGTCGGACGCCAACCCACCACTTCTTATCAGTTCCAAAAGCCGGCGCATGGCCTCAGCGCGCGTGAGCACCATCTTTGGGCGCGACGTGTCCCCTTCTCGGCCGAGCCAGACGATCCAGTCCGTCCAAAGCTTGAGCTCATCGTCATTGAAGACCTTGTACATCGGCCCGTTGTATGTCGTGAGATAAGTGAGGAAACGGCTGTCCTGCGGGAGGCCGGGAACGATTTGAGTAGAAGCCGCAAGCTCGGGCAGAAGCACCTCCGGATACTCAAAGAGATCATTGATTCTGTTTCCCCCTAGGCGTCGCTCGAGGTGGTTCCTGTTGGCGTAGGGTCGTTTCTTCTCGATCATGATTGCCAACTGCTCTTCGATGCCGAGCGGACGACGGGACCTAACGGCCTGTTCGTCGGGAAGGTATGTGGGCATCGGAGCAGCAAAAGCGACGAACCCGCGCCATATTCGCTTCCAATGCGCTTGTACCGCGACATCGCCGCCACTGGCTGCGACCTCGCTGAGATAGCGCCTGACCGCTTCCTTGGCCTTCGCGCCATGCCCGTCGGCTGCGTTGTCGATACCCACGTGCATGCGAAGAAATTTCTGGTCGATACCCAAATAGTCCCAGCGCGACACGCCGGGGCTCAGATCGAGCACTTCCCACTCCAGATATAAAGTCATGCCGAGCAGCTCTGGCAGGTGTTCTTTGCTGCGCGCGGAAATTGCCAGTTCGAACGCAGGAGAGACAAACGCCTCATCTGTGAATGGAAATTCCTCTACATATGCTCGCGACGCGGTGTCGGGCAGGTCGAAGCCGAGCGATCTGAGCAGAGTCGTATACAGATTGCCGTGGTGCTCGGATGGCTTGCCATTGCCCACCTCATCACGCCAGACTTGAAAGAGCAGGCCATGTACTGCGTCGACCTCGCCGCCATCTTCGGCGAACCTCAGCCAAGCGCCATCCAGCTGGTTGAACGGTGCCAGATACAGGATGTCCTGACAAATCTCCTCACGGGTCCTATTCATCTCCCACGGCCGGGGGTCTTGCGCCGCGACGCGATAAATTTCGTAGATCTCTTCGAGTTTCGCATCGAAAAGATCATCAGAATATGGAAATGGTGCCTCGACGAATGGTTGATCCGGTCGCGCAATGAAGTCAATCAGCTCATCAGCGCTGTCGAGAACGGAGCTGACCACCTTATCGCAGAGACCGTCATAGTCTCGTACGCTCGACGGGTTTTGAAGCAGGTAGAAATAGTCGCCCCAGCTCATACCATCGAATTCACGGCGCTCAGTCTCGACCAGCGCCGATGCAGCGTCGGGAGAAGGGCCTATTTTCTTTTGCACGACGAAGCCGTGGGTCGCCCACTTGGCGACCATGTCAACATCGCCGCCATGACCACTTTTGATCAGATACCATGCGTCTACGGTGGCGGACACCAACTCCACACAGGCCAGACGCCGGATCTCCCCGGCAGTGGGATCTCGATCAAGCGGAGCGTTCGCCGTAAGAACCTCAGCCAGGTTGGTGGGCGTTGGATCACCGCGCAATACGGCATCCAATAATTCAGAGACGGATTTCGTTAAATGATCTACGACAGCGCTTCGATAGGCGTCCAATTCCTCAGCCGCGCGGCCAGGATTGGACCGGCAGTGGCTTTTCCACTCCGATCGTGGGGGACAGGGCTTAAGGGTTTTCTCGGGTGTCGGGACCGCGAAAAAGAAAAACAGGCCGCTGTAGCGATCAACTGCTTCCTGTAACAGATACTGCAATCGCCATGGCGAGGGGATCTGATCGGGGTAGAGCGGCTCGGCGTCCGTTGCTCTTGTGATGGTGGGATACGTCGGCGTCGGCAGAATCCCTCGATCCCAGATTCTGCTTATCCGGCCTGTGACGAGCTGAACGAAGGAAGGGCCGGGGGCGTTCCTAATTCGATACGCCGCAAGCTCAGCCTCAGTCGCCTCGCCTGTCAATGCCGCTTCAAGATCGGCGAGGGAGGGCCGCGCTGATCCCACGCCTCGCGCCCAGGACGTGCGGGGAAATAGAAGCCCGGGGAGTTGGCCCTTTTCTGCTTCTACGGGAAAACGCCGCATGATGTCAGCGAAGTCGGTCACCCTCACAATGTCGTCAGGGCGTTGCGCCGGCCACCAGTGCATCTGACATTCCCAGAAATCCGCCTGCCACGGGCATGCCATCCACTTCGTGACATCTCCAGCACGCAATACGAGCGGGTCGATCCGAAAGGCTTCTTGATAGAAACGAGGTGATTTGAGAATCGAGGTGATCTCTATTCCGGGATAAAAGGGACCTCCGGCGCACCGTTCCAGGACACCACGAGTCAAGGCTTGCGGCCTTTGCACGATCGGGAACCGATTCTCCCAATCGGTTGTCTCGTCGGCGTTCTCTGACGCTGTCCCCGCCACGAAGTCGTTGGCAGCCCATTGTTGCAGAAGTGAATACTGTGTCGGGGTCACGGTCAGCCAAGTCGACGGATCCCCGGTGGTGACGTCCCCAGTGTCGCCCGAGAGCGGCGGCATGAAGGAGAGATTGGCTTGCGTCGTGGCTAGTTCGATGTCGCTCTCGGACGGCTGCTCAGTTGGGTGCCAACGAAACGGCTTGCGAATAATCTTTCCGATCGCGGCTCTCGCCGCGCGACCCGCGGGGTCGGACGGATCGGCGAGCATGGCGAGGCGATCGCCCGTCATCGCACCATTCTTACCGTATCCGTGTCCACGCAAACCGAGTGCGCTTACCCAAGAGTATCCGTCGAGTCTTTGCAGGATCGGATAAATGTCTCGCCAAAATTCCAGTTGTGCATGCCGCTCCAGGGATAACTCCTTCGGCACCGTGACACCATTGTGTGTTATCGCCTCGCACATCGCGTCGTACGCCGTCACGAGGTTTTCGGTGTCCGGCGCAAAGTCAGGCGGCGCCACAATGAGCCACGCAGGTCCCCGCACGGGGATCTCGCCGTCGGGGGTTATTACCGTCGCGGTGACGGGACCGTCACTCACGTCGTCGAACCAGCCGTCGTTGTTTGCGTAGTGCCGGATCCAGACGTCCGCGCCATTGAGCCCGGTGCCCCTTGATATGCCATGGCCGCCCAAGGCCACGAGTCGGCCCTGGTCGTCAATCCGAAGCTCGCCTAGCTTGACCGCCTGGCCATTGAACGTGCCGGAGACTTCGACAGCAGAGGTGTTGGAACGGCTGTTCCCATCTATCGTGGTTGCCGGCGTGACGATCTCAAGGGTTGCGGCTCTGACTTGCGGGTCCCACTCCGGTTGGCCGCCATCGCCATCGCGGAGACCGACTGACGGGTTTCTGGGAGAGATCTGCAACGTATGCGCGCGCCTGACGAGATCTTCGGAACCTTGCGTAATGGACATTTCGAAATACTCTATCGCCTTGGGGCCGGACTCAAAGGGAAGCCACGCGGCCTTGCGATTCGCTAGTTGAACCGACCAATGGATCTGAGCGTCTGCCGCCGTAATTTCGCCGACCACCTCATCGGCTGGGTCAAATGCGTAGAGTCTGAAGCGGGCGGCCTGTCGCTTGACGCGTCCTGATTCGTCCTTGTAGCGATGGGATACCGTCGACAGTCTCTGTCCGGGCCACTCGGGGCCAATGAACCACTCTGTATCGCTGTCTCCCAGGCGGGCAATGCCGATCGGCGGAAAGATCTTCGCGTACGCTGGCACCATCATCTGTCCTCCGCAAACTGCTCCGGCTCTTGTTTGAAGGAAACTCAACCTCTGTGCGCGCCGGCAGAAAACCGAACGAGGTTGTTAACCAAAATGACGCATTAGCTAGTGCGCGTCCACAAAGGCGTGTTTTTCATCGGTGCACAAGGGCGGGACGACATGAGCGTGATGGGCGCCGGACGCATATCGCGCAATGGTAGCGACAACCTGGACGGGAATCGGCAAACGAGCAGTTGAGGACGGCGCCCCAACGGGTTGGAGGTCTGCTGCGGGCGGCCTGGTTGCGCCCTAAACAGACCGACTTGGTCCCCGATAAAGGGCAGTTCCGCTCGCGTTTCCCCCATCCGCTCAGGATTGTTGTCCGACAACGATTTTTCGGGATCCCCGCAACCGACACCGACATCATCTCAGCGCAACACTTCTGGACGGGCGGGGTGGAAACGGCTGGGCCCGGTTATTACGATGCGGTCGCGATCGCTCGGACGGCGGGTTTCCGAATGCTGGTTATGAGCCCGCATCCGTCATGCGGCGATTGTCCTTTAACCGCTCGGAGCCGGCCAAAAAGAGCGGCCAAAATATCCCGAAAAATCATTGTCGGACAACAATAGCTGAGCGGATGGTGGAAACGCTAGCGGAATTGCCCTTTATCGGGGATCAGGTGAGTCGCCCGGCGGAATCGCACCGCCGGGCGCTCGCAGGTAGGGTCGAGGACTGGCGCGCCGGTTTAGGTCGAAGTTTGTGTTCCCCGTTGGCTCGCTCTTTCGT
>Ga0306926_10006111_pt1 | contig 12920 bp, 15 predicted proteins | sample flu12Cox44000178_FD_203759 | JGI IMG/M metagenome (GOLD analysis project Ga0306926, IMG submission 203759) | Lab enrichment of tropical soil microbial communities from Luquillo Experimental Forest, Puerto Rico - flux8day.12C.oxic.44.000.178 (v2)... | ecosystem: Environmental > Terrestrial >... | reverse complement strand
TCTGGTCAACAATGCCGCCGCTTTGATCCGCCTCAAGCTAATCGATTTCACCGAGGAGCTGATGCAGAAGGCGGTGCGCTGGAACGTCTGGAATACATTACGCTGCTGCAAGGCTGTGTTGCCGCATATGGTCGAACGCCGCTACGGCCGCATCGTCAATATCGGCGGCGAAGCGTGGCGCACCGGCGCACCGTACCACACCTTGCTCGCCGGAATCGGCAAGGGGTCGATGGTGGGCCTGACGATCACGCTCGCCGGCGAAGTCGTGCGCCACGGCATCACCGTCAACTGCGTCTCGCCGGGTGCGATCGAAACGGAGGCCGACGGCGCGCACAACCCGGCACCGCCGGGGTTTCGCGAGCCCGGTTGGACCGACCCCGGGTTCTTCGAGGAAATGGCGCGGATGGCAGCCGGGCGGATGGTCGGCATGGGGCGCCCCGCGCATCCGACCGAAGTCGCCGCCACGGTCGCGTTCTTCGGCTCACCCGAGGCCTCCTTTGTCACCGGGCAGCATCTCGGCGCCAGCGGCGGTCTCGCGATGTTGTGACCGGAGTATGGCATGGACTACGACAAATCCGATATCGCGACGGTCTATGACGAAGCTCGCGCCCTGACGCCGGAACGTGTCCGGCAATGGCGCGACGTGCTGTCGCTCGATCTTGCCCCCGCTGCAATCACGACTGTCGCTGATCTCGGCTGCGGGACCGGGCGCTTTACTGAACTATTGGCCAGCCATTTCACCGCCCAGGTCATTGGCATCGACCCTTCCCGGAGGATGATCGAGCAGGCCCGCCGGAAGTCGATCGCCGAGAACATCATGTTTCGGCAGGCTCGGGCAGAGGCGCTGCCCCTCCAAGACGGCTCAGTCGATCTCGCCTTTATGTCGCAAGCCTATCATCATCTGAGTGACCCGTCTGCCGTAGCGCGTGAATGCTTCCGTATCCTGCGCCAGAGCGGGCAGATGTGCATTCGCAACACGACACGCGACTGCGACTTTCCTTACCGGCATTTCTTCCTGGTGCAACCGCTGATCGATTCCGACCTGCCGACCAGGGAGGAAATCCGGTCCGTGTTCCTCGCGGTCGGCTTCGCGGTCGCCGCTGATCGCATGCTCAGCCGGGTTGTCGCCACCGATTGGCCGAGTTTTGCCCGGAACTCCGCGCTGCGCGCCGACTCGTTTCTGGCGCGCCTGTCCGACCCGGAGTTTGAAAGCGGAATGGCCGCGCTTCGAGCTCATGCCGCCGCAGTCGATCGCGACTGCTTTGTGAGCGAGGAGATCAGTTGGTTTATCTTTACAAAACAGGGTTGACCGGCAAAGTTGCGACGACGCTTGCCCGCAGAAACGAGAGGAAATGCCGGTGGATACGGCAGACGTACGAGACCTGATCGTCGACGACCGCGCACGCGGCATCTTTCGCGTCAACCGTCGGGTTTTCACCGACCCCGAGATCCTCGAAGAGGAGCGGCGCGAGGTCTTCGACCGCAGCTGGCTCTATGCCGGCCATGAATCGGAAATCGCCAATCCGGGTGACTTTATCACCCGCAAGGTCGGCGGGCGTCCGCTCATCCTGGTGCGAGACAGCGACGGTACAGCACATGCGTTCCTGAACACCTGTCCGCATCGCGGCAACATCGTCTGCCGCGAGCCCGCTGGCTCGACCCGGCTCTTCCGTTGCTTTTATCACGCTTGGGCATTCGACCTCGGCGGGCGGCTGGCTGCGGTGCCGGGCCACGATGCCTACACGCCGGCCTTCGACCGCGACGCGCTCGGCCTGAAACCAGTCCCGCGTTTCGAGAGCTACCGCAGCATGATGTTCGTCAGCTTCGACCCGGCGGTCGAGGGTTTGGTCAGCTATCTCGGCAACGCCCGCGAATATCTCGACTTGATGCTCGAATTCGGCAGCGAGGAAGTCGACATCGTGCACGCTCGCAAGCCTACAGCATGAAGGCGAACTGGAAGCTCTTGGTCGAAAACAGCATGGACGGCTATCACGCGATCCCGACCCACCAGCGCTTCTTCAACCAGTACCTTGCCGACATCGGCATGGACACGGCAAGCTGGGCCGGCCCCAACCGCATCCAGGGCATCGGTCTCGCGCTGGGCGGCGGTCATGCGGTGATCGAAAACCGCGCGCGGGCGTTGCCGATCACCGGTACCGCAAAGGGCGAGCTCGAGCGGATCCGCGCCCGACTCGTCGAACGCGTCGGACCCGAGCGCGCCCATCGCATCGCCGACTACAGCCGCAACCTGTTCATCTTCCCCAATCTGATCCTGATCTCGTCGTGGCACACGATCCGCACCTTTTATCCGCTGGCACCCGATTACATGGAGATCGACGCCTGGGCGAACCTGCCGCGCGGCGAGTCGGCAGAATTGCGGCAGCGGCGTTTCGAGAACTTCATCTCGTTTCTGGGCCCTGCGGGCTTCGGCACACCGGACGACGTCTATGCCCTCGAAGGCTGCCAGCGCGGCTTTGCGGCTTGGCGCGAATTGTCGTGGTCGGACATCTCCCGGGGCATGGGCCGCGATCAGCCCTCGAGCCAGGACGAATTGCAGATGCGCGCCTTCTGGCGGCGCTGGCATGCGCTGATACAGGGATTGCGCGGCCCGACCGACTGCTCCGACCGGCTGGAGCAGCGCGCAGCCGCCGAGTAAGGCGAGCGCGATGGCAGAAGATGCTGCGCCTTTTACGGTCGGCGAGATCGAGCGCTTCCTGATCGACGAGGCGGCCCTCCTCGACGAGTGGCGGCTTGAGGAATGGCTGACATTGATGGCGCCGGACGCCCGCTATCTGGTGCCGCCTCTTGATATGCCCGACGCCGACCACCGCGCCACGTTGTTTCTGATCGCCGACGACCGGCGCACGCTGGCCTCGCGCGTCCGGCAATTGCTGAGCGGCACCACCTGGGCCGAGAACCCGCGCTCGCGCACCCGCCGGCTGATCACCAATGTGCGGCTGCTCGCAACCGATGGCAGTGAAGCGCGCGCCACCGCGAATTTCGCGGTCTGGCGGTTTCAGCACGAGGCGAGCGACGTTTATGTCGGACGCTATCTGCACATACTCGTGCGCGGCCCTTCCGGCCTGCTGTTTCGTGAGCGCCGGGCGGTGCTTGATCTCGAGACCTTGCGCCCGCACGGCAAGCTCAGCTTCATCCTTTAGGCAAGTACCGCGGGCGAGCTATGCGGCGATTGGGTTTTGCCACCGCAGCCCGGGAAATCGGGCGAAGTCGCCGTCTGTCGAGCACAGGATCAAACCGTGTTCGATCGCCAGCGCCGCGAGATCGGCATCGTGGACGAGGCCCGCCCGGACGCCAGGCAGATCAAGTAGGCGACCGAGCAATTCCGGGTGCCCGTTCATCGGTTGTGGAATCCACACCGTCTCGCAGCCGAGCCAAGCCGTCACCCGCGTCCACGCCTCTTGCGTCGAAGGGGGGTTCGCGAACACCCGCGGGTTCGTGACCACCCGTAGGAAGCCCAACAGGCTCGGCCACGGTAACCCAACACGGGCTACGCCGCTCAGCTGTCGATTGAACCATTCACTTGCGGCTGCATGCTGCGGCAGCACGCGCATCGCTCTATAGATGAGCAGGTTGGCGTCGACCAATATCAACGGAACGCTTCGCCCTCAACTTCGGGTAGGAGCTCCGCGATGTTATCGATGCTTGCCACCAGCACGGGGCCAGAGTCGAGGGGCTGCGTCCGAAATGGCTTCTTGCGTTTTGGCGTCGCCGCCATATCGCGAAGCCCGCGGCGCAGCGCGTCGTTTATAATTTCCTTGAACCCGACATCCCTTAGGCGGCGCAAACGAACGAGTTCGGCGGCGACGTCGTCGTCGATCGTCAGGGTCGTTCTCATGCATCAAGACATAAGCAATCTGATGCGTCGATGTCTAGGACGTGAAATCCCCCGGCTGCAGGACGATCGGCATGCCGTGCGGAGTGCGGTCGGCTGCGTGGTCCCAGGCGTCGCGATAGCGTGCGAGCGTCTCCGTGTCGGTGATGCCCTTCTCGGCGACGATGCGCTCGAGTGCCGCGAGCCAGTGCCAGTAATAGGTCTCTCCAGTATCGGGGTCGCCGCCGGCCTGCGCCCGCTTGATCTCGTTGCCCAGCACCGCCGTCCACTCGTTCCAAGTGAAGAGGCCGCGCTCGTGCAGGGCTACCGCCATCGCGAAGACCTGAGCCTCCCAGGGCTCGGCGAACACCGGGCCCTCGGGGCCGCGCGGGATGCCTGGCACCGCCGCGATAGCCTGGTCGATACTCATGCCGGTAAGAGATAGGGCTCAAAGGCCTCGATCGACACCTTGATCGAGGAGTCGGCCTCCTCGCCCCACAACTCGCGCGCGGTGAAGACCACCGCGTAGAGCCATTGCGGATTCTCGCCGGCGCCGACCGCCGCTGTGTCAGGAAAGACGTGGCAGCCGCGCACCGCCTCGACCGTGCCGAGCTTGCCGCGGGCGTAGCGTGGCAGCCGAGTATGGGTCGGCGGGTTGATGTTCTTGGTGCGCACGGGGTCGCCTGCCCTGAACCGCGCCGGCCCCGGTGCCGGGCGGTCGAAATTGGCGAAGGCAGACCTCTTTGCATCCTCGAGGGTCATCTTGCGGTTCAGACGGATGCCGGGCCGCAACACCCGGCCGGCGGTGATCTCATCTTCGCCGACGAGACCATGGCTCACGACGCGGCGTTCGAGCCCTAAGAACCAACGCTTGTAATAGGACGCACCGAGATAGGCGAGCGGCGGCAGGTTTTCGAGCGAGGCGCGCCCGCCATCGATGGTCCAGAGGCCGGTGGCACCCATCGCCCGTTGCAGCGCGAGCACCCGCTTCTCCCATTCGGCATGGAACACCGGCTCGTTGGGCTCGGGCTCGACCGGACCAAAGCCGTGCATGCCGCCCATGTCGTGGATCGAGTTGGTCATCACGGCGCTCCCGGCTTGTTTTGCTCGGGCGATTTTGGCAGGCCAGTGCCAACCATGCAGTCGCGGGTCACTAGCAAGGCGAGTTGCTCCTCGCTCCAACCGTCAGTTCCGGGAGGCCGCATCGGCAGCACCAGGAAACGCGTCTCGGCGGTCGAATCCCAGATCCGGATGTCCGTGGCGGCCGGCAATGTGACGCCGAAATCGGAAAGCACACCCTTGGGGTCGATCACGGTGCGCGAGCGATAGGGCGCTGATTTGTACCAGACCGGCGGCAACCCCAGTACGGACCACGGGTAGCACGAGCACAAGGTGCATACGACGACATTGTGAGTTTGTGGCGTGTTTTCGACCGCGACCAAATGACTGGAAATGGGGTCGAACCCGGCCACTGAATTGACCGCTTCGGTCGCGTCGGCCAGCAGGCGCCGCTTGAATTCCGGATCAACCCAGGCGCGGGCGACGATGCGCGCTCCGATATGCGGGCCGATCTTTGTCTCTACATTCTCGACGATCTGATCGAGTGCGGCCGGATCGACATAGCCCTTCTCGGTCAGGATCGTTTCGAGCGCCTTCACCCGGAGCTGCATCTCCGACAGCTCGGAGCCGTGGTCGTGCGGGTCGTTTGCAGGCATGGCAGGCCTCTTCTTCAGCGGTCGCGCAGGCTCGCACAGGCAGCTGTCGGCTTCAACAGCGCATGGCGTTCGGTCGAGCGCACGGCTAACATTCTGCGACGGGTCACCGGCGGGAGCGCGAGGCGATGATCGGCTGGAGGGCGAGGCTGGGGTTTCTGGTGCCGCCGGGGAATCCGACCGTGGAGACGGAAATGATCGCGATGGCGCCGCAAGGTGTCTCGCTGCATTTCCACCGCATGGTTGCGCATGGCACACCCGGATCGCTCGTCGGGCAGACCGAGCGCAACCGCTCGATGGTCGAAAACATCGACAGCGGCATCGAGCTGCTGGCGCTGGTCAAACCCGAAACCATCATCATCGCGCACACGGCGACTAGTTATCACCTCGGCCGGCGCGGCGAAGTCGAGCTGCTCGACCGGCTGGAAAAGGCGACCGGCCGCCGCGTCGTCACCGCCTTCGGTTCGGTGGTCAGCGCGTTGGAGCGGCTCAAAATCCGCAAACTGGCGCTCGGCACTCCCTATTCGGCGGAGGTGACCTTGCAGGGCAAGGCGCATCTCGAAGCGCATGGATTTGAGGTGGCAAAGTTCGACAATGCGAAGGGGGTCGAGAACATCTACGACACCACCGCCGAAGACGCCTATGCGCTGGCGCGGTCGGTCGACGTCGAAGATGCCGACGCAGTGTTTCTTAGCGGCACCGGGATGCCGACCGTGAGCGTATTGGAGGCGCTGGAACAGGATCTCGGCAAGCCGGTCATCTCGAGCGCTTCGGCGATGATGTGGCATGCGCTGCGCCTGGCCGGTGTCGGCCAGCCGATTGCCGGCTACGGGCGTCTGCTGACGCTGCGGTGATCAGGAGGAGTAAAGATGATCAAGGTAAGCGTGTTGTATCCCAACACTGAAGGCAGCAAATTCGATATGGATTATTATTGCAATAGCCATATCCCGATGGTTCGTGGGAAGCTAGGAGCCGCCTGCAAAAGTGCTGCCGTCGAGCAGGGCATGTCGGGCGCCACTCCTGGTTCCCGGCCCGGCTTTATCGCGATGGGCCATCTCTATTTCGAGGCAGTTGAAGAATTTCAGACCGCATTCGGCCCCCACGCCCAGGCAATCATGGCCGACATCCCCAACTACACCGACATCCAGCCGACAATCCAAATTAGCGAGGTCAAGATCTAGGCGAGCTCGAACCATTGCTTCGGGTCGCGTGGTCGGATGCGGCGTCGGCCGCAACCACATCGCCCGAGGCTATCGAAAGCATCCCGACAAGTTTCGCGTCGAGGCGCTGTGCGATGTCGACGCGGTGCGGCTGCAGACCGTCGGAGAGGAATTCTCAATTCCGCGGCGCACCCGTTCCTTCGATGAAATATTGCGGATGGACGATGTCGACATCGTCGACATCTGCACACCGGCGGCCCTCCACTTCGGGCAGATCCTGGGCGCGCTTGCGGCCGGCAAGCAAGTCGTCTGCGAGAAGCCGCTGGTCGCATCGCTCTCGGTGGTCGACCAGGTGATTGCCGCCGAGGAACTGGCGATCGGGCGCGTGATGCCGATCTTTCAATACCGCTTCGGCAACGGGGTACAAAAAGCGCGGCGGATCATCGAGCTGGGGATTGCCGGGAAGCCCTACCTCGCTACCATCGAGACGGCGTGGAAACGCACCGCGGAATATTACCAGACGCCATGGCGCGGGCGGCGGGAAGCTGAGCAAGGCGGCGTCCTACTAATGCACGCGATCCACAACCATGACCTGATGACATGGTTGATGGGCCCGGTCGCCAGCGTATTCGCGCGCACAGCGACGCGGGTTAATCCGATCGAGGTCGAAGACTGCGCCATTTCGAGCCTAGTGATGCAGAGTGGCGCGCTGGCCTCGCTCGCAGCGACGCTCGGCTCGCAGCGCGAGATCAGCCGCCTGCGGCTGTGTTTGAGCACGTTACGTTCGAGAGTGCGCTAGCCCCGTACTCTCCCGGAGACGACCCGTGGCAGATCGCCTCCGCGCCGCCCGAAGCGGAGGTGCGGATTGCCGACGCACTGGGCGGCTATCGGGCTGTAGCATCGCGGTACGAAGGCCAATTCACCGCCTACCACGCGGCATTGACGACCGGCGCTGCATTGCCGCTTACCCTGGCTGATGCCCGCTCTTCGCTGGAACTGGCTGCCGCGCTCTACCATTCGGCGGCGACCGGGTCCGCCGTAATCTTGCCGATTGCCACGGATCACCCAAGCTACGATGGTTGGACAATCTCGAAGGACAGCGTCCGATGAAAATTGTCGTATTCGGCCCCGATAAGCGAACCGGCGTGTTGCATGACGGTAATGTCGTCGACCTGTCTTACGCGTGCGCCAAACGTCTGCGCGAGCAGGAAGGCGAGCCCGGACCGCTGGAAATGTCCGAGGCGCTGGTGCCGTCCGATCTCGCGCGTCTGATCGAGGGTGGCCCGCGCGCGCGCTCGAACATGCGCAAAAGGCGCTCGATTACCTTTTCCGGCAGGCGCACGACAAATTCGGACCGCGAGGCGAAACGCTCGTCTACTCGGCCGCGGATGTGCGGCTGCACGCCCCCCGGCCGAATAATGTTCGCATCGCCTGCGCCGGCGGAAACTTCGCCGACCATGCTGCGGCAATTGCCGTGAAGATTCGGCGCAGGCCATACGAGGGCGATGCCTACCAGGAAATACGCAAAGCCGGATTTTGGGGCTTCTGGAAGCTCGCACGCGAGCTTGGCGGTCCCGATGACGAGCTCGTCTACCCCGACTGGTGCAACCGTCTGGACTATGAGGGCGAGATTGCGATCGTGCTCGGCAAGCGCGGCGTCGATCTGAAAGCCTCGCAGCTCGAAGAGTATGTCTGGGGTGTCACGATCCTCGCAGATTGGAGCATCCGCGCGCCGCGGGAGGTGTCGGGCGGGGCATTCAATTTTGCTTTTCCAAAGAATTTCGACACGTCGTGCTCGCTCGGTCCGTGCATCGCGGTGAACGAGACTGATCCGACGAATGTCGACCTCGAGACCTTGGTTAACAGCGAGCGACGCCAGCGTTTCAACACACGTGATTTGGTTTTCACTTTTGGCGAATACCTCGAATATCTTTCGCGCGACTTCACGCTTTGCCCGGGGGACATCATCAGTGGCGGGACGGCGGCCGGCACGGCAGCGGATTCGAGCGAGCTACTGCCCGACGGCAGCTCCGCGCCGGAGCGCTTCCTCAGGCCCGGCGATGTTGTCGAGATGAAATCGCCGGCGATCGGCTCGCTACGAACCCGCGTCGTGGCAAAGCAAAAGTAAATCGCTCAAGCGGTGGCGAGCGCTTCGAGGGCCGAGGCCCAGGCCTCGCAGGTATGCCTGATGTCTTCCGGCGTGTGGGCGAGCGAGACGTAGTATTTCGACTCTCCCTTGAGAACGCCGCGCTCGCGCAATAGTGCGTTGAACCGGCGCAGCATCTCGCCGTCGCCGCGCAAGGTGCCTCGGTAGTCGCGCACCGGATCGCTCGTGAACACGACGTCAAACAGCGGAGGTTCGCCAGTCACCTGCGCGGTCACTCCGTTGTGCTTCAGCTGCCCGGCGAGGGACCCCATCAGCTCCCGGCCGGTGGTGAAAAGGCGATCATAAGCGCCGGGCCGCCGCAGAATCTCGAGCGTCGCCAGCCCGGCTGCCGCCGCGACCGGGTTGCCCGACAAGGTGCCGACCTGCATCAGAAAGCCGTCTTCGCCGGCTCTGTCGCGGTCGAAATGGGCCATGATGTCGGTTCGCCCGGCGATTGCCGCCAGCGGAAAGCCGCCGCCAATCACTTTGCCGAGCGTGCACAAATCGGGCAGCACACCGTAATATTCCTGTGCACCGCCATAAGCAAAACGGAACCCGGTCACTACCTCGTCAAAGATCAGCGGAATGCCGTTCTGCCTTGTGATCTTGCGAAGTCCTTCGAGAAAGCCGGGCATTGGTGGGATGATGCGCTGGAAGGGTTCGACGATAACACCCGCCAGCTCGTCTTGATGCTCGCGCACCATCGCGGCGGCCGCCTCTATGTCGTTGAACGGGGCCACCAGGACCTCCTCGCGGACGCTGCGCGGGATGCCCGCTGAATCCGGGATCGGCTGCGGAAAGTTGCTCGGCCGCCTGGGGGCGAGGCTCATCAACGAATAGTCGCTCATGCCATGATAGCCGCCCTCGAATTTGAGGATCTTGTCGCGCTTGCGAAACGCCCGAGCGGCACGCATCGCATAGAGATCCGCCTCCGAACCAGTGGACACGAAGCGCACTTGCTCGGCGCATGGAACCGCCTCGACGATCGCCTCCGCCAGCTCGATGCCCCACCGGTTGTTCGCGAAAAAGGTCGTACCCTGCGCGATGCGCTGTTGGACGGCCGCGGTGACATCCGGATGAGCGTGGCCAACCAGCATCGGGCCGGAGCCGAGCAGGAAATCGACATACTCCCTGCCGCCCTCATCCCACACCCTGCCGCCTCGGCCCTCGCGGATCACTACGTCAGAGGGAAAATTGCCAAAAGTACCGCCGGGCAGCACCCGCCTAGCTTTCTCGATCAGCCCACGCTCGCTCTCGCTCTCGGTAACCGGCTCCACTGACGCCTCCTCGTTTTCCGCGACGCAAGTTGTCTCGTCCCGGCAGGCCTGAGGTCAAGACCCAAAGCGGGCAAAAGCCGAGGGATAGCCCCGGCGACCGGCTAACGGAGTTTTCCCGACGGCACTGGGTTTGCCCACCTCCGCCAAGGAGCTGATCGAAATAGGCAATGGTTCGGGCGGGCCCGTCGCCGAGCGGGGTGGTCTGCTGCCAAATGAGTGATGTCCGTGCGGGAAGGCCCACGGGACATGCTACATTGTTGGGCAGCGGCACTGTGAACCAGGCAATGCAGATGTCTCAATCGGTGTTGGTCACGGGCGGAGCAGGATATATCGGAAGCCACGCTTGCAAGGTGTTGGCGCGAGCCGGATATCAGCCCGTGGTCTTCGACAATTTGTCGCGCGGGCACCGCGAGGCGGTGCGCTGGGGGCCGCTGATCGAAGGCGATCTCGCGGACCGGAACCGGCTGGTCATAGCGCTCAAGACGCACCAGGTGACGACGGTCATGCACTTCGCAGGGTGCGCTTACGTCGGCGAATCAGTAGCTGATCCCGCAATGTACTATCGCAACAACCTCGGAGGCAGCCTATCGCTGATCGAGGCGATGCGAGAGACCGGAGTGGACAAGATCGTATTCTCGTCGACCTGCTCCACCTACGGTATCCCAGCCGGCAGCCCGATCCGTGAAAGCGCGCCGCAGCTGCCGGTCAACCCCTATGGCGAAACCAAGCTCGCAATCGAGCGGGCACTGCACTGGTATGGTGAGGCCTATGGTCTGCGTTCAGTTTCTCTGCGCTATTTCAACGCAGCCGGAGCCGATCTGGAGGGCGAGATCGGCGAGCTTCACGAGCCCGAAACCCACCTCGTTCCGCTGGTGCTGCAGACGGCCCTCGAGCAGCGGCCGCACATCGACATCTATGGGACCGACTACCCAACAGCGGACGGAACGGCGATACGCGACTACATTCACGTCGAAGATCTGGCCGAGGCTCATTTGCGCGCGCTTGAGCATCTACACGCCGGTTGCGAAAGCACGGCGCTGAACCTCGGGACGGGGCACGGCCATTCGGTACGCGAAGTGATTGCTGCGGCCGAGTCGGTCTGCGGGCGGACGATCCCGCGGCGCGAAACCGCCCGGCGGCCGGGCGACCCCCCGGTGCTCGTCGCCGATCCGAGCCGCGCAACCGAGCAGCTCGGCTGGCGCCCGCAACACTCGGACCTCCACACGATCATCCGAACGGCTTTCGCTTGGCACCACAGCCGGGCGAAGCGACAAATCTCCTCGGGCTCAAAATAGCGGGCTTAAGTCGTCCCTGTCCGTGGAATGAAATTTGTTAACGCCCGTTATGCGGGCGCCGCCTATGCCGGGCTCGGGCACGGCGGGCAGCCTCCCGGGAGCATGCGAGATGACCACGATCGAGATCGACGAGGTTGCGGCGCAGCACTCACCGACGGAAGTGACGTCGGTGGATCCGCCGACAGTGATCCGCGTGCATGGCAAGTTTTTCTTCGCCGGGAAGCATAAGCATTTCATCAAGGGAGTGACATACGGTCCCTTCGCGCAGGGCAGCCACGGCACGCAGTTGCCCGAAGCCGCGATGGTCGAGAAAGATTTCGCACTGATGAGGGAGGCCGGCGTCAATACCGTACGCGTCTTTACCGTGCCACCTCTATGGCTGCTCGATGCCGCTCATCGGGAAGGTTTGAAGCTTCTCGTCGGACTGCCCTGGTCGCAGCATGTCGCATTTCTCGACAGTAGGACGACCCAGGCCGAGATCCGCGCAATGGTAACCGCCGGGGTGCGCGACTGTCACCGCCACTCCGCGGTCCTGGGCTATCTTGTCGGCAACGAGATCCCTCCGGACATCGTACGCTGGCACGGAGGCGAGGCGGTGCGCCGCTTTGTCAAGTGCCTCGTCGGGTGCGTCAAGGATGAGCATCCTGAGGCGCTCGTCAGTTATGCCAACTTCCCATCGACCGAATATCTGACCATCGACTTCACCGACTTCGTCTGCTTCAACGTCTACCTCCACGATGCATCGGCGTTCCGTCGATACGTCGCGCGCTTGCACAATCTCGCGGTCGATCAGCCACTGGTGTTGACCGAATTCGGTGTCGATTCGATGCGCCAGGGGGAGGAGGAGCAGCGGCGTATTCTTTCCTGGCAACTGCGCTCGGCTTTCGAGAGTGGGGTTGCTGGGACATTTGTCTTCTCCTGGACTGACGAGTGGTTTACTGGAGGGCATCTGATAGAGGATTGGGCTTTTGGTCTAGTTGATCGCGAGCGCCGGCCCAAGCCCTCATTCGCCGAGGTAGCCCGTCAGTACAAAAGCGTCCTGCCCCCGGCCCTAAAACGCTACCCGCGGGTCTCCGTGGTGGTCTGCGCCTACAATGCCGAGCGCACGATCGATCGATGTCTGGCCTCGCTCGCAGCGCTCAACTACCCGGATTACGAGGTAATCGTCCTCAATGATGGATCGCGCGACCGTACGCTCGAGATCGCCGAAAGCTATGACTTTTGCCGGATCATCAGCCAGCCCAACAAAGGGCTGAGCGTCGCCCGCAATGTCGGCGCCGAGGCAGCGACTGGGGAAATCGTCGCCTATACCGACAGCGACTGCGTCACCGACCAGGATTGGCTGAACTATCTCGTCGCCAAGATGGAGACGAACAACCTCGCCGCGTGCGGGGGACCCAATTTCCCGCCGCCCGAGGACGCGCTCGTTCCGGCTGTGGTTGCGGTTGCGCCGGGTGGCCCGACGCATGTGCTGATCAGCGACGAGGTCGCTGAGCAC
>Ga0306926_10006104_pt1 | contig 12926 bp, 11 predicted proteins | sample flu12Cox44000178_FD_203759 | JGI IMG/M metagenome (GOLD analysis project Ga0306926, IMG submission 203759) | Lab enrichment of tropical soil microbial communities from Luquillo Experimental Forest, Puerto Rico - flux8day.12C.oxic.44.000.178 (v2)... | ecosystem: Environmental > Terrestrial >... | reverse complement strand
TGCCGCTGTTCTGATGACCGTCGCCGGACTCGTGCTGCTGATCGCCTGCGTCAATCTCGCCAGCCTTCTGATCGCGCGGGCTTCCGACCGCCGAAAAGACACCGCAATTCGCCTCGCTCTGGGAGCCTCTCGTAGCGACCTAGTCCGTCAGCTCCTAGCCGAGAGTATTGTTCTCTCGCTCGCCGGAGGCGCCGCCGGTTTGCTGCTCGCGTTCTGGCTCGCGAGTCTTTTCGCGGCCTGGCGCCCGCCCATCGACATCCCGGTGATTCCCGCCCTTCACATCGATCTTCGCGTCATGTTATTCACAGCCGCGGTTTCGATCTTCACCGGTGTACTCTTCGGACTCGCACCCGCGCTGCAATCGTCGCGTGCACAGCTCGCTCCGGCACTCAAAAACGAATCGGTCGCCGAGCGCCTGCGCCGCTTCCAGATCCGTGAGGTCTTAATCGCGGCTCAGGTCGCGATGTCGGTTGTCCTTTTGGTTGGCTCGGTTCTGGTAGTTCGCAGTTTGCAAAACGCGCTTACGGTGCCGCTCGGCTTCGATCCGCGCCACGTAGCACTGGTGAGTTACAACCTCCAGTTGCAAGGTTATGACGAGGCGCGAGCGCGACAGTTTCAAAAACGGCTTCTTGACAACGTGCGCTCGATGCCGGGAATCGAATCGGCCGCGTTAATTGACAGTCTTCCACTCACGCTGCAATGGGACAACAGCGGCGTCTTGATCGAAGGCAAGCCGATTCCGCGGGCCTCCGATGTTCCGCTCGCGGCGCGACACCGCGTCACTGTCGATTATTTCCGAACCGCACGCACGCGTCTGATCGCGGGCCGGGTATTCGATCAGAACGACCGCCAAGAAGGTCGCCACGTGGCGATTGTGAACGAAGCTTTCGTTCACCAGCTCCTTCCAGGTGAAAACCCAATCGGAAGACGTTTCGAGCACGGTACTAATGGCCCCTGGCGCGAAATTATCGGAGTGGTCGAGGATGGCAAGTATCGCTCCCTGAGCGAATCTCCCATGCTTGCCGTATTCGAGCCAATGGAGCAGGATTACAGCCCGAACAACAACCTGATCGCGCGTTCGTCGGTTCCCGAAGAACGGCTCACCGCAATGCTGCGTCGCGCAGTAATGGATCTGGATTCCAGCATAACCATCGCGACTCAGGGAAGCTGGACTGGCCATCTCGGCCTTGCGTTATTTCCGGCCCGGATTGCCGCGACGGTGCTCGGTGCTTTCGGACTGCTCGCGATTGTTCTCGCCGCGACTGGCGTCTACGGGGTCACTGCATACGCAGTGGCCCGGCGCACACGCGAGATCGGAATTCGCGTGGCCCTCGGTGCAGAACCCGGTGAAGTGATCCGCGTAGTCGTATCGCACACCGCCATGCTGGTCGGAGTCGGTGGCGCGATCGGGATCGCTCTCGCGCTTGCCAGCGGGCGGTTTGTCGGGCAGATCCTCTACGGCGTTCGCGAAACCGATCCCATGACCTACGCCATCGCGATCATCATTATGGCCGCCGTCGCGTTCGCCGCCTGCTGGCTGCCGGCGCGCCGTGCCATCGCCGTCGATCCGGTAACAGCGCTTCGCACAGAATAAAAGTACACTCGACCTCCAAACGTTGCCTGGCCGAGGGCAGTAAGCGTCATTTGCCGCTGCTTAGGTCGCAGGGTGAGCCAGGGTGGCAGGCTATTTGGCACCCCGGCCCGCCGGCCGTGAGGGTGGAACCGGGCGCCCGGTAAGAGCGCGATCGGCGGGCGACCGTAGAACGTGCGTGTTTGAAGCAGCGCGATGTGAGTGGCCCCCCCCCGGCCAAGCTGGCGGCGACAAATCCCAGCCGAGCTTGATCGTCGTGTGTCAAAGCGGAGCGCTCGGCAGTTCTGTCACCTCCGCCTACATCGCCGCGCTTCGCCAGGCCTGCATGCGAGCTATACGAATTTGGAAAACCGTCAGTGCGACGGCTGCGAGCGTAGTCTACGATAATCCCGTCTATCCGCCTTTGATCCTACAAAATCACCTTGGATCGCTCTCGATTCAGCGGATCATGGGTGACAGACAAACGCTGCCCAGGCGAATGTTCATCGGGCTCGCTGTTGCGCTTCCGTGGACGGAGGGTGGTGCCACCACGCTCGCTAAAATCGGGCAAGCCCGTAATGCGAGGAAGCCAGGCTAAACGACCCGCTTGCCACACAGCGAACAGAATGACGCCTGGCTCGGAATGTGTTGACCGCAGTTCGGACAGGCCCGGACCGATGTCGTGAGACGTTTCTTACGGTGACTCATGACAAGCATCAGCGCTATCAGGGCGACTGGCAAAGCGAGCATGAAGACGACTCCGAAGATCACGAGGAGTTCGGGAAGTCCGATGCTGCGCATGCAGCCATCGATTATAGGGCAAAGTGCGCTCCGCTCTCGACTCTGCCTGCACCACTGCGTCCGCGTCACCACCGGGGATCGACGGCCAGCACTTTCACAATGTGATCTTCGCAACCCGCACGGTAGTGGCGCGAGGGACCGGGGTGTTCATCGGAAGCGAATGTTGGCTCGGCCATATAATCCAGGAACCGCGATTTTGAAGCTTACTTCGACTCGTAATGACCTAGGTAGTCGAGTTCAAGTGCGTTGAGCGGGCGGCGACTCTTGTCGTCCAGCAATGCGTACCAGATTTCATTTCAATCCAGAAGCGATACAGACAGTGCGAGAACGATGGCGCGCAGTAGGCAAAATCTAATCCTGTCAGATAAATGCGTTCGAGACGACAATAAGGATTCTCAATCCACTCTGAGTTCTCAATCTGATAGCAATAGAGATCGTCCGACTCTAAGACAGTGTAATCGCCATTCCGCAGCACCCGGAGGTACCAATGAGTGCAGGATTGAGAATCTGAAAGGAAATGCAATAAGCTCCCCTCGATTGCGCCGATGGTCTGTACAATGCGGTGTCCGGGATCGAGGTAGCATGCCGTGCACGAGCCGACTCGGGACTGCATCTCGAGAGAACTCATGAACCGAGTGAAGCTTTGCGAAAGCGGCACGCCTACGATCCGCGCCATTTAATTGCGTCGCTCACCGCAACGCGCTACTCTTAACACGGAATAGTGCTGAAGCAGTTCGTCTGGTCGGACCCGATTCGCCGTCTCGCGGCATTCGGTGTTGCGCTTCCATTTGAAGTTATCGTGGCCTGCAATGCATTGTGCGGATGCTGGGTGACGAGGACGCCATCAACTGGACAACTGGGTTCTGGTTCATTGCTGGAACGCTTGTTACAGGCATCGCCCTCATACGCTATGCGCTAAGGCGGCACGATTAGCCCCATTGATGAGACCACGAATCGGCTTTCTTGGCATAAGCGGTCTGGAAGTCCTAGGGCTGTATCGGAAACGCTCCGGCAGACGTGAACTTCGGGAAGGCGCTGAAAGCCGGGGCCGGAGCGTTTTCGATACAGCGACTTGAAGTGAGCAGACTGGAAGCTGGGCGAAGAGCCGTATGCGTGGACGCGCTCGTACGGATCCGTGCCGGGGGGCGATCAGCGATGGTCGTCCCTACCGCGACAAGTGCCGGCGGTCAATCCGGCGGGATCCGGATCCACCTCGGACGGTGGCGGGAATCCGCCTTAGATCGATAGGTAATCGATAGGCGACAAGGGAGGATCTATCGCTTTGAACGCCGGGTTCGGACCCTCGGACGGGCCGAAGTCCGAGTCGGGGAGGATTCATCATCTGGAGGGCATACGCCGTCGGCAGAGGCTTATTTATCGACAACTGTGATGCCGCGCTTGTCCTCACGAAGCCAGGTATTTCTGTAGAGGCTCCCAATAGTTTACTTTCCATCCGTCCGCCAGATGTTGTGCCTTACCTTCCGGGAATCCTGTATGGTCAAAAATGATTTTGGTATCAGAACCCTGTTCGGTGAGTTCGAACTTCACAATCGAGTAGACGCCTGGAATCCAATCCACTACACGCCAAGCTTGGACAATTCGGTGGTCCGGCACAAGCTCGATATGGCGGCCTGTGATATGGCCACCGAAAAGTGCGAACGCGCCACCCACTTGCCGGCTGATTTCGGTGGTTTTCTTCCCAAGCGCCGTGCCCGACTGCATGGCCCCACTGAGTTGAACGATTTTGTCAAATTGTCTGACATCGGTGAGCGCCTCATAGATACGCTTACGGCTCGCTTGAAACACGGGCTCCTGATGAATAGATTCCGCCGCATGGGAAATGCCGTCTTCGGCACTAGCCCGAACCCGGATCGGGACCGCACCACAGCCAGCAAGCGCAACTGCGGCATTGACCAGTTGTCTTCGAGTCGGCGCATCGGTCGTCAGCGCCAGCCGGTCTTGAAGGTTCATGGTTGCATTGAACTACGAATAAAAAATATGATCAAGATCATATTTTAGGAGCCCACTATGCCGTATCCAACGGGTCATCGCGAGGAGGTTCGGAGCCGAATCGTCGAAAGTGCGCGCCGTTTGTTTAATCGAAACGGATTTGAAAGTGTCTCAATCGATTCCATCATGGGGCAGACGGGACTGACCCGGGGCGCATTCTACGCTTACTTCGAAAGCAAGAGTGATCTCTACGCGGAGACATTGGGATGCTTCTTCACCGATCCGAATTGGAAGAGCCGATGGGAAGGCGTCGACGTCGACCTTGCGTCGCCCGAGGCCGGTCCGCAGATCGTTCGCGCCTACCTGTCGCAACAGCATTTTGACGATGTGGAGAATTCATGTCCGATGGTGGCGCTACCCAGCGACGTTGCGCGCAGCGATCCAAAGGTCAAGGCGGCGTTCGAGAATGTGTTCCGGGCAATGGTAACGGTTCTCGGCCGTGACGTAAGACATTCGATGCAGGCGCCCGAAGAGACCGCCATGGCAATTGCGGCGCTCTGCATAGGCGGCATGGTCGTGGCACGCTCACTGAAGGACAGCAGATTCAGTGATCGCCTTCGCGACGCGTCGGCACATGCCGCCCTGGTTCTGGGGGGTTGGAAACGTGATGCCACAACTTTGCCGAACACCAGTCCCTCAGGAAACTCTCCGGCGGTTCTGAAACGAAGGCGTAAAGACTTGACGCGGACTACCACTCGAGTAAAGCGCTGATCAGCCCACGCGGCAAACGGCCACTCGCATGTATCGCGCGAGACCGTGACATGTTGACGACAACGCGGTAGCGTTTACCGACAGCTCCGAGTCCTGCTACGCGGTCGGTGGGCGATATGTGAGGTTAACAGGAGAAGCGCCTCTAGCCGACGCTTTTTTGCCCTCCAGCAGTCCACTTCTCCGCAAACGCCGTTTGCCCACAACAACCTGGATCGGCTCAGCGTCCGAGTGGCCACTCTGGAACACATTGGGGCAATTGCACCCGACTCGGGCACAATCTCAGTTCAGGCTGATGGCCTTGTTGCGCGAACTGCTGGAAGCTTTTTCAGATTCTTTTGAGACCGCATTAACGACTGTGCGCACGCTGTTAGGAAGAAGACGTCGACAGCCGCACCCACGGCTCGAGGCAGCAGTGGTTGACCCTGTGTTGTCAGCAACCCGTAGCCGAGGAGAACAGCGAACCTATGGCCATCGCAATGGAGTTGTGCCAGGATACTCCTTTGTATATGCCAAAGGATCGCTCGGAAGTTCTGCAAGGCACCTTGGATCTGATGGTGCTGAAGACGCTCGATGCGCTGGGGCCCCTGCACGGCTACGGAATCGCCCGGCGTATCGATGCCACTGACCAACCGAGTACCCCATCCATGATGGTTGCGGGTCTTTGGGCATACTGCGTCCGTCAGTATAGATCTGGCGCGGAGGATCGCCGTCCTCCGCTAGCACGACGATCTCCTGAGGTGTTTGAATGATCTTAAATGTATAAATGAACAGGACCGCCGGTATGCCGCTTGGTCAGCGGAAATCCGGTTGGGTTTTTCCTACGCTGGTGGACGATCGCCACGGCCTCAGGACGAAGCGGCCGGTCGGCTGGTTTAACGTCCCAAAAGATGTTGCTCACGTACTTCGTAATATCTCCTAGGTCGACCTGGATGTTTGACGGGTCGGTGCCGAGGGCGCGAATATACTCGCTCACCGCCGTACGTTCGGCTTGCCAGACACCGGATAAATTTGGTTTGCCTTTTACGCGCGGTGCCGGTGCCGACAAGTTCGGGTTGCCGTCTTTGGTGCGTGGCGTCCGCGAATCCGGATAGTCCAGCCATTGGGCTGACAAGCGCGTGCTAACGGCCATCAACAGAATCGCTACGCTCTTCATTTAAGCCTCATCCCGAATCCCGAAGCAAAGTGCCGGTTCGGGCGCTAGATTGAATCATCATAGACTGACACTGCTGTGCTCTTTGACCAGCGTGAGCAGGTGACGTCCCCGCTACATCTCTGCTCGTAAAACGCAGGATGCTGATATGTCGGAGCTGTGCCGCCAAGGGGCCGCGTCGTTCGAAGCCCGCAAAACCATCGGGCTGTTACTTGCGGAAATTTGGGCGTCAGCCATCTCACCCTCTAGCTCCGGTGGCTTGTCGGCCGCGAAATGCGGCTCCTAATCGCTGAACACAAGGCATTCAGGGTAGTTTCCCGTGGGCGACGATCCGCTCGGGAGCCCCAGGATGGCGTGTATGTGCCCGTCACGAAAGTTGATCGGTGGTTAGGAAACGCTAGCTTGAAGCGGACCGTAGGCGCCGGCGCAGCGCGTACGGCGATTCGCTCGGTACCGGCAGTGCGCGGGCGAGGTCGAATGCCACCGGCTCTTTTTGGCATATTGGATCCTCATCAGGACGCCATCGCCGCCGCGCGGCACAGTTCACTCAGCTGCTCTTGCGTGCCCTCGGGATCGGGCGCCTTTTCGGGAGGCACCCACTCGAGGGGCGATCCAGCGGCGATGAGCAGCCGCGCTACGCCGACATGGTCGGCACCCGCGTGACGAGCGTCATGACTCCATCCTTCGGATGCCCAGACCAGCGGCGTGGCGGAAAACATGCTGTCGAGCGCATGGGCGGATGCACTGTGGGAGAGCAGCACGCGGACCGCTTCCGCGCGACCCGCCATCGCCGCCCGATGCAATGCGGTGACGCCATCGTGATCCTTCACATTCGGATCGAAACCACACGCGAGCATGGTCTCAAGGATCGCTGCATCTCCGCGCTCGGCCGGCACATGCATCAGCAGATGATGCTCGATCTGAAGCTCGCCGCGCAGGTTGGGGTGCTCCCGCAGGAGTTCGCCGGCGCGCGCCCGGTCACCGAGTGCACAGGCCGACACAAAGTGTTCGAGCAACGAGAGTTCATCCTTGGCGCTGTGAGCTAGGAGCCATGCAGCTATATCATCGTTGCCATGCAGTGCGGCCACCGTGTGCGCGGTCCGGCCGTCTGCACGCCGCCGATGGATATCGGCGCCGTGATTCACGAGCAACTCCACCATGGGGACGTCCCACCGCTCAGCTGCGATGTGCAGGGGAGCGTCGCCAGACTCGTCCCAAGCAAGGTTGGGGTCCGCGCCGTGCTCCAGCAACCAGCGTACGCCGGCGCAGCGCTCAGGGGTGTTGGCAGCCCAACCCAGGATGTAACGCAGCGGCGGAACACCGCCATGGATTCCGTTCACGTTGACGCCAAAGCGGTGCAGCAATTCCAGGGCACGGAGATTGCCGGATCCGGCAGTGATGTGCATCGATACGCCGTCTGTCGGATTCGCTCCGGCTTCGAGCAACACCTCCGCAAGCGGGAGGTTAGTGACGGCGCACAGCGCTCCCCAAAGGGCGGTTCGCGGAAGCTCGCGATGCCAATTCCAGTGGTATTCGGCATTGGGATCGGCACCCCGTTCCAGCAAACCACGCGCGATCGCGACGAGCCCGGCTGCGCGCTGGGGCGCGTCGTGATGCAGACAAGTGTGACAGACGTAAAGAAGTGGCTCCCAATTCTGAATTCCGCCCCGTGGAATCGCTGCTTCGGGATGCTTCCGCAGCCGCGCCTCGACTGACTCAGAATCGCCGAGCGCCAGCTCGGTGTACAAATTGGCATGGGCGATGGCGGGGTATTGCGCAAGCAACCGAAGCGCACGGACCGGCGCGCCTCCGGTTGCACAGCGAACGAACTCATCCACAGCCGCGGCAAAGGGCAGCGCACGATCCTGCACGTGTTCGCGTAACTCATTCCATGACTTGAAACCATATTCGCGAGCGATGACTGATTGGGCGTCGTGCAAGGCGAGGCTCATGGCGCCTAGCTCGACGAAGGATCTTCGGGTCAGGCCGGGTAGCGCCTGAAACCGTTGGAGCGCCACGGGTTCTTTGGCCTGCGCGGCGTGGAGTAGAGATTTGGCCTGTTTCTTGAGCTGCTCGAGATTGGCACGCTCGGGTAACTTCTGCGACGTCATAACGACCTCCATGCTTGAGCCTGCGGTTCGCAATCAGGCAGCACGTGGTCAATGGACGTGCAGTCAATCTATAGCAACAGTGGGCTTAGCCCTTCGCGCGAACCTGCTGGCGCCTGGTGCGCACGATTACGAGTAAACACGAAATTACTGCGACTGTCAAGGAGACGACTGTTTCGCAATTGGGTTCGCATCAGACCGCGTCTGTGCGAACGTACGTGCGGCTTATGTTTTTCTTTGATCGGCGCATTCGGTTTATCGCCCGACGGCAGAATGACGACTTCGGTGGCTGCCATCAATGGGAAAACGGGGGTCATGCAGCCGAATATCCGGGGCTTAAATGTCCGAGCGCTACCAATCGGACCCAAGCGCCCGGGGATCTAAGGACTCATGGCCGTGTAAAGCGTGGTGTGGTCCACTTTCAGATTTGGTCAGTTCCGCATAACGCCTGCCTGCCTCCCAGAAGAAATTTGAACTCCGCAAGCCGGCAGCAACGAGACAAACATTGGGCCACTGTGGATTTGGTGGGGAAGGCCGCTCACATCCGTACCGTCCCCGTGCCCGACTGGGTCGAGAATTTGCGTCCGGCCCGAACCCAGCGAATGGTCGATTCTGTTCAAGCTCACTAAGGAACTGCGGACCGATGTCCGGTTTGTAGATGCCGGTGTGAGAATGGTATCCTCGGCAACCTGGTGAATGCCGCGATATTTCTTTCAGTAAGCCCAGTGGCCGTGTGGGGTTTCATTCCATTGACCCGGCGGGCGGATCACCCCAGCCCAGGCACCCCGGCAACTTGGATGAAATCTCGTCTTTGGTCAACTTGACCCCCGTTTGCAAAACTTCCGGGTCGCGCATCGGCGCTTTGGCAACGTGAGTGATACTAAGCGCCCGCGAGGTGTGCTTACGGGGAGGGGTTTTCGGGTGTGCCGATTGCCGGCAGGGGTGATGGGCTGCGGCAGAATCTTTGATAGGCGTAGGCCGCGCGGATGCCATTGAAGAGGATGACGGAGATTAAGATGGCCACAACGGAAGGGATCTGGCCCGCGACAATATTCGCGATTTGTTCCAGGATGTAAAGCACGAAGCCCCCAACGGCGGCGGTGCGGAAGGCTTTACGGAGGCCAAGGCCGATGAGCGCGAACAGGCCGGCGTCGAGGAAGGCGGCGTGGTTGACAAAGATCGCCAGTGCTGCCGTGACGATGGCGACTATGAAGCATGCCCAGGACGCGCTGTGGCAGGCCGTGAGGGCGGACACGTCATTGGAAAGGTCGGGGCGGAATAGGTCCTTTAATCGGGAGGTGGGTTTGGGCGTGGAGTCGGAAAGGCCGAGAGTTTGCATGAATTCCCTCCGCTGGAGATTGAATTATAACTTAACGAAGGGTGAGGTACTAACGATCAAGTGATCACTGAGGATTGACTATCACCCACTTTCAAGACCGCGCCCGGTAGTTCCATAACTTCAAGCGCGAGGCCAGTGCGAAGGAGGCACTCTCTCGGTGGCGGTCTGGCTCAGGAGTTTGCATATTCCCTGCCTGTTGGTACGTTTGACGCGCCGCGTGCTACCAAGGTCTATGCATTCGACCCGTCGCCCGCCACCGGTTTCCTGAGCGTGAAGAGGGCGACACGGAATGAGAACAAAAAGGGCCTCAAGACTGACAGGATCTACGAAAGAGGAGAAGTGCTTGCTATCCTGCGCTCAATTACCAATGAAAATGCTTAACGGCAGGCGGAGTCGAGGGTGGGGTTCTGGGAAGGCTGCGAATAGCGTTCTGAATCGCGCTCGCGGTTTTTCGGCGCGCGGTATCGGTGTGCCGTGTCCAACAGCGAATCATCTCCGCTCGTCGTCACTCAAGACAACCCGCCAATAATCTGCCGATATTCCTGTTCAGTGAAGGCCCGACAGGTTTCGGTCTTGACGTAGCCTTGTGCCGCCGCACTGAGTATTGCTCGCGCCAACGTAGTGTCGTCCGGTGCCTCGCACATCAGAATCATGTCGTACTGGCCCGTTAGCATATAAAAATCTCTGACCGTGACACCAACGCCCTGAAATCCTTTCCGTAGAGCGTCAAAACGAGAAGGACTCTGTTTGACGTTCTGAAGCCCTTGGGCGGTCCAATTGAGAAGCGTAGTGTACATCGGCATGTATTACCCCTCCAGCGTGTATTGTACATCGATGATGCTGCGGCCACCCGTTCGTACCAGCCCCGCTCGACAATCTCTTCGCTGATCCATTTGTCGATTGAGATTGGCGCTTGGCAGCGTCAGGCCCTCCTGCCTCCCCCCCTGCTCTTGCGGCCTCACAGACCCGCCAGCATTTTCCGGCAAACCCGCAAGACTTCTCGGTATTCCGCCCGTTCCGCTTTGACCTGCTTCGTGTAGCGACCATGCTTTAACTGCGCACGCCGGATACGCTCTATTCCTTCCGCAGTCTTCGGCCCTGTGCTGAGCCCGCCGTGCAGACGGCAGCGGCCGTTCGCCATCGGACACTGGCACGGCGTTCCCCGCCTGTTCTTCGCCCCGCAGCGCGGGGCCTTGGAGAAATCGCCCGGTGCATTGCCGTTCTTCAACCAGCCATGACGCCGTGCCTCATGGGTGCTTTTCTCATTTTTTCGCTGCCCTCCCCCGCCGCTTGGCCCCTGGGTGTCCGCCTTAAGGTTCCCAGCAACCACGGCCTGCCCCTTGAGATGTTTCGTCATTCCACTCGGCGCCGCCGCTTTGGCAGCTTCCTTGTCATTCGGCGGATCACCTGATCGTTTTCCACGAGGCGGTCTGCGCCGAACCCTATCAGCGTATTTCTCTTACTACCAGCGTATTTCTCTTACTACCATCGAACCCGTCCGCGCTTGGCGCTCGATAAGGATTCACCGGAGTCACGAAACGTGCAACCGCCGGAACTGGGTCGCGTTGTGGCGATTCCGGAAGTCGGACTGCACCATCGGTAAGACCGGCGCGCGGCCCGAAGCCATCGCTGTCGGCCACGTTCCGGCACGCCTAGCTCGCGCTCTCGGGTTTGCGCGTTGTTGCCTTCCGTGCCGTGTGGCCCTGACGGCTACCTGCGGCGCAACGGATCGGCGGGCTTAAACTTCAGCTCGGCCGACAGGATCTGGACCAGTTTCGACAGCACCTTCGCCCGAGCCCAATTTTTATCATCTCCTTCCACGAGACACCAAGCTGCAGTGCGCGTGCTGGTTTTCACCAGCATATCCTCGACTGCCTCTTCGTAGGCGCGCCACTTGTCGCGGTTGCGCCAATCTTCGTCTGTAAGCTTCCAGGCCTTGTAGCCGATCGCCTTTCGCTCCTCGAAGCGCCGAAGCTGTTCTTCACGTGAGACGTGTAGCCAGAATTTGGCAACGATGGTGCCGAAATCACGAAGCTGCCGTTCGAAGGAATTGATCTCCTTGAAGGCGCGCTTCCATTCCTCATCAGTCGCTAATTTCTCCACTCGTTCTACTAGCACGCGGCCATACCAGGAACGGTCGAAGATGGCGATCTGGCCGCGTTCCGGCAGACGCCTCCAGAAACGATACAGGTAATGGCGGGTCTTGTCTTCGCCTTGCGGCGCGCTGATGGGATAGACGACGTAACCGCGCGGATCGAGCTTCTCGGTGACCCGCTTGATAGCGCCACCCTTGCCCGCTGCATCCCAGCCTTCAAATAGAATAATTACCGGCTTTTTTTGAATGTAAACCTGGTAGCCAAGCTCGCGTAGTTGAATCTGGCGCCGTGTCAACTCGCTGACATATTCGGTGCGGTCGAGTTTCTTGCTTAGATCCATCGTCTCGAGCATCAGAGGGATCCTTCGGCAAGTGTATCCATCGCCTCGCGAAGGTCGGCATCCTTCAGGACCGCCTCGTTGATGTTGCCGGTGGAAGGCGCATTCGGGCCGAGACGCTTCTCGAGCGAGGCTGTCATCGTGTCGAAAATCTTCCACCGCGCATACCGTTTCGAGGTAGCCTCGACGATGGTCCAGGGCGCGAATTCGGACTCGGTCAGTTCCAGCATCTCCTCGACTGCAGCAAGATAATCATCGTACTTTTTGTGGCGGGCCCAGTCCTGGTCGGTGATGCGCCACGCCTCCAGCGGATCCGATTCGATCGCTTTGAACCGTTTCTTCTGCTCTCTCTTGCTGATATGCAAAAAGAATTTGAGAAACAATGTTCCGTCGTCGGCAAGCAGGCGCTCGAATTCGACGATGTCGCGATAGGCCTCGCGCCAAGCCTTTTCGGGGATGGTGTCCTCGACACGCTCCTCTAATACGCGGCCATACCAACTGTGATCGAAGATCACCATTTCGCCGCGATTGGGTACTCTCAGCCAGAAGCGCCAAAGCCAGGGGCGCTGCTGTTCATAGGTGCGCGGGGCAGTGATGGGGTACAGCTTGAAACCACGAGGATCCAAGCGCTGCGTCAGCGCGGAGATTGCGGTCCCCTTCCCGGAAGCGTCCCAGCCCTCGAAGACGATGATCGTTGGAACACTGTGATCCCAACAGGCTTTTTCGAGATCGTAGAGGCGTGCCTGCAGCGCGGGCAGCACGCGTTTGTACTGGTCGCGAGACAGCTTCTTCGTCAGGTTGATG
>Ga0306926_10006103_pt1 | contig 12926 bp, 17 predicted proteins | sample flu12Cox44000178_FD_203759 | JGI IMG/M metagenome (GOLD analysis project Ga0306926, IMG submission 203759) | Lab enrichment of tropical soil microbial communities from Luquillo Experimental Forest, Puerto Rico - flux8day.12C.oxic.44.000.178 (v2)... | ecosystem: Environmental > Terrestrial >... | reverse complement strand
CTTCCAGAACATGAGCGGCGATCCTGAGCAGGAGTATTTCGCCGACGGCGTGGTGGAGGAGATCATTACCGCGTTCTCTCGCGTGCGCTGGCTTTTCGTTATCGCCCGTAATTCCAGCTTCACCTATCGCGCTTTGCGCTCTCTAGACTTGGGTCGTCAGCCTCACTACGCAGCGCACAGCGAAAAGAAAGAGGCTCGCGAGCGGTCCCGCGAGCCTTCACCAAAGATGAAGAACTCGATCTTCGGTCCAACACCAACCGGGGGTCAACCATCGCCGTTTGCAAATTTCTAAATACCTCGCAAGCGTTACCCTAAAGCCACCAAGTTTAGGGAAAAGACCGCGTCCCATGCTGCAAGACGCGGCTGATAATCCCAACAACAGATCGCCATTGGCACATTGATCCAGATCAAAAGACGCCCAGCCCGATAGCGGTACTCGTGCGTTTGGCAGATGGGCACAACCATCTGTCCCTAAAGAGCAAGATGCGATCAACGGGATTAGGTTACCGGTGTGGGCCGCTAGCGGGGGCGCAAACCTGCACGATGTGCCTGCGGAGAGTGGGAGACTGGGGGCGGCGAAGTGGTGGGACGGCGCAACGTGTTAAGGCACGTGCGCGCCGCTCTCATTATGAGCGAGCACATGAAGAAGAAAATGCGCCAGCGGGATCGCGCCGTCGTCGTTCCAGGCGATGGCGATCCCTGCCCCCGTTGCGGCGTGTCGATGCAAATCCGCGAATACAGCAATTCAACCAACAAGTATCTGCGTCGGCCCTATTTTTATACCCGCTGGTTTTGCTGCATGAATAAAAGTTGTCGCACGACCATGGTCATGCCCGAGCGCTACAAGGTCATGAACCCAGGGTTTAGTGGCAGCTCAGCGATCTAATCCCTCCTCGCCGGGCACTCGCCGCACGAACAGCTGCTTCTGGTACTCCGGCTTAGCGTGAGCATACGCGCGGCCATCGAAGCTGCGCCCTACGAACGTCCCAAGTTGGCCGCAGTCGGCATTGGCACTCTCGACGGCACAGAGTCTGCCGAAAGGCTGGAACGAGCCATAATGCGCACTGAAGCAAAGCTGATCGGGCATTGATCTACGTCAAAACAAGCCGCGCATAATAAAGAGGCTCGCGGGACCCAAAGCCACAAACAGCAAAGCCGCCGGGCGTTGCGAGAACCGGCGGCATTGCCTTTTCCCCCAACGATGCAGGTTTAGGGACAAGCATTTCTGGGGGGTTTCGAACTGGAGAAAACACCCCGGTCCGACAAAGCATATCCTAGCCGTCGCTACATGCTCGGATGTGATGTGCGTCACTGCCTGCCTCTTTTGAGCGTCTAGAGACAGCAAAGCCGCCAGCGGTACGCAGCCAACGGCTTTGCCTTGTTGGATGGCAGTCTAACGACCGGATCATCAATGTAAATCAAACGTCGCCCGACGGTACGAAGCAAATAATGTTGTACCACTCGCTGCGCGGCAAATCGCGATCTGGTGTGATACGCGACATATACCAGACGATTGCCTCACCAACGGGATTTTCGGTTTTGATTACGGCCTCGGTACCGGATACCACTCCCCTTCGATGGGAACCCAATATTGACCTTGCCTGATGTCGTAGCCAGTGCGGTGACCATCAGCATAAGAGCAACACAAAATCCCCTTGGGGGACCGCATATTCTTTGTCGCGCTAACTGCACAGAACATGAGGACAGCGATCAGCAGCGCGTGCTTGCGCAACAAGAATTTCCAAACTCCTAGCCTAATCGCCATCTGCCTCTCCCGCCGAAACACAGATAGCAAAACGCACCTGCACGTTATGTGACGGGGGTCACAGCAACTCCGGCAGTTTCGCCACGTTCACCGCAATCCGTCGCGCATCGCGCCCGAGGTGCAATTCGCTCTTAGTGTTTCTCATCTTTCTCGCTGCTTACCGCGACCGTAACTATGTCGGAGCCGCCACTAGCAGCAAGCTGACAATCGGGACCGGCGATCAGGACGATGCGATTGCCCTCGCGCTTGCAAGTAACATGACCGCAACCGACCTGGACGTAAGCGAAATCGCCGTCCCTCGTCACCGATGCCAGACGCATGTGTTTCTCACATTCAATTCCATCTGCCATGTAAAGCGCATGGGATTAGCAAAACGTGTTGCTTGGCGATTGATCTAGGTCAATGCCATCAGGTCGCTCGGCTTATAAGAATACAAGTGCCCTTCGCTTCCTGAACTACGCACCTACAACTGCAAACGATGCGGGGTGACAGTGAACGGAAGCGTAGGAACCGAGAGAGAGCGGCGCGACCACTAATTTGTCCATGAGCCGCGCCGCTTCTCTGGATCACTACGTTGGGCCGTCAATGGCCCGAAGGGAGGTGATCCAGGATGGCTACTCAAATCACAAGCAAACACGGTTTTACCGACAACTTCTGGCTGCAAATGGCGGCATTGGTGATCGTGACGCTCGTCGTGATTGCTCTTGCGGCAGAATATGTTTGGTGAGCCTGCCGGTCTTTGAATGATCGCGTTCATCTAGCGCTGCCCACGAACCGGCCAGCAAGTACGAGGCTGGGCTGCCAATCATCTAGCCGAGGGCGAGACTTACGAACCCGTGACGTGCACTGCTTGCGGGCGGATCCATTTCGTCAATTCCAAAACGGGCAAGGTGCTGGAGACCGGAAAACAATAGCCCTCAATCACCGAAACAGGCGTCGGTTTCCTCAACAGACCACGGCGGCGGGAAGCGGCGGGCGGGCATTGTTCACGGCGCGCCGATCCCGTTGATGTAGGTCAATGCGGGGTCTTAACCGAAGTCCACAATTTCTAATGTTCGTAAGTGACCTCGAAAGACGTCACGAGCGGGCGGCGCGGTTATCCGAACGGGGGTATCGCGCCGTTCCGGCGTGCGACGCTCCGGCAACTTCGCAATATTCACCGCAATCCGCCGCGCCTCGTCGCGCGCGTCAGCAACTTGGCTGCCGCTGATCGCCGACCCGGCTCATCTTCGAAATAGATATAGGCACCCTGTGAACGCGGAAGCCGACGATGCTAGACATGATTGCACAAGCCGAGCCACAGTAGTATCGCGACCACGAACGTTATCACGCATCTGCAGGTTGGCTGTGTCGTTGTCGTTATTCATGGTCGCGGTTCGGCCTTGAAAGGTTCAATATAATTTGCGGGTGTTCGTCACGACCTCGCATTGACCTAGCTCAAAGCGCTTGCAGTATCCCGCCGCGCCTCATCGCGTGTGTAAACGGTGATGCATCTGCGTCAAAAACCGATGCAGATTGCATCGCACAAAAAAGAACCCCGATGGGGCACTCCATCGGGGTTCGCTGAGTTTCTCACTCAGGCTTGAGCGGCAGGGGGGAGTCGGGGGATGGGGACGCCGCTCCAGCCAGGCGTACTTATTAACGCGCAAAGCAGTTTCAAAGCTCGGTCGGCGCGCTCAGCGCACTGCAGACATGCGATCTTTTGCGACTCCGCTTTGATATAGATCAATGATGAAAAATAGTTCGGAAAACCAGACGCTCGCGCGCGTCAGTATTTAGTAGCTCTGGCAGCTTGGCGGTGTTCGCCGCAATCCGCCGCGCCTCATCGCGGTATTCGCAACTTACGCCAGTCCCACCATAGCCACATCGTTTGGCCGATATAGAAAGCCGCTACACCAACGAACGGTGGCCACAATAGGCTCTCCAACGGCAAGACCAACGGCCAACCAGAGCGTCCAGCTATCACATCGTAGCTTATGACAGCCAGCCCGAAGCAAACGAGCATTACAAACGGAACGGCCACGATGATGAAGGTCAAGAAAAATTGGAAGTCTTTGACGTCATCTGGGAAAGCCTTTTTGACGACGTACCAAAGAACGGACACCGTAGCGATTGCCACAACCAGCGCCAATAAGTAGATCAGTTCTATTTCGTCGATAGGCAAGCGCGATCTGTCAGTCAGATAGAACGGTTGCTCGCCTTCGATCTTGTAGTTGGCGATAGCTTTCTGACCATCCGGTGAAATCAGCCAATAAATAAATTGCTGGCCGAGTTCTTTTTTTACATCGGGGTGCTTGGCCGGATTTACCAACATGACGTCGTATTCATTGAACAGGCGCTTGTCGCCCTCAACCAAGGCCTGCAAGTCACCTCCATTTTTGAAGCGAATCCACGTCCCACGGTCAGACAACACATAACAATTATTGGCGTTAGCAAAATTGAGTGTGGCTCCCATACCCTGACCAATCGATTTGTACCAAGGACCCCTATCTTTCTCGATATCAGCATCGGTGGCCTGCCAGAGGTCTAGCTCTTTGACATGTGTGCCGGAATGATCGCCGCGTGAGACAAAACATGCCTGCTTTTCCTTGATGGTCTGAAAGGCTTTGGCGACATCCTTCATGCCCTTAATGCCGGCAGGATCGTCTTTCGGACCGATTAGGACAAAGTCGTTGTACATCACAGGAAAGCGTTTCACGCCCTCTCCTTCGGCGAGGAATTTTTCTTCCGCTGATTTGGAGTGGACGAACACCACATCGGCTTCGCCGCGCCGCGCCGTATCAAGCGCTTGGCCGGTGCCCCGCCCCAAAACCTTCACGATGATCCCGGTCTTTTGTTTAAAGATTGGCAGTAGGTAATCGAATAGACCGGAGTCTTGCGCCGATGTGGTCGATGCCACCACAATGGATTTCTCCTGCGCGTAGGCAGGCGAAGCAACGATAGTGACGCCCACTAGGATGATTGCGCCGATCAGGGCACGATGATCAAACATGTACCCTCCAGTTTCTTAAATCTTTTGGCGCTGATTTTGTTCACTCACTACACCTCTGGTCAATGCCGCAAATAAACACCGTGAACGTCAGGTAACGCTCTATGTTCGGTTTGGGTCGTAAGTGGACATTCCGCTGAGTCGCTCATCGTTCACCACGGCGACAATGTAATAGCTCCGTCAGCGTGGCGATTGACCGCGATCCGTCGTGCCTCGTTGCGGGTCGAAAGGAACAAAAAAGCACGGAACGAACCGCGCGCATAAGCATTGCCCACATCATACTGTTCGGGTGGGGACCACACGCATGGCTGTTGAGGGGACGGTCATGCCATGACCATTGCGGATTACATCGCGTTAGGCATTCTGATCGCGTTGGCACTATGGGCCGGGGCGAGGCTGTATCTGCGAGGTAAGTTATAACGGGTGCGCCGCGCTGCGATCTCCGGCTCGGCCCGCCCTCGAAATAGACATACGCGAGCGCCTGTCCTTTGCGATGGCACGGCACCCGTTCCCAACTGCAATACCAACCGCAGCGCGATCACCGCGTCATTGATGTCGCCACCGCGAACGGCAGATGTAGCCGGGATAGCCGGTCGACTGCTCGGTAACCACGCCGAAACCCATCGAGTGATGATTGCGGCCGGTAATAATGGCCGCGCGCGTCGGCGAACACAGCGCCGTTGAATTGAAGTTGGTGTAGCGCAGGCCGTTGGCGGCAATCCGGTCGAGGGTCGGTGTCGGGACGACGCCGCCAAACGTGCTGGTGACACCGAAGCCGGTATCATCTGTCATGATTAGCAAGACGTTCGGCGCGCCCTTAGGCGGTACGATGCGCATGGGCCAATACGGCGTTGACTGCGCAGCGTTTCGTTCGATCTTGCCCTCAAATTTCTGCGGTAGCGGCGGCAGCTGATTGCCCTCAATCGTCGTCGTCGCCTCGGGCGAGCCTGGCGTGCCGTTGATCTGCTGCGCCAGTACCGGCTCACACGACAGGAAGACGCCAATCGCTACGACCGAAACGCTCGTGATCCACTGATTTGCACGCATGGCCGCCTCCAAAAAGCACAAATGATTACGCGTGCCGGGGGTCTCGCGCGCAAAATTATCTAAGTAAGTGCGTTCGAGAAACTCTTTGATCTAAGTCAAATTTTTTTCGCCTAGCACCAACATGTAATTAGCTTGTACGGCAATTACAAAGTTCTGCCGTGCATGTCCGCCCTGGGTCAATCGCGGACATCGCGGCACCTCCGAGCAATGTCTGCTTTGCCTATAATAGCGGACATCAGAATTGGCTCGGATTACGTTCGGCGTAGCAGCTCTGGCAACTTCGCGACATTCGCCACAACCCGCCCGCGCCTCATCACGGATCAACGATTAGGTTCGTGGAGCGATCCGCCAAACTGTTCGCTAAAGGAGCGAGCCGTCGGCAAATCGGCAAAACACCAGCGATAATAAATTTGGTCGTACCTTGGAATTGTACGTCCGTGTCGCAGTTGAATGTGTCGCGATTTGTGGAACTAGATGATTTGACGGCTCAGCACAACATCCAATCCCGCAGCCGCGACCGGGATTCCAACCTGATACGGGTATGTTCTCTCGTTTGTGATCGATTTACTGACATGGCGCTCGAAGGCGCGGTGTCGCGCGGTCGTTTTCATGTGAACGTCCCCACTAAGAGGATGAATTTGGTGCCGGTTGTGTGTCGAAGGCGTGGCCGCGCGAAAAGTTATCAACAACGGCGGCGGGAAGCGGCAAGCGGGCATGTTTGAGATTGATCTAGATCAAAGGATCGATTTTGGGTTCAGCCGCGCACCGAGCCGGTTGATGTAAGTCAATGCGCGTCCCTTCCCCAAGCTCAAATCTTCCTAAGACGCATGACGATCCGGACGGTACGCACTTTCCAAACCATGAGGCCGCGAGGGACCATGGGCATCGGATCGTGCGAGAACTGAGCGAGGGCGGCTATAATCCGGCGAATGCCGCCTTGCTCATACAGGATGAGACCAGACAGACAATCCACTCGATACCGTTTTGAACACTTGCAACTAGCGTCCCCAATATCCTCCGGCTCGCGCTTGACTTAGATCAATGCGGCCCCGCCATTAATCTGAATTTGTTAAAGAGGGGCGGTACGAGGGCCGCTCCCTTGTTTCCTCGAAACTAAAAGGCCGCTCAAATTGCGGCCTTTTTTGTTAGCGCCCAAATCCTCTCCGCCTCGCACATGACCACGGCGGCGGAAAGCGGCGGAGCGTTAGTCAATTTAGGCTCCCAAAATGGGCTGTCAGGCGCGATTGCTGTCTTTCGCTTCGATTAAATCCTGTTCGCGTAAGGCAGCAATTCTCTCCCATTTATCGGCTAGTTCCTCCAAGATTTTCTTATCCTGTGGCTGCGCCACGTCGGCCAGCGTTCGACAAAACTCTGCATGCTTTAGGTATTCGGCTACGAGACGCATGGGCGCATCGGCCTGAGTTAAAGGGCCTCCGGAACCTGTTTGAGAAAGCCGCGCAAGGAATTAAAGCGAGTTGTCTGTGACTTGTTCCGTTAGACAGCAAACGCAAGCAGCGCGGATAGAAAAGCTCCGCGCGTTCGGGTGCCGCCAACGTCGCTTATGTTCAGGTGCAGGAGCGAATCCAGTGATGCCCGTTCCAGACCCGTCGCCAGACACAGGGCGGCGGCGCGAATGGTGACGGTTCCGGTGCTTGTTTTGCGTAACTGTAGGCGGGACCATAGCCGTACTGGTCCCCACCGCCGCTGCTATACTGTGGACCGCCATCGTAGGGCGTTCCGTAATAGCCCCTCTGTTTGAGACCGTAATCGCCATTGTACCAATAGCTTTGCGCTGACGCCGTCGTAGCAGCGCCGATTAGTAGTAGGACGGCAGCAATACATTTCGCAGATACACTCATTTGTCACTCCCGCACTACACTAGGAACCTTAGTTCAGCAAAACAGTACCGCCCACACCCTCGCGAACGGCTATCTAAAACACGCTCAGGCGTAAACTTATTTTGTGCCCACTTTGGACAAGGCAGCGTAAAGTTGCTCTGCGACAAACAACTTAATTCTTTGCCCAATTTGGACAAGGCCAGGCAGTTAGCGGGTGTCTTATCTGGCTGCTTGTCTGGTGGCCAGACTTGTTAAGCTGCGATCAGGGAGGGCTTCACAATGCAACTGAGGGCGCTTGCTGTTGCCGCTGGCCTGTTTTGGGCCGTACCCGCTGACACACAGGCTGCAGTTTCATATCTCGAAACGGGCAAAATGCTTTATGCCGATTGCAGCACATCCATGGGACGAACGGCTTGCATCAGTTATGTAATGGGCGTGACCGATGCGTTATCAATGATGAGAGCCATCTGTACTCCTGAGCACTCTACGGCGCGTCAGGCGATAGATGTTGTCGTAAAGTACTTGCGAGTTCACCCAGAACAGCGGCCTTTGTCAGCGGCGATGCAGGTCCGTGGGGCTTTGCAAGAGGCGTTTCCCTGCACGGAGCAGGCTCACTGACTTGTTAACCACCCGTAGTCGTCGCGGACCATGATCAGCCCTGCCACCGAGCCGACCGTCGCGTTACCGGACCGCGATACGCGGCGATAGCTTTCAAGGTCGCGTCGTCGACGGTCCCGCTCACCGCCGTGCTGCCAAGCAGTGTGATGAATTCCCGCCGTCTCATTCGATCACCTCGTCGACGGTGGCGAGGAGTGCTGGCGGCACGGTGAGGCCAAGTGCTTTGGCCGTTCTTAGATTGATCACCGATTCAAACTTTGTCGGCAGCTCAACCGGAAGATCGCCCGGTTTCTCGCCTTTGAGTATGCGGGCGACATAGACGCCGGCACGGCGATAAGCATCCGGGGCACTGGCGCCATAGCTCATCAGCCCACCGGCCTCCGTATATTGGCGCGCGATGTAAATTGCGGGAATCTTTTGGAGCGCCACCAATTGAACTATCTGCTGGCGCCGACTTGTTAAGAATGCGCCAAGGCCTACAAGCACCGCGCTTACCTTAGCTTGAGCGATAGCTGCAAACGCGGCGTCAATTTCTCGATCGCTACTTGCTTTGTAGACGATAACTTTTTGTCTTAGAGCCTGACCGCCTACATCCAGTTCGCGCAGCTCAGCCTCGGCTCGGAAGTAATTAGGATCTACCAGAAGGGCAATAGTTTCAGCTTTGGGGACGAGTTCATGCAGAATTTCAAGCCGCTTGGAAATCAGCCCTTCATTAAAAAAGCTTACTCCGGTTACGTTACCGCCCGGATGATTTAGGTTCGGAACGAAGCCTGCCGCGACGGGATCGCTGCCGGTCACAAAGACTACTGGTATGCTTTTCGTTGCCGAAATCGCAAAAGGTGCCGCATTGGTGTTGGCGACAATTGCAGCTGCCCGCTTCCGAACCAAATCAGTAGCGAACTCCGATAAGCGATCTCGCTCGCCTTCTGCCACACGAATATCGATTGTAACATTATTGCCATCGGTGTAGCCGGATTCGCCAAGTCCCCGACGAAACGCAGCGACATAGTCTGTAGCTTCCGTAGTTCGAAGCAAACCAACGATAGGCAGTAGCACTGGCTGCTGCGCCTGTACTACAAGCGGCCACGTTGCGGCAGCGCCGCCAATAAGGCCGATAAATTTCCGTCGTTTCATGGCCGCGCCCGGCACAACGTACAGGAGTACCAAAGCATACCACTTCGCGAATGGGTCTGGCTAAGTCCGCTTTGGGTCAAAACCAGACATGACCCTCCGAAAATGTGATGTCTGCTTTACCCACAAAAGCGGACATCGGCTGAGCGCATTGTGATGTCCGCTTTGTGCCAGAAGCGGACATTGGGAAGGAAGTTTCAACCAGGAAGAAATGCGCGTCGGTTATTGTGATAACGCGAATGCAGGGTTGAGAGCGTCAAGGCCACCCTGCTGCGGGCGAGCCTTCATCACCAAAGGCGCTTTGAGGCTCGTACCATTCGACTTATTCGTGCTGCCCGGGACCGGAAAATCGTAGCCGATGATTGCTTTTGCTATCAGGCGGTCGGAGCCTGATGTCAGGCCGTAGCCGAGACCAAGTTCAATATCAAAATTGGCGAGCTTGAAATCGGTAACTGCGAAGAGCTGATGTTGTTGTTGCTCGAACGGCAGAAAATCGCCAATCTTGCCCAGCTCGGTGTAATATTCGAGGCCGATGAAGCGGTCGTTGCCGAGATTGCGCGCCAGCCTTGCCGCGGGCAGGAAATCGGCGTCGCCAAGCGCGCCGAATCCGACATCGACAATCGGATTGACGATGAATTCCCATTCCTTGTTGCGCACGCCGACGATCGGCCGGATTTCGGATGCAAGACGCGTTTGTGAGAATGGCGGCGTCTCGTAGCTGAGTTCGAAATTGACGCCGTAGAAAAAATTTCGCTCGCCGGCATGCGGCACGGCGAAGAGACTGCGAATCTTTGCCCCATTGGAAAGGAAGGCGCCGCTGCCGCTTACCGCAAACGGTATATAGAAACCGACCTCCCACCAATCGGTCATACCGTAGGCAAACTCAGGTGTGCCGTTTAATGCGTGATTCGGCAATAATCCGCCCGCAAAGTCCGGTTCCTTGCGGCCGTTGAAGGTGTAATTGAGATGCTGTTGAAAGGTCCATTGCCCGACCGCGGCAATCTGCGCGTTGTAGATTTGAATCTCGTCACCGGCGAATGCGGCGCTCGCAGTGGCCAACAGCACGACTAGGCTTGCTGTCATTGCTTTCATATTGAGGTGTCCACCTTCCGAGAATCCGAGCCGCGCGCAAAGCATCGGCTCATTCTGGTCCATGGACTAAATGCCGAAGAAATGGTTGGCATCTTACTCGATTGGTGCGCACGCGCCGCGAGCGGCCATGCCGCCGCGCCTCCCACAAACGTGACAAATTCATGCCGCAGCATGTGCCACCGCCGGCCCAGAGAACGCTTGAGAGATTTCAAGCTAGCACAGCCGGGCAACAACTCAGTCTGCGACATAAAGCACTATGATGGCATTCCAAATCTGGGGAAAGCCGATGTCCGCTTCAAGGAGGCTGGCCAGCGCGTAACGGTACGTTTGATCGGATAAAGTAGTTGCTGCAATACTGAGGATGATCCGGCCGCGTCGGCGGCAAAGTTGCTCACACGCGATGAAGCGCGGCAGATTTCGGCGAACATCCCCGACAGAATATAAAAAAAACGTCAGAGCGTTGCCCTTAAGTGACAGCGGCGGGCCCTAACAGACGCTATTCTTCTTCGGTCGGACTCCCGCAACCAGGGACACAAGGTGAAGCTCGTCACCCTGCTTCACTGCCAGTTCGACAACCCTGCCGATGCCGTGTGAGGGATTGGGGGCAAGGGCAAGGTTTGGGGACGAACAAAGCCGTTGGCACTGTGCCGCCGACGGCTTTGCTGTTTGTGTAGGGCAACACTCGTCGAGTTGGAGGTCACGGAGCCAAGCGGGACATCAGTTCAATTGTTGCTTTTGAAAAGCTTTGGTCAGCAACCAATAACACAAGCATAGCGAGAGAGATGATAAGCCAGACCAATACTATCGTGATCTCGGTCTGCGTTTGAGCTTGGGTCGCCTTACGTTTGCGTTCTGCTGCCACGCCTAAATCTGTTGGCATGATAATCCGACCACTAGGCTACAGCCGGTGGTTGACCCGGTCTTGAGAATCTAGCGTCACCGTCGGTTCACGTTTTGACGTAGATCAATGCCCCGATCGCGATTGTTTTGTTGAGATTATTGAGCCGCGCTTTTGCAGGCGCGGCTGTTTCCTCTAGTACTTGAGGGCCACCTCAGTTGGGTGGCCCTCTTCATCCAGTAAGATCACATGAGCAAGATAAAACCCGGGGCTGCTTACTTCGTAGCCGAGCGTGGTCAGCGTTGTGTCGATGTTCTCGCAATCTGTTCTGACCGACATCAATCACGGCATCCCGCATCGACGCGGTGCAGGCACAGGGGCGGCAAAGCCTGGGACTCAATGACGCTGGCTATATCGAGGGCAAAGCCGGGTCAGTCGTGTAGGTTTGCCCGGGTTCTACCGGCTTCGCAAGTCCAAGCCGCTCAAGCGGTAGAAAGCCGTGGTAGAAAGAAACGACACGTGTGAACGAGGTTAGGGGCGATGACCACACCGAGCGAATATGCCAGGAACGCCGCGGCGACGTTGCACGAGGCTTTGAATATCACGCCTAGTCATTTCGATGTCGGTAGCGCAAGTGAAGTCATCGAGAAGGCAATAAGGCATGCAACGCGCGAGCGCGAAAGCCGAAGCCGTCGCCAATTGAGCGAGGTGAAGGCGGCGGCGCAGGAGCGCCTGGTGCGGCTGCTGAGTTCATCACCTGCGGTCGTTTACAGCTTCAAGGCCAGCGGTGATTTTGCACCGACCTTCGTCAGCGACAATATTGGTACGGTATTCGGTTACACGCCCGCGGAGTATCTCGAAAACCCGTCCTTTTGGCGCGACCGGGTTCATCCCGACGATCTCGCCCGCGTCGAGGAAGCCATCTCCAAATTCTTTCATAACGGCGTTCAATCCGTAGAGTACCGCTTCCGCCGCCGCGACGGCTCCTATTGCTGGGTGAACGATGCCCAGCGACTGATCCGAGGCATCGGCGGTAAGCCGCTGGAGATTGTTGGGTCATGGAGCGACATCACGGAGCGCAAAGCCGCCGAAGAGGCCAAGGCCGCGCTTCATGGCCGCATGGCTCAACTGCTGACCGGCTCGCCCGCCGTGATCTACAGCTACCGGGCGACAGGAGATTTCGCACCCACCTTCGTCAGTGAGAATATCAGGGATTGGCTGGGTTATGAAACGGAGGAATACCTAAAGAACGCTGATTTCTGGCGCTGCCGCGTGCATCCCGACGACCTGGCCCGAGTCGAAACCGAATCCAGCAATCTCTACAAGGACGGTCGTCACGCGGTCGAATATCGCTTTCTCAAAAAGGATGGCTCCTACTGTTGGGTCAACGATGCGCAGCAATTGATCCGTGATAAGCACGGCCAAGCGATTGAAGTGATTGGTTCGTGGAGCGACGTTACCCGTCGCAAACAAGCAGAAGAAGCAGCAGCGGCAGCCAACGATCGTGTCCAGCACCTGCTCGCTCGATCGCCGGCGGTGATCTATGCCTTTGAAGCATCCGGCGACTATAAGCCCACGTTCATAAGCCAAAACATCAAAGAATTGCTC
>Ga0306926_10006102_pt1 | contig 12927 bp, 14 predicted proteins | sample flu12Cox44000178_FD_203759 | JGI IMG/M metagenome (GOLD analysis project Ga0306926, IMG submission 203759) | Lab enrichment of tropical soil microbial communities from Luquillo Experimental Forest, Puerto Rico - flux8day.12C.oxic.44.000.178 (v2)... | ecosystem: Environmental > Terrestrial >... | reverse complement strand
CAACGACCAGATGCCCGCCCCGACCATCGAGCCGACCACCATCATGGTCAGCGCAAACAGCGAGAATTTCTGCGTTTGCGCCGACGCCACTGTCGTTGCAGCCCCTGGAACGTCGGCCAGAGCCTGTGTGCTTTCCATAAGCATTTCCTCCCTGAAGCCCGGAGGGTAGACTGCCGAGCTTACATGCAGCTTACACGTCGCGTATTAGACGGCTACTGCACGAGCCGAGCGCGAAGCCGCTGATATTCCTCGTTGGAAATCGTGTTTGAACTCTTCAGCCGTTCGAGCTTCTCGATTTCGTCGGCGGCGCTGAACCCGACCACTTGGCGAAGCTCGTCGCGAGCCTGCTGAGCCCGCTGCTGCTGCCGTTCTGCCATCCCGCGGTGCTGCGTGATCAGGTATATAAATATGCCCAAATACGAGAACAGGATCAGCACGATCACCCAAATCGCCTTTCCCCAGCCGGATATGTCGTGACGCCGGAACAAATCGCCGAATATCGTAATCAGCAACCAAAACCACAGCACGAAGATAAATATCGAAAAGACGTCGGCCAGAAAGTTGGGGAATGTGAAACCGCCTGGAAACAACATGACAGCCTCCGTTTGCAGGATCAGGCTCCCGGCACCGGCCAGAAACTCAACCCGCAGTTTTTACAGACACCGCCCGAACTCCTGCAAGCGCCGCCTGCAACGCCTCTTCCTTGGTCTCGTCGAACGAGCCGCGCAGCACCGTCCCGCCGGCGCCACGCAGTGCGGCGAGCACCTTGTCGGTGGTCATCTTGCGGATCAGCAGAAACAGGGCTGCATTGCCCGACTGCAATGTTCTCGCTGCCTGCTTCATGAAGTCGTCGCTGATGCCGAGATCGGCCAGCCGACCTCCAAGCGCGCTCGACGCAGCCCCAACGGCAGCGCCGGACAGCGGCATCACAAAGATCAGACCGATCAGCGAGCCCCACATCATCCCGGACACTGCGCCGTGCGCGACCGGTTGGAGAAGCTGGTTCAGCTTGACCCGTCCGTCGTCCTTTACCGCGATGACGGCATCGCCCAACTCGATCCTATACTCCTTTTGCATCGCAAGCAGCATCTCGCGGACACCCTCCGCCTTTGCCTCGCTCGGGAATTCGATGACCAGCAGATCAGCCAAGGCCGGATCCCTCACTCGCTGTAATCGGGCTCAGTTCTCGCCGCCGAGCGCGCGAAGGCCTGCGTCTCAGTCATCGGGGGCCCATGCCGGGCACCGTGTTGCCGAGACTAAACATGCACGCAGCAAAGGCGTTGTCGAACTGCGCTTGGATCGACTGCTGGGTGTTGGAAGATCCGACCGCGGCTAACCCTGCGCCGCCGAGCGCGCCGCTCGCCGCGCCAATCCCCGCGCCCCGGCCGCCGCCAATCGCCCCGCCCAACCCCGCACCGAGGGCCGTCGTTAGCGCCGCCGTACCGAGCCCGCGAAGATTAGCCCCTTGCACTTGGTCTGCCACGGCCTGCTGGGCGAACTGCCGACACACTGCTTGATCGTTTTGGAAACTTGCGAGCGATGCATTCGGGCCCGGCATGACCGGAACGGTGGACCCCATCGGCGTCTGCGCGCAGGCACTTAGCACCATCACGCCCGCCAAGGCGACAAAAGCATATGATTTCATCGTTGCGCCACCCTCGCACGTACCGAATAGGCTGCAAGCCGCGTCCCGACCATGACCTTGCTTTAGTTGACCTGAAGCGTGGTGGGATCAAAATGGACGGCTTGCATCCCACCCCGTGGCATTCGAACGACCGCAACGCCTTTGGTCCAATCCATGGCGACTATTTGGCTGGCCGGATGCTTGATCTTGATGTTGTTCAGAAGCATCACCTGTAGGACCTCCGTGACAGAGTTCCCACCGACTGCTCTCGCCTGAACCTGGGCGCGGAGTTCTGGGCTGAGGCCAGCAAGCTCCGCCTGCTCGAGCGCCGTCGGCGACTGGGCGTTCGCGGTCGCGGCAATGAGAACGCCAGCGCACGCCGCCAATCCCGCAAGTTTCCAATTCCGCGTCATGACCGAGAATCTCCTCTCGCGGCATCGGACACCCGCAGGTAGCCGGCACTGCGGGTGGAAGCACGATTTCCAATGGTTCAACGTCCGGCATTGCTAACCGCCAGCAGGCCATACCGATCGAAGCTCGCGATGCAGCTTTGATGCAATTGCGGATCAGTGATCGAGCTGCACTCTATGCGCATCCGCTCCCGACGGCAGGCGGGATTTGTCCGCAGCAGCTGCTCATAGCGCTTGCTGTCGATCACGTTCTGCCGCGCATCCCAGGACTCTGAGACGTCGCCCTGGCTAACTATCGGGCGGTGCTTCACTACAACAGTTGGTCGCGCCTGTTGCGCGTGGACCATCGGGATGGTCACGATCGTCGCCAGCTGAGCGATCCCGACCGCCAGGCTCAGTGCCGCGTTGATGATCATGACCCTCGTCCTCCTCGGCTGCACGTATCCCACTACACCAGCTAACAATTTCTGGAGCACCGGGGATGAGCTCAGAATCCCGAATACTATGCCAGGCGTCCCAATCTCAGCGAAGGACGCTCCCGTGAGGGAGGCAAACGTCGTCGGTAAGACTAAATGGGCGAAAGAGCGCTCGACGAAATCTGCCTCTTTTTTAACATTACCCGGTCCTGTAGCCTCCTGGATAGCGTGACATCGGGCAGCGCGGCCGTGGGCCCCTCGCTGGGGTGCGGGGCAGCCCTTGTTTGAAAGTGCTGCTGAAACTTGAGGCGTCACCGGAGCAGAGGTCTTCGGCAGGGGCCGAGCTGACTGGGTGATCGCGGATCCCGGTGGTCGCGGAGCCGGTTAGCCAACCGGATGCGCAAACTGTCCGCATGACCATCAGACAGGCCTGGCGAGCGCCAGGTGCGCGTCGCCACCGGCCTACGAGGTGCCCGACGACAGAATAGCTTCCGGTTCGTTCAAACGTGCGGTATCGGGGTAAAATTAAAGCGTCGTCTGGAATATCCCGGAATTAGGCACCGCGCGCACGGATCAAGCTGATCTCGACGGGCGGGACGGGATCCTGGCAACGTCGGCTGGGCTCTCCGGTATAAGTCCCTCAATCGGGCCAGGGTAGGGAGGGCTGATGAGGCCAAGCGGGTCAATGCGCGCGCAGATCGGGACGCTCATTCTCGCGACGAGCGGCATCCAACTCGCCAACGGCTTTTTTAACACCCTGATCTCCTTGCGGGTGGCAATCGAGGATTTCGAGGCGACCATGGCCGGTCTCGTCCTCAGCAGTTATTTCGCCGGCTTCACGTTAGCCGCGCTGCGCTGCGGTCGGATCATCGAGCGGGTCGGGCACATTCGCGCCTACGCCGCCTTCGCCGGACTGGTCGTCGCGGCGACCGCGGCCATGCCGCTTCGAAGCGGACCGCTGCCCTGGCTGCTGTTGCGCTCGGTCGTTGGCTTCGGCTGCAGCGGACTCTTCATCACAACCGAGAGCTGGCTCAACGCCAAAGCCCAGCCGGCGGAGCGCGGGCGGATCTTCTCGATCTACATGGTCGGCACGTTCCTTGCCCTCGCGCTCGGACAGCTCTTGATTGGCCCGGCCGAGATCGAAACCGCAGCGCCTTTCAATGCGATCGTCGCCGTGTTCGCCGTGGCGTTGGTCATGGTGAGCACGACCCGGGCCGAGCCGCCCCGGTTAGCCGCCGCTGCAACGCTGCCTTTCGGCCACCTCGCGCGCACGGCACCCGTCGCCGTTGTCGGCGGCGCGTTGAGCGGACTCATCAGCAGCTCGTTCTACGCGCTCGTTCCGGCGTGGATGCAGGACGAAGGCATCGCGCGCGAGACGATCGCAATTTCCATGCTGGCGGCGGTGCTCGCCGGGCTCGCGTTTCAGGTCCCGATCGGCCGGCTCTCGGACCGCTTCGACCGGCGGATCGTACTGGCCGCGCTCGGCCTTGGCTTTGTGGGCACCGCTGTCGCGCTGGTGCTTCTACCGCACTCCTTGCCGGTTGTTCTGCCGGCCGCAGCCCTGCTCGACGGCTTTATGTCGACCCTTTACCCGGTTTGCGTCACCGATGCGCACGACCGTATGCCGGTCGACCGGGTCGTGGCCGTAAGTTCGGCTCGGTGATTGGCCCGCTCATCGGTACGAGCTTTATGGCGCGCTTCAGCATCGACGGCGTCTTCTGCTTTATGGGCGCCGCCGCCCTCCTCTTGGCCTTTCTGGCCGGGGGCCGAAGCTTGACCACACCATCGCCAAAGCACCGAGAACGACCTTTCCAGATCCTGGCGCCGCAGGCGGCGCCGCTCGCGCACGATCCATTCGGCGCCTCCGACGATAACCCATCGTCGGAGGCCGCCGGGGTCGCTCCCGAGAAGAGTTGATCGGCCCCGCACCCCTCGCCTTTATCCGATCGTGGACGTCGGTCAGATCGCGGGACCGGGTATGCCAATATGCCGCTCCGAAGACCCTTCCCCGCGCCGCGATAGCGAAACTTCTCATTTTTATATTGATAAATTATCATTTTCCTGCTATCGCTGCATTGTCCCGTTTCGGGGATGCCGAGCGCCGAGCACGCTCGCGCAGACGAATGAGCGCCAACGACGGGATATCTCGCTGTTCTTTCGGCCACACTGCCATCGGATATCGAGGATTCCCGCGGCGAAGGAGCGATCCGCCGCTGATAATTTCCTGCAAGAACAGCGAAAACAGCGGGGCCTTCGCTGAAAGCCATCACACCGGCTGTCGTCAACAGACTGCTCAAGCAGCGGATTCCGCCAGAAGCGGAACGGGAGGGCGCGAGATGCGAATAACGAGCTTTTCCGCCTCGACAACGAGAAAGAACACCAGCCCCCCGAGAAGCAACCACGGCCATACCCAGAGCGGGACCGCCTCGGTCTCGAAGAGAGTTTCGAAGGGCGGTGCGTAGGTGAAGAGGATCTGCAGGACCACCACCGCGCCGATCCCCATCGCCAGATACTTGTTGCCGAGATGCGCCTTGAGCGACAGGGACGAGTCGAGCTTGTAGCGGCTGTTGAGCAGATAGAACACCTGACCGATCACGAGCGCATTGACGGCGACTGCGCGCGCCAGCTCATCGGAGGCGTCCTTCGACTTCATCCAGAAAAATGCCCACAAGGTCAGCACGAGCAATGCCAGCCCCACGAAAACGACGCGCCAGACGCCGAAGGCGTCCAGTATCGGGCGGTCGACCGCGCGCGGCCGCCGGTGCATGACGTCGAGCTCGTGCGGCTCGAAAGAGATGACGAGGCCGAGCGCCACCGACGTCACCATATTGACCCAGAGGATCTGCGGCGCGGTGATCGGTGCGGTGAAGCCGACAAAAATGGCCACCATGATGACCAGCGCCTGCGCGACGTTGGTCGGCAGCATAAAAAGAATGGCCTTCTCGATGTTGTTGTAGACGGTGCGCCCTTCTCTGACGGCGGCGGTGATCGAGGCGAAGTTGTCGTCGGCCAGCACCATCTCGGCCGCCTCCTTCGTAACCTCGGTGCCCTTGATCCCCATCGCGACGCCGACATCGGCTTTCTTGAGCGACGGCGCGTCGTTCACGCCGTCGCCGGTCATCGCGACGATCTGCTTGTTCGCCTGGATCGCCTTGACGAGGCGGAGCTTGTGCTCCGGGCTCGCACGCGCAAAGACGTCGACCTCACGGACTCCCTGCTGCAGGGTCGCGGTATCCATCTCCTCGATCTCGGCCCCGGTGATCGCGGTCTTCCCGTCACCGATGCCGAGCATCTTGGCGATCGCGGCCGCGGTGATCTTGTGGTCGCCAGTGATCATCGTCACCCGGATGCCGCCGGCATGGCATTCGCTCACGGCCGCTATCGCCTCTGCCCGCGGCGGATCGAGCAATCCGATCAGACCGAGCAGAACCAGGTTCTTGGGCAAATCCGCGGGACCGAGGTTGCCGGCGTTGACCTGCGGATCTTCGAGCCACGCCAAGGCGAGCACGCGCTCGCCTTGCGCCGCCAGCTCGTCTGATGCTCGCTCGAAATGCCGGCGATCGAGCGGCATTGCCTGCCCGCCACTGGTTGCCTGGCGGTCGCTATGATCGAGGATTACCTCGGGCGCCCCTTTGACCAACAGAAACCGCCTGCCGGCAGCGTCCTTGTGCAGGGTTGCCATAAAGCGGTGCTCCGATTCGAACGGTATCGCGTCGATCCGTGGGTAGGCGGTCTGCTCGGCCTGCCGCTCGAGACCAAGCTTGTTGCCGAATGGGTAGAGGGCCCCCTCGGTCGGGTCGCCTTCCACCTTCCAGCTCCCTTCTTCGCGGTGGATCTCTGCATCGTTGCAGAGCATCGAGACCCGTCCCATCAGCCCGAGGACCGGATCCTCCCCGGCCGGCAGCCCATCCTTCAGCACCTCGCCTTCGGGCGCGTAGCCCTGGCCGGTGACCTTGTAGGCCGCATCGGCAGTGACGGCCGACACCACCATCATCTCCATCAAGGTCAAGGTACCGGTCTTGTCGGAACAGATCCGCGAGACCGAGCCCAAGGTTTCCACTGCCGGCAGCCGCCGGATGATGGCATTGCGCTGAGCCATTCGCTGCACGCCAATGGCCAGGGTGACGGTGATAAGCGCCGGTAGGCCCTCCGGGATCACCGACACCGCGATACTGACAACCGCCTGAAAGATCGCCACGAAATCCATGCCCTGGACCCAGCGCCCGTAGGCAAACACGATCACGACCACGACGGCGATCACTGCGGTGATCGCGTAACCAAACTTCTTGATCTGGCGCAGCAGCGGGGTGTCGAGCGCGCTGACTGCCGCCATCAGCTGATTGATGCGTCCGAGCTCGGTGTTGCTCCCAGTAGCCACGACCAGACCGGTCCCGCGCCCGGACGAGACCAGTGTTCCGGAGAAAGCCATGCCCTCGCGATCTCCCACCGTCGCCTTTTCGGCGACGGTCTCGGTCGTCTTGTCGATCGGCACCGACTCGCCGGTCAGCGCGGCTTCTTCGGTGCGGAGATTTTTCACATCGACGAGCCGAAGATCAGCAGGAATCCGGTCGCCCGACTCAAGCAGCACAACGTCGCCGGGGACGAGCTCCTCGGCCGGGATCAAGCGCGTCTCACGGCCGCGTATGGTCCTCGCCTCGGCGGAAAGCATGTTGCGGATCGAATCGAGAGCCTTCTCCGCTTTGCCCTCCTGGAAAAACCCGAGCAGCGCGTTGATAATCACGACACCAAGGATCACTGCGGCGTCGAGCCACAGGCCAACCATCAGCTTTACAAAACCGGCGCCAAGCAGCACGTAAACAAGGATGTTGTTCAGTTGCCCGAAGAACCGCATCAGCGGCCCGAGCTGCTTGGCCTCCGGCAGACGGTTGGGACCGTATTCGGCGAGCCGCCGAGATGCCTCGTTTGCGTCCAGCCCCGCTGCCGTATCGGTTTTCAGCCGACTGACGGCCTGATCTGCCGGGACGGCGTGCCAGGCGACGGGCTCGGAGCCGAGAGTGGCGTGCATCGCCTCAGACATACTGCGTCTCTCCTTGCTTCTCTCGCCGGTCTCACCAGCTGTCCGCGACAAACTGCACGCCCTTTAACGACGCCAGATCGTCGTAGGCATCGTCCATTACCCGGTCGGGCAGCCTCGCCTTCTTCTGCGGTACCACTTCGTAGGGAATGAGGCTCAGCAGGTGACGGATACAGTTTAGGCGCGCGCGACGCTTGTCGTCCGAGCGAACAATGTACCAAGGCACGAAATTTGTGTTGGTCGCTGCGAACATCACATCGCGCGCTCGTGAATACTCAAACCATCTACTGCGTGAGCATAGATCCGTTGGGCTCAGCTTCCACTGGCGCAGCGGATCCTCGATGCGGGCAATGAAGCGGCGCTTCTGCTCCTCGTCGCTGACCTCCAGCCAGTATTTGATCAGCTGAATGCCGCCATCGACGATGAACAGCTCGAACTCGGGGCAGACCTTGAGGAAATGGCGGTGCTGCTCCTCCGTGCAGAAGCCCATTACGTGCTCGACCCCGGCCCGGTTGTACCAGCTGCGGTCGAAGATCACGATCTCGCCCTTCGTTGGCAGGTGCGTTACGTAGCGCTGAAAGTATAGTTGCCCCTTCTCCCGGTCGGACGGCGCCGGCAGCGCCACGACCCGGAACACGCGCGGGCTGACGCGCTCGGTGATGGCCTTGATAGTGCCGCCTTTGCCGGCGGCGTCACGGCCTTCGAAGACCACCACCACCCGCAAACCTTCGCGCTTGACCCAATCCTGCAGCGCGCAAAGCTCGACCTGGAGCTTGCGCAAATGCTTTTCGTATTCCTTGCGCTTCATCGATCTTCTTCCCTCACCAGACTTTGATCGTCGGCACGCGTGCGCCCGCGGCCGGAGGCATTCCTCAAAGATTCTGCCAAACGCCATGTGTGATAGAACGCGCCATCGGCCCAGGCGAGGATGTCGAGACCGTTGCGGGCCGTGTCCGCGGACCTGCGTTGCAATGCAACATCTTCCAACATCTTGTCACGGTCGGTCTTGCGGTCGTCGGCAAGCCGCTTCGAGGCGTCTTCCATTGCCTCGAAGATGGAAGATACGGGCACCGCCTCGGGGTCTTTCGTTGCGTCGAGCCAAGTGGAGAGCACTTGCGCGCCTTGCTCAAAGCCGGCTGGAGGCTGCCAGTCGCTCGCCTGCAGGGGGATCTCTGTGAGGTCGTCATGCAATTGGTTTAGATGATCAAGCGCGTGGCAGAGTCGAACGAGCCGCGGCTCGAATGTAGCTAAATCGAGTGTTTCGAGCGACAGCGACTCCAGGTATTGGTCGATCTGCCGGGCCGCTTCGACCGGCGGATCGTAACGGACGGATTCCCCGGTGAGCCGGCGGCGGATAGTGTCGACCGCACCATGCGCAAGCTCGAGGATCGCCCGCCAGGCGGCCTCGAGCGCGACGGCCCCTCCTGCCTCGGCGAGGACCGGATCAAGCCGGCTGACAGCGGTTTCGGTGCCTCGCCCCGAGATCCGCTCGATGAAACTCGAAAAACCGTCGAGCCACGGATAGAACGCGAGGATTCCAACCAGTTTGAAAATGCTGCTGAATGCCGCCAGGGCCAGCACGCCATCGGGCTCGTCGAATTGGGCACCGACCCAACGAGCGGCCGCCGCGATTGGCGCAAGCAGCAGGATCCCGATGATGCCGACGGAAACATTGTACACGATATGCGCCAATGCCGCGCGCCGCACCGCCAACCCGGCGCCGATCGCCACCATTGCGCTTGTCGCTGCGGTGCCGACGCTCTGACCCACAATCATCGCGCAAGCTTGTTCAAAGGTCAGCGACCCCGCATGAACCGCCACGAGTGTCGCGGCCGCCGCGGCACTCGAGCTCTGCATGACGACCGACATCAGGATCCCAATTCCAGCAAGAATCCACTGCCAGCCAAAACCGCTTCCGCCAATCGCATCGAGGTTCCACGAGATGCCTTCCATCCCGGTCTGCAAGTAATCGATCCCGACGAAGAGCAGTCCGAAGCCGGCCAGAATTGCTCCGGCCGAACGGGTTTTGCCATTGGCGATCAGCCAAAGAAAGGCACCGATTCCAATCATCGGCAGGGCAAAGACGGAAATCCGCAGGCGAAAGCCGAAGATTGCAACGAGCCACGGCGTCGAGGTCGTGCCAAAAGTCGCGCCGATGATGACGCCGACCGCCTGCGAGAAGGTAACCAATCCGGCGCTGACAAAGCCGATTACGGTCAGCGTCGTCGCGGTCGAGGATTGAAGCACCACCGTGAAAAGCGCGCCCGATATGATCGCGCTCAATCGGCCGCCGACCATCGCCTGCAGTGCACGGCGAAGCGAGTCGCCGGCAAGACCCTTAAGCCCTTCGGTCAGATGGTGGACCCCGAGCAGGAAGAGGCCCAGTCCACCCACTACTGTGACAGTAGATGAGGCGTTCATTGGCGACCGCGGGCTGTTCCGATGTTGCCCAGATGCGTGGATCGGCGATCGCGCGTCAGGGGCCTCACACCGCTAAAATCCTCGAATAAACTCGCCGAAGTCTGTTCTTGCTGACGGCGCGCGGCTTCGCATTGTCGCGGGTGGCACCAGCCCGTCGAGTGCCGCCGACCGCAGCTCGTCCGGGCTATAGCCGAACTCACGTTTTGAAGGCACGGCTGAGGCTGGAGGCATCTGCAAAACAGAAATCGTCGGCGATCGACGAGAGCGACTGGGTGCTCGCAGGATCGGTCAGCACCGCATGCGCTTCAAGTAGCCGCTCACGCTGAATGTAGCGGGCTACACCTCCGGCATCCTCGAACAGTCTATAAAGATTGGACCGGGACATTCCGACCAGCCGGCAAAGGATCGACGGTCTGAAGGTCGGTGTCCGCAGGTGCCTCCGGATGACTCGCCGCACCCTTTCCTTGCGTCCAACGTTTATTTGCGTCGCAGCGAAGGCGACACGCTCGGCCGACGGGGCGGCGGCGACCATCGCGCCGACGGCGCGCGCAAGCCGCGGAAGATCCGCCTCCGTCACGTCCGGCAGGTGGCGCTCGAGAGCCATCATATAGTCGCCGAGCAAATGCCCAAGAGGCGTGTCCAGCATCGACCCTCAAGCCGCATCCAGCAAAGCCGCGATATCTCGGAAAGCGTCGCGCGCCATGAGGAACGAGACCCGGTCTATATGCGTCCGCTCATGCAAGAATCCTTGTCCGAGCGAAGCGAGAAAGGGAACTTTCGCAGGTACCTCGACCGCGGTCCCAGCCATGTTTGTGAAATGCGTGCCCCGGACACAGTAGCTGATGACCCAAGGATCGATAGGATCGCGCTTGAGGTTGCTCCTCGTTCGTGCGACGCTAACAGGAGGCACCGAGGCCCAGCCCATCGCCAAGCCGCCAAGTTTCCATAAATGCACCTCCGCGTGAAATCCGTACCTGGTCGATTGTGTTGGTAGGAAATCGAGGACGGGCTGATGCCACTCGCGCCAGGCTTCGAACTGATCTTGCGAGCGAAGCGGCTGCGTTGTGAAAGTATCCGGGGTCATCGTTCTCCCAGAGGCGATGTCGAAGCCGCCGGTAGCGCCCAAGCGTGCAGCGCCGCACGGCACCGGGTTGGTCATCGACATCGATAAATTAAGCCGCATGTCAAGCCGATTCTGCCTGATTATGTATCATCACAGGTCGGAGAATGTTGATTGGGACGTCGGGCATAGTCCTGGGACTCTCAGCCCACGACAGCGGTATGCAAGCCGGTTAGGCTGTCCGGAACAGCGATCGCGCTGTACCCGACTTCATCGAACTGGAATGGTGGCGTCGGCCGCTCGGCGCCCCTCTACATTGAAAGACAACGCCGGTGGCAACCAGCAAGACCGAGGCCTCCAAAACGGGATCGGATTCTGATCGATTTGGCGCTGCAAGGCGGCGGCTCGCATGGATGTTTCATCACCGTCTGCAGGGAAGGGTAATCATGATGCTGAATAAATGGATCGTTGCTGCCACGCTGGTGCTGCTCGCACCTCGTCTGGCCCAGGCCGTCACGGAAGCGAATTTCACTGCCGGGACGACGGCCGATCTGGTCGAGCTCTGCGCTGCGACACCCGACAGCGCGATCGGGACAGCGGCAGTCAATTTTTGCGAAGGCTTTGCCCAGGGTGCGGTCTTGGTGGAAATACAGAACTTGGCGGCATTCCGCGGGGCCAAGCTTTTCTGCATGCCCAATCCTCCGCCATCGCGCAGCGAAGCACTCGGCGAGTTTGTCAAATGGGCGCGCGCCTCACCGGACCGGCTGGCTCAGCCGTCCGCTGACGGGCTGTTTCGGTTCCTCGGTGAACGCTACCCGTGCGCGCCATCCCGCTGACCATCTTTCCCGGGTAATGACATGAAGAAGATTTTCCTGATCGCGGCCTTCGCCCTGCCGGCCGCTGGTTGCGCCGATATGACCCCGACCCAGCAGCGCGCGCTTACCGGCACAATGGGCGGCGCCGGCATCGGGGCAGTCGCCGGCGCCATCGGCGGGAACGCCGGCCTCGGTGCCGCAGCAGGCGCTGGTGCGGGACTCCTCGGCGGGCTGATCTTCGACCAGGCTCGGAGATCCCAGGATCAGGCGTTCCAGGCCGGTGTCGCCGCTGGACAACAGCGGCGGTAAACCACTGGCTACCGACCGTTGAATAGCTTGGCGATTGCGATCGTCATGGCGTTGAAAACGGAAAAAGTCGGAGTGCAGATGCCGCGCTGGGCAACCGAGGCGCTACGATAAGACGCGCGATGATCTGGGCTGCGGTGCCGCGAATCTATTGTTCCCCACAAAGGATGAAAGCCGACCGGTCAACGGTGACCTGGAGATATTGGTCACAGCACTATCGCCCCCGCTGTCGAGGTGGTAATGAGGAGCGGTGCCGCTTCGGCGCATATCGGCGCGATAGCCGGAGGCTGCGGCACGTCTCCACCACAGACTTCGTGAACCTCCACATGGCGCGTGGCATCGACGAATAGGCTGGCGGACGCCACGAGCTCGGGATCGGCCATGATTGTAGTGGTCCACCGTTTTCCGGGCGCGGCCACGATGCGTGGCGGAGTAGCCGCGCATCCCCTGCGGAAGGAGCATGGCGAGCCCCGGCTGGGCCCGGCCATGACCGTAGAGGCCGATATGGCCAGACGTCTATCCCCTCTCCTAGTGCCCCCGATAGGATTCAGCGCACGTTGCACGACGAATTTATTTGCCGCTTCGCTTCCCCGGCGCGATGCGACGCTTTGGCGGCGTTGGTCGATCAGGAGATTTGTAGCATCAGCTTAAGAAAGGAAAACTGAATACCCAGCCAAAACAAGAAGCTCAGGAAGATCGTCGCAGTCAGCGCGCCGAGCAAGCCGCATTCCAGTTTCGTCGGTTCGCGTTGCGGCGGAGCCTCATCTTTGAGATCGGCGGAAAAATCAGGCATCGCACTCTCCTTTCAGTCGTCGGCGGAAATACCGCTTCGAATTTGCG
>Ga0306926_10006096_pt1 | contig 12930 bp, 14 predicted proteins | sample flu12Cox44000178_FD_203759 | JGI IMG/M metagenome (GOLD analysis project Ga0306926, IMG submission 203759) | Lab enrichment of tropical soil microbial communities from Luquillo Experimental Forest, Puerto Rico - flux8day.12C.oxic.44.000.178 (v2)... | ecosystem: Environmental > Terrestrial >... | reverse complement strand
CCGCGGCGGGCAAGCGATTCAACGTGAGCCCTTCCCCGCGGCCGTCTCCAGGTCGTCCAGCCACCTCAGTTCCTGCCGGAACCGCTCGACGGTGAAGTCCATCACCCGCAGCCCCCACGGAAACTCCTCCGTGTCCGGCCGGAGCGCGGCGAGGTGGGCCAGGTGGTCCTCGATGATCTGCCGCCGGACCCGCAGGATCCGCAGCCGGTCCTCGGCGTCGAGATCGGCGAAGAACGCGACCCGGGTCTGGAACTCGTTGTCGTCGGCGAGCAACCCGGGATCGGCGTCACGGATCATCGACTGGAGCAGGTCATGGCCGGTGTCGGTCAGCCGGTAGACGTTGCGGGGCGGCCGTCCGGGGTCGGCCTGGGCAGCCACCCGCTGGATCGCCCCCTGGTCCTCGAAGCGGCGCAGCGCCGGGTAGAGGACGTTGTTGTTGATCGAGCGCCCGCCCAGGATGCGCTCGACCTGCTTCTTGATCTCGTACCCATGGCGCTCGTGGTCCGCGAGCACCCGCAACATCAATATGTCGAAGTACACAGTGTTAACCTAATCTATGTTAGATTAACATGCTAGGTTCCCCTCAGTCCCGGCCTGCCCATAGAGCCTCGGCGGTTGACTTATCTGCCGGGTAGAACGACTCGATCGCCAGTTCCTCGATCGTCACGTCCATGGGCGTCCCCACGACCGCCGTCATGCTGAAGAAGGCCAGTTCCTGGTCTCCGCGCCGGTACCGCAGCGGTACCACGACATCGGCCGGCCCCGGTTCCCCCGGCTCGCCTCCTGGGTAGCCCCGTAGCTCCTCGAACAACTCGGCGAGCCGGACATCGCCGGTGGCCGCGAGTTGCCGGCGCAACCGGCCAAGCAGGTGTGCCCGCCACTCGGCCAGGTTGACGATGTGCGGCGCCATCCCTTCCGGATGCAGGCTCAGCCTGAGCACGTTCACCGGCGGCGCAAGCAGGTGCGCGGCAACTGGCTCGGTGAGCACCCCGATAGTCGTATTGCAATCAAGAAGTTCCCACCAGCGGTTGATCACCACCGCCGGATAGGGCTCGTGCCCAGCGAGCACGCTGCGCAAGGCGGTGCGGACCGCGGCCAGCGCCGGGCCGTCGAGCGGGTGCTCAGGGTAGGCGGGGGCGTACCCACCGGCCAGCAGCAGCGTGTTGCGGTCGCGCAGGGGCACGTCGAGGTGCTCGGTCAGGCGCAGGATCATCGTGCTGGTCGGCCGGGACCGGCCGGTCTCCACGAAGCTCAGGTGGCGCGCCGAGATGTCGGCCTGGATGGCCAGGTCAAGCTGGCTCAGCCGGCGCCGCTGGCGCCACTCGCGGAGCAGGTCACCGACGGGCCGGTGGGGCTGGTAGCGGGTGCTGGCGACGGTCACGGCTGCGAGCGTAGTGGCCACGACGGGGCCCGGCGATTACTTGCGAGGTCATGGCGTCCCCCTACCTCGCAGGTAATCGACAGGGCGCGGCCGCGTTGCGCACCATCGAGCCGAGTACACCGAAGCGTCAAACTCGAGGAGGAATCCGTGCACGAGGTCATCGAGAGGTACATCGCCTGCTGGAACCAGACAGACCCGGGGCTGCGCCGCAAGCTCATCGACGAGGTCTGGGCCGCGGACGCCAGCTACACCGACCCGCTTGGCGAGGCCATCGGGCGCGAGGCCATCGACGCCACGATCGCGGCCGTCCAGGAGCAGTTCCCCGGCTTCAGCTTCACCCTGCTCGGCCCGGTGGACAGCCACCACCACCAGGCCCGATTCACCTGGGGCCTCGGCCCCGACGGCGTGGAACCCATGGTCGTCGGGTTCGACGTCGCGGTGGCCGGCGACGACGGCCGGCTGGCCACCGTGCTGGGGTTCCTTGACAAGGTCCCGGGGTAGCTGGCGGTTTTGCCGCATCTGGTCCCGGTTCAGCCGGCCAGGTGCGGCAGTTCCTGGGAGGCGTACCAGAGCAGTTCGTGGCCTTCGGCACCGTCCACCACGAAACGAGCGTCGTCGTCGCCGGAGTCCGCGGCCGGCAGCGCCGCCACCGCGTCCGCGACGTCGGCCATCGCGACTTCGTCGTCGACGTGCCCCGACACCACGCGGGCCAGCGGGACCGGGGCCAGGATCTCGACCACGGTCGGCTCGTCAAACCCGGCGGTCATGCCGACCTGCTGGTCCGGCACATCCGCGGCGAGTACGACCCGGCGGCGCGGCGCCTGGGGATCGTCCACAAGCAGCCGCAGCGAGGCGCGGGCGGCGTGCATCATCGCTACGTATTCGAGTTCTTCCAGGTCACCGCTCGCGTACCACTCGCGCAGCGCGGGCGTCACCGCGAAGGCGCGCAACGGTGCCGGGCCAATCTCAGCCTTACGCAGCAGGCCGGCCAGTCCTGGCAGCGTCGCGGGCAGGTAGACGCGCATTGTGTTTTTCCAGGCAGCCACGGTGGCGGAGACACGCAGGTGGAGTCCGCCCCCGGGGTGATCTGAGTCTGCCACCGCGAGGACTCCATGGCACGGACTTCGCTCAGTGATTACTCTTCGTCGTCCGGCGCGGGCTGACACCGTCCAGCGCGGCGGTGACGGCCGCGACCGCGTCGGTCAGCGGCACATGCTCCCAGATCCGGACGACCCGCCATCCGGCCGCCGCCAGCGCCGCGTCGGCGGCCCGGTCCCGCTCCACCGTGCGGCGGAGTTTCGGCGCCCAGTACCACTCGTTGACCGCGGGGTTCCTGCCGTGCTCGGGGCACGCATGCCAGAAGCACCCGTCTACGAACACGGCCACCCGCCGCGCGGTGAACGCGATGTCGGGCCTGACCCGCGATCCGGCGTCGAGGTCGAGCCGGTAGTCCTTGCGGAACCGGTAACCGGCCCGGTGCAGCGCGCTGCGCAGGGCAAGTTCCGGCTTGGTGTCCGCGCGCCTGATCGCGCGCATGTTCGCTCCGCGCCCTGGACTGGACGAGGCCGGGTAGGCAGCACCCACGGACGCTCAGCGTAGAACGCTTCGCCGGGGCCGGTCAGCCGGTCAGGGCAAGGCCGAGAAGTTCACCGAGACGGACGAGTGTCTCCGGCGGGTCGCGATGCAGGATCGCGGTCATCCCTATTGCCTCGGCGGCCTTTATGTTGACGTTGATGTCGTCGACAAACACGCACTCGGCCGGGTCCAGCCCGAGCAGGCCCGCCGCGTGGTGGAAGATCCGCTCTTCCGGCTTGCGCATGCCGACCTCGCCCGAGATCACCACGACGTCGAACATGCCCGGGAACAGGTGCCGCGGGTAGTCGGCCATGCCCCACGAGTTGGACAGCAGCGCCGTGCGCAGCCCGGCGGTGCGGATCACCTGGACCGCCGCCTGCATCGGGACGGCCATGGTGGATCCGGCGAACATCCGGGTCAGCAGGCCCTCGGCCATCACCTGAACGCCGTTGCGGCGGGCGATCCGCGAGGCCAGCAGCCGCTCGAACTCCTCGACCGTGCACTCCCCGCGTTCGAGGGCGTGGATCGGGTTGGTGTCGCCGTTCTGGTCGTATGCCCCGACCACCCAGGGGCGCATCACGGCCGCGTACTGCTCGTGGTCGACATCCTCGTCGTCCAGCCAGACGGCGACCATGTCCCTGATGGGGTTGGTCATCACGCCGCCCCAGTCCAGGATCACACCACGGAACGGGCCGGGCGGGCCGTCCCCGTTTAGGTGTTCATTCGTCACGCGAGGCGTATCAGGCACATCTTCGAGGGTAGGCGACCTGGGTGAACGCTAAGTGAGGGCAGGTCGTCGCCCGGGCTATGCGGGCGCGGTGAGGTGCCGCATGACGCGGCGGCGTTCGGCGCCGGCGAGATCGTCGATGTAGAGCTTGCCGCGCAGGTGGTCGGTCTCATGCTGCAGGCAGCGGGCCAGCTCGCCTTCGCCCGCCACGACGACTGGTTCCTGGCCGAGGTCAACCCCTTCCACCGCCGCGTATGCCGCACGCGTCCGGATGGCGGAGATGCCGGGGATGGACAGGCAGGCCTCCGGTCCGTCGACGCCGTCGCGCAGTTCCACGACTCGCGGGTTGATCACGTAGCCCAAGTGGCCGTCCACGCTATAGCTGAAGACCGCCAGGCCGGAGCCGATCTGATTGGCCGCCAGCCCGGCGCGGCCCGGTTCGGCCACGGTGTCCATCAGGTCAGTGACCAGGCGGGCCAGGGCGTCGTCAAAGCGCACCACCGGCTCGCATGGCGTGCGCAGCACCGGGTCACCGAGCAGCCGCAGCGGGCGGACCGTCATGCGCGGACTCGCGCGGCGTGCTGGCCACCGGCGGCTGGTTCGCCGTCAGCCCGCTTGCCGTCTGCCCGCTCGCCGTCCGCCCGCTCGCCGTCCGCCCGCTCGCCGTCCGCCCGCTTGTGGTCTGGCTGCTCGGTGTCAGCCCGCCGCTCGGTATCAGCCTGCCCGGCGTCAGCCCGCCCGGCCTTAGCCCGCTGGCTGTCCGCGGTCAGCTTGCCGAGCTGGTCCAGGACCAGCTCGTGCCAGTCCAGCTCGGCCCGGATCCGCAGCCGTGCATGCTCGACGACGAGGTCATCGGCCACGGTCTGGCCCGGCCACAGCCGGTCGCGCTGGTGATCGAACTGAGCCGCCCGCGCGGACAGCGCCCGCACCCGGTCCTCGAGGTATCCGCGCAGGATGGCGGGGTCGAGGTCGCGGCTCATGGCCAGGGCGAGGTCGACGGGATCCGGCTGCAGCCTGACCTCCTGCAACGCTTCGGCGCGCAGGGCCCGCAGTTCGCGATGCCCCTCCTCAGTGATGCCGTAGACGGTGCGCGCGGGAAGCTGGCCGTCCTGCTCGGTGCGCAGCGGCTCGATCAGGCGCTCGCCCGCCAGGCGGTGCAGGGCACCGTATAGCGACCCGGGCCGGACCTCGGACCACAGCTCGGTCCGGTCGAGCCGGGCGTCCCGGCGCAGCTGATGGCCGTACATCGGCCCGTGCTTGGCCAGCGCACCCAGGATGAACAGCCGGGTTGGATTCACACCTGGTATTAAAACACGAGTGCTCAAATATGACTACTCGCTTCTGCGCTGAGCAGTGCCAGGGGCCGGCGTCGTGCTCGGCGGTTTGCCGTGCCGCGCCACGCGGAGTACGCGGCACGCCAGATTCGTGGCACACCGGAGGTAGCAAGCGGCGGGCCGGCGTCGGCGGGCAAAAATGTCAGAGGTCGAAAGTACTATCGTTTTGAGGTTGTTGAACTGGCTAACTACCCTGAACTTGAGGAGGTGAGACGGTTGCCGGTTCCTTTCACGCCCCCCGATCACCTCCCCACCCGGGGAGCCGGGATCTTAGCTGGCCAGGCCACCGGGGTGCCTGCTTGGGAGGGCGCGGAGGCCGACTGGGAGCCGGCGGAGGCACCGGACTGGGACCCTGCGGACCTAGCCGACCGAGACTCTGGGGATTGGGATTCTGCGGAGCCGGTTGACTGGGATCCGGCAGAGCTGGCCGACTGGGAGCTAGTTGATCTAGATGGGAAGCCTCTGGGACTGGCGGCGTCCGGCCCGGAAGCACCGGGCCCGAGGGCACCGAGCCCGAGGGCATCGGGTCTGCGGGCGTCGGGGCTGGAGGCATCGGGTCTGGGTGTAGAGCGCCGTGGTCCTGGGTGTACCGAGGCAGGGAGCCGGGAGGCGCCGAAGCCTGCCCCAGGGGCCCGGACTCGCGGCGACGGTGGCTGGTTCGCCACCGGAGGGGTAGCAGACGGCCTGCTTCCGGGACCACGCCTGGCTGGATTCATGGCCGACGCCGGGGCCATCGGCTTAAGCAGACTCACCGATGATGAGCTCATCGGGCTGATGCGAGCCGCCAGGCGGCTTGCGTCCTGGTCTGCGGCGACGGAGCTGGCCGCTGCCGGGGATCTGTGGCGCCGCCGTTGGGCCGAGGAACAGGCCGGCAATACCGGTGCCGCCCGCCACGCCGACGATGAGATCGCTGCAGCCCTGACGTTAACCAGGCGGGCCGCGGACCAGGTACTCAGCCTGGCCATCGCGCTACGCCGCCTGCCCCTGACCAGCCGAGCGCTCACCGCAGGAGACATCGACCTGCCCCGTGCCATGGTGATCGCCGACGAGGTCACCGGGCTCGGCAATGAGCACGCGGCAGCGGTGGAACAGGCCATCATCAATGCGGCCGCAGGCCAGACCACCGGCCAATTGCGCGCCGCCACCCGCCGGGCCGTGCTATCCGCGGACCCGCGGGCGGCTCGCAAGCGGAAGGAACGGGCGCTCCAGGATGCCCGGGTCGAGCGCTGGGACGAACACGGCGGTACCGCGGCCCTCGCGGGGCGCGACCTTCCCCCGGCTTCGGTCCTGGCTGCCGATAAGAACCTCAGCGCGCTGGCCAGGCAACTGCAGCGCGCCGGTGTCCCCGGCACCCTGGATCAACTGCGGGCGCAGGTCTACCTGGCCCTGCTCACCGGAAGCCCGGTGGACTCGCTGATCTCCGCAACTCCCGGCCCAGCCGCTGACATGTCCTCCAACGGCTCTCCTCGGGGCTCCACCGGCCCGGTCGGCGATTCTCCAGCTCGCGCTACGTCGTCCGGTTTCGGCCCGCCCGCCGGGCCCAGCGCCTTCGGCGTCCTCGGCGTTCCCAGCGACCCTGGCCTCTCCGACGGCCCCGGCACCACCGGCACCTCGGCCAGTCCCGTTACCACCGGCATGCCAGCCAGCCCCGGTACATCAGCCTGCCCTGGCGCCCCGGGCACCTCTGCCAGCCCTGGCACTCCCGGAGCGTTCTACGCCTCCGGGACCGTGAACCTGACAATGCCGTTGGCTAGCTGGCTTGGCACATCCGATGCGCCCGGCAACGTCGCCGGGTTCGGGCCACTCGACGCCGACGATTCCCGCGCCATCGCCGACGCCCTGGCCGCGCGAGCCGACACCAGGTGGTGCCTCACACTCACCGACACACATGGCCGACCAGTCGCACACGGATGCGCCCGCGCCGGACCACCACCGAGCCAGCACAGGCCTAAGCAACCCGCCGGACCACCCGGTGCACAGGAAACCGGCTCACCCGGCGTGCCGTCAGGCAGCCCACGTGACCGACCACCAGGCAACTCGCACAGCAAGACAGCAGGCGGCGCCCACGAAAGACCAGCAGGCGGGGTCCACGAAAGACCAACCGACGGCGCCCCCGACAGGCCGGCAGGCGGTTCCCGCGACGGACCGGCGGACGGTCCCGAGGACGGACCGGCGGACAGTCCGCGTGACGGGCCGAGAACGCGCGCACCCAGCGAGCCCGGCGCCCGCGTGCCCAGCAGAACCTGGACCTTCCGCCTCACGCTCCTGGCGGGCGGCAGCTGCGATCATGCCTACGAAACGGCTGCCTACCGGCCCTCCCCCAGGCTGCGCCACCTGACTGAGATCCGGCATGCCACCTGCACCTATCCCGGCTGCCGACGGCCCGCAACTCGGTGCGACGCGGACCACACCGTGGCTTACCACCGAGGAGGCCGAACCTGCTTGTGCAATCTCGCGCCGCTTTGCCGGAAACACCACCGCTGTAAGCAGGCCAAAGGATGGCGGCTGGAGCAACCCGACCCCGGCGTGCTGGTCTGGCAGACACCCTCCGGGCGCGCCTACACCATCACCCCCACCGAGTACCCGGTCTAAGCGAGAGCCGCGCCGTCGATCGTGGCGTAGCTGCAGGATGGCTCCGGAGGGCCGGGGGAGCAGCCGCGCTACGCTACTTACATCGTGCTAGGGGGAGGTGCCGGTGATGGCAGGACCGCAGGACCCGGCAGCGGCGGGCGGTGACCGGCTGCGGGCAGGCCACGCCGACCGCGAGCAGGTAATCGAGGTGTTGAAGAACGCGTTCGTGCACGGACGGCTGACCAAGGACGAACTCGATACACGGGCAGGCCGGGCGCTGGCCGCACGGACCTACGCGGACCTGGCCGCGCTCACCGCCGATATCCCACCCGCCCCAGCCCGAGCCGCCCCGCCCCGCCCGACCGCCCCGGCCTGGCGCCGACCGCTGGTCGGGGCGGCCGCCGGGTCGTGCGGCTGCCTTGTCATCGCCTTCGCCGCCGCGCAGGTCGCTAGCCGCGCCGATCCGGGCAACACCCCCGGCACCCTGCCCGGGTTCTTGGCGCTGCCGAGCTTCCTGCTGGCCAACGCCGCCATATTCGCGGCGCTGTTCTTTGTGATCTACGGGGTGGTAACCGCAGTGGCGCAACGACGCTCCCGCAGGCAACTGCCGCCCCGGCCGGGGGCGGGTGGCCACGCCCTTGAAGGGGAAAGGCGCGGCGACACCGGCGATGGGCCGGTTCCCCCTGCCCCCCGCACCGACCAGGCCCGCGCCGACTTGCGGTCTGACAGTTCACGGCCGAGTCGGCCGCCTTCCTCCGGGCGAGGTGCCCGGACGCCGCGCGGCATACGGCCGGTACCGGACGGCGGGTAACGGTCCACCCTCGCCGTTCAGCCTCGTTCAAGCTACGTGCGTCGTTTTGGCAACCTCGCTCTGTTGTACCGAGCAGGACGCCGATACACCGTCGGCCCCGGCGACTACCCGGATTGACCGGAACGAGTAGTCACCAGGGCCAGCCGCCCGTCCGCGCTTTGCCGGCACCGGGCGATAGCGTGGCTCAAAACACTGGGAGGCGGATCATGCAGCCTGTCGCGGTTGTCACCGGCGCGAGCAGCGGCATCGGCGCGGCCACCGCAGCACAACTGGCTGGCGCCGGGTACCACGTTGTCCTGGCCGCCCGGCGGGCCGACCGACTGGAAGAGGCCGCAGCCCGTGCCAGGGAACGGGGAGGATCCACACAGACCGCGCTCCTCGACGTCACCGACACCGCGGCCGTCGCGGCGTTCGCCCACTCCCTCGACCGCTGCGACGTGCTGGTCAACAACGCGGGCGGCGCGATCGGTATGGAGGACGTGGGGGACGCGGACCCGGCCGACTGGCAGACCATGTTCGAGGTCAACGTGCTCGGCTCGCTGCACCTGACCAAGGCGCTGCTGCCGCTGCTCATCGCCAGCGGCGACGGCACCATCGTGATGCTGACCTCCACCGCCGGGTTCATCGCCTACGAGGGAGGCGGCGGGTACGCGGCTGCCAAGCACGCCCAGCACGCGATGGCGGGCACCCTCCGGCTGGAACTATGCGGCCAGCCGGTCCGGGTGATCGAGATCGCGCCGGGGATGGTCCGCACCGACGAGTTCGCGCTGAACAGGTTCCGCGGCGACGCCGGCAAGGCCGCCGCGGTGTACAAGGGCGTCCGCGAGCCGCTGACCGCCGACGACATCGCCGACGCGATCACCTGGGCGGTCACCCGCCCCGGGCACTTCAACGTGGATCTGATGGTGCTCCGCCCGCGTGCCCAGGCCGCGCAGCACAAGGTTTACCGGGAGCCGTAGGCCTGCTCGCCAGCGACCCAGGCCGCCCGGGCGCGCAGGTCATCGCCGAGCCAGGCCAGGTCCGCGGCGGCCCCGGCTTCCAGCCGCCCCAGGTCCGGCCGCCCGATGAGGTCCGCCGGGATCCGGGTGGCCGCGGCCACCGCCTCCGGGAGGCCCAGCCCCACAGCGACGGCGTTGCTCACGGCCTGGTCCATCCGCAGCGCGGAGCCGGCCAGTGTCCCGCCGGGCCGCACCGGGGCGCCGCCACCGGGCGGCAGGTCCACCGGCTGGCCGCCGAGCAGGTAGCGTCCCGGCGGCATGCCCGCGCACGCGGCCGCGTCGGTGACCAGGCAGATCCGTCCCGGTGCGGCGGCGAACGCGATCGCGCAGGCAGCGGCGGACACGTGGCTCAGGTCCACGATGAGCCCGCTGGTCAGCCGCTGGTCGGTCAGCGCCTGGCCGACGACCCCGGGCTCGCGGTGGTGCAGCCCGCGCTGCGCGTTGAACAGGTGCGTGACCATCCGGGCCCCCGCGGCCGCGCCCGCGGCCACCTCGGCGGCGGTGGCGTCGCTGTGGCCCACGCTGACCAGCACCCCCGCCGCGGTCAGCATCCCGATCGCGGCCAGCGCGCCGTCGGCCTCGGGCGCCAGCGTCATCAGCCGCAGCACCCCCTGCCCGGCCTCCAGCAGTTCGGCGACCACGCCCGGGGACGGCGGCACGATCCAGTCCCGCCGGTGCGCGCCCGCGCGGGCCGGCGACAGAAACGGCCCCTCCTGGTGCACGCCGAGGACACGCGCTCCCGTGGTCACCGCTTCCGCTGTCTTTGCGGCCGAACGCAGCTCCGTGACCAGCGTTGGTACCGGAGCGGTGATGAACGTCGGGAGGAACGCGGTCGTGCCGGTTTCCGGCAACCGCCGTGCCACCAGGGCCCACCCCTCGGGGTCGCAGTCGGCGAGATCGACGCCGTAGTAGCCGTTGACCTGCAGATCCACCAGGCCCGGCACGAGCACGCCCGAGTCCAGCACCAAGTCCGCGGAACCCGGCGGCGGCCCTTCGTCCACTCCGCCGATGACGCCGCCCTGGACGCTGACGTAGCCGGGCGCGAGCACACCGGTGCCCGGCAGGCCGGGGATGACCCGGGGAGCCGTGATAAGCACTAAGCGCTGCGCCGCGGCTTGCGCCCGGCTCCGATGTCACGCCGGCCGGGTTTCTCGCCGACGGCCGCAAGGCTGGCCTGCAGCGCGTCCGCCAGGCTGGTCACCGGCTTCTCCGGCGGCGGTGGCGGCGCGGTCACCTCATGCCCTTCGATCTTGGCCTCGACCAGTACCTCCAGCGCCTCCCGGTACTGGTCGGTGTACTGGGACGGGTCGAAGTCAACGGTCATCGAGTCGATCAGCGACGAGGCCATCTTGAGCTCCTGCGACCGCACCTCGACGTCTTCCTCAAGGAATTCGAAATCGGGCACCCGGACCTCGTCCGGCCACATCAGCGTGACCAGCACGAGCACCCCGTCGCGAGTGCGCAGCGCGGCCAGCGTCTCCCGGTTGCGCAGCGCCACCTTCGCCACCGCGACCATGCCCGACCGCTCCAGCGCGTCACGCAGCAGCGCGTAGGCACGCACCCCCTGGGGCTCCGGCTCGGTGTAGTAGCTGCGCTCCCACATGATCGGGTCGACCTGGTCGACCGGGGAGAAGTGCAGCACCTCGATGCTGTGCGCGGTGGGCAGCGGCAGCTCGGCGAGGTCCTCGTCGGTGAGCACCACCATCTCGCCGTTGGGCAGCTCGTAGCCCTTGGCCACGTCGGAGTAGGCGACCTCCTCGCCGTCGATCGAGCAAACCCGGCGAAACCGGATCCGCCCCCCGTCCTCCCGGTGGACTTGGCGGAACGAGACGTCCCGGTGCTCGGTCGCGGCATAAAGCCGGATGGGAATCATGACGAGCCCGAACGAGATCTCGCCTCTCCACATGGCACGCATGATGTGTGCTTACCCCTTCTAGCTGGGTTCATGGCATTGTCGCATCTTGCCTGTTCCGCTCCTGTTCCGCCTCACCGCGAGGTGCTGCCTCGACGGCCTTCCGGGCCCGATCGGCGTCGCCGGGCATCAGATGCCGGTACAGCCGCAGCGTGAAACCCGGGTCATGGTGACCGAGGTATTCCGACAGCGCGCCGATGTCCACCCCGCCGGCGAGGTGACCGAAGGGCCCGTGCGGCTCTGTCCCGCTTGTGGGCAGCCTTCCCGGCGCCCGCGCGTGATGTGCGCGTGCGGGCCGCCTGGTCCGACGCCATCGGCGTCGGCCACCCGGTGTTCGGTAGAGTCAGGGGCGGGTCAAAGGGAAGATCAAGGGCTATGGGGGGAAATCAAGAGTTGGATCGATTGCTGGGGCCGACAGCAGCGGAGGGGGTCGCCTGTGTCGCCGGCAGCGAGACAGCCGACATGGAGCCGGAAGCTGGGACGGGCCGATCAGGGGTGGCGGGGTTACGGCTGCGCCAAGGGGGCGCCGGTCCAGCGGCGGGAGCTGCGCTACGGCAGCCAGGAGTTCCTCGCCGCCAGCGACTTGGCCCGACGTTTGCCCATACCCGCTCCGGCCTTGGTCGGGAGCGTGGCGCGGCACCCGGCCATGCTCGGGGTCCTCGCCGCTGTATGGCGACTGCCCGTTATAGATCTGCGGGTCCAGCAGGCCGACGCGGATGGCTGGTGGTTCCGGGACTGGTTCGCCCGGCGGCGCATGCTGGCCTGGGCCGTCCTCGACCTGCCCACCGTCGAGGATCACTACCTGATCGGCCGTTCCAGGCAGGCCCTGCGCACCAACCTCCGGCACGCCCGTACCCGCGGAGTGACTTCTTCCCGGGTCACCTACGAGACGTGGTTCGAGGCGGTGACCTCCATCATGCGAGCCCGAGAAGACAAGCCGGGTCCCCAGCAGGACAGGCCCGGGCGGGGGCAGCAGGCGGCCTACTACGTGGCCCGGGCCGCCCACGGGGAGCCGCTGGCCTACGCCGGGGCCGCCCTGTTCGGGCAGTTCGCGGTGCTGTTCGCCCTGGTCAGCCGCCCCGACCGGCAGCCGGACTCATCCTGGGCGCGGCACCAGTTGCACACCTTCCTCGCCCTCGACCTCGGCTGCTCCGGTGCCAAGCACCTGCTGACCGGTTCCGCCCTCCGGGAAACGGCTGGCAATCAATACTTTCAGCACCTGCTCGGCTACCAAGCCCGCAACCTTCACATCAAGGTGATTCAATCTCCCGCGACCTGAACCACCCCAACTGCTCGGCTGTCTCGGCGGTGCACCAGGCGCGGTGATCGCCGGGCAGATGCTGGAAGATGACGACCTCGAGCGCTGCCAAGAGGCAATTATGACGGTCACCACCCGGCGACGCTGACCGCTGCCGTGGCGAGCTTGACGGTCGCGATGGCGAACCGAGGGCGGCCATCCCGCGCGTCACGCTGCGTGACAGTGGGGTTCGCCCACCCTGGATGATAAACCGGACAGAACCGGACGAATGGGTCGCCTGACAGGGGTTGATTACCCATAACGACCCCGCAGCCGCCGCCGTTCCGCCTGGCCTGCGATGACCCAAAAGTGACACACGCAACG
>Ga0306926_10006095_pt1 | contig 12930 bp, 10 predicted proteins | sample flu12Cox44000178_FD_203759 | JGI IMG/M metagenome (GOLD analysis project Ga0306926, IMG submission 203759) | Lab enrichment of tropical soil microbial communities from Luquillo Experimental Forest, Puerto Rico - flux8day.12C.oxic.44.000.178 (v2)... | ecosystem: Environmental > Terrestrial >... | reverse complement strand
GCTTATGGAAAATGTGCCGGCGCTGCCGATTTGAAGTTCCGACGATACTTGCCGCGACTTCGCTCATCGGAACTTCAAATCGAAAAGCGGCTCCGACAAACCCAAAATTTTTCTGCTGCTCCTCTTGTTTCGAAGTTCGTGTCAGAGGGGCCGCGAAGTCTGACGAACTTCGAAACAAGGATGCACCACATGCCTCGTGGTTCCGCGGATATGAACTTCCTGTTCGTGCTGGCCGAATTGCAACGGCTGGTGCGCGCCTATGCCGACAAGGAAGCGGCGCGCTACGGCATTACGCGCGCGCAATGGGCGGTTCTGGCCAAGGTCGAACGCAACGAGGGGCTCAAGCAGACGGAACTCGCCGAGCAGATGGAAATGCAGCCGATCACGCTGACGCGATTGATCGACCGCCTTTGCGACAATGGCTGGATCGAACGCCGCAGCGACGACGCCGATCGCCGGGTCAACAGGCTTTATCTGCGCAAGGCCGCGCGGCCCTTGCTCGGCAAATTGGCTGGCTTGCGTTCCGAACTCACCGCGACCGCGCTCGAAGGCATCAATCCATCCGAGGCTCACCGACTTCTCGCCCAACTGGAACTGATCAAGGAAAATGTCCGGAACGCGATCCAGGGCGGAGACATTGGAAGGAATGAAAAGCGCTATGGCTGACCATGTGTTGAAATTCCCCCAGGAACAGAAAGGCAGTCCGCAAGAGGTTGCCCCAGGCAGGCCTTCGGCAAAGTCGCGCCGCCGCCTGATCGGGGCGATGCGGCGTTACCGCCGTACGCTGCTGCTGGTGGTGTTGCCGCTCGCGGCGCTGGCTGGCGGTGTCGTCTTCTATCTCAACGGCGGCCGTTACGTCTCCACCGACGACGCCTATGTCGGGGCGCAAAAGGTTCTGATCACGCCGGATATTTCCGGCAAGATCGAAAAGGTCGTGGTGCGCGAGGGCCAGCGCGTCAAGCAAGGCGACGTATTGTTCGAGATCGATCCGGTGCCGTTCCGCCTTGCCATGGAGCAGGCGAGGGCCACGCTCGACCAGGCCCGCACAAGTTATGACAACCTGGCTGCCAACGTCAAAATCTACCAGCAGATGCAAGACTTGGCGCAGCAGGCCGTCGAGCTGAAACAGCGCGACGTCGATCGCAAGTCGACGCTCGTTAAGAGCAGTTTCGGTTCGCAGCTCGACCTCGACAACGCCTCGAACGCCGTGGTTACGGCGAAAGCCCAGCTCGAATTCCTCAAGCAGCAGCTTTCGAGCGCAAAAACCCAGTTACTCGGCAATCCCGACCTGCCGCTCGACCAATTCCCGCCTTATGCGCAAGCCAAGGCGGCGCTGGCCCAGGCGGAGCGCAATCTCGATCACACCGAGATGCGTGCGCCGATGGATGGCGTCGCGACCCAGGTGGACCAGATTCAGCTCGGCCGGTTCGTCGCGGCGGGCACACCGGTCTTCTCGATCATCGATATCTCGAAGCCGTGGGTCGACGCCAACCTTAAGGAATCCGACTTCACCCATGTCGCGGTGGGCCAACCGGTCGCCATCGAAGTCGATGCGTTTCCCGATCATGTTTTCAAGGGCACGATCGGTTCGCTCAGCCCCGGCACCGGCGCGCAATTTGCGATCCTGCCGCCGCAGAACGCCACCGGCAATTTCGTCAAGGTGGTGCAGCGGGTGCCGGTGCGGATCTACTTCGATCGGAACGACGAGTATGTGCAGAAGCTGAAGGCCGGCATGAGCGCCTATACCACGGTCGATACCGGCCACCGCCGTTCGCTCGCGGTCCTGCTCGGACTTTCTCCGGCGGCCGCCAAGCAGGACTAGTGGGTATGGAGACGTCCGCCTCACCGAGCGCGGTCCCCGGCCTGCGCCGCAACATGGTGACGATCTGCGCCATGACCGCCACCATCATGCAGGCGCTCGACACCACCATCGCCAACGTCGCGCTGCCCTACATGCAGGGCAGCCTCTCGGCCTCGCAGGACCAGATCAACTGGGTGCTGACCTCCTACATCGTCGCGGCCGCGATCATGACCGCGCCGGTGGGGTGGATCGCCAACCGCTTCGGCCGCAAACGCGTCTTCATCATCTGCGCCGCTGGATTTACCGTCGCCTCGGTGTTGTGCGGACTGGCCCAGGACATCAACCAGATGGTGCTGTTTCGCCTGTTGCAGGGCGTGTTCGGCGCGGCGCTGGTGCCGCTGTCGCAAGCCGTGATGCTGGATTCCTATGCGCTGCACGAGCGCGCCAAGGCGATGTCGATCTGGGGCATGGGCGTGATGATGGGGCCGATCATGGGTCCGTCGCTCGGCGCCTGGCTCACCGAGACCTATTCCTGGCATTGGGTGTTCTTCGTCAACCTTCCGTTCGGCATCGTCACCGTGCTCGGCCTTCTGGCGTTCATGGACGAAATCAGAGCTAACCGAAGCTTGCGATTCGACTGGTTCGGATTTGCCGCGCTCGCCGTCGGCATCGGCGCCATGCAGATTGCGCTTGACCGCGGCGAGCAGCTTGGCTGGCTGGAGTCCAATGAAATCATCGCCGAGATCATCGTCTCGATCGTCGGCTTCTATTACTTCTTTGCGCATTCGCTGACGACCGAAAAGCCGTTCATCCAGTTTGCGATCTTCAAGGACCGCAATTTCATCGGTGGCTGCGTGTTCATGACCGTGATCGGTCTCGTGCTGTTCTCGACCATGGCGCTGGCTTCGCCTTACCTGCAGAGCGTGATCGGCTATCCGATCATCACCGCAGGCCTGCTGCTCGCAAGCCGCGGTTGCGGCACTTTCGTCGCCATGATGCTGGTCGGCCGATTGATGCGCCATATCGAGGCGCGCACGCTGATCATTACCGGTCTTTGCCTCACCTGCCTGTCGCTTTTCTGCATGACCGGCTGGACCGATCAGACCGGTGTTGGCGAGATCGTCACCTTGAGCATCCTGCAGGGCTTTGGCTTCGGCCTCGTGTTCGTGCCGCTCTCCACCGTGGCCTTCCTGACCCTGCCCAACCACTTGCGCACCGACGGCACCTCGATGCTCACGCTGCTGCGCAATGTCGCGAGTTCGATCGGCATCTCGGTCGTCATCGCGCGATTAACCGAGGGTTCGCGGCGCGTCTACGCGGTGCTGGATGAGCATGTCACCCCGTTCAACCACGCCATGCAGATGCCGGACGTGCACAGCATCATCAACATGGGCACCGACGCCGGGCGTGCGCTGGCGGACGTGATGCTGAGCCTGCAGGCGCAGATCATCGCCTTCTCGCAGGACTACCAGCTGGTGATGATCGTGACGTTGTGCGCGATCCCGCTCACGCTGATGATCGGATCGACCAAGGCCGCGCTGCGCAGGCAGGCGGCGGGGTCGGAACATGCGGTGATGGAATAGAATCCGCCCATCTGAAATAAAAAAGAGCGCTGCGTGCCGCAGCGCTCTTTATGCATTCGCTTGATCGCGCGCTTCTCGCGATCAGAAGTGATAGTTGACGCCGAACTGTCCGCTGTTCAGCGCAGACGACCCTGTCGAAATGCCGCCAAATAAGGTTACGCTCTCGAAGCGGCGATAGAGGTATTCCGCCTTGAGCGACCAGCGCGGCAGGAACATCCATTCGACACCTGCACCCGCCGTCCACCCCGTCTGGGTCTTGGTGTCGCTAAGGGTTATGCCGGAGCCGGAGACGCTGACCTTGCTGTCAGCCAGCGCCAGGCCGCCGGTGCCGTAAAGCAGCACTTGATCGAACGCCACGCCGATTCGGCCGCGCACGGTCGCCAAGGCGTCGACCTTTGCCGTCTCCGTTATGCCCAGCGCGGTTATGGACGAACTGACGTCGGCAAACGCGCCGTCGGCTTCGATGCCGGCGACGATGTTGCTGAACTGCCAGTGTAGCCGACCGTGCCGCCGCCGAAGCCGCCCTTAACGCCGGGCCCATCGCTGTTGTTCTCGCTGGCATAGCCGCCCATCGCGCCGACATAGAAACCGCTCCAGTTGGTCACCGGACTGACGATCGGAGGCGCCTTTGAATAAGTCGCAGTTGGTGGCGCAGGTAAATCGGCCGCGCATGCCGCGCCGGCAACGGAAGCCAGCAGAATCCCCAGAGCAAGTCGTTTCATCATTTCCTCAACTGATAAAGAGTCCCCCGCTATCGCCTTAGTTGAGATCGATGATTGTCACAATCCTCTGATGCAACTTGTTTCGCCAAAGTCCGGCGGTGTTGTCATGAGAGCACAGTCGGGAACTTTAATCGCAAGGCCGTCGTTCAATCGGCGCGAAGATTTGTGACCGCCAATCCCAACACCTTAGGGGGCGAAGCTGCCGTCGGGGTTAGATTCGGTCTGGCTCAAATCTCGATGAACACGGTTTCGTTATCGCCCTGGAGGTGGATGTCGAGATGATGCACGGCGTTGCACCGCCTGCTGCGCATCGGGCGATCGAGGTGCAGCGGCGGTCAGGCGGCCCGCTGGCCTTGGGCTGGAGCCGAAGCTGCCATCGATTCACGAACGCTACGAACCAGAACCGATCGAAGCGATGTCAAGTTACCGGATACGCTTGAAATCGCATGACGGACCTCCGTCGCCCGACTGTCTATGGAATCGGCGTCGCGGCTGATATAATCGATTTTGGAAGAGACCTCTCTGGCGGCAGCCGCCGACTCGGAAATGGAGCGCGCGATCTCGCGCGTTGCCGCGTCCTGCTCTTCCATCGCCGCCGCGACCGAGCTTGCGACTGCGTCGATTTCGACGATATGGCCGCCCATGTCCTCAACTGCATTGACGGCGGCCTGAGTCGAGGTCTGCACTTCCGAAATCAGGCGTGCGATTTCATCGGTCGATTTCGCCGTTTGGTCGGAAAGCGATTTCACTTCGGCGGCCACAACAGCAAATCCGCGCCCCGATTCGCCCGCGCGCGCCGCCTCGATCGTCGCATTCAAGGCAAGCAGGTTGGTCTGACCGGCGATCCCCCCGATCAGGTCACTGACCTCCGCGATCTTCTGGACAGCGCTCGACAATTTCTGAATGGTAGATCTTGCGTACTCGCGGCCTGCCACCGCCGACTTGGTTGCCGAACTGGTGCGCGCAACCTGAGCCGTGATTTCCCGGATCGATGATGTCAGCTGCTCCGCCGCGGAGGAAACCGTTTCCGCATTTGTAAGCGCCTGCCCAGAGGCGGCCGCCACTGCCTGCGATCGCTCCGACAGGCCGCGTGCGATTTCGGAAAGGCCGGAAGCCGCCCGTTCCACGTCCGCGGTTGCCTTTGCCGTGGTCTCGACGGAAGCATTTGTTTCGCGCTCAACCGTATCAGCCATGCCAAGCAGCGCTTCTTGCTGTGCCTTGGCCGCTTCATCCTCCGCACGGACCTGTTCGTCGCGCAGCCGGGCATTTTCGATCGCGGATTGCCTGAAGACTGTCAGCGCAGCCGCCATTGAGCCAACCTCGTCTTCTCGATTGGCGAACGGGATATCCGTTGTCAGACTGCCGGTCGCGAGCTGCCGCATCGCCTCGGTCATCCGCACAATCGGGCGGACAACCCCTAACACCACCGCCAGCAGACCGGCAACGATCAGCGCGAGGACGACAGCGGAAACCGACCAGAGCACGTAGGAAATCGAGCTGTCGCGCTGTGATGCCAATTCCTCGATTCGGGCATTTTGTTTGTTGGCGCTTTCGACGATTTCGTCGATGATCGCGCGATGCGCTGTATAAACCCCCTTCAATCTTGCATAGGCCAGCTCGGTGCCTTTGGAATCCCGCGCCTTCAGCGTCGGCAACAGCTCGTCCGCGATCAGTTTCCAGAATTTCTGCACCTCCGCATCGGACCTGGATACAAGCGCCGCCTTGAGTTCGGGCGAAAGATTTGAAGCTGCCCAAAAGGTCTTGCGATCTTCATAGTCCTTCCGGAGCTGCACCAGGCGTTCGCTATGCGCGGTTAGCTGGTCGGGTTCGCGCATGGCCAGGGTGGCTTCCAGATAGGCTTCGAGAACGTAGGCCGGAGGCGGAAGGATGTCTGCCACCAGGTCGTTACCCAGCTTGATTTCGGAATAGAGCGGCCCGCCAATTTTCAGTTGGCGAAGCGCATAGACGCTTGTCGAGACAACTGCCGTGAAACCGACGAGAAGAACAAGACCGAACGCGGCAATAGCCGATGAGATGGTAAGACGGCGCTTCATCTGAACTCGCCATTGGTCGCCAAGGACACATAGGAGGTATCCCTGAACCAGTTAATGTTCGCTGAATGGTTGTATATTTTTATATACTCAATCGTGATTGTAGTCATAACGCACGATCGACGCTCAAATCTGTGGTGGTCGTTCAATGGCCTTGGAGAAGTCAGCGACGATCCTTGATTGCCGCCCTTCTCCAAGCGCAGCCCGTTGATCGGGCGCGACGATTCTCATCGAGCGAATTGGCGGGTAACTCAGATGTCGAAGAACACCGTCTCGTTATCGCCCTGGAGATGGATGTCGAGATGATACACGGCGTTGCTGCCGCTGGCCGTGCGCTTTGCAATCAACGTGGCGCGGCGGTCGGGTGGCACCAGTGCCAGAACGGGGTCGGAGGCATTGGCTGCCTCGCCGTCGAGATAAATGCGGGTAAAGTTATGCAACAGCATGCCGCGCGCGAAGATCGCGACCAGAATGTGCGGCGCCTGCGGCTTGCCGTCGGGATCGGGCACCGAGCCCGGCTTGATTGTGTCGAAGGCATAGCCACCGTTGCCATCGGTGCCGCAGCGGCCAAATCCGCGGAATTTCGCATTCGGCATCGCACGCTTGTCCTTGGGGTCGGCGAATCGACCCTGCGCATCCGCCTGCCAGATTTCCAGCATGCAATCGGGAACCGGCTGGGCGTCGCCATCGAACACCCGCCCTTCGATTCTGATCCGCTCACCGGTGGCATCCGCTGTCACCAGATTGTTGCTGAAGGCGTCGTTCCAGTCATACCGGCCTGTCGGCGTCAGCCCGTACGCGAAAAACGGGCCGACGGTCTGCGACGGCGTAATTCCCTCGCGCTTGGTTTCCGGCACGATCAGGTCTCCATCGGGGTCGCGTTACGGCCGCGCAGCACGATGTTGAAACGATAACAAAGCGCCCATTCCGGCTGGGTATTTTCCAGGTCGAAGGCGGAGATCATCCGCGCCCGCGCCTTCTCGTCGGCAACCGAATTGAAGATCGGATCGAACGGGAACAGCGGATCGCCGGGGAAATACATCTGCGTCACAAGCCGCGAGATGAAGGAATGGCCGAACACCGAGAAATGGATATGCGCCGGCCGCCACGCATTGTGATGATTGCCCCAGGGATAAGCGCCGGGCTTGACGGTGACGAACCGGTAATAGCCTTGACCATCGGTCTGCGCGCGTCCCGCCCCGGTGAAATTCGGATCGAGCGGCGCGGGATGCTGGTCGCGGATATGGATATAGCGGCCGCAGGAATTGGCCTGCCAGATCTCGACCAGCGTGTTCGGCACGCCGCGGCCTTCCTCATCGAGCACGTGGCCGTGCACGATGATGCGTTCGCCGAGCGGCTCGCCGGTGTGTTGCCTGGTGAGGTCGTTGTCGCCGTCGCGAACGCTTTCGTGGCCGTAAACCGGCCCGGTCAATTCCGTGAGCGTGTGGCGCATGACGATCAACGGCTTTGCGGGCGAACGTTTCGCCGTGCTCTTGTAGGCCGGCGACAGGCGCGGCGGGTGCGCGGCATTGCTCGCGATGGGATAGGCGAGTGTCATGTTGGTATCCTCCTCGTCATAGCAAGAGGCGTCAGCTCCGAAGCAATCCAGCTTGTGACGATTCATGCATTGCTTCGCGGAGCCTGTCATCGGGCGCGCATTCGCGCGACCCGTTGGCTCGCAATGACGGTTCTATCTGCCTCAATTCACTCTCTCGATTGCCATTGCAACGCCCTGGCCGACGCCGACGCACATCGTCGCCAGCGCCAGTTTTCCGCCCCGCTTCTCCATTCCATGCACTGCGGTCAAAGCCAGCCGGGCCCCGCTCATGCCGAGCGGGTGGCCTAGCGCAATGGCGCCGCCATGCGGATTGACGAAGTCGGCATCTTCCTTGACGCCGAGCTGACGCAAGCAGGCTATCCCCTGGCTTGCGAAGGCCTCATTGAGCTCGATCAAATCGAAGTCGGTGATTTTCAGTCCCAGCCGCTCCATCAGCTTGCGCGTCGCCGGCACCGGACCGATGCCCATGATCCGCGGCGGCACTCCGGCCGAAGCAAGACCGAGAATGCGCGCCCGGGGATTGAGCCCGTGCTTTTTCACCGCCGCTTCTGACGCCAGAATCATGGCGGCTGCGCCGTCATTGACGCCGGAGGCGTTGCCGGCGGTCACCGTGCCGGGATTGCGCACGATCGGCTTGAGTTTTGTCAGGCCTTCGATGGTGGTGTCGGGGCGCGGATGTTCGTCCTTGTCGATCGTCACGGGTCCGGCTTTTCCGCCGGGCACCGAAATCGGGGTAATTTCCTCGGCAAAATAGCCGGCCACAATCGCCTTTCCCGCGCGCTGCTGCGAGCGGATCGCGAACGCGTCCTGATCGGTCCGGGATACCTGGAACTCCTCGGCGACATTCTCGCCGGTCTCAGGCATCGAATCGACGCCGTATTGCGCCTTCATCAGCGGATTGATGAACCGCCAGCCGATGGTGGTATCGAAAGTCTCGGCCGATCGCGAAAACGCCTCCTGGGCCTTGCCCATCACGAACGGCGCCCGCGTCATCGATTCGACGCCGCCGGCAATCGCGAAATCGATCTCGCCGGCACGGATCGCGCGACCGGCCGCGCCAACCGCATCGAGACCCGACGCGCAAAGGCGATTGAGCGTCTGACCGGGAACCTGTTCCGGCAGGCCCGCCAGCAAGAGCGCCATCCGCGCCACGTTGCGGTTGTCCTCGCCGGCCTGGTTGGCGCAACCGAAATAGACCTCGTCGACATCGGACCAATCGAGTTTCGGATGGCGCGCCATCAAGGTCTTGATCGGAGCAGCCGCCAGATCGTCGGTACGCACCTTGGCGAGCGAACCGCCGAAGCGGCCGATCGGGGTCCGCACGGCATCGCATATGAATACATCACCCATCGCTCTCTCCCTGACATGCCGCGGTTTCGCGCCGGCCGGCTTGAGGCAAGTTTTAGGAGCCGGTCCGCGGCAGGTCAATTGACCGCGTCGCAAGATCGGTCATGCGAATAAGCCCGGGTCGCACAAAAAGCGGCACCAGAGGAGGGGTGGAAAACACGCATCGCGGCGGCAAACTGAATAGGATCGGCGGCCAAAGTTCTGTAGTTTGCGCGGCCAATGACGATCCACCCTCCATTTCCGCCGCCATCCGATGCCCAGCCTCCCGCCGAGGCGGCGCGCGTCACGCCGATGATGGAGCAATACCTCGAGATAAAGGCCGCCAATCCCGGATTGTTGCTGTTCTACCGGATGGGCGATTTCTACGAATTGTTCTTCGAGGATGCCGAGATTGCCTCGCGCGCACTCGGCATCGTGCTCACCAAGCGCGGCAAGCATCAGGGCATGGATATCCCGATGTGCGGCGTGCCGGTGGAGCGTTCGGAGGACTATCTGCATCGCCTGATCGCGCGGGGTCACCGGGTCGCGGTCTGCGAGCAGACGGAGGATCCGGCTGCCGCGCGCGCCCGCGGAGCCAAGAGCGTGGTTCGCCGCGACGTCGTGCGGCTGGTGACGCCGGGTACGCTGACCGAAGACACATTGCTCGACGCCAAAGCCAACAACTATCTGCTGGCGATCGCGAGGACGCGAGGCTCCAGCGGAGCCGATCGTCTAGGCCTTGCCTGGATCGATATTTCCACTTCTGAATTTATTGTCACGGAATGTTCGACGCCTGAACTCGCCGCAACGCTTTCGCGCATCAACACGAATGAGGTGATCGTCAGCGATGCGCTGCTTGGCGATCCCGATCTCGGCCCCGCCTTGCGCGAATCGCACGCGGTGACGCCGCTGACCCGCGATGTCTTCGACGGTTCGACCGCCGAACGGCGGCTCTGCGATTATTTCGCCGTTGCCACCATGGACGGCTTGGCTTCGATGTCGCGGCTCGAGGCGACGGCGGCGGCCGCTGCCGTCACTTATATCGACCGCACGCAGGTCGGAAAGCGTCCGCCGCTGTCGCCGCCTTCGCGCGAGGCCGCCGGCACCACCATGGCGATCGATCCGGCGACCCGCGCCAATCTCGAGCTGACCCGGACGCTGGCAGGCGAGCGGCGCGGCTCGCTGCTCGATGCCATCGACTGCACCGTCACGCCTGCGGGATCGCGGCTTCTCGCGCAACGGCTCGCGGCGCCGCTCACCGACAGCATTGCCATCGCAAGGCGCCTGGATGCGGTGGCGGTTTTCGTCGCCGACGCAAGCCTCCGCGACGATATTCGTCAAACGCTGCGCGCGGCACCCGACATGTCGCGCGCCTTGGCGCGCTTGTCGGTCGGGCGCGGCGGTCCACGCGATCTGGCGGCGCTGCGCGACGGCATCCTTGCTGCGGACCGCGCGCTGGCGCAGCTTTCGAGCACGGAGCAGCCCGCGCACGAGATTGCGGCCGCGATGGAAATGTTGCGCCGCCCGTCGCGCGAAATTGCCGACGAGCTCGAGCGCGCGCTTGCCGAGCAGTTGCCCCTGATCAAGCGCGATGGCGGCTTCGTTCGCGAGGGCTACGAGCCGGCACTCGATGAAGCGCGCAATCTGCGCGATGCCTCACGCCTTGTCGTGGCTTCGATGCAGGCGCGATATGCCGAGGTGACCTCCATCAAGGGCCTGAAGATCCGGCACAACAACGTGCTCGGTTATTTTATCGAGGTCACGGCGCAGCATGGCGAGAAGCTGATGGCGCCGCCATTGAACGCGACCTTCATTCATCGGCAGACGCTGGCAGGCCAGGTCCGCTTCACGACGTCCGAACTCGGCGAGATCGAGGCGAAGATTTCCAACGCCGGCGATCGCGCGCTCGCGCTCGAATTGGAAATCTTCGAACGGCTCTGTTCGCTTGCCGTTGCGTCCCAGGACGATTTGCGCGCCGCCGCGCAGGGGTTTGCGATCCTCGATGTCGCGAGCGCGCTGGCGAAACTTGCCGTCGACGACAATTATGTGCGGCCCGAGGTGGATGGCTCGCTTGGTTTTGCGGTGGAGGGCGGCCGGCACCCGGTGGTGGAGCAGGCATTGAGGCGTGACGGCCAGCCTTTCATCGCGAACGCCTGCGATCTTTCACCTGCGCCCGCACAAAAATCAGGCCAGATCTGGTTGGTCACCGGCCCCAACATGGCCGGCAAATCGACCTTTCTGCGCCAGAATGCGCTGATTGCGCTGATGGCCCAGATCGGCAGCTTCGTGCCGGCCTTACGCGCCCGGATCGGCATCGTCGATCGGCTGTTTTCGCGCGTGGGAGCTGCCGATGATCTCGCGCGTGGCCGCTCTACCTTCATGGTGGAGATGGTGGAGACTGCCGTCATCCTCAACCAGGCGAGCGAGCGTTCGCTGGTGATCCTGGACGAGATCGGCCGGGGCACGGCGACCTTCGACGGGCTATCGATCGCCTGGGCCGCGATCGAGCACCTGCACGAAGCCAATCGCTGCCGCACATTGTTCGCAACCCACTACCACGAACTCACAGCGCTCTCTTCGAAACTGCCGCGGATGTTCAATGCGACGGTCCGGGTCAAGGAATGGCAGGGCGATGTCGTATTCCTGCACGAAGTGCTGCCGGGTTCGGCGGATCGCTCCTATGGCATTCAGGTCGCAAGGCTTGCAGGGCTGCCGGCGCCGGTGATTGTGCGCGCCAAGTCGGTGCTGGCCAAACTGGAGGCGCAGGACCGCGGCCAGACTGCGCGCGCGCTCGCCGACGATCTGCCGCTGTTTGCCGTGCCGTCGCGCGCCGCAGCCGAGCCCGCAGCCCCGAGCGAGGCCGAAAAGCTGCTCGAAGCCGTGAAAGCGCTCCATCCGGACGAGATGTCGCCGCGCGAGGCTTTGGAAGCGCTCTATGCGTTGAAGGCGAAGTTGTCGAAGTAGCGGCCGTCATTGCGAGCCCAATTTATCACTTTCGGGGTCGCGCGAATGCGCGCCCGATGACAGGCTCCGCGACGCCGTGCGGTCTGGCATAGTCTGGATTGCTTCGGAGCTCACGCTCCTCGCCATGACGCGGGACTAGCGTGGGATCGTCGGCTTCCTTCTGCCAAGCCACCAAAGTCCGAGATTCCAGCCCACGCAGGTCGCAAGCGTGAGGCAAAGCGCAATCGCGGAGCCGAGCCGCGGTGCAGCGAGATGAAGGACCGCAAACGAGAGTCCAAATCCCATCAACCCCCAACCTCCATTGGCGATCAGCGCCGCCGTCGCTGGCCCTCCGATGCGCGGGTGCAGAATCAGCATCATGCTGGTCAACACGATCGGAATCAGCGCGATGATGCCGCTCAACTCGGGACCGATCCAGCCTGACAGGGTCACAACCGTGGCCACCAGCGTTGCCACCAGACCGGCGCGCAGCGGCACGTCGTACCATCGGCGGGCAATCAGCGGCATCTTGGCGTGGCGAAAGCCTCGCAGCAGCGGCAGGCAGATGGCAAAGGCGACCGCGTTCGCGATCAGGCCGTTTAAAAGCGTCCAATGGACCGTTCGCTGGATCGCGGCGAGCAAAATCCAGACCGCCATGGCGCCGCCGATACTGACAAAGGCGTTCTGACGCTGTGCCAGCACCACATAGGTCAGGGAAAGGAACATGGTGGCGGAATTGATGGCAAGGCTCGCCAGCGCGCCTTCGGCGATGAAGGCCGCGTCGTGATCGAGCGCGAGAAACACGTAGGAAGGACCGGCCGAAATCGGCAGGGTCGCGATCAATGCCCCGATCACGGGGCCCGATCGCTCGGTAGCGACGGAAGCCGTCACCACGAGGATCGCCGCCACCGCCATGCGCAAGCCGAGCATCAGAATGAAGGCGAGA
>Ga0306926_10006091_pt1 | contig 12936 bp, 14 predicted proteins | sample flu12Cox44000178_FD_203759 | JGI IMG/M metagenome (GOLD analysis project Ga0306926, IMG submission 203759) | Lab enrichment of tropical soil microbial communities from Luquillo Experimental Forest, Puerto Rico - flux8day.12C.oxic.44.000.178 (v2)... | ecosystem: Environmental > Terrestrial >... | reverse complement strand
CTGTAGCTTTGCCTCGCTGGACGACAGGTTAATCCTCCGCCCGGGAAACAGGTGCGCCCGCGCCGACACAAGTTTCATCCCGAGGTTAGTAACGCAAACCTGCTAGTACTACTGTGTTATAAAGTTTGGTTCTACTCTGTGAAAAGTTGAATGCGATTTGTCCGCATCATGCTAAGTTGCATTCATGAGCGCCAAATCTGTTGCGCCAGGCGCCCAACAAAAACGCTTCGCGGCTTATCTAGATAGCCTGGCGCAAGCCGCGGGGCACCAAGATCGTGTAGCTCCTCTGAAGTCCTACTGCACAGGCTTACTGTTACCCGGAGAACGGAAGAGTGTAGAGCCCATGGCCGCGCGCCTCTGTCCGGTGAACGTACGCCAAACCCATCAGTCTTTACACCACATCGTGGCCGACTCTCCGTGGAGTGATGAAGACATTCTCGAAGCCGTACGCCACTACGCGCTCACGGCTATGCAGAAACAAGCGCCGATCGAAGCCTGGGTGGTAGATGACACGGGCTTGGTGAAAAAAGGGACACACTCGGTGGGGGTTACGCGACAGTACTGCAGGCAAGTCGGTAAGCAAGAGAATTGCCGAGTCCTCGTCAGCTTGTCGATCAGCACCGCAGCGGCAAGTCTGCCGATCGCCTGGCGTTTGTACTTGCCGGAAGTATGGAGTGAAGACAAGGAACGAAGAAAAGCTACCGGTGTACCTCCGGAAATCAAATTTCAAACCAAGCCGCAGATTTCCTTGGAACAGATCCGCACCGCCGTAGATCGAGGGATCCCAAAAGCACCCGTGCTGGGCGACGCGGGTTATGGCAACGACACAAAATTTCGTGATGGCATTACCGACTTAGATTTGTTGTATGTATTGGGTATCCAATCGTCGGTAAGTGTGTGGCCGCCGGGGCAGGAACCGTTACCCAAAGCGAAATGGAAAGGAGTGGGCCGCCCGCCAACCTTAGTACGACGCAATCCACGGCACCATCCCGTGACCGCTTGCGAGCTGGCTATGAGTCTGCCTGCTTCCGCCTGGAAGACAGTGAGCTGGCGGAAAGGAACTCGTAAGGCGCTACGTTCCCGTTTTACTGCCGTCCGCATCCGCCCCGCGCATCGCGACAACTGGAGCCGGCAGCCCCGTCCTGAGGAGTGGCTGCTGATGGAATGGCCGAAGCAGGAAAAGGAACCGACCAAGTATTGGTTATCCACTCTGCCCGCCCATACCCATCTCAGAGACCTGGTGCGCTTGGCCAAGCATCGCTGGATCATCGAGCGCGATTATGAAGAACTAAAACAAGAACTCGGATTGGGGCATTACGAAGGACGCGGTTGGCGTGGCTTTCACCATCACGCTACCCTCTGTACTGCGGCCTATGGCTTCCTGGTGGCCGAACGGAGCCGTTTTTCCCCCTCTGCCCGCGCCGGCCAATTGGGATTACCCCGACGCAGACTGCCGCGGGAATTCCGCACTCGGGGCTCGGCCCGTGCGCGGGGAGCGGCATAATCCTTTCTCCATCGCAAGCCTCCGACAAGTCATTGCACGGGTTCTGCTCCGGCAACTCTCCAGTTGCCCTTTTTGCGGAGCTCCTTTTTTATAACACAGTAGTATTAGAAGCCGAATTGCTCACCCATACGCGATTTTGCGCATCGATGATGACGTCGAAGGGAGAATCCAGTCCCTCCACCTTGACGATCTTCCCGTCCTGAACTTTTCCTCCCGGGAAGTACAGCATCTGATTGCCTGGGCCGTTGCAGATCCAGATGTCACCGTTTTCCGCGACGTTGACGCCCATTTAAACCGAACAGACCCTTCGTAATTGGAATTACGCTGTCGCTTACCGGACGGCCATTCAGATCCATCACCAGGATCTTTCCATTAAAGCCCGAAGTCCAGACCCGGTCAGCCGTCACGAGAGTGCCCCAGCCGACTCCGTCAAGCCCCATGCCCCTGAAACCGTTAATGGGAGGTGAAAGCGGCGTTCCGTTGGGAGACATCTTCAGCACGCCTCCCCCTATGTTGCGGATCACACCTGACTGCGAACCCGGCATCCAATTTTGGCCGCTCCACAGATTGCCGTCCTTGTCGAACATGAAGCGTCCATTGGCAAACATGCCGCCGCCCGCAAAAGAAAGACTGAGGGCGAAGTCTGGCGGAGCCAGTTCCAGGTATGGCACGAAGGGCGCAGCGCGAGGAGAGCCGTCCTTCGCTTCTGGATAGGCCTGGGCAAAAAGCGCAAAGAGTTCCTTCGGCGCAGCCCACGGTTCGCGCGCGATTCCGGCGACAGCTTCCAATGTGTTCTTTGGAGTCGCACCTCCGGTCGGAGTTGCGGCCTTGTAGAAGCTTGCGCGCCAATTGTCGTCCGCAACCGCGAAGGAGGCGGTGACCAGCGACCCCAGCGTATCCAGCGTTGCCAGCGTCGCCGTCTGCGTGCTGTTGAGGGGATCGAGCAGCACTCTGCCCCAGGTACCCGTCGTTGGGTCCACCAGGTTAGAGGCATTTCCGGCCGCGATCCTCAATCCCAGCGAATTGCCCGAAATCGACGTCCCGTTGATGAATCGCGCCGCGGTAAACGCCGAGGCCACCGTCGTTAGCTCGTTGATGACAACTTTGTCCGGCGGCTTATTTCCCAGCAGGCTCAGTAGTCCCCGAAAGGGCCCCGATCACTGTATTGATCAGGGAGTACGATACCGGGATTGTCGCCACTGCCTTTTTTGGCCTTGGCTTCACCTCCGGCGGCGATGAGATATAGGATGCTGTCGCTGCCGACGCTCTTGCCGCGCAACTCGAAGCGACTATTTCCGTCCGTCTTGGTCGGTGCGAGTTGCTGAGGTGCACCCGTGCTGGCCTCCCACAATGTCACGGTTGGGAGATATAAGGAGACCGGCATGAAAAAGGCTAGCACTGCGGCGACAGCAAACAACAAGAATCTGCATCGGAAGCTGACGATCGGGTTGGATTTGGGAGACCGCTCGAGCTGGTACTGCGTGCTCGACGAAGTGGGTGAAGTAATCGGTGAGCAGAACTGACCACCACGCTTCGCCTTTCGGCGCGCAGTCTCCTGATTAATGTCGTCATCGGAGGGGACGGATTGGCGCTAACCGTCGGATTAGTACCGACAACGCGCCATGTGTGTAAGGATCTGGCGTAGAGTCAGTCCTGTCGGGTGCAAAATCACTTGGACGAATGCGTCGGCATCTCGTACATGTGAGGGCCGGGAGTAGTGTGCTCAAAAAACTCTTGACACTCACAACATTGTTAGAGATGGACGTATAGTCGGCATGTCGTAGAACTGCACAGTCGTTGGCAAGCTCCCCAGATATAGGGCTATCGGCAGCCGTATTCCGGGCCGCGCCGACTTCCTAGAAGCCAAATTCGGGACTATCCCCGCAGTCTCTCTCGGCTCTCGAGCTTTGCAGAGCAACCATCCGGGGCGTCGAATCGCATTGGGCCCACGGCCGAGGCAACAAATGTGTCCGTTTCCGTACATGGCGAAGTCGAAATCGGACGCAGAGGTTCTGCTTCGGCGCGTAAGTTACTGGACAAACAACGGTTGATGGCTCGTAAGGCAGGCATGGAGATTGCTTTGAAAGTGGGTGGGGGTTGGCGCTGCACATTATGACGAAGCTTTTGCGAGACATAAGTTATGCGCTCCGCGGGCTTAGGAAATCACCTGGATTCACTGCGACAGCTGTACTGACTCTAGCGCTCGGTGTCGGCGCCAACACTGCGATCTTCAGCGTCACCAACTCGGTGTTGTTGCGCCCACATAAGTTTCCCGAACTGAATCGGCTTGTGGTGCTACGCGAATTGGTGCAAGGGCGGGCGGGCGAGCAGAATCGGTTGACGCCCGGAGATGTTCTCGACCTTGCGCGTGAGCCCCACCTGTTCCAAGACGTGGCCGCCTACCAGTATCGCGATCTGAACCTGTCACGGAACGGAGAGACCGATAGCGCGACTGGTTTCCTGGTGAGCGGGAATTTCTTCGACCTGCTCGGGACGGCGCCCGAACGCGGACGGCCGTTCGTTGCGGGCGATGCGCAACCGGGTCATGAGAATATCGTGCTGCTGAGCCACAACTTCTGGCATCGCCGCTTCGGAGGCGATTCCAAAGTGGTCGGTTCCAAGATCACCGTTGATGGACACAACGCAACGGTGGTCGGCATCATGCCGAAGGAATTCAACTATCCCGCCGGAGCAGAAGTGTGGCAGCCCTTAGCGATGTCTCCGGAAGCAGCTGTGGACCGCGCGAAGGAAACAGAGTGGGCAGTGGCGCGGCTTGAGCCCGGGGTTTCGCTGAACGAAGCGCGAGCCGCCCTCGGCACGGCCGCAGCCCGCCTTGGGCACGCGTATCCGTCGACCAACGTGGGACGCAGCTTCACATTGCACAGGCTGCGCGAGGAGCAGTGGTCCGAGACCGCGCCGCTGCTGCTGATGCTTCAGGCCGGAGCTTGTTTCGTCCTGTTGCTGGCTTGCGCCAATTTGGGTGTTTTGGTGTTGATTCGATTGCTTGGAAGGCAACGCGAGCTGGCAATCCGCACTGCCCTCGGAGCCTCGCCGTCGCGACTGATACAGCTGTTTGTTTCCGAAACCCTTCTGTTCTGCCTCGCCGCGGGTGTTGCAGCGGTGGCAGCCTCCCTGTGGTGTGTTGAGGTAATCCGTACCAGTCTTTCGCCCAACTACAGCCGCTGGGTAGCTGGTTGGAATAACATGCGCGTTGACGGCAATGTACTCACTGCTGCGCTGACTGTTGTCGTGGCCGTGGCGTTGCTGCTTGGTATAGCGGCGGTGTTTCATGCCGCCCGCATCGATGCATACCCAACGTTGAAGGAAGGTGGACGCGTCGGCTCGAGCCGGCGACATCACTTGCTGCGCAACGCGCTGGTCGTCATCCAGATCATACTTGCGGTAGTTCTACTAGTCGGTGCCGGCTTGGTCGTTTCGGGATTTCAACGGTTGCAAAATGTGTTCGCGGCACTCGACGCGGAACACATTCTGCGCTTTGAGATCAGCCTTCCGGAGAGCCGCTATGCGCCGGCGCAGGCGGCGCAATTTTATGATCGCCTGAATACGAGCCTGGTGAGTTTGCCCGGTGTAAGCGGCACGGGCATGATCACGAACAATCCGGCCAGTAATGTGCCCAATCGCCAGGAACAGTTCGCGATTGCCGGACACGAGTCGCAACGCGCAGCCGAGACGCCGGTTGCGGAGCGACAGACGGTGAACCCCGAAATTTTCTCGGTGCTGCGCATTTCGCTCATGGACGGACGTCTTCTCGCCCCAAGCGACGGCCCCATTTCGCCGGCTGTAGCGGTAGTCAGTCACGCATTTGCTGAGCGCTACTGGCCCAATGGCTCTCCGGTTGGCGAGCGCATCCGCTTCGGTGCAAGCGATGCTCCCTGGATCACCATCGTTGGCGTGGTGCGAGACATTCAACTGAACTGGTTTGAACCTGTGCCTGGCGCAGTTGTGTACTCGCCGTACACCCAAGTCCCCGCGCGCAGCCTAAAAGTTCTCGTCCGCACGGTAGGGGACCCTGCAGACTATCGAGCGCCGGTGCGCCATGTTTTGGCCCAACTCGATCCGCTGCTGGCAACCGGCGAACTGGATCGGTACACCGTGGAAGTGAATGATTCGCTGGCCCCGCTGCGGATGATTGGCTTGCTCATGCTGGGCTTTGGGACGGTGGCGCTCGCTCTGTCGGGGATCGGCATCTATGGCGTGGTGGGACACGCAGTAGCAGAGGGCACGCATGAGTTCGGTGTGCGTATGGCGCTGGGCGCGGTACGGCGCGACGTCCTCGTGCTGGTGACTGGACGCGCGTTGCGCCTCACGGTCCTGGGGCTCGCGCTTGGCAGCATACTGGCATTCGTTGTGGCGAAGGCCGCTCAATCGATGCTGTTTGGGGTTGTCACGATCAGGGCATCGGTGTTTGTCGGATTTGCGTTCCTGTTGCTATTGGTGGCATTGGTTGCTGCGTGGGTCCCGGCGCGGCGTGCCTCCCAAGTCGATCCAATGGTCGCGCTAAGGCAAGAATAGCTAAAAATCAGTAGAACCCGATCGCGTATAACGATTCAGGTCAAAGGACCGGTCGTTGGCATCATCACGTGCGCATCGCATGCCCTCACGAGAGTCGAGATAGTCGAAACGCCTGGGGGGTGCTACGGCCGCCACGAATACGTGAGCTTGGCGGTCAGGCTGTTCTGGTAGTACTGAGGAGCGTTGGTCTCCAGGCTGGCGAAGCGCTGCCCGGCGGTGTAGATGATGTACAGGTCGCTGTCGGGGCGATAGTTCCACCGCAGGCGGACCGTGCCGGTGAACGCCTGATTGTTGGCGGTATTCACCTGGACAAGTGCGGTCAGCATCAGAAAACGGGAAAACGAGTAGTTGGTCTGAAAGCCACCGAAGAGGACGGAGAAGTTTCCTCCGGGCACGGGCAACTGGAACTTATTCCACTGCTGGCTGAAATCAAAAGACAGGCGCTCGTTAGCGTGGTAGCTCCATCGCACGCGAGCTTCGTTCAGGCTGCCGTTGTAATAAGAGCCAAACCGCTCGAAGAAGCGCATGGTGAAGCGGCGGTTTAGCGGCGTGCCGTAGGTGAGCTGGTGACGGGTCCAGTGATAGAGGCCGACGGGAATGAACACGTTGCGGTAGATGTTGAATGGTTCAGTCAGCCGCTGGGTGAACACATCAACGATGTCATCATCGCTGTAAGAGCCGTTGTGGAACTCGATACGAAATGTGCCCTGCCATTCCTGGGTTTCGAGGACGTGCTTGGTATCGGGGGCGTGAAAGAGGAAGCCTTCAAACTGGACCTCACGCACGCCGGGAAGCCGTGGTCGCGCTTTCAGTGTGGGCATCGACGTAATTGCATAGGCAGTCATTGCGCTCCAAAAAGCCTACCTCTGGATTGAAGTTCGGGCCTACTGTGCGGTGCTGGGCGAAGATTTCCAACCAATTGGTCTTGTAGTTAAGACCGGCACCCCAATTCGTTTGTCCGGAAGAGACGCCCGGCGATCTTGTTTGCGCTGCATACGCACTCACTACTAAATCGCGCCAAAAGACAAGCCGCGTATCTGCACCCGCAGCCTCGTTGTAGCTGTCCGTAGAGCTACCTGAAGTCTTGTCGATTCCCATGACACCGATGTAGGAACCGCCCCACAGTGAGCGTTTGACACGGCCCACAACGTAGTTCGCCGCGGGATTTGGACCAGACTCGCGGGTGTTGACGTCCATTACGCCGAGCTCAAAGTTGCCAAGCGATCCGGTCACTTTCCCTCCGACGTTAACGGGGACCTCCTGTCCAGTAACCGGATCGATGCCGATCTGTCGGCTGAAGAAAAGCAAATCCCCGCTGTCGCCACCAAGGGGAAAATTGAAGATGCCCGCGTTTTCTAAAAAGAACTGACGCTTCTCGGGATAGTACAAAGGGTAAGGCGTGAGGTTGAAGTTCTGGAGATCGACGTCGGTGTCGGCAAAGTCAGTGTTGACTGTGGCATTGGCGACAAGGTTCGAACGCAAGCCGACTTTCGCATCCACGCCGCCTGTACACATGCAGCTCCAGCCGGGAGTCAATCCAGTGCCGGCAACGCTCTCCGGCAGATGCTAAATCCAACCATCCCGTAGGGCTTGATGACAAAGAGCCGGCCGCTGCCGATGTCGGAGATGCCGTGCAGCTCGCCAGCCTGGCTGATGCGGGCGGCTCCGTTGACCCGCTGCCAACCCGACCAGAGGTCTTCTTCATTCTTGCGCCGAATGAAGCGCTTGAAGTTGATTCCCCAGATCACATCATTCGACTTCATGAAGTTGAGGGTCGAGAAAGGGATTTCGACAGTGGCCGTCCAGCCTAGCTCGCCAATCCTGGCTTCGGAGACCCAGATGCCGTCCCACCCGGGATCGCCGTCGTGATCGCTGTCACCTTGCTGCTCTTCGGTAATGAGCGCATCGCGCTGAGTACCGAGTGGTGTGATCTGGAAGACATAGGCATTGCGGCGATCATGCGCAGAGTCGATGACGATTTCGAAGTAGTCTTCGAGGTGTTGGCTGACATCACGACGAAGCTCGGTTGCAACAATTTTCTTTGGATCAGAATCTAAGCACGCTATTCCGAAGTACACCGCGTGCTTCGTGTAGAGCACTCGTACCTCGGTGCGTTCGGTGGGCGGCTGTCCTTCGTAGGGCTCGCGCTGCAGGAAGTTGGTGATTGGTTTGGCCTCTCGCCACAGCGGGTCGTTGAGCGTGCCGTCCATTTTCGGCGCTCGATCGACACGGCTGGCTTGCAATGACCGCGGTTCGCTGACCGTGGTATCCGGCGTGACTTGCTGCTGCGATTCTCGTTCCTGACCCATCAGCAGAGAGGAGAAAAGGACGAGAAAGAGGGAAAGGAAAATGCCGCCGTTCCAAACGCAAAGAGAGCCGAGGTTGGCGCTGACAGCTGCCGGGCAAACTCGGGGCGTCCAGCTCATCGGACATTTCCTTTGAGGATCATGCCAACGGCTCCGGCCGCCACGATCAATAGCGGCTCGGGAATCTTCTTTGTCTTGGTGAGTACGACAAACGTTACCATGGCGATGAGCACCGTTGACAAATCGATTAGTGAGCGGCGCGCGAGGATGTAAGCCGCTCCCGCGATGGCGCCAACGGCCGCAGCGGTCACGCCCTGAACGAAGGCCTTGACCTGAGGAACATCGGCGAAACGACGGTAATACGGCGCGCCGATGAGAACGAAAAAGTATGGGGGCGCGAATACTGCGAAGGCAGCAGCAATCGCGCCCAAGACACCCGCGACGAGGTAGCCAATGAAGCCCGAGGTAATCACAATTGGGCCGGGAGTGATCATGGCGACAGCGACGGCATCGACGAACTGCCGCTCCGTAAGCCAGTGATAGCGGGTGACCACTCCCCCATAGAGGAACGGGACGATGGCGAGGCCGCTCCCGAAGACAAACGCTCCAGCCTTGACGAAGAAAAGGAACAGCGCACCGATCGTCCCGAGCGCAGCCGATCCGTATGCGCCGGTGGTAAGCGTGCTGAGACTTGGGATTCGAAATGATGCAGACGCGGCGCGACTCAGCCTAGCTTTGCTAGGTGCCGCTCGCAGCAGCATGGCAACCACGCCGCACACGAGAAACAGCCAGATGATCTCCGACTGCTTCCACGCCGTGGTTATCGCCATTGCAGGAAGATGGCCCAGAGTATGCGGTCGCGGCCAACCGTGGCGCGCACGAGCTTGACGGCGCTGCGCGCGATGATCGCGATTACGGCTGCGCCGATGCTGTAGAAAGCTCCCTGAATCCACGACAGGCTGCCGAAGCGCACGTAGAAGGCGGCCAGCACCAGGACCATAAGAAATGACGGCAGGACGAAGGTAACGCCGGTGAGTGTTCCGCCAAATGCGCCGTAGCGTAGCCATCCAAGATAGATCGCGAGTTGTGCGGCCAGAGGCCCGGGCGAGAGCTGACAGAAAGCCAGACCTTGCAAGTAATCCTGCTGGGAGAACCACTGCCGCTCCTCGACCAGGTCTTTCTGCATGTGGCCAACGAGTGCAATGGGGCCGCCAAATCCGAAGGTCCCAAGGCGCAGAAAATAAAGTGCGAGTTCGATCAGGCCAAACTGCGTGGCCGTATTTTCGGCGCTACCTGGGCTGGAATGGCGCACACTGAGTGAATTCATCGGCGGTTGTTATTACTTGCCTCCTTTGCCGAGTTGGTCGAGGGCAGCTTTGAATCCTTGTGCCAGTTGCGGCGCAGGGCCGCGTCCCCAGTAGTGTAGGAAGATGATCACTGGCTGCGTCTCAATCATGTGGTGGTGAATCGCAACCACATCGATCCCATGCGAGCGCAGCGCTCTCAGCGTCGGAGTGACTTCGCTCTCCAGCATCGCAACGTCTCCGGCGATGGCAGCGTCCTGGTCAGTGCCGTAGAACGCCGCCCAGGTATTCAGGCCCATCCGAGAGTTAATCACGGCGCCCATCTCTTTGAGCTTCAGGTCGTCACGACCGACGGTGATCTTGTAGACTGCGCCATTCTGCTCGCCATCGTGACCGACAATCTTGACGAGCCTGGCGGTGTCGAGCGAAGTTGTTGGCGCGCTACTTGATGCGGGCGGTGGTTGACCTTTTCCGATCAAGGCGAGCGCCGGCTTGATATGTTCCGCGAGATCCGCGGCCTTGCCGTGGCCGTGAATGTGCATGTAGTAGATGCGGGGGTTCTCCCAGAAGAAGTGATTGTGGAGGGCTGTCACCTCCAGCCCGTTGTCGAGCAGCGCCGATATGACGGGATTAACTTCTTCCTGCAGCAGTACGAGGTCACCCATCATCACGTCATCTCCGCCATCACCTTTGGTCATAGCGAACCATCCGCCAAAGCCGAAAGGCGTGGGCACCGCGAGATTGTCGATGGTGACGTGAATGTCGTTGCGTGGAATGTTGACTTTGAGCACATTCGACTTATAGTCGCCCGACTTGCCGACATTCTTGAGCACCTGCTGGTAGTCACTAGGAATATCTTGAGCTGTGCCCAATCCGAACCCGACGGCGATAATGAAAACGGATATGCTGAGCGCTCGGATTGCCTTGTTCACGAGAACCTCCTTTGGCATTGCGACCAGGTCTGCTTACCGGCTCAACCCGCAGCTCGTGCCAGACACGGTCAGGTCATGTTCGTTAAAGGGTATCTTTCACTACGAGGAGTCGGCCGTGGTGCGGGTCAGTGACCCAAACTTGACCGCGGTTGTCCGCCGTCGCCGCGTGGGAGCCCTTGGCCGTTTCAACCGTGCCAAGCAAGCGGGGCTCCCCGCCGGGGGAGACTCCGATGATGGCCAGCGTTCCCTCCTTCGGGTCGGGCACGTAGACATGCCGGAGGGTCGGGTTGTATCCGATCAGGTCCGTGCCCTTTCCAACCTTGAGGGCGCCAAGGATTCGTCCGTTATGGGCCACGTCAACCACGGAGACGCCTCCAGCGCCGGAGCCGACGAAAAGCCACGCTGCGGTTTCGTCCAGCGCGAGACCGCTCGACGAACCTTCGGTGCCACTCTTCCACTCCGCCACGATTCGGCGTGAGGCAATATCGATGGCGACGGTAACCTTCTGATCCTCGCGGTTCGTGTAGACCCGCGACCGGACCGGGTCCACGGCAAGCGACTCCGGCCCTCCCCCTCCGGCCACCTTCACGTCCGCGGCGTGGGAGAGCTGGACCTTGCCGTTGGCCGAAAACGCCAGGATTTCGACCTGGCCTTTTTGGGGGTCTTCCTCGGTCACCCAAACCTCGTGGGTGGCGGGAACGTATCTCACAATATCCGGCTCCATTTCGAGGGCCGCGGAAGCTACGACCTTGTGCAGCTTGGGGTCGATAACGTTCACGGCAGAGTGGGTGCGGTCAACCGCGAACACGTAGCCATCGCCGGCGTCCGCGGAGGTGGTTCTTCCCTGCCAAACGGCACATGACTCGTGAGACCAGGTCGCGGGATCGATCAAGTACACGCGACCCGTTTGCGCCGCAGGGACTATGACTTGGTGTAAAGCCGGTGCGTAAACGATGTCGTCAAAACCGATGCCTTCCTCCCCTCCCGGGAGAGAAACTGCCACGGCTTTGACCGGGTTTTCCGTTTGTTCAGGCCCCTTGGGCTTCTCATCGTCGCTTCGGACGCTCCCTGCCATGCCCAAAAGCAATGCCAGCGAAACCAGAACAATCAAGCTTTTCCTCATCTTATGGCTCCTCTCCAAACGATAGTTCCTAGGAAACGGGCTCGTCTTTGGCGAGCCGCTTTCGTATAAAACGATGGACAACCCGGAACAATCCAATACCCGAAAACCATGGATATCAGAGCTCAGAGAGACATGTCGTAATTACTTCACTGGCAGGACGTGCTCACCATTGTGAGCTTCGTAACTTGAATATAGCCCGCTTCCTTCTTGCTACCCTTGGCTTCACGCTCTTCGTCCTCGTCGGTTTCATCTTTGATACGGCCGGTGACAGTCACCTTGTGCCCCAAATGATCTGCCAGATTCACATCTGAGCTGCGCATTTCAGAGGTTTTTCCGCTGGTATCCGTAATGCTGTATTCGTTCGGTTCGTCGCCCTTCTGCAAACAGCCGGTCACAGTCTTGGTCTCGCCTTTCGCCTGCGAGCCGGCATATATCGCAAACGCGAGCAGCACCATCAGCCCAACCAGTAGGACAAACAGTTTCGCGGATTTCATCGAGCTCTCCTTCCAGCACTGCGAAGAGTACGCCGCTTCCTTGTAATAAAAAGGTAGGCTCGATTTCTGAAGATTCCCTGAAAGCCGAAGCTGAAAAAGCTCTCCTACAAGATAATGGGCAGGAGCACAAGGAAAACACAGCCGCCGGTCGAGCTCTCAACCCTGATCTCTCCTCCGTGCGCATCGGCAATCCAGCGTCCAATCGCAAGTCCCAGCCCGGTGCCTCCAAGCTGGCGTGACCTGGCCTTATCGGCCCGATAGAAACGCTCGAAGATGTGAGGGAGGTCGGATTCAGAGATGCCGATTCCCGTGTCGCGAACCCGGATCTCAGCGTGGGTGCCATTGCGTTGAAGTGCAAGGTTAACGCTGCCTGAAGGGGACGTGTACCTGACCGCATTATCGATGAGGATTAACAGCAGGCGTCGCAATGCGTTGGTGTCACCTCGTACCCAGATTGGGGCATCCGGAATCGTGGCACTCCACTGGAGCTGCTTTGTGTCAGTCAGAGTCTGGGCTTGATTGCAAACTTCACTCGCGACCTCGCTGATGTTTGTCCTATCGAAGTTCAGTGTCTCCGAGCCGGTATCGGCGCGCGCCAGGGTCTTACGGTCTTCGGATCGGTATGGGCTGGCCCACGGCCGTACGAATCATTTCCTTCGTGCAGCCTGCCCACCGTTTGTACTTGCGAGAATCGCTGATCGAGATGGCGAGGTTGTCGCCCGCCCGGTCATTGCCCGCCT
>Ga0306926_10006090_pt1 | contig 12936 bp, 11 predicted proteins | sample flu12Cox44000178_FD_203759 | JGI IMG/M metagenome (GOLD analysis project Ga0306926, IMG submission 203759) | Lab enrichment of tropical soil microbial communities from Luquillo Experimental Forest, Puerto Rico - flux8day.12C.oxic.44.000.178 (v2)... | ecosystem: Environmental > Terrestrial >... | reverse complement strand
GGGTCAACAAGCGCGTCACCGGATTCTTGATCGGCAGCCGGCTGTCCTCATCTTCGAGATGCAAAATTTTATCGATGGGTGTTTTGCCGGCCTCGGGCATGGACCAGCCGGTCAATGACTGGGCCTCCGTATTCATGAAGGTTACCTCACCTCGGGCATCGGTCAGGAGCAGCGCATCGCGCAGGTTAGCCAGGATGTTTTGCTGGCGCGTCGCGGCTCGCACCGCGTGCAAACACTCGCGGGCCATATAGCCACCCGTAAGTGCCAGGACGACAAACAGGACCAGGCTCGCGATAAAGTCGCTTCCCAGACGGTGCGCGCTTTCCGCCGGCAGGAGTCGGTATTGCCAGATCAGGAAAAAAGTCGCTAGACCGGTAGCCAGGCCCCCTGCCCTCAGCCCCTGGAAATAGGCACTGACGACGACAGCCCCCATGAACAATGCCAATGCCGTCCGGTCGCTCCATGCGCCCACCCACCGGGTGAGGAGAAATGTCAGCACGGTGGTCCCGAGCGCGACGCTGTAATTTTGGAAAAACAGAATGATTTTTTGCAAGCGCCAACCTCCGTGCCGGCCCCTTCCAAGTCCAGTTGCACCGAGAACCGCGCGGGGGACCAATCGAAATGAACTCGGAAATCCTTTCATGGCGAGTTCCAAAACACTTTTAGTCGAAACGATTATTTCGCGGACAAGATGTTGCGGTCAAGGGGAAACGGAGACCGGGAAGCTGCAAATTGGCGTGGTAAAACGGTGGGGTTCTGCGGCAGTGAATGGAATGATAAGCTGGGGAACTCGGCAGGAAAGGATCATTGATTAGTGACTAGGCGAAACCGGCAGGTTGTTAAAGGAAAACGGGCCTGGCAATTGCCCGCAAACACCATTACCGCAAAAGCCTTACGAACCATTTTGTCAACGCAACCGGCAGCCTTTATTTCATCCGAAGATGAATCCTGCTGCAATGCAGGGATTTCCACAACCGAACTTATTCTCAGGGACGCTTTTGCCGCATAAAGCAGGTGCACCAATGACCACCAACCATCAAGCGGATTCACGGCAAGTCTCCGCCCATCCTCAAAAAAGGCGAAGGCGTCTTCTAGTCTTTTCTTTGATCTTGGTGCTGGTATTAACTTGGTTTGCTCCCGCCATTGTGGCCCATTGCTTCTTGCGCAACTGGCTCATCCGGGAAATATTCTCCGACCTCCAGGGTTCCATAACCATTGGCCGTGCTTCCGTGGGCTGGTTCTCGCCGGTGGTTCTGGAAGATGTGGAAATCCAGGATCCCTCTGGTAAACGCTTGGCGACCATTCCGCGTCTGGAAAGCCGGAAGGCGCTGCTGAGACTTCTTCTGAAGATGTCGGATATTGGCAGCTTTCGTTTGGAAAAACCGCTGCTCGAGGTTGTTTTTGACGGTGAAAAGAGCAACCTCGAACAAGTACTTGCATCGTGGTTGGCACCGGGCCACCAAACGGCTTCGGTCAAGACTGCGGGCGTCGAACTGGAAGTCGTCGAGGGCCGGGTTTCCATCGAAGATCGGGATGCGCAGGAGAAATGGGAACTGCACCCGTTGGAACTGTCTCTGACCTTGCCGCGCAACTGGTCGGGTCCGATGCAGATCAGTATGAGGAGTCCCTTTGCGGATGCCCGGCAACCAGGCCGATTCGAAGGGGATCTTTTACTAGAGCGTACTGCGAATGCGGCAGGGGCCATATTCAGTTCCGGAAATGTCGATATCCGGCTCGATGCACTGCCAATCGCCGTCGGCCAGTGCTTTTTGCGCCGCGCCGTGCCAGTCCAACAGCTCGGGGGTAAGCTATCAGGAACGGTGCAAGGGCAATGGGGCGCTGATGATGCCGGCCGGCCAGTGTTCAATTTGGAGGGCAAGCTCACGGGCGATGGACTCACCGGAACCAGTCCCTGGATGGAGGGAGACTTTCTCCGGCTCGACCACCTGGATTTCCCGTTTCATGTCGCTGCGACCGGGAACCGGCTACGCTTGGAACGGGCCGAAGTGCTATGCGACCTCGGCCAAGCATCTATTGTCGGCGTCGTCGATACGGACAAGCTCAATATCGCATCCCTGGCTCGCTCGCGCTTTGAAGCCGGCGCGGATATCGACGTGGCGCGCCTGGCGAATTTGCTGCCCCGCACCATGCACCTGAAACACGGATCACGGATCACATCCGGCAAACTCCACCTGGATCTGAGCAGTTCGTCGGGCCCTGAGCGTAGCGGCGTAAGCCCGACCTATCACAAATGGCAAGGCAAACTACAAACCTCGGACATCCTGGCTGTCAATGACGGCCGGCCGATTGCCGTGCGTGAACCGATTCAGGTAGATTTTGCCGCCCACGAACCGTCTAAGGGTTTGCCGGTGATCGATCGCTTGCGCTGCACGTCTAGTTTCTTGAAGGTGGAAGGATCAGGTTCTCTAGAGCGATTCACTGCCACGGCGACGTACGACCTTAATCAGTTGACCGCTCAGTTGAACCAGATCATCGATCTTGGCGCCATTCAGCTTGCCGGCCGTGGTTCGAGCCGATGGGAAATTCGCAGCCAGGAAAACGGCCACTTCGCCGCTCAGGGCGAAGGCCAACTGCAGCAATTTCAATGTACACTTTCCGGCGGGAGACCCTGGATAGAGGAACTCGTGACGTTACGCCTGGATGTCACCGGCGACAAGGCGCCGGAGGGAACCTACCGGTTCGATTTGGGCAACCTGCAACTGACCAGTTCCACCCTAAACGCTCAGGCCCCGCAAATGCAGGTTCTGTTTCATGAGCGTGGCGGGATGTCCGTGACCGGCAAAGCGATGATTCAAGGGGATCTCGCACGCCTGCAAGAGTGGATCCAACCTCCCCGGCGGGCATCGTGGCGTAAGCCCGACGTGGCACCGCCGGCAACTGGCATAGCGGAATCCTGGAGCGGAAAATTGGTGGGCGAAATCACCTGTCAAAAACAGAACGGCCTGCTCTCCGTCCAGTTTGATGGGAACTTGTTAGATCCCACCGTAGGGCCCTCCACCAAACCCCTTTGGCGGGAGAACAGGGTCCACTTGCACTGCCAGGCTACGATGGAAGAAGCGCGAGACCTGGTAAAAATCGATCTTCTTCAGGTGGAAAGTCCCGCGCTGGGGTGCGAAGCCCAGGGTACCATCTCAAAGTGGAGCGGCAGCCGGGAAGTGCAAATTGCAGGCAAGTTGGCTTATGATGCGAAAGAGATGAGCGTCGCTCTCCGCAACGCCCTTGGCAACGGAGTGTGGATTACGGGGAAAGATAGCCGTCCTTTCCACTTGCAAGGTTCGCTCGCGAATTCCGGAAAGCCGCCCACTGCTGTAGTCGGCCTGGAGGCACCAAACCACGGTGCGCCAATTACGCCCATGCAGACCCACGAGCCGGAAGCGTTCGCAACGGCCCTTTCGGCAGAGGCTTCCTTCCATTGGACGGCGGCTAATTTCTATGGCTTCCAGGCAGGACCGGCGGAACTGCAGGCCTACCTTAAAGATGGCTGGCTCCGTTTTCATCCGGTTGAAACCACGGTCAATGGAGGCCGATTACGCGTGGAGCCGGCTTTCCGGCTCGAGACCGGAGCCGGGGAACTCCAACTGGCGCCCGGAACGATTATCAGCCGCGTCGGCATCACGCCGGCAATGTGCGAGCAAGCGCTGGCTTATATTGCCCCCGTATTGGCCGATGTAGTTGATGTGCAGGGCCAATTCTCCCTGGCAATGGACGCCTGCCGGATTCCCTACGGAAATCCCGCGGCGGCCCAACTCGGAGGAAAATTCGTGGTTCACAACGTGAAAGTGAACACCAGCCCGTTGATCCGCGAACTGAGCGCGTTGCTGGGCCGGACGACCTCGGCCGACTTGAAGCGCGAAGCCGTAATACCTTTCCAAATGGTCAATGGCCGGGTCTATCATCGCGACCTGGAGCTGGTCTTTCCGGAACTTACCATTCGTACGTCCGGTTCCGTTGGCTTGGATGGCACGCTCGCCATGATTGCGGAAATGCCCATTCCCCAAAAATGGCTTCCCTCCAGCAAAGTAGGTCAGGCCATGGCCAAGCAGAGCATTCGACTGCCCATCGCCGGAACCTTGAAAAAGCCCAAAGTGGACGAGGCGACCCTCCGGCGCATCACCGCCCAAATCGCCAGTGAAACCGCGGGAGAACTATTACGGCAGCAAGTGGACAAAAAAATCGACAAACTCATCCGGCCGAACAAGGAGTAGTCACTCGTCATTGGTCATTGACAAGTCATCAAGAATAACCAATTTTCATTTGACCAAACTCACTGCAATCTCGTATACTCGACTCTTTCAATTTACATTTCCCTTTCATTCGACTCTGCTGTCACCCCTCCCTGAAAGACAAGTCACCAGGTGAAACGCATGCAAAGCATGAAACACATCCCAATGCATCTGGAGCAAATTCGATGAACTACACGGACAACACCTGTCTGCCTCCCGTATCCGACCCATACGAAACTGTATCGCGTGAAGACCTGCGCCGAGTCGCCCAGCCACAGATTTCCTGGCTGTGGCACGGATTTCTGGCTCACGGCAACATGACCTTGTTGACCTCCAACCTCCGACCCCTAACCTCTAGCCCCTGACCCCTATCACCGATTCCAACACCCACCGCGATTCCGCCATTTCCATCTTGCGTTCCCTCGGCATGGAACCCGATCCCTGGCAGATCGATGCCCTCGCTGGCGGCCACCAGCGCCTCCTCCTTAACCCCCTTTCGGGAGCGATTCAAACCGTTAACTAGGGCTTTTTTCAAGGCAGCGACATGCTTGCAGGGATGGCGGCGAAGCGCCGTTTCGCCGCCCGCCCGGCACAGGCTCTCGCGCTGCTACTCACCTGAACTTAACAATCGAACGGCCCTGCCGAACCGAAAATGCCGGCTTTTCGGTGTGACGAGGCGGGGAAATACGGTAAAGTCCCCGCGTCGCCGTGTCGATAATTTGTAGAGAAAAAACGAATTATAACGCTCGCGCCGGGGCAAAAGCGCGTCTGCGGGGCCGAAACGGAGGACGTCATGGCTGTTGCGGTCGTCACTGGGTCCGCCGCTCTGATCGGATCGGAAGCCGTCCGCCAACTGGCCGGCAAAGGGTTTACAGTCGTCGGCATCGACAATGACATGCGGAGGCAGTTGTGCGGCGACGAAGCTGCCTCACTACCCCGGGTGGTCGCTCCGCTGCAACCTGAAGGATATTCTGGTCGAGATCTACGAGCAATGGGCCAGCGGCGGCGCCGGGTGGCCTGAAAAAGGAGACCGCACTAGACAAGGAAACAAAATACAGCGGTACTTGACACTTCAAGGGACGCGATAACATTTGTCTCCTTGTCCTGACTGTTGACAGAGTTCGGTTGGTGGCCCCAGCGCAGCGTCACGGCCACGGTGGAAGAGATCTGCGGCTGGGCGCGTGAGCAGCGCGAGGCCCTCGCTTCCGTGTTGCCATATTAAGGGGGAATTGCAGGGCGGTTGGGTTGTCGCCGGAGGCGGGGCCGTCCGCCAGGGCCGGTAGTCGGGTCGGATCAGCGCTCTTTGACGTCAAGCGAACGGCCTTGGAGGACTGGGGCCACGAGTCACAAATCGCCATCAGGTGAGCCGTTCGCCGCTGTGCCCGTTCGCGGGAGGGTGGCTGGATTTTGTTCTTGCAACGCTTCCGCCGTCCAGCGGAGGCGCCACGGATTGGAGTGCCTATCGTGCCGAGCGAAAACCCTGCCTCAACCCGGGGCCGCCTGGAACAGGTGGTCGATGACCTGTACCGCCAGCGCTTCCCGGCCGAGGTTCGCACCCGCCGCGACGCCGTCTGGGAGGTCCTGTGCGACTTCTGGCTGAGCCGCTACGTCCCTGCCGACGCCCGGGTCCTGGAGGTCGGGGCCGGTTACTGCGAGTTCATCAACAACATCCGCGCCGCCGTCCGCATCGCCGTGGACGTTAACCCCGAGACCCGGCTGCACGCCGCCCCGGACGTTACCGTCCACGAGGTCGGCGCCGAGGAACTGACCCGGGTCGTCCCGGCCGGCTCCTGCGACGTCGCCTTCATGAGCAACTTCCTGGAACACTGCCGGACCCGCGACCAGGTGCTGGACGTCCTTCGCCAGGTGCGTCTGGCGCTCAGGCCCGGCGGCAAGGTCCTGATCCTGGGGCCGAACTTTAGCGCCTGCGTCCGCGACTACTTCGACTACTTCGACCACTATCTGCCGCTGACCGACCGGGCCGTCGTCGAGGCCGTGCGGCTGGCGGGCCTGGAGCCGGTCGAGGTGCGACCGCGCACCTTGCCGTTTTCGTTCCGCAGTCGCCTGCCCAGTTGGCCGTGGCTTGTGCGGTTGTACCTCCGCCTGCCCCTAGCCTGGGGCCTCTTCGGGGCTCAGTTCTTCGTGGTCGCCGAGAGGCGCGAGGCTGTCGGGCTGCGACTCGCCGCCTGAATCGTTTTGCATCCGCAGCGCGAGGCCCTGGCCTCCGCGTTGCCATAAAGGGGCGGAAGGCCATGGAAGGCGATCTGCTGTCGGTGGTGATCCCGGCGTACAATGAAGAGCAAAACTTGCCGCCGGCCGTGGCGGACCTGCAGGAGCAGCTTTCCGAAAACCACATCCCCTACGAGATTATCATTGTCAACGACAACAGCCAGGATGGCACCGCCGCCGTCATTGCCGAGTTGATGAAGGCCGACCCACTTATCCGCACGGTCAACCGCCGGCCTCCGGGCGGCTTCGGGCGGGCTGTCCGATCCGGCCTAGAGGCGGTCCGCGGCGACATCGCCGTCGTCTGCATGGCGGACGCTTCGGACGCCCCGGAGGACGTGGTCCGCTATTACCACACCATCCAGGCCGGTTACGACTGCGTCTTCGGCTCGCGCTTCATCAAGGGCAGCTCCGTCAACAGTTACCCGCGCCTCAAGCTGATTGTGACCCGCCTCGTCAACCGGATGATTAAGCTGCTGTTTCGCTGCTCCTTTAACGACTTGACCAATGCCTTCAAAGCCTACCGCGTGTCGGTGCTGCGTGAGTGCGGCCCCTTCCAGGCGTGTCACTTCAACCTGACCATCGAGCTATCGTTGAACGCGTTAATCCGCGGCTACAAGATCGCCCAGATTCCGATCCAGTGGCGCGGCCGGACCTGGGGCTGTTCCAACCTCAGTCTCTGGAAGATGGGTCGTCGCTATCTGGCAACGTTGCTTAAGCTGTACACCGAACGTCTACTCATCCGTGATGACATCCTCACTGAAGTTGAGGCGAAGCGCGTCGCTCGAGCCGGTTCGTGGGCAGCCGACACTTGCTCAGTCAAACGAGCAGCCTAAGGTGGGAGCGCCGGCTGAGGTGAATGAAGCTAGACCAGAAGGTTCACATGATCGAGATTTCGCGAACGGCACCGCCGTCGCAAGAAACGGCCGAGCCCGGTGGGGTTCGACCAAGGTGCTCGGATCTTCGTGTGGGCGGTCTGGGCCCTCGTGGTGCCGCCGGCGACGACCTTCGTGACCCGCTACGGCCGTAACTTTCCCAAGGACGATGACTTTGCCCTGACCGGAAAGTAAAAGCGGTCGGGGGGTTAGAAGTCCTTCGGAACCGGAGAACCCGGTCACCGGTCGTGCCCTGGCGCTTTCGCGGAATAGACGGTATACAGGTCGCCGCGGGCGGACCGGCCGGAAGGGTTCAAGTGGGCGGCTTCGACCACTCGTGGAACGGTTCCGGGGGCCACCCGCTTGACCGTCGGGTTGTAGACCACCAGAGCGCCGATTCGGTATCCTTCCAGATCTTTTAAATAGGTCTGGGGGTCCTGGGCAAACTCATAGAGCTTCCAATTGGGGATCATCAAGGCCCGCCGGTGGCTGTAATAGGGAATCTCCGCACTCCAGTCGCTTCCCATCGCCACGACCACGTCCTCGGGTTGTGTTTCTTCCCGGATCACCGCGAACAACTCCTCCAGCCAACGTTTGGTCGCGTGCGAGGTTTGCTTGGGATAAAAATAGTGATGATAACGGACCAGGCCGGCGGCCGCGAAAACCAGGAGGCCGACATGTGCGGCCCGCCGGCACCATCCCCCCCGCTCCCTCAGGACGACCAATCCCATGCCAACGGCCGCCAGCAAAAACACCCCATTGGCGTACGCATAATATTCGTGGTGAAAGTACAATTTCGTGAAAAGGAGCGGGGCGCTCAACGCCAAACCAAGCGCCGCCGCGACGTGCAGCCGCCGCCCGCCGAACCAGAGCCCGGGGACGCAAAAGACGACGCAGGCGAAATGCCCCACAATCAGCCCAAAACGGGTCAGGATCAGCGACCATTCGGTGAGGGACACGCGGTCGTCCCACGTCCCGAAGATCCAGGTGGTGAGGGTTCCGGATGTCATCCAATGGCCCAGGTGACTGAGTTCCTTGACCGCATCGGCAAAATGGGTCCACCACACCAGTAAGAGGAAGGCAGGGGCCGTCAAAAAGACGAATTGGCCGGCCAGGCGCCGCGGAACCGCCCAGGAGCGGTCCTCCCGGTATTTCGCCCAGGCGAGGTAGCACCCGAACAGGCACACCCCCAAAAGGAACGGCACAAACGTGGTGATTTTGACGAGACTGGCCAGGATACCCGTCACCACGGCCCCGCTCCCCGACCGGCAACCGGGCGCCTTCAAGAAGGCAACGGAACAAGCCAGGTAAGACATGCTCAAAAATAAAACGGTGGATTCGATCAGAAAAGCGCGCGACCAATAGACGTAAAACGGGCTGATCAGCAGTAACGACAGCATCACCAGCCGATTGTCCCGCGCAAACTTCATCCGCGCAAGGAGGTAGTTGGCCGGAATCAGGGTCAACAGAAAGAACGCCACGCTCAGGAACCGGCCGGTTTGATCCAAGGGCGTGTGCAACCCGGCGGCCGCGGCGGCGACCAGCCCTTGGTACAAAGGGAATTCAAAGGGAACCGACCAGGGGGGGCCCAACACCGGAGTCTCGTAGGCCAGCTTGGGCCCTTGCTCCGCCATGTAATAGGCGCTGATGGCCGTCTGGGTTTGTCGAAATCCCTGGTCTTCGAGCAGGGAGGTTCTCCACCCCAGCTGGGCCGCGTAGAGGAAGAACCCCAACGAGACCACAAAGAGTACGTAAGGCAGGAAGGTTGAGAAACGGGAAACCACCGGTGGTGCGGCATTAGCACCCATCATGACATCCTCTCCATCCTGGAAACCGTGGTGTCCACGCGCCGATCGGCCGTCTCCGAGGCGGGGCCATAGACTGCGCGTACACCAGAGCCAAGCCCGCCATCGCGATCACGTTGAAATACATGCCGGCCCGGGAGTCTCCATGAGTTATTTTTCCCAAGATCCGAAGAACTACTTTTGGTAGTGGAATCCGGTGCTCGTTATGCAGGCTCCACAAATACGTAAAATCCAGTTTTTGATTTCCGGTCAGCGCCGGCACTGCATGCCATTCATCCCAGCGAGGGACGTTGTAACCGTAATGCCTGACAAATCCCAATGCTCCCAAGAACATCAAGGCCCATGTCACCCACACGAATGAAGTCTGCCAGCGCTGGAATTTGGATTGAATTTTTTGTTGAAAAGAAGTGTCCGTTTTTTGGAGATTCTCTTGGGCCACCCGCGCTCCCTCCCAGGTTTTTTCTCAGGTGGCAAAGCGTAACGCTTGAAGTAATTTCGGTCAATTGGAAAGCCCGGGCCAAGGGGAGTCTTAGATTTCGCAGAGTGTCCAGTGAATGGCACCGACGTAAGCCTCAAGTCTAACGGCCAAAATCATTTATGTGCGCCTGGGCTGGAGCGCCCTGCGCCTGTCGTCGCGGGCGCCGCTGTATGTGCCGGACAAGCCGAACTTGAAGAAGTCGGCTACCAACTCATGGCCGGGCTGCAGCCGGCGGGGCTGGCCTTCCGCGGGTGCTTGAGCGGTGGTCTTTCGGCCTGTCGTCAAGCCTTTGCCTCTCTCAGACCTACCTTCCCCCACGCGCCTGTAATGGTCCATGTACTCTTGGACGGATTGTTTCCTCAGGAGTGCTCTTTCGCGCAGTATTTGTCGGTGGAATAGCCAAGCGAGGCGGCGAGGTAGGCGCGGCGCGTCGAACGAGCGCGGCGATCGCTGTTTTCTCGGCCTTGTCGCGGCCTGAATTTTGTATACAATATCCGGTATGCAAAACCCACTGTCCCCCATCACCAAGCGGCCGCTCCGGGAAGACGTCCATGCCGCGCTCCGCATCCGGATCGTTGAAGGACAGCTTCTCCCCGGCAGCCGGCTTCAGGATGTCCAGCTGGCCGGCGAATTGGGCGTCAGTCGAACGCCGATACGCGAGGCGCTGCTACGCCTTGCCGGAGAGGGGCTCGTCGAAAACGATCCCAACCGGGGCTTCTTTGTCGCACCGCTGAGCCGGAAAGAGGTCCTGGAGATCTACCCCATGGTCTGGGCCCTGGAGTGCCTGGCGCTCGACTCCTCTGAGCTGCCGACTCCGCCCCAGATCCAGGCTCTGCGCCAGATCAACGCCGAGATGGCTGCCGGCGCCACGCATCCCCTGCGCCGGCAGGAACTCGACTTGCGCTGGCACCAAACCTTGCTGGAGTCCTGCGGCAATGTACGCCTTAAGGAATGCCTTGCCGGCCTCAAACAGATTGTCCGCCGGTACGAATGCATCTACATGAGCGATGCCGCTCTCGTGCGCCGCTCGGTCCGCGATCACGCTGAGATTCTTGAGGCCCTTGTGAAAAGAAAGCCAAGGCTGGCCAGCCGTCTGCTTGAACGCAACTGGCGCGCCGGCATGGAATCCGTGCTGACACATCTGAATGAACCGGACCAAGGCATTAACCGGTAGTAAGGTCACTTATGGGTGTTTCCTCCACTGCTGCGTCCGACCTCCCGAAGGCGCGTTTCGTATCGATGGACCAGTTCCGGGGTCTGACAATCCTCCTGATGTTCGCCGTCCACTATTCGGGACCGAACTGGCCCATCAACACTAGGCCCGTCCTGGGGCACAACCACTACTACCTCAGTGTCGGCGACCTGGCTTTTCCCTGGTTTCATTTCGCTGCGGGTTTCGCACTGCGGTTGAGTCTCCTGCGGCGCCTCGACAGGGACGGTTCCTGGGCCGCCTACCGTCGCACCGTGCGACGGTGTCTGCTGCTGATCCTCCTGGGCGACCTTCCCGCGCTCCTGGGCGGCTGGCACGTCTCGCATTGGGGATCCGAACAGGGCACAGACCTCCAAGCTCAGATCGCGACCTATGCGAAATTCGATGGGTGGACGATTTTGGCGATCATCGGTGCTACTTCGCTCTGGGTGCTGCCGTTGATAGGCAAGTCGGCGCGCGTGCGGATCTGCTGCTTGCTCGGCGGACTGGCGTTGCACGCGCTGGCAATGCAGACCTTCTATCTGGATTTCATGAACGGACAGCCGAACCCCGTGGACGCCTTCCTGGGGACGGTCGGCGTCCATGGGCGCGAAGGTGGGCCGCTGGGTTTTCTGGTCTGGGCAGTTCCGCAGCTGGTCGGCTCGCTCGCGTACGATGTGGTCGCGCGGCATCGGCCTGAGCGAGCTAGCCGGCAGCTTCTGATCACCGGCGCTGCTCTGGTGGCAATCGGCTACGGTTTCTCTTGCCTGTCCAGCCTCTACCCGGTGGCGCGCTGCCAACAGGTGCACGCCTTCCTTTACCCTGAAACGGAGCAACCAATCGAGTCCCCCGTGCTGCCGCGATTCACACACGACTCGGCCGGTGACGTTCTTGCCTATTTCAGCGACCCGCCGTTTGTCCCTCCGCCGGCAGAGCGGATCCGACTCTGGAACTACTGGATGCTGTCGCGGCGCCTGGCGACGCCGACGTTTGTGCTGACGGCCTCCGGTTTCGGCCTTATCGTATACGCCGTATTTGTCGTGCTGTGCGATGCGGGCTCCTTTCAACTGGGAGTACTCCACACCTTCGGCCAGAACCCGCTGATCGCATATCTGCTCGACATGTACGCCGGCAACGTCGCGGCGGCGCTTTTGCGCGAGCATGGTGGCTGGACCTCGGCGTTGGCAGAGTCCGGCCTCCGTTTCGCGCTGACTTACTTGCCCGTGCGGTTACTGGAGTGGCGACGGATATATCTTCGGTTGTGACAACGGTCACGCGACCTGAGCAAGCGCGCTGGCGACGCGTGTGCGTCGTCAAGTTTTCTGATACTTCCAATTCTCAATTACAGAAAGGGACTGACCATGAAACGCCTTGAGGTAAGATTTCTGGCAGTTGCGGTGGCCCTTGCGGGTGTTAGCTGGACGGCCACGAATGCGGACGACGAAGCGGCCGCTTACAGGAAAGAACTGGAGAAATTCGCCGGCACTTGGCAGGTCGTTGCCTACGAAAAGGACGGAGTCAAGGCGCCGGAAGCCGACCTGAAACAGATGAAGTTCATCATCACCGGGGATAAATACACCCTGGAGCGGGCCGGCAAAACGGCCGAGGGGGGGTGGGTCTGTATCGACCCGGCCAGGAAGCCCAAGGTCATCGATGTCTACCCGACCAAGCCTGAAGGCAAAGTTGAGATGGGCATCTACGAATGGGATGGCGACGACAGGCTAAAGGTCTGTTGCACCGACCCGGGAACCGAGCAGACCCGGCCGAGACTCTTTTCCACAACCAAGGGGACCGGCCACGTCCTGATAGTAGCCAAAAGAGAGAAGGCCAAGTAACCCGGTTCGCGCGGCCTTGGCAGCCTGGTGAGCTGGGTCGAGCGGCGGCGCAGGTAGTTGCAAGGGGAGGTCAATCGTGTTCAGAGTCGCCCAAGGGCCACCAGAGGACACCCAAGCCTAAGGCAGCGAGCATAAGGCTGCCAACGAGGAAGAGCCGACTGCGGCTTTTCTCGACTACCTCGCCGCCACACCGCTTGCACGCGCCCATACCCTTGGTCTAACGAAACCTCAGTCGCGGCCGAACTCAGAGTTCAGTCGCAAGAACCTCATGAGGCATCATGCTC
>Ga0306926_10006087_pt1 | contig 12939 bp, 10 predicted proteins | sample flu12Cox44000178_FD_203759 | JGI IMG/M metagenome (GOLD analysis project Ga0306926, IMG submission 203759) | Lab enrichment of tropical soil microbial communities from Luquillo Experimental Forest, Puerto Rico - flux8day.12C.oxic.44.000.178 (v2)... | ecosystem: Environmental > Terrestrial >... | reverse complement strand
TCAACCGCAATCCCCTTTACCCCGGAGTAAGCCGATGTCGATCCATGCGCTAGCCGCGACGGCTCCCCTAGCACTCAACACAAATGGCCTGGTGTCGTACCTGCAGGGGCTTTTCGGCCCGCTGTTCCTTGGGATCGTCGGCATCGTAGCCCTGTTCTTCCTGTTCACCCGCGAGATCATCCGCTTCGTGCAATTCGTTGTGCTTGCCGTTGCGATAGCCGTGATCTTCTATACCCCGAGCATTGTGCAAACGCTTGCACAGGGCATCGCGAAGGCGCTGGGCGTCCACTGATCTCCGCACGGGCGTAAGGAGAGCAACCGGTGGAGCTGCCCACCTATACAAGCATCTGGCGGATCGAGAAACGGCTTTACAAGCTGTACGACTTCCGGCTGCCAATGCCGCTGCCAGTTGGCCAGATCGCCGTTTTCGCCGCTGTCACGGTGCCCTACATCGTCCTTTTGACCCTGTTCGGGCTGCCGTTCAACCACAATTTGTTCTGGCTGTACGTGCTGCCGCCCGGCCTGCTCACCTGGCTGGCGACCCGGCCGGTACTGGAGAGCAAACGCCTGCCCGAGCTGATCATTTCCCAGGCGCGCTACATCGGGGAACCGTCCACCTGGTGCCGTATGGCCCCGCTGGCGGAGAAAGACGAGATCGTGGTATTCGGCCGGGTGTGGCGGCGGGTCAGCGTGGCCCCGGCAGTCACGGCCGAACCGCAGAACATTGAGCAACGCGAGGCGGCTCGCGAGTTGCCGGTCCCGGAGCGGGCGGCATTGCCGGTGGCCACCGCCACGGCGCCGGGCGTCTTCGGGCAGCCCGTCACGGAGCGGCCTGCGCGGGGAAGCGCCGAGACCGGACGCCGGGGCCGGCCAGCCAAAGAACGGCATGCCAGAGAACGGCAAGCGAGGGAACAGCAGGTCCGGGAGCGGGCGCCAGCCGGGCCGGCGCAAGGGCAGCGGGTGCGGGAGCCAGCGGAGCAGCCGGGGACCCGCTGGGGCCGGCGTGCGGCGGGGACGGTGCGCAGGCAGGCGGCACCCGGGCCGGCGGTCCCTGGGTCCGCGGTCTCCGGGTCCGCGGTCCCTGGGCCTGGGGTGCCCGGGCCGGCGGTGCCCGGGCCGGGAGCATCGGGGCAGGCGATGCCCGCCAGGGACGCGCAACGGCCGCCGGCCGCCGACGCGGGCTGGGCCAGGGCCGCTGGCCCGGCAGCGGACGCGGCGGTTCGCCGGGATCCGAGGGCTGCCGCTCTGCCGCGAGTGGGGCGGCACGCGGGGCCGGCCAGGCCTCCAGCCGCAGCTGGTTCCCCCGCGGACGCCCGCGTGCGGCCCAGCGATCCGGCTGCCGAGCCGCGCCATGCTGGCGAAGCGGTCCCGGGCAGCGGCGCGGGCCCAGTCGGCGATCCGGGCCGGGTTGGCGGCGCGGGACCGGCAGGCCTGGGCGACCGGTCCGCGAGCCGGGACCGGGATCTGGGCGTTGCCGGTGCCGCCGGCCTCATCGCGGCGATCGGCTACGCCGCGGGTTCGGGCGGTCGCCCAGCCCGGGACACCGGGGCGGCGGGCCATTACGCGGGCACGGGCGGGGCTGCCCGGAACGCTGGCCCGGTCGACGGCGCGGGCGCAGCCGGGGCAGTCGGGTATGGCGCGGGTGCGGGCAGGCCAGCCCGCGATTCGGGACCCGGCGAGGAGACGAGCACCGGCTGGCCGGCTGGTAATGGCGCGAGTGCCGGCGTTCCGTCGCACACCGATTCTGCCTATGGCGCTGGCCATGGCCCGGACACAACCGCGGGCACCGGCTGGCCGGCCGACTGCCCAGCGGCCACGAGCGCACCGCCAAGCGTCCCGCCCCAGGGTGCCGGTCCAGCCGAGTACGTCGGCCTTGCCAGGGAAGCGGGGCCGCCCGCGCCGTATCCACTCGCGCCGCGGCCTTCCGCGCCACAAGCACCCGCACCGCGGCCATCCGCTCCGCATCCGCCCGATCGGCAGGCGCCCGCGCCGCCTTCGGCTGAGCCGCGGCCGCCCGTGCCGCCATCGGCTGACCCCCGGCCACCCGCACCCGTGACGATCGTCCCGGCGCAGCGGTCCGCGGCTGGACCGCCTCCGCCCGCTCCGGCCCGGCCACGCCCGGCTCCGGTGGAACGTGCCCTGAGCGGCCCGGGTGAGCGCCGCGGCGCGGGTTGGCCGGGCCACGTGACCGTCGTACCCGGCGGCCGCGCGCCGGTCCGGCCGGATCACGTCAAGGAAGCCCGGTCCCGCGCAGTGCTGCCGCTGGACCGGCCGCGGCTGGTCGTGGTGCTCGGCTGCACGGTAGGCGCGGGCCAGACGGTGACGGCGCTGATGCTCGCCGACCTGCTGGCCGGGCTGCGTGCCGAACCGGTCGCCGCGCTCGACCTCAACCCGGGGCCAGCCTCGCTCGCCGAACAGGCCGGTGTTCCGGCGATCACCGTTGGCGCGCTGCTGGCCGACCGGGCCCCGGGCGCTCACGCGGCGCACCGCGGGCCGGCCGGTCCGGCCTGGGGCAACCGCACCCACGGCCGCGTGGACGTGATATGCCAGGACGCCGACGCCGGCGGCGGGGCGATGCCCGGCCTGCAGCTCGAACGGCTGGCCGGGGTCCTGGCCTCCCGGTACATGATGACGTTCGCCGACCCGGGCGCGCCCGCCGTGGCGAAGGTGCTCGCCCAGGCGGGCCAGCTTGTTCTGGTCGCCCCGGCCAGTCCCGATGCCGCGCGGGCGGTGTCGATGACGTGTGAGTGGCTGAGCGGGCACGGTCACGCCGCGCTGGCCAAGCACTCGATCGCGGTGTTGAACGGGGTCAGCCAGCGCAGCGTGCGCCATGCCGAGCAGGCCGAGCTGGTCCTGCGGGGGCGGTGCCGGGCCATGGTCCGGGTGCCCTGGGACGACCACCTGGCCGAGCCCGAGGCCGATGGCGTCCGGGTCAGCCTGGAAGCCGCGGACGGACAGACCAGGCTCGCCCGGCTGCGCCCGGCGGTGGTCCAGGCCTACACCGCGCTGGCCGGGGTCCTTGTGAGCTCGCTTGGCGATGACCCGGCCCGGCGCGAGGCGGCGCGATGAGCGCCCGCACCCGCCGGCGCAGCCGGATGAGCATCCGCTACTTCGACGATTCCATCCTGCTCACCGAGACCCATGCCTGGGCCTATTACCGGCTGCCCACGCACGCCTACGAGTTCACCACCCCCGCCGAGCGGGAGGCGCTGGCGATCAACATCACGGTCGCGTTGGCCACGATCCGGCTGCCCGAGGCGGAGGTGCACCTGCGGGTGGCGCATCGCTCGTACCCGGCCGCCGAATGGGCCGCGCGGCTGGACACCACCTCGGACGGCGGCCCGGGCTGGCGCGACTACCTGGACGAGATGTACCAGCACGTCTGGTCCAAGGACTACTGGGCCAAGGAGGTCTACCTCGGGGTGCGCCTGGGGCAGCGGGGGATGCGGGCGCAGCTGTCCGGCGGGGTCTTCTCCCAGTTCATCAACGCCTACCGGGCCAGCGAGCAGGCGCTCGGCCTGGGCGACGAAGCGATCTCGGCCGCCGAGATAGGCCGGTGGACCGAGCAGGCCGAGCGGCTGGGACGGTCGCTGGCCGGCAGCGCCTTGCGGGCGCGCCACGCGACCAGCGAAGAGCTCGCCTGGCTGTTCCGGCACGCACTGGCCCAGACCATGGGCGATCCGCCACCGTCCGCGGTGCGCCGGCGCACCTGGGGCATGGGCGAGATCGAGGCGCTGCTGGAAGGGCAGGTGCATAACGGCAGGACGCTGCTGCGCCTGGAGCGGCCCGAGGGCGAGTCGTGGGTGGCGCTCTTGTCGTTCTCCCGGTTCCCCGACGTGATGCACTTCCCCGACGGCGAGCCGTGGCTGCACTACGCCGACTCGCTTCCGTTCCCGGTGGAGATCAGCTCCCGGATGAGGTTCATCTCCCCGGCCAAGGCCAGCAAGGACGTGGGCCGGCGGCTGGCGCACGCCAGGGACATGGACGCGCACATCCGTGAGGCCGGGGTCGACCTGCCGCTGGCGCTGGCGGAGCAGCTGGAGGCCGCCCGGATGCTGGAGCACGGGATCACCAAGGAGCGGCTGCCGTTCGTCTACGGCTGGCACCGCCTGTCGGTGGCCGGGCCGACCAGGGACCTGTGCCAGCGGCGGGTGGAGGCGCTGGTCGAGCATTACCGTGACATCGGCGTCGACGTGGTGAACTCCACCGGCGACCAGTTCAGTCTGCTGCGCGAGTCGCTGCCGGGCGAGCGGGTGCACCTGTCGTCGTACACCCAGCGGCAGCCGCTGTACACGATCGCCGGCGGGGTGCCGACCGCCACCGTGTCGCTCGGTGACCAGCCGGCGGGGTGGGCCGCCGCCCGCGCCGTCGCGGACGGGCACGGCGACGAGGACCCCGGCTGGGTGGGTCCCTACATCGGCGAGACGCTGGGCCGGGCCCGGTCGATCGTGCACTTCGACCCGCTGCTGGCCGCGGTGCGCAACCGGCCGACCGCGGTGGCGATCACCGGGGAGCCCGGCGGCGGCAAGACCACCCTGGCCTTGCTGCTGATCCTCCAGCTGGCGCTGCGCGGGGTGACGATCGCGGTGATCGACCCGAAGGGCGACGCCGAGTCGCTGGTGGGCGTGCTGACCGCGCGGGGGCGCAGGGCGCGGGTGCTGCCGCTCGGCTCGGCCGCGCCGGGACTGCTGGACCCGTTCTCGTTCGGCGACGACCTCGCTGCCCGGCGCACCATGGCCACCGAGACGCTCCGGCTGCTGCTGCCGCGGATGTCCGAAGAGCGCGAAAGCGCGATGATCCAGGCGGTCGCGGCGGTCGCCAGCCGGGAGCGGCCCAGCCTCGGCGGGGTGGTCCGGCACCTGGAAGCTTCCACCGACCCTGCGTCGAAGAACCTGGGCGCGGTGCTGCACTCGATGTCGGAGATGCGCCTGGCCCGGCTGTGCTTTTCGCCGACCGCCGGGCAGCGCATCGACGCCGAGGGCTGGACCACGGTGTTCACCCTGGCCGGGCTCACCCTGCCCGACGCCAGCGTGCGCCGCGATGACTTCTCCTACGAGCAGCGTCTGTCGGTCGCGCTGCTGTACCTGGTCTCCCAGTTCTCCCGCAGGCTGCTGAACGGAATGGACCGGCGCATGCCCAAGGCCATCTTCCTGGACGAGGCCTGGGCGATCACCTCGACGCCCGAGGGGGCGAAGCTGGTCCCCGAGGTGTCCCGGATGGGCCGTTCCCGCAACACCGCGCTGATCCTGGTCTCGCAGAACGCGGGTGACCTGCTCACCGAGCAGGTGACGAACTGCATCTCGTCGGTGTTCGCGTTCCGGTCCTCCGAACGAGTCGAGGTGGCCAACGTCATGGCCCTGCTCGGCGTGGAACCCTCCGCCGACCATCAGGCCGTGCTGCGCGGGCTCGGCAACGGGGAGTGCATCTTCCGCGACCTGGAAGGCCGGGCCGGGCGCATCGGCATCGACCTCATCTCCAAGGAGATGCGCCGCTGGCTGGACACCAACCCCACCCGCAGCAGGCCCGGGGAGCCCGCGCCGGTCGCAGCCGCAGCACCGGCAGCGTACGCGAACGCCGGTCTGACGCCGGCCGCGTCGGCGGCGCCGAGCGCCGGCCCGGCAGCAGAGCAGCGGGGCGCGGGCCCGGCACCGGAACCGTCCGCGGACGGTTATACCGAAATGGTCCCGGCGCGGCCGGGCGTGGGCCCACATGGTGGATACGGGCTCATCGCGAGGCACGCGCGCGGGGAGTTGGCACACGGAGAGGAGATGCCAGGGCTCCCGCCGCCCATGGCGGGACCATCGGGGGCAGTGCCGCCCGCAGCCGGGGCAGGCCAGGCCGGGGCAGGCCAGGCCGCGCTGTCGGCGGAGGACACACGGAGATTCCAACCTCCGGGGGGCAGGGCACCGGAGACGCGGTCGCCGGGAGATCCAGCGCGGAGGATGCCGCCTCTGGGGGGTGAGGCATTACCGATCCAGCCGCCCGCGGGCGGCCCCGCGCATTGACGAGGAATCCGACATGCCCTTGACCCACATCACCGACTTAGCCACCCTCACCAGGTCCGGAGCCCCGGATATGCCGACGTCCCCCCCGAAGCCCCAGCGGCACCACCAGCTGCTAGATGCTTCGCAGCCCGCACCGGCCGGGCAGCCCCGGCTGGCTGGCCGCCGCGCGCGCCACCTCGGCCACGCCGCCGCCCGGCCTCGCCGGTTCCGCCCCGCCCTTCGTGCGCTGCTGCTCGCCGGGGCGGTGGCGGCGCTGCTCGGCCTGCCGGCCGTGGCCCAGGCAGCCACGCAATCCGCCACGAGGCCCGCTGTCGGTACGTCCGCCCAGGCCCGGGCGCAGGCCGGCCTGGCGGTCCAGGCCGGTCAGGCGGTGGATGCCGCCGTCCCGGCGACCGCTACCGCCCCCTCGGGCGGGGTCTGCTCGGTGCCCGGCATCGGTGACATTGGCGGCCTGCTCGGGTTCTGCGCGCAGGGCTCCAGCGGGATCATCGGCGACCTCAACAACATCTGCCAGCCCTCGGTGCCCACCCCCGAGCCCGCCACCGGTGGCATCGACGCCCTGATCAGCCCGCCGGGCTCGGCGGGCGACTCCGCCGCGGGCCCCGTCCCCACCATCGGTGGCCACAAGACCCCCACGCTGTACGACAGCTACGGCATGGCCGGGCAGTCGTGGGCCGCCTTCGACCTGCAGTGCTCTGATATGGCGTCGCTGGTCGGCAACAACATCGCGGGGGTGGTGTTCGACGCGGCCAAGGCCCTGGACCGGGTCACGATCACCGTGTACCAGTCTGCGGCGGGCGAGGGCATCCTGTCCTGGCTCACCGGCGCGGTGGACCGCCTGGTCACCAGCCTCGGTAACGCGATCTACTTCCCGTACCTGGCCCCGGTGGTGATCCTCGGCGCGATCTGGCTCGCCTGGCAGGGGCTGATCCGCAAACGGGCGAGCCGCACCATCGAGGGCACCCTGTGGATGGTGGTGGCGTGCGTCGTGGCGATCTGGCTGATCGGGCGGCCCGCCGACTTCACCGGAGCCGGCAAGGCGGTCTCCGACGGCATCACCCAGGCGCTCAACGTGGCGTTCGCCAAGCTGCCCGCGCCGCACCAGAGCAGTTGCGTGCCGATCGGGCACACCGACCCGCAGTCGCCGCCGCAGGGCAACTTCAACTTCTCCTCCGGGACCGGCATCGTCGACACCAACGCCAACGAGCTGTGGACCGTGCTGGTCTGCAAGCCCTGGCTGGACGGCGAGTTCGGCACCACCGCCTACACCGTGGGCAAGGGCACGCCGACCGTGGTCAACACCTACGGGCGGCAGCTGCTCTGGTCGCAGGCCATCGCCGCGAACGAGAAACCCACGGCCAACGTCATCCAGGCCAAACAGGACGCCTACACCGGGCTGGCCGCCTCGCTGAAACAGCACGACCCCGGGACCTACGCCCTGTTCCAGGGCAAACAGTGGACCACCCGGCTGGAGATCGGGTTCGCCGCCCTGTTCGCCGCGCTCTTGGCCGGCGTGCTGGTGCTCCTCATCGCGATCACCCTGATCCTGCTGAAACTCGGGTTCCTGCTGCTGCTTGTGGCCGGGCCCTTCTTCCTCATCGTCGGCACCCATCCGGGTTTCGGCCGGGTCATCGCCCTGCGCTGGGGTGAGCTGCTCATCGGCGTGCTGCTCAAATCGGCGGCGATCGCGATCGTGCTGTCGGTGCTGTTGTATGCCTATTCGCTGATCATGGGGACCAGCGACGCGGTGCTGCCGTGGGCGCTGAAGATCCTGATGATCTCCCTGGTCACCGTGGCGGTGTTCATCTACCGCAAGCCATTCACCCACCTGTTCTCCGCGGTCGGCTACGGCGTTATCGGCTCCCGCGACCGGGCCGACACCCACCTGGCCCGGGCGGGCAGCACCGCGGCCCGCAACACGGTGGACGCGGCCACGGTCGCCGTCCCTGGGTTCGCCGGCTACCGAGCCGCCCGCTGGGCGCGGCGCAACCCGGGCCAGGCGGCCGGCGTCGCCGCCCAGGTCGCGGCGGCGGGGGCGACGGCGGGCGCGGCGGGTGCCCTGGCCGGGGCCGCCGCCGCGGCACCAGCAACCCCGGGCGCGACCGCCGAGGCCGATGCCGCGGAGGCGGGCCCGAACGCCCAGGACGCCACGGCCAGCCCTGGCGCCGGAGCCGTCGCGATGGGGCGGGCCAGGATCGGGACGAACGGTGCCCCGGGCCGGACTCCGCCGCCGTTGGACCTGCCCTCGCGGACCGAGGAACCCGCGGAGCGGCCACCGTCCGGCTGGGCGCGAACCGGCGCGAACGGCCCGCTGGGGCCGCCCCAGTCCCGGACCGGATGGCCGGGAACGCCGGGCCAGTCCGGCGCGGGCACGGCCAGGCCACGGTCCAGCGCGCCCGGGCCGGCCGTCGGGTACCCGGGGAACGGCCAGTCCGGCGTGGGCCGCACCCCGCCCGCCATCCCGGTCCGTGCGCCGTCCCGGGCCGCGCCCTCATCCTCCGCACGCTCATCCCCGGCGCCCCCGGCCCAGTCCCGCGCGGCACCGCCCGCACGCAGGCCGCCGCCGCCCGCCGCGCCCCGCGCCACGCCGGCGTCCCACGCGACGTCGCCGGCCGTGTTCCCCGGCGGGGGTGCCGCGGCGTCCGGCAACGGCGCCGGGGCTGACGAGCCGACCGGCCCGGCGCCGTTCTGGCTGCGCCCGCTGCGGCGCCGGAAGTAACGGCACCGGCGATGGATCTCGACCCGGCTCAGCGCAAGCTGGTCTTCGCCGCGGTGGTCCTCGTCCTCGCCGCCCTGGGCGCGTTCCTGATCGTCCGGGGGCCGCTGCTGGGCAAGCACGGCAACGCCAGCCGTGGCCGGGCCGTGGGCCTCACCCAGCCGCTGTCCACCCCGTCGTCGGCGCCGGGGCTCGGCAGCCCGGAGCCGTCACCGGGCGGGCTTGCGGCCGGTGCCACGCCGCCCCCGGGCGCCGGGGCGAACATCTACCAGTGGCTGCCGTTCACCCGGGCGGGCCTGTCCGCGGCCACGGACGTCGTGCGCCGGTTCGCGGCGGCCTACGCCAGCTATAGCTACACCCAGAGCGCGGGCAGCTACGAGCGCCAGATGAACGGCCTGGTCACGTCCCAACTGGCCAGCGTCATCGGCCGGGGGTTCGCCACCCCCGGCGTGGCCCAGATCAGGACCGCGCAAAAGCAGATCGCCACGGGCACCGGGCAGATCACCGCCATCCGCGCGTTCGGCCCGTCGAACATCACCTTCCTGGTCACGATCACCCAGCGGGTCACCGGCACCGGGGGCACGAAGCGGACCGCCACCAGTTACGCCGTCACGGTCACCGGGGCATCAACGAACTGGCAGGTGGAAGACGTTCAGCTCGCCTCGGCGGGGAACACGTGACCTGGCAGGCCAGCTGGCGGGTCACGGGACGTACCGCGGCGGTCATCGCCATCGGCATGGGCGGCCTGCTGGTACTCGGACTGGCGCTGGCCGGTGCGGGAATCTCCGGCGGCAGCATGCTGTTCGCGGCCGGGCAGGGCTGCAACGGCGCCGGCGGCAGCGCCGTGGTCACCTCGGCGGTCCAGCCCGCCCCTAGCAAAGCCGCTGGCACCTCCATTCCAGCCGACTACCTGCAGCTTTACCAGAACGCAGGCCGCACCTACGGGGTGCCGTGGACGATCCTGGCCGGCATCGGGGAGGTGGAGTCCAACCACGGACGGTCCACGCTGCCCGGCGTGCACAGCGGCGCCAACGCGTTCGGCGCGGCTGGGCCGATGCAGATCGGCATCGGTGGCGCGGCGGGCAACACCTGGGGCGGGGCGCCGGTCCATCCGGCCGGCGAGCATGTCGGCGGCGTGGCCACGGACGGGAACTCCGATGGCGTCGCCAGCGTCTACCAGCCCGCCGACGCGATCGACGGTGCCGCGAAATACCTGGTGGAACACGGGGTGCTGACCAACCCGAGCGGTGCCATCTTCGCCTACAACCACCTGACCTCCTACGTGCAGGCGGTGCTCGGCTGGGCCGGGGTGTACGCGGGCGGCGGCTTCACGGTCACCGCGGCCACCGCGCCCGCGCCGCGGGCGTCCTGCCCGCCGGGCACGACCAGCATCTCGGTGCCGAACCAGTCCGTGGCCACCGTGATCGCCTTCGCGCGGCAGCAGATCGGCAAGCCGTATCTGTGGGGCGGCACCGGGCCGGACGCGTTCGACTGCTCGGGGCTGATGATGATGGCCTACCGCGCCGCGGGCATTAACATCCCGCGCACGTCGGAGTTGCAGTGGCTGTGGGGCCCGCGGGTCGCCGCGGGCCACGAGGAGCCGGGTGATCTGGTTTTCTTCGCGGGCTCCGACGGCACGGTCGCGTCGCCGGGCCACGTCGGCCTGGTCATCGGGCCCGACCTGATGATCGAGGCGTACGCCACCGGCTTCCCGATCCGGATCGCGGCCTTTGGCGACAGCAAGGCGGCGGCCGGCGACACGAATCCGGTGGGTTTCACCCGGCCGTGGGCGCATCCGGGCATCGCCTTGACCAGTCAGGCCCAGGGTGGCTGACAAGCCGGGCACGCCGGGCGGGGCGCGCTCACGCGAGCGGCGCCGGCCCATTGACGCGGGGCTGACGGCGCGTTCATCATCTCCTTGCCAGGCGGTAACCGGATAGAGGGGAGACGTCTGATATGCGCCTTGGGGTCTCGTGTCACCGTCACGCCCGCCTCGCCCTGCGCGGCGGTGCCGCCCGCGCCTGCACCGCCGTGGCCGGGGGCTCACTCCTGGTCATCGCGCTGTCCGGCACCGCGGGTGCGGGTGTTGTCGGCCCGCCCGGTGCCGCTGGCCCGCCCCGCTACGTAGCGCTCGGCGACTCCTACACAGCGGGACCGCTCGTCCCCGACCAGACCGGGTCCCCGGCCGGCTGCCTGCGGTCCACCCACAGCTACCCCTTCCTGGTAGCCGCGGGCACCGGTGCCGCCGCATTCACCGACGTGAGCTGCCAGGGCGCGACCACGGCGAACATGACCCACTCACAATCGGTGCCGCTGGGCACCAACCCGCCACAGGACAACGCCCTGTCCGCCGGTACGACGCTGGTCACGTTGCAGATCGCCGGCAACAACATCGGGTTCAGCGACATCATCATCCACTGCACTACGCTCAGCATGACCAACCCGTTCGGCTCGCCGTGCAAGGACCACTACACCTCGGGCGGGACCGACAGGCTCCGGGCGAAGATCAACGCGGCGGCGCCGAAGGTCGCCGCCGACCTGCAGGGCATCCACGCCGACGCGCCGAACGCGCGGGTGCTCCTGGTCGGGTACCCGGCCATCCTGCCCAACAGCGGCAACGGCTGCTGGCCGCTGGTGCCGATCGCCTTCGGTGACGTGCCATACCTGCGCGGGGTGGAGCAGGCGCTGAACGCGATGCTCGCGTCGGTGGCCGCCGCGAACAACGCGACGTTCGTCGACACCTACGCCGCCAGCATCGGGCACGACGTCTGCCAGGCCCCGGGGACCAAGTGGGTGGAGGGCCTGATCCCCACCTCGCCCGCGGCGCCGTTCCACCCGAATCAGCTCGGTGAACAGGGTATGGCCCGGCAGGTACTCGCCGTCCTCGGCTGACGGCGCGGTCAGGATCGCTCCGGCTGCCAGCCGGCCCGGACCCGGCTCCGGCGCCGGGGCATCGGCGGCTTGGCCAGTTCCTCGGGAATGCGCAACAGCGGGTTGGTGGCGCTGTCCACGACCTCGGTCGCCATCTCAAGGACCCGCCGCCCCTGGGCCCGCGCCACGGACCGGAGCAACTCGAACGCCTGCCGCGGCCGGAGCCGGTGCCGCTCGGCCAGCACCCCGATGGCCTGCTCGACCCGGACCCGGGCGGTCAGCGCGTGCTCCAACTGGGCGACGGTCTGCTCGAGCCTGCGGGCGTCGGGAGGCTCGTCTCCGGACGGTGCCGTGGCGGCAGGGGCGGCCGGCGTGCCCGGCCCGGGCAGGTCGGCGGCCAGCAGGTCGGCCAGGACCATGGCGCTGGTCAGATCGGAGACTTCCTCGTCGCCGACCCGCCAGCCGGTGGCGGTGCGGCGGGCCACCGGCTCCGCGCCGAGCGCAGCGCCCCGGGACTGTTCGGAAGCCCCGCTTGCCCCGGCCCGGCCCGGCTGGCCCCGGCCCTGGTCCGGCTGGCCCCGGCCCTGGTCCGGCTGGCCCCGGCCCTGGTCCGGCGGGCCCTGGGCGGCGTGCCTGCCCGGCCCGCGGGCAGGCCGCCAGGGCTGGACGGTGGCGGCGGCAGCCTCGCTGCGTTCCCGGTCGCGCGGGCGGGCAGCGTCCCCCGGATTGCTGTTTCTGCTTGTCATGATCCCTTGACGAGGGCGGCGAGACGTCCCCGGACCTGCGCGGCTGACGGATTTGTCAGGGCCGTCCCGTCGGGGAACACGATCGTCGGGACCGTCTGATTCCCGCCGTTCACGGACATCACATAGTCCGCGGCGGCGGGGTCCCGCTCGATGTCGACCTCGGCGACCTCGATTCCCTCCCGCGCCAGCTGGCTCTTGAGCCTGCGGCAAAAGCCGCACCACTGCGTGGTGTACATCGTTACTCGCTGTGACACCCGCGTCTCCTGTCCTCCCCCAGAGTAGTTCCGCTGATGCAACGCCGTGCCCCGCTTGGAGCTTCCCCGCATGTCGGACGGATGCGCGAAGATGACCGTGGTGAAGGAGGTGCGCGGTGGACGACGGCCCGGAGGCGGTACTTACCGCGCTCGATCCCGAGCAGCGTGAGGTAGCGCTGGCCGCCCGCGGTCCGGTGTGCGTGATCGCCGGGGCCGGCACCGGCAAGACGCGCGCGATCGCCCACCGGGTCGCTTACGCGGTCCGGGCCGGCGTGGTGAACCCGGGTCACGTGCTCGCGGTCACGTTCACCACGCGGGCCGCGGGCGAGTTGCGCGGGCGGCTTCGT
>Ga0306926_10006086_pt1 | contig 12941 bp, 13 predicted proteins | sample flu12Cox44000178_FD_203759 | JGI IMG/M metagenome (GOLD analysis project Ga0306926, IMG submission 203759) | Lab enrichment of tropical soil microbial communities from Luquillo Experimental Forest, Puerto Rico - flux8day.12C.oxic.44.000.178 (v2)... | ecosystem: Environmental > Terrestrial >... | reverse complement strand
AGGGCTGCGCACCAACTGGGACGTCGGAGGAAGCGCGGTGTTGTTTGCCGCGGGCGTGCTGCTCGTCGCCGCGGTGAGTGGCAAGCTGATCGGCACCACTCTCGCCGGGCGAATCCTCGGCTGGACGCGGGGCGAGGGCGCCATCATCGGCTGGCTGCTGCAGACCAAGGCACTCATCATGATCATCTTCGTCAACGTACTGCTCGATAAGGGCCTGATCAGCCGCGAGACCTTCACCGCTTTGCTGCTCATGGCGGTCGTGAGCACGATGCTCACGGTACCGATGGTGGCGGGTCGCCTGCGCCGCGCGCGCGAGCTCATCTTCAAGACCGCGTAAAGCGCCGCCCGCGTGTCGGCCTCAGCGGCAGCAGCGGACAGCAGAGCTCAAGCCTTCAGTCTTCACCCTTCGAAATTGGGGGCTGCAGTTCTGCCATAACGTCCGGAATCGCCGTGCGACCTGCGCACGGGTACCCGCGTCACAGCGAGGGCATGGCCCCGCGAGAGCGCTGCCGGTCGTGCCCCGCGTCACAGCAGGGGCGGGGCCGCTTCTGCTTTCCTTGCAATATGTGCACGGCATGGTTTGGCGAAGAAGAGGGACGCCGGGACCTTCCGGCGAGCGCGGTTGCCCCGCTCAGGCAGGGCCGCGCCACGTACGCCATTGACGTACCCACGCCCGGTACGTATATACTACCTGTCGCCGATAGCCGACACCGGCTACCCCCTCAATTTGGAGCTGCTACGGGCGCGATGAAAAGCGAGATCCTTCGGTTTGACGAGCTGCTGGCCAATGTCCGGCAGGCGAGCACCCGGGCGGGGGGCGCCCGCCGCAGTTCCCGCCCGGACGAGATCAATGCCCTCACGGTGAAGCGGCTGCGCGGCTGGACGCGGCTCAGTCAGCCGGAGTTTGCGCGGCTGCTCGGAGTCGAGCTCGGCACGCTGCGCAACTGGGAGCAGGGGCGCCGGGAGCCGACCGGTCCCGCGCGGGCGCTGCTGCGCGCGATCTGCAACGATCCGGAGCACGTGCTGCGCGCTTTGCGCAGCGCCGATACGCGACGCCGGTCCGCACTGCGGCGCCGCGAGGTTGCGGCATGATCCGGGCCGTCACCCGGCGAGGCGGCAGCCCGTTGCGCGCGATCCTGCCGCTATTGGCCGGATGCGCCGCGCTTCTCGGCACGGCAGGGAACGCCTTTGGCGGTCCTGCGGCGGCAGCCTCTGCGCCCGCAACGCCATCACCCGCAGCGCAAGCACCTGCGGCGCGTGCGCCTGCGGCATCGATCAGTCTACCGTCCGCCAGCTCGCCTGCGGCGACGCTCGCCGCCGAGGCGAGCGGCGCACTGCGCGAGCCACAGTCGGTGCTCTTCGATCCGTTCCTGAGCGAGCTCGAGGAGCGTACCTTCCACTACTTCTGGGACACGGCCAACCCGAAGAATGGCCTGATCCCGGACCGCTACCCGACGCCGTCCTTTGCCAGCATCGCGGCGGTGGGCTTCGGGCTCACGGCTTATCCGATCGGCGTCGAGCGTCACTACATCACGCGTGCCGAGGCGCGTGAGCGGGTGCTCGTCACGCTGCGGTTTTTCCTGCATGCGCCGAATGAGCACGGGTTCTTCTACCACTTCCTCGACATGAAGACGGGTGCCCGCACCAACGAGAGCGAGGTATCGACCGTCGACACCTCGCTGCTGCTCGCGGGAATGCTCTTCTGCCAGAGCTATTTCGACACGCAGAACCCGCGCGAGGTGCAGATCCGCAAGCTCGTCGATGAGATCTACCGGCGCGTCGATTGGACCTGGGCACAGCCGCGACCGCCGGTGGTGGCGCTCGCCTGGACTCCGGAAAGCGGCTTCTCCGGCCTCGACTGGCAGGGTTACAACGAGGCGATGCTGGTTTATCTGCTCGCACTCGGCTCACCCACGCATCCGATCAGCCCGCAGGCGTGGACGACGTGGACCAGCACCTACGACCAGCATTGGGGCACGATCTACAACCAGACTTACCTCGGCTTCGGGCCGCTGTTCGGCCATCAGTACACTCACGTGTGGGTGGACTTCCGCGGCATTCGCGACGCGTACATGCGCAAGCACGGACTCGACTACTTCGAGAACAGCCGTCGCGCGACCTACACGCAGCGCCGCTACGCGATCGCCAATCCCAAGCACTGGGAGGCATACGGCAAGAACATCTGGGGCATCAGCGCCTCCGATGGACCGGGCGCCGCCGAGCCTTACGAAGGTCGCGAAACCTCCTTCCTGCACTACGCCGCACGCGGCGTGGGTGTCGGCCACATCGTCGATGACGGTACCATCGCGCCGACGGCGGCCATCAGCTCGCTGCCCTTCGCGCCCGAGATCGTGCTGCCGGCAACGCTCGAGATGTACCATCGCTTCGGCTCGGCCATCTACAGCTCGTACGGCTTCCTCGATGCCTTCAACGCCAGCTTCCACGAGCCTTCAGAGTCGCCAGCTGCGGGACAGGCACACGCACCGGATTCGCCGGGTGACCGCGGCGGGCGCGGCTACACCGGCTGGGTTGACCCTGACTACATCGGGATCGACGAGGGCCCGATCATCGCCATGATCGAGAACTACCGCAGCGATCTCGTCTGGCGGGTGATGCGCTCCGATCCGTACCTCCGTCAGGGGCTGGAGCGCGCCGGATTCTCGGGCGGCTGGCTCGCACCCGCTCAATGACTGCGGCCGCGCCCGCGGACGCGCAGCCGTGAGCTTCGCGCGCGCTCTCGCCGTCATCCTGCTGACCCTCGCCGCGACTTCACTCGCGGCACAGCCGCGCGAGACCATCACCGTGGACGCGAGCGCCCCGGCAGAGCCTTTCCCGCATTTCTGGGAGCACATGTTCGGCTCGGGACGTGCGGTGCTGAGCCTGCGCGAGAGCTACCGCGAAGACCTGCGCGCCGTGCGGGCGGTCACCGCTGTCCGATACGTACGCTTTCACGCGGTGCTGCATGACGAGATGGGCGTCTACGGCGTCAACGGGCACGGCGCACCCGTCTACAACTTTTCCTACATCGATCAGGTATACGACGGCCTGCTCGCCAATGGCGTGCGACCCTTCGTCGAGATCAGCTTCATGCCGGCGAAGCTCGCCGCGCGCGATGTCCGCCAGAGCTTCTGGTATCGCCCGATCGTCTCGCCTCCCGCCGACTACAAACGCTGGGACGCGCTCATCATGGCGCTGGCGCGCCACCTCATCGAGCGTTACGGGATCGACGAGGTCAGCCAGTGGTATTTCGAGGTGTGGAACGAGCCCAACCTCGATTTCTGGGCGGGCGAGCCGAAGCAGGCGACTTACTTCACGCTCTACGACCACACCGCCCGCAGCCTCAAGGCGGTCGATGCGAGGCTGCGCGTCGGCGGACCTGCGACCGCACAGGCCGCCTGGGTCGCGGCATTCCTGCGGCATTGCAAGGACAACCAAACACCGGTGGATTTCGTGTCGACGCACGTCTACGGCGATGACAAAGCGAAGGACGTGTTCGGCACGAACGAGCACCTGACGCGCCGCCAGATGGTCTGCCGCGCGGTCCAGAAGGTCCATACGGAGATTCAGGCATCGCCGCTGCCGGCGGTGCCGCTTCTCTGGTCGGAATTCAATGCGAGCTGGAGCAACCATCCCGAGGTGACCGACGCTCCGTTCATGGGACCGTGGCTCGCCGAGACCATCCGCCAGTGCGATGGCTTCGTGCAGGAGATGTCGTATTGGACGTTCTCGGATGTGTTCGAAGAGCAGGGCGTGGTGAAGACCCCGTTCTACGGCGGCTTCGGGCTGCTCGCCGTGGGGGGCATCCCGAAGCCCGCATTCAACGCCTTCGCGCTGCTGCACGGCCTCGGCGAGCAGCGCCTGGCGAATGACGCCCCCGAGATCCTGGTCACCCGGCAGAGCGATGGTGCGCTCGTGGTCGCACTGTGGAATTACGCGGAGGTCGGGACCACGGCTCCGATGCGCAGCGTCGCGCTACGAATCGCCCACAGCGCCGCGCAGAGCGCGAGCGTGCAGTCGATCGATGGCGTACACGGCAACGTCCGCATCGCTTACGAGCGCATGGGATCGCCTCGCTACCCGACCCAGCGCGAGCTCGCGCAGCTCCGCGAAGCCGCCGCGATCCCCCCTCCGATCACTCACCCGCTGCAATCGGGCGAGCTCAATCTCCAGATTCCGTCCGACGGCCTGGTGTTGGTTACCGTCGCCCGCAACCCGTAGCTACTTGGCTGTCCAGGAGCTGCACCAACCGGTGGCTTTGACCGACTTGCCGGGGAAGAGCAGGCAGGGACCCTGGCTCGAGTTCGCCGCGCCCTGGTAGAGCTTGCAATTGCCGCAGTGACTGTCAGGCTTTGCCCCGGTGGCCTTAGCAGCGTCGGGCACGTATTTCAGCGCCTTGGCCGTGGGATCATCGTCGGTGACGAGTGGCAGGTCTGCCGCCCATGCCGTCCTCAGGGCCGCTCCGGCAATCGGTGCGACGGCCACGCCGAGTGAGACTCGCTTCAACAGGCGGCGGCGCGATTCATCGAACTTGAGCTTCATCTGGTCTCTCCATGGCGGGGGCAGTGGGCTGCCGGCACCGGCAGTATGTATCAGGTCCGGCAGTCAGTTCATAGAACCGGCGGCTCATAGAAACGGTGGCGGCACTGCGCGCATCGCAACTGCTGCACCGCGGGAGCGTCGCGGGCGAGGACGGGAGCGGGTCGTGGCGGCAGCCGGGGCGCGCTCGACGCCTGACTTGAAGCCGCGCGGTTTCACGACGAGCACATCGCACGTGAGCCGATCGAGCGTGCGCTCCGCGGTGTTGCCGATGAACAGGCGCGCGATCGCCGAACGGGACACCGCCCCCATGACCACGATGGCCGTCCGGCTGCGGCGGACGAAAGCACTCAGTTGGTCGGCAACCTCACCCATGCGGATGTGACAGCGGCTGCGTGGAATCCCGGCCTTCTGCGCCAACTCACCGATCGCGTGATTGACCTGCTCGGTGTGCGCGGACTCCGCCTCCGGCGCCATCATCATCATCGGCGCGCCCGCCCCGGCAACCATGGGCTCGACAGTGACGAGCGGCCGGTACGCGTGGAACACCTGGAGGCTGCCGTGCAGCAGCCGGGCAATCTCACCACCGCTTTCCAGAACCCGCGTATCGAGACCCGCGGGCCGCGCGTGCTTGTGATAGGGATCGACGGCCGCGAGGATCAACGGTCGGGAATAAGGGCGCGGTGACTTGACCATCAGAAGTGGAACGGGGCAGTGGCGGATCAGCTCCCAGTCGGTGTTGCGCAGAAACAGCCGCGCGCCTAAACCGTGACCGCGCGCGGTAGCGATGACGAGACCGCTGTGCGCGGCGAGGGCGCGGCGGATGATCGCTTCGTGCGGCGGGTAATCCCAGACCGCCGTGCAGCGCACCGTCACACCCCGCAGCGATGGGTCGCGGGCGAAGCCCTCGAGCCGGCGCCGGTACTTATCCACGATGGCACCGCGTTGCTGCTCGACCTCTTCCTCTGTCGCGGTCTCGGGGAAGCTTCTCTCCGGGTCAGGCTCAGCGATTGCGTGGAACAGCTCCACCGTCGCCCGCGCCGCCCGTGCCAGGACTCCCGCCTTGCGCAGCTCGATGCGCGGAGCCCGTTCGACGTCGGCGATCGCTACCAGGATGTGCCGGATCTGCGTTGCCATGTCCGTTGCCCTCGCAAACGCCGTATCACTCTAGTCGGCCCCGCGGGTGCGGTCATCGGGGAAAGTGCCTAGAGGTAACCCAATAGAATCTGGAAAGAACCGAAAAAGAACCCCGCTGGCGCCCATTCTGCCGCACAATGACACTACGCGCTTTCACGTATGGCCGGTGCGGAGCGCTCACCGGAGAATGTCACATGGAGGATGTCGTGATGACGGAGACACAGCCAAGAGCCCCGGGCCGCCTGGTGACGTTGAATCCTTTCGAGCTCGGAGCACCCCCGCGCGAGATTGCGAGCGCGCCCGATGTCGGCTGTGTCGACTGGTATCTCTATCCGGTCAGTAGAAAGGCCCACTCGACGCCAAGCTCACGTAGTGCGTCCCGCGGCGGCGTCGCGGCACCTTCCCGCGAAAACCGCTGGGCTTGATCACCAGCAGATCGGACGGCAGCTGACCCAGCACGCGCTCGGCGGTATTTCCGATCAGCAGTCCTTTCAGGCCCGAGCGCGCGAGCGCTCCCATCACGACGACTGCGCTGTACGTCTCGGCAGCCGCCTGCTCGATCGCATCGCTCGGATGACGCCCGACGAGATGACGGATCCTTGACGGCTACGAGAATGGATCTGATGCGGGCCATCGTTGGGGTGGTCCACGTCGCGAGTGTCTAGGGCTGGGCCTCGAGGTACGCCGCCACCGCCTGCATTTGTGGGGCGCGCAGGTTCATCGCCACACCATGCATGATCGCTACATCGCGCATGTTGTTCTGGAACGAGCCGAGCTGTTTCAGGATGTACTGCGAGTGCTGTCCGGCGAGGCGCGGAAACTCCTTCGTGCCGTGCGCGTCCGGCCCGTGACAGGAGCTGCAGGCGGGCACGCCCGCGGCGGCGATGCCGTTCTGGTAGATGTCGCGTCCTGTGGCGACGGCTGCCGCATTGCCGCCTGGGGTGGCTTCGGGTTTCTGCGCTGTGTAGTAAGCGGCGAGCGCGGCAATGGTGTCGTCTTCGAGCCGTGCGGCCATGCCCCACATGTAGCCGATGGCGTCCGGGTCGCCGCGGCTCTCGGAGCGAAACGCCTTGAGCTGCGTCGCGAGATAGTTGGCGTTCTGTCCGGCGAGCACCGGGAACTTCGGGTTGGTGTTGTTGCCCACCGGGCCGTGGCAGGTGCCGCATATGGTGATGGCGACCGTACGCGCATGCAACGTAGCTGCGGCATCGGGCGCATCGGCTGCTGCGGCAGAGCGGGCGCTCGAGAGCACTATGGTGGCGAGGAGCACGGGCACGACTTTCGCGCGGCCGCAGGTGAGCGGGCGATCTACGGTCATTTCGCTAGTGCGCATGATCAGGACCCTCAGTACGCGAACCAGAGGAGCAGATACAACGTGTTGTTATCGGAGGCACTGCGCCCCAACCCGTCGTAATTGCTGCCAGCGCCGTTGAACTTGTTGTAGAACGTGTATTGTGCCGAGATCTTCACGTTCAGCCAGGGAAGGTAGTTCACCTCTGCGATCCAGCCGCGCGTGTCGGGCGAGCCGTTGGCGCTCACGATCACCCCCGGTTGACCTCCCGCAGGTGGCGGTGAAACGGTGGCCGGGTACAGCAGAGCATCGGTGCTGCCGGTGGTGGAGAAGTACGCGGCGGTAGCACCGATCTTGCGCCGGTAGTAGTAGGTGGCCCAGACGCGCGTGGTCGAGAGGTTGTCCTTCGGGTTCGCTGCGCCGCCGTTCGCGAAGCTGGCATCGAGCGTCTGCGATTCGTGGATGTGCGTGCCGGCAACGGTCACCTGGTGGGTGTCGCCCACGAACTGATACTGCAGATCCTCGGCGACATCGTTGAATTTATTCAGCGGGCCGCGCAGGGGGCTGCCGGCTCCCGGATAAAGGCGGAACTCGGCGCCGTAGAGCCCGGCCTCGATGGAGTGTGCACCCCAGTTGTATTCGTAGGCGGCCCGCCAATAGGGCGCGAGTCCCGACATGACATTCGAAGCGGTGCCATCGAGGGGGCCGGCGCCGCCGGTCAGCGCATTGGTCTGCCCCTGCTTGGCGGAGCGGTAGCCGCCGAATTCGGCGTACAGCGATTCGTTCCAGAAGAGGTAGGCGGTGATTCCCGCCACGTCCTGGGCGAAGGCGCCGTCGATCGCCGTGCCGGCGAGCGGCGAGACCACCGCGTTGCTTGCCGTGTAGGGGTAACCCCAGGCAGGGATTGTGTTCCACAGATCCTGCACCGTCGGGTTGTTGTTGAGTGACAAGCCGTACGTCAGCGGACGGTTGTCCGCGAGCGCCACGGTATCCGCAAACCGCAGGTCGGTGTTGTCGATGCCGATGGTCCCGCTGTCATTCGCATAGGTGAGCTGGAAAAAGGCGCCGAAGTTCGGCGCGATCTTGCCGGCGTAGAACAGGCTCAGCTGCTGCGGGAAGCCGGCCGTGCCGTTCTGGGCGACGCCCGGCGCACCGGCGCTCGACAGGTCGGGCACCGAGGTCTTCATCTGGCTGTAAGAGATCTGCGCCATGATCGAAAGCGGCACGGTCTGTGCCAGTGACAGCAGCTCCTCTTTCTTGCCGGTCACATCCCGCACCTGCTTGACGTTGCTGAGGATATAGCCGTTGGCCTTGAACACGCGGCCGAAATGTGTCAGTTCCGGGTAGACCGTATGACAGGCCTCGCACGCCATCCCGGTCTGCCGCGCGAAGCTCGGCACCGCGTGTGCGACGGGCGCCGCTCCGAGTAGTAACGTCGCCGTGAGGAGTGCGGTGACTGTGAGGTTTCGAAAGCCTTCACCGTGTGTGTTGCCCGACATACTGTACTCCCTCAAGTCCCCTGCAGTTTTCCGCAAGTTGGCGTTTAGAGTAGTTGCATAGCGGTGCTGCGCCAGTGCGGAGAGTACGTATAGACGTCCGTACTAACGCGGGCCGTCACACGAGCTTCGAGTACGACGGCGAGCCCGGGCCCGCGCGCGGCCCATCGAGGTAGGCATCGAAGCACATCGCAATACTGCGCAGGAGCAGCCGCCCCGTAGGGGTCACTGCGATTCGCCCCGGCTCGACTTCTACCAGCCCGTCGGCGAGGTGCGGCTGCAGCTTCTCGAGTGCATCGCGGAAATAAACCTTGAAATCGATGCCATGACGCTCCTCGGTGGCCGCTATATCAACTCGAGCCTGACACATCAGCTGACCGATCACATCAGCGCGCACGCGATCATCGGCGGTGAGCGCCTTACCCCGCCAGAGCGGTAGCCGGCCACTGTCCACCGCGTCCTCCCAGGATTTGAGATCGCGAAAGTTCTGGCTGAAGCTGTCGCCAACGTGACTGATCGCGCTCACGCCCAGGCCGATCAGATCGCAATGGGCGTGGGTGGTGTAGCCCATGAAGTTGCGCTGCAGCTCATCGGCTTGCTGAGCACTCACCAGCTCATCGGTGGGCAACGCAAAGTGATCCATGCCGATGTAGTGATAACCGCCCGCAGAGAGCTCTTCGATTGCGAGCCGCAACAGATCCAGCCGCGCTTCGGGACTCGGCAGCGCGGCGGTTTCGATGCGGCGTTGGCCCTTGAAAAGGCTTGGCAGGTGCGCATAGCCATACACCGCCACGCGATCGGGACGCGCCGACATCACCAGGCGCAGCGTTTGCCGGAATCCCTCGAGCGTCTGTCGCGGCAGGCCGTAGATCAGATCGACGTTGACTGAACCGATGCCGCTGTCGCGGCACGCGTCGATGAGGTCAAATGTCTGGTCCACGCTCTGCAGGCGGTTGACCGCACGTTGAACCTCCGGATCAAAGTCCTGCACACCGAGACTGACGCGATTGAACCCGAGTTGTGCGAGCGCCGGCGCGTAATCGGGTGGGACCGACCGTGGGTCGAGCTCGATGGAGAAATCCCTTTCGCGGCCGGTGCTCCGCCGAAAGCAGCGGCCAAGTCCCTGAATGAGTCCCGCGAGCGTCTCAGCGGAGAGAAAGTTGGGCGTCCCGCCGCCCAGGTGCAGTTGCACGACCTGGCGTGCGCCGTCGAAGAGCGGCGCCATCCGCTCGATCTCACACAACAGACGCTCGGCGTAGCGCACGCCCCGGGCGGCGTCGCGCGTAATGATGCGATTGCAGCCACAGTAGAAGCAGGGGCTGAGGCAGTACGGGATGTGCAGGTACAGCGATAGCGGCCGCTCGAGCGCCGCCTCATTGGTGTGCCGCGCGTGTTCGATGAGCTGTGAGGTACTGAAGTCAGGCGTGAACTGCGGAGCGCTCGGGTAGGAGGTGTAGCGAGGACCCGGGCGGTCGTGGCGCCGGAGCAGCGCGGCATCGAATTTTGGCAGGTCGTGCATCACAGTGGACCAAGCGAGTTACGCCAAGACGCCGCGACGATGACTTCCCGTCATCGCCGCGGCGCCCCACCTGATCCGGTCGTCACTGGACCTTGATCGTCGTGGGCTTTGTGACCTCCGCCTTCGTCTTCGGGACGTGTATGGTCAGTACGCCGTCCCTGGACTCCGCGCGGATCGCAGAGGTATCGACCGCTTCCGGGAGCGCAAAGCTGCGCGAGAAGCTGCCATAGAAGCTCTCGACCTTGTAGAACTTCTCGTCCTTCTGCTCTTCTTTCTGCCGCCGCTCGCCGCTCAAAGTCAGCATGCCGTCACCGACGGTGACCGAGACGTCTTCCTTCCTGACCGCCGGCAAGGCGGCGCGAATGAGGTACTCCTCGCCCGTCTCGCTGATGTCCACCGACGGCGACCAGTCAGTGTTCGGTTGGCCCGCGAACGACGGCAACCGGCCGAAGAGACTCGGCAGGCTCTTGAACATGTCGTCCATCGAATAAAACGGTTCCCAGCGGATCAGACTCATGACATTTCTCCTTTAACCGGCTGGGGTCAGAGTAGAGACTTCACCGTGAGCCGCTCAATTCGGATGAATGCGTATGTGGATTCGGGGTCAGGCCACGATGCAGATCAATGGTGTTGACGACGGCAGTGACGCCCGCCACGCGCTTCACGGCGTCTTCGGCGCCGTATTTTTGACAGAGGTTACGCGCTTTCCCCGACAGAGTTACGACGCCATCTTTGACATTGACCACGATATCCCTGTCATCCACGAGCGGATGGCAGCTGAGCTCGGCTTCGACCGCGGAGCGGATATCACTGTCAGATCTCACGAGCCTTCTCCTTCACTCGCTGGCTCAGGGAGTACCTGGCTACGCGGCTTGAATATCTGCGTCGATTCCGGTCGTCGGAATACGGATTAGTGCGTAACCGCGATTGTGTCGTGCAATAATTGCATCGTGGCGCGCCGCCAACCGGCGGCGCGATACCCGCACCAGGCATTACTCACGACATGCTGTCGACTTCAGTGGAACTGGCCCGCAGGGCGCTGGACGCTGCGCCGGATGCCATGATCATCATCGATGATGCCGGCATCGTTCGCTTCGCAAATCGCCAGGTTTCAGCTCTGTTCGGCTATGCGCACGCCGAAATCGTCGGGCACAGCGTCGAGCAGCTGATGCCCGAGCGCTTTCGGGCCCGCCACGTCGGCCATCGGGTGGACTACGCCAGGGCGCTACGACAGCGCGCGATGGGGGAGGGGCTCACCCTGTTCGGGCAACGCCGGGACGGCAGCGAGTTTCCGGTCGAGATCAGCCTGAGTCCCATTCAGGACACGGATCGCGTGCTGGTCTCCGCGGCCATCCGCGACGTCACTGACCGCAAGCGTGTGGAAGCCGAGCTCACTCTGGCGCGTGAGACGGCCGAGCGGGCGCGGGAGGCCGCCAATCAGGCACGCGAAAGTGCCGATCGGGCCAATCAGGCAAAGAGCCGCTTCCTCGCCACGGCGAGTCACGACCTGCGCCAGCCGCTGCAGACGCTGGCACTCCTCAACGGCACGCTGCGACGCATGATCATCCATGGGAATGCGGAAGAAGTGCTGTCGCAGCAGGAGCAGGCCATCGGCGCAATGTCGCGCCTGCTGAACGCGCTGCTCGACATCAGCAAGCTCGAGTCAGGCGCCATCAAACCGGAGCTCTGCGACTTCAGGGTGGCTAACCTCTTCGAAGGCTTGCGGCGCGAGTTCGCCAGCATCGCGGCGAACAAGGGCCTGGCGCTCGAGGTGGAGTCGACCGGCGAATACGCACACAGCGATGCCGCACTGGTTGAGCAGATCCTGAAGAACCTGGTCTCGAACGCCATCAAGTACACGCGGCAGGGACAGGTCCTGTTACGGTGCTCGCGACTACACGACTCTCTGTGCATCGAAGTGCGCGATACCGGCATCGGCATCCCCGCGGAACAGATCGCCTACATCTATGACGAGTTCTACCAGGTTGGCGTACGAACCAACAGCTCGCGCGATGGCTACGGGCTCGGCCTCAGCATCGTGCAGCGCCTGGTGAGGTTACTGAACGTTCGTCTGGAGGTGGCCTCCGAGGTGGGCCGGGGCTCGGTGTTCTCGCTCATACTTCCCGTGGGGAAATCGCAAAGCACAACCGCAACACGCGAGCCCGCCGCGGCCCTGGCGGCTAAACCGCAGAGCGGCAGGGCCCGAGTGCTGCTCGTGGAGGACGACCCGGGGGTGCGGGATGCGACTCGCATGCTGCTCGCCGTTGAGGGCTATCGCGTCACGGCGGTGTCGTCAGAGTCCGAAGCACTCCGCAGCGTGCGGGAGGAGGGGACGCCGGATCTGCTGATCACGGACTATCACCTCGCAGACGGTGAGCTCGGCACGCAGGTGATTGCGGCCTTGCGCGAGGGCTCAGGTACCGATCTCAAGGCCGTGCTCGTCACCGGCGATACCTCGGCTCTCATCAAACAGATGTCCTGCGACCCGCATCTGCGGATCGCGAGCAAACCGATCAACGCCGAAGAGCTCCTGGATCTCCTCCGGTCGCTGGCCACTTGAGCTGTTCCGCGGCCCTCGTCAGCGTTCGTGCCGCCCGCCGGTGCAGCCGGCGCAGCCCGCTATTTCGCGGCCTGCTCTGCTTCCAGATCCATGACCATGCGCACGAGCTGGGCCAGGGACGTTGCACCGCTCTTTTCCATGACGCGTGCGCGATGAATCTCCACGGTGCGCTGGCTGACCCCCAGGTCTGCGGCCATCACTTTGTTGGGTCTTCCCTGTGTCATGAGCGTGAGCACTTCACGCTCCCGTGGCGTGAGAGACGCGATGCGCTCGCGAATCTTTTTATGCTGAGCCAGGGCGGTGCGGCTGCGGGCATCGCGCTCGAGTGCGCGCTGGATGCGGTCAATCAGATCCTGATCCCGAAACGGCTTCTGCAGGAAGTCGAAGGCGCCATGTTGCATC
>Ga0306926_10006084_pt1 | contig 12941 bp, 9 predicted proteins | sample flu12Cox44000178_FD_203759 | JGI IMG/M metagenome (GOLD analysis project Ga0306926, IMG submission 203759) | Lab enrichment of tropical soil microbial communities from Luquillo Experimental Forest, Puerto Rico - flux8day.12C.oxic.44.000.178 (v2)... | ecosystem: Environmental > Terrestrial > Soil... | reverse complement strand
GCGCGGTTTAGTTACGGTAAAGAAAAGGCATAGATGGCATTGTGTCCGGTCGGAGTCCGCATTTCCGGGACCTCCGCACTCAATTCGGGCACCTTCAAATTGTAGCCTGTCATGACGCAAATGTACTGCCTGCCATGGACTGCGTAGGTAATCGTGCTCACCGAGATATTGCCGCCGAGTATGGCCTCCCAGAGCTTTTGACCCGTATCGATGTCGAAAGCGCGAAATCTCCGGCTCATATCGCCATGAAAGACGAGACCACCGGCGGTCGTAAGCATCGCACCGTTGCTCGGAGCGCGGCCGAGGTCAAAGCGCATCTGTTCGCCCGTAGCAAGGTTAACCTTGGCGATTCCGGTGAATTTATCGGGATCGGAACCGGGGCGGGGAATGACGCTCCAGCTCCCCTTGACGCCAGGACCGGGAATCGTGAGGTCGCGACAATTGTCTGTGTAGGGCACGTACAAAGAGTTGTTTGCTTCGTGGTAGGCCGTTGGCCAGTAACTCCGCGTGTTCCAGTAGCACGTGATGTGATGATCGCCGGGATGCTTGAAGACGATGTTCCAATTGAGACTCGTCTCGCCCGTATGCACGTTCACATCGGACATCACGAAATTGGGATCATCGTAGGGAAAAGGAGTGGCCCATAGGAATTTGCCGTTCGCGCGGTCCAGAACGAAAATTGCGCCGCCTTCGGAGACCATGGCAGCAATATCGTGCACCGAACCGCGAGCAATGTCCGGATTGACCCATTTCACGAATTTCGGGTCGGGGTTGAACGCCACGCGCGCGAGGGTGCGCTCGTGGGTGTGGTCCGTATCCCAATCGTCGCCGGGAAGGTGCTGGTAATACCAAATCAGCTTGCCCGTTTCGGGATCGAGAGCGAGCGTAGAGTTGCTATAGAGGTCTGCGGGCGTGGTGCGGCCGGTGCCGTCGGGATCGCCATGGTGGCGCTGCATGCGTTGGTCAGGCATGGGGTTGGCGACACCCCAGTAAAGCACGTTTCTAACCGGATCGAAGGTCCCAGGCATGCCCCAAGTGGAGGCCATTGATTGTGAGTTATCAGCTTCATGCCAGGACGCAAAGCCGGGATCGCCAGGGTGGGCTACGGTAAAGAATCGCCAAATTTTCTTGCCAGTCTCAGCGTCCTCCGCTTCGATGAAGCACGTATCGCTGCCCTTGCCGCAGGTGCCGCCCGAGATCACTTTGCCATCGGCCACAACGGCACCCGAGGTGTTCTGCGTCTCGGTTTTGTAGGTTTCCCAGCGTACTTTTCCGGTGCGAGCGTCGAGCGCCACGACATATCCATCGACGGAAGTGAAATACACCATGTCGTCGTAAATCGCCAGCGCCTTGGTTCGCTCTACTCCACCGAGTGAGGGATTCTTGAATGTCCGCCTATATTCCCAAATCAGATCGCCATTGGTAGCGTCGAGGGCATCGACAATGCCTCCCGGGGCGATCACGTACATTACGCCATCGTGAACGATGGGAATTGTCTCAGTGACACCTTCGCCCAAGCCGCGAACCCAGGCCATGCGAAGCTGGCTGACGGTTTTCTTGTTAATCTGGTTCAGCGGGCTATCGCGAAAGGCATCGTAGGTCCGGCTGTACATCAACCAGTCATCGGGACTCGGATTCCGGAGTAGCTCTTTCGTTACTGGCTTGTAGTCCCTTACCTCTTTTTGCACTTCTTGCGTCTTGATAACCAATTGCTGCGCGGGTGTGCTCACTGCCATAGCAGCGGCCAAGCCCAAATACAACGCACAGGTCGAAAACCTACCCATCATGAGGCCCCCAAAGTCTTACGAGATGCGGTTCAAATCACCGAGGGCGGCGCGGTATGGTACAACATCTCGCACACCTTTTCTCGGCGGCGCGCCCTGCCGGGCTGTAACACACAATTCATATTCGAGTCACAGGCCATTCATTGTAAATGCCTTAACGTCCCGTGTCCGTAAGTCCTGCTGAAGCGGCATCGGAAAAACTTCATAGGGGTGGTCTCCGAAGCGGCGAGTTGGGCGTCGCGTCGTGAGCAGGAGCGGGGCGTAGGTTCCTACGGTCTCACGCCATGCCCCTTTGTGGATACGGGTAGTTGCCTTTGTTTCAAGTTAAATTCAAGGAGGAATGAATGCGAGCACTTGCTGCGGGTCTTGTTGCCCTGTGCCTCGCCGCGTCACCGATGTTGGCGAGAGCGGCTGGGCCGGGCGAAAACGACAGTCGGGGTGCTGGGGAGCCAGCAGGCGCGTCCAGTGCGACGACTCAACCCGGTAACGCAGCCGGATCGAAAGCGGATCCTGCACCAAAGGCTGCACCGTCCAGCGCAGAACTAGAGAATGAGCTGCAGGAGGTTCGTGAACTTCTGGAGTCTCAAACGAGACAGATTGCTGAGCAGCAACACCAGATGGTGGTGCTTGAAGAGGAACTCCGCGCCGCCAAGGGCGCTAGCGCCGCCGATCCTTCAGCAGTTGCACCTGGCAATGCGGCACTCACAGAGAAAGCGCAAGGGCAGCAGGCGAATCCGGAGGAACCGGCATCCCTGCGTTTCAAGGGCGTGACCCTTACTCCTGGCGGCTTCTTCGCGGCAGAAACGGTGTGGCGCTCGAAGGGCCTTGGATCCGACGTCAACACCCCCTTCAACTCGGCACCGTTTAACGGTTCCTCCAACGCTCATATTTCGGAGTTTCAAGCCAGCGGGCGCCAGTCGCGTATCAGCATGCTCGTACAGGGCCAGTTGAGCGGTGTCAAGATTGGCGGCTACTACGAGATGGACTTCCTTTCCGCGGGAACGACATCCAACAACAACCAGAGCAACAGCTACACGATGCGCCAACGCCAGTTTTGGGCCCAAGCCGCATTTGACAGTGGCTGGACGTTTACCGGCGGCCAGCAGTGGAGCTTGGTTACCGAAACCACTCATGGCATGGATAATCGCACGGAGAACCTGCCGATGACGATTGACGCGCAGTACAACATCGGCTTCAGCTGGGCTCGGCAATTCGGTGCCCGGCTTACCTATAACCATGCCAACAAGGTTTGGCTTGGTTTCGCGATCGAAGAAGCTCAGCCAACCCTGACGGTGCACGGCAACCCGACAGCGCAGGCTGCGGCGACGCCCGTTTGCACCAACGCCACTTGCACGACGACCACAACCATCAATCTGAATCCTACGTTTAATAACTTCCTGCTCGGCCAATTCGGCAACAGCGGTGGGCTTTACAGTCCGCTCGGGAACTATGGCTATAACCTTGGGCCGGATTTCGTGTTCAAGGCGGTATTCGAACCCGGCCTGGGTCACTACGAGGTCTTCGGGCTGCTCACCGAGTTCCACGGACGCGTCTTCCCCTGCGTTCCACTCACCGGGACCGTACCACCCCCCGGTTGCTCGTCGATCACATCGGGTCAATTCGCGCACAATAATTCGGCAGTCGGAGGAGGTGTTGGGGCGAATGCGCGTTGGGCCCTTCTTAAGAAGAAAGTGGATCTCGGCATTCACTTCTTGGGTGGCGAGGGCATCGGACGGTATGGGTCCGGAGGTCTTGCGGACCTGACTGTTCATCCCAACGGAACGATTGTTCCGATCCATAATTTCCAATCACTCGGTACACTCCAGTTTCATCCGATACCGAAGCTCGACATCTACATGAACGTGGGTGGCGAATATGATGGGCGCACCCAGTACATCAAGAGTGGCGCCCTTCCTAACGAGGGCTACGGCTACACCACGCTCAACAACTCCGGCTGCTGGACGGAAACCTTGCCGATTACGGGGCCGGCGACGAACACCAATCTCGGCGTCCCGACCGGGGTCGGCGGCACAACCGGTTTCATTCCGGGCGCGCTGGGGAGTTGCACCGGCGATACGCGAAACCTGATCGAAGGAACCATCGGCTTCTGGTATCGCTTCTACCAAGGGTCGAAAGGAAGGTTCCAGTACGGAATGCAATATTCCAACTACGTGCGCAACACGTGGCGTGGAGTAGGTGGGCCTACGGGGAGCGTCAGCCAGAGCGGCCAGCCTCATTCCGACGAGAACATGGTGTTCACCTCGTTCCGCTATTACTTGCCGTAGATCCTTCGTAACTCGGGCAGAGGGATTGGACAAACCAGTCCCTCTATTCCTAACTCCTTAAGTTGTGTCGCGGGCACCCCCCGGGTGTGCTTTTTCCCAGATTTTCCGTCCCTCCCAGTCGCTGTGACAGTCTCCTACCGCGCGTCTTCCGCCCGTGCTGGAGTAGTGCGTCCATCGCACTTGTGCAATTCAAATTACCCAAATCGCTCAGAGCATCTGGCGGCGGTCGGAACAAGCAGGGTGAGAAATCCCGTTTACACCTCGAAATTGTAAGGGTAGGATGTCGCTTTCGCGATCAGAGTCATTTCTAATCATAAAGAGGATGGATTGTCGCGGCCTGCATCTCGTTTGAATCGTTATTTTTGCGTCGCAATAGCAATCGGAGTAACTGCTCTGGGATCGGCAATTTTGGAAAGCTCGCTGTCGGCTCAAGCGAAGAGCGCTCCTGAGGAAGAAAGTTCGGAAGTTTTTACTCCCGCGCATCCCACCGTTTACGAGGCCATCCGCGAATTTTTCGGTATTCGCTCGAAGCCCGTCCAGCCGATCGCTTACACGCACAAGGTGCACTTGGCAAACGGCATGCAATGCGTGCAATGTCACGTTGGCGTCGATCAGGGCCCGGATGCCAGAATTCCGAGCGTCAACTTCTGCATGACCTGCCATCAGGTAATTGCTACGGATAAACCTGAGATCAAAAAACTGGCCTCGTACAAGGGGCGAGGCGAGGATGTACCCTGGCAACGCGTCTACGGCTTTCAGCCCTCGGCGCATGTGAAGTTCAATCACGCGCCGCACATTCGCGCAGGAGTGGACTGCTCGGTCTGCCACGGCGATATGAGGCAGCAAACGGTGGCCGAGCGCAAAGTGGACCACACCATGGGGTTTTGTATTGATTGCCATCAGCAGAAAAATGCATCGATCGATTGCGTGACGTGTCATTTCTGAGGTGTGCTTAGATCGCGGCTTCCCTTTTGGCCGCGTCCCGAAGGAACTATGGAACGACGGAACTTTTTGAAAATTTCGGCGGTGGCCGGAGCAACGGCCGCTCTGGAAGGCTGCGGCAATCCGGACCATCAGCTCATCCGATTTGTGCCGGAAGAAGACCTAATCCCGGGTCTCGCCACGTGGAAACCGAGCATCTGCACGCTCTGCCCAGCCGGCTGCGGTCTGCTGGTGCGCGTGATGCAAGGTGAAGCGGAGGTGATTCGCAACGGTCGGCGAGGCCTGTTGAAAATGGGTCTCGCCAAGAAGCTCGAAGGCAACCCCGCGCACCCGATCAATCAAGGAAAATTGTGTCCGCGCGGCCAAGCTGGGCTGCAAGTCACCTATCATCCCGATCGCATCAAAGGGCCGCTGGCGCGCGTTGGGGCGCGCGGATCCGGCCAGTTTCGAGAAATGAGCTGGGATGACGCCATTCGCCAAGTCGCGTCACAGCTCTCCGAACTCCAGGCAAGCAATCAGGAAAGTGCTCTTGCGCTTATCACCTCTCCGCTTCGGGGACAAAAGAAAGCAATCTTTGCCGCATTCGCGGCGCATTTCAAGAAATCGCTGTCCGTCGAAACGGCTTTTCTCGACGACACCACGATCCGCGCTGCAAACGCAGCGAGTTTCGGCCATGCCCTACCTCCCACCCTGCCTCTGGCGCAATCGAACTACGTGATTTCATTCGGCGCGGATTTTCTGGGCACCTGGAACTCGCCAGTCGCGCAGGCGATTGCGTTCGGTCGAATGCGCCAAGGTCGTCCCGGACAGCGCGCAAAGTTTGTTCAATTTGAGCAGCGCATTTCTCAAACGGGCGCGAGCGCAGACGAATGGATTTTTGTTCGGCCCGGGGCGGAAGGCACTCTCGCTCTGAGCCTCGCGCACGTGATTATCGCGGAAAAGCTGCGGCCCGCGGCCACGGGTCCTGCGGGCCAGCTGATCGACGGCTGGGCCCAGGGACTGCCGGATTACGCGCCGGAGAAAATCGCCGAGCAAACCGGCGTGAAGGCCGAAACCATCGCCAGAATCGCTCGCGAAGCAGCAGCGCTCGATCCCGCGATGGCTATCGTCGGCGATGCGGCTATCGCGCAAACGAACGGACTCTTCAACGCGCTCGCGGTCAATGCACTGAGTGCTCTTCTCGGCAGTGTAGGCAAGCCGGGCGGAATCCTGTTCAGTCCCGCGCCGGCCGCGAAGCCATCCGGCCTCACGCTCGAGATTTTGGCCTCGCAAATCAACTCGGGCGGGGCGGCTCCCACAGTTCTTCTTCTTTACGGGGCAAACCCGTTGTTCTCGGCCCCTGCGGCATGGGGCCTGCGGGCGGCTCTTGATAAGATTCCATTCATCGCTAGCTTCAACAGCTTCCTCGATGAAACGACCACCCTTGCCGATCTAATATTGCCTGATCATTCTCCGCTCGAGTCGTGGCTTGACGACGAGCCACCCGCTGGTTCGGCTAGAGCGATCCGGAGCGTCGCGGCACCGGCGATGCACGCACTTCACAACACCCGGTCGACGCCAGACGTTCTTCTCGATGTCGCGCATCAGGTAGGCGGCGATCTTGCGAAAGCCTTGCCTGGGAAAACCTACGACGAGATGATTCAGGCGTCATTCGCTGCGCTTTACAAAGAGAAAGGAATCAAGACAGCCAAAGATGTCGACGAATTCTGGACCAAAACGCAGGAGCAGGGCGGCTGGTGGAGTGCGGAGTCAGAGGCCGCGGTCGGCTCGGCCACTGCTATGAGCAATGCCGCCGCTAAGCAGACTGCGCCGCGCTTTGACGGGGAAGCGAGCGAGTATCCCTTTCACTTCTTGCCTTTCGCCTCGCAGCTCTTCTATGACGGTTCGCTTGCCCATCTTCCCTGGATGCAAGAAGCGCCCGATCCTCTTTCAACCGTCATGTGGGGAACCTGGGTCGAGGTCAATCCGCGCGCGGCTCAGAAGCTTTCCATCCGGCAAGGAGACCTGGTTGAGGTGGCGTCGCCACACGGCAAGCTGGAAGCGTGCGTGCTCATAAATCCAGGCATTGCGCCCGACGTATTAGCAATGCCTGTTGGGCAGGGCCACCAGAATTTCACGCGATACGCTGCTGGCCGCGGCGCGAATCCCATTTCTATTTTGTCTCCGCTGACGGTGGAGGGCACGAATTCCCTCGCTTGGGCGGCGACCCGGGTGAAGCTGTCGGTCCTAGGCCGCGGGAAGCTTGTCTTATTCGGTGCCAGTTTGACCGAATCTTCTACGGAACTCCAACACAGGTAGGAAGGCTGGAAGAACATGACTCATCGATGGGGCATGGTCATTGATCTCGACCGATGTACAGGGTGCGAAGCGTGCGTCGTGGCTTGCCATGCGGAGAACAACATTGCAACGGTCGGCGAGCAGGAGGCCAGCCGCAGCCGTGCGAAACATTGGATTCGCGTCGAGCGATATTACGAAGGCGAATTTCCCGACGTGAAGGTCAAATTTCAGCCGGTCCTTTGTCAGCAGTGCGATGCCGCCCCGTGTGAGCCGGTTTGCCCGACATTTGCGAGCTACCATACTGCCGAGGGATTGAACGGACAGATTTATAATCGTTGCATCGGCACGCGCTACTGCGCCAATGCATGCCCCTACAACGTCCGCTTCTTCAATTTCTACAATCCGGCTTGGGACAAACCGCTCGATCTGCAACTCAATCCGGACGTCTCGGTGCGCTCGGTCGGCGTGATGGAAAAGTGCACTTTCTGCGTTCAGCGCATCAAGGCGGCAGAAATTCAAGCCGCTGCGGAAAAGCGCCCGGTCAAAGACGGTGAGATTCAGCCGGCGTGCGTCGAGTCATGCCCCACGAGCGCCATGGTCTTCGGCGATCTGAACGATCCCGAAAGCGAAGCGTCTCGCCTGGCGAATTCTCGCCGTTCAACGAAGCTGCTCGCCGAGCTGGGCACACGGCCTAAAGTAACCTACCTCCAACGGGGCTCATGGCATGGCGGCGAAAACTCCTGAGCAAATCACCGACGATCTGCTGCGCCCGCTTTCGGGCATATCGGGGCGCTACGGCCTAGGCGCCGCATTGCTGGCTGGCGTAACGGTGGCCGCGTGCTGTGCGTTTTTCTACCAAGTATACGCGGGACTGGGCGTATCAGGATTGCGCTGGCCCGTGTTTTGGGGTTTCTACATCACCAATTTCGTCTTCTGGATCGGACTGAGCCACGCCGGCACTCTGATTTCCGCGATCCTGCGATTGGCGAACGCTACGTGGCGCCGGCCGGTGACGCGCTGCGCGGAGGTGATCACAGTCTTTGCGCTTTCCATTGGCGCCACGTTCCCGATTATCCATCTGGGTCGCCCGTGGCTGGCCTTCTGGCTCTTCCCTTACCCGAGCGAGCGCGGCATTTGGCCCAATATTCGGTCGCCATTGCTCTGGGATTTTTTCGCTATCAACACATACTTGATTAGTAGCGTGACTTTCCTTCTGCTTCCGATTATCCCGGACATGGCCTTAGTCCGCGACCGAACTACTGGGCTGAAGCAGAAAATCTATGGCCTGCTGGCGCTCGGCTGGACCGGCACGCCCAAACAGTGGCACCGACTTGAAACTGCCATGCACATCATGGCCATCGCCGTGATTCCCGTAGCGGTTTCCGTTCACAGCATCGTGTCTTGGGATTTCGCGATGGCGCCTGTGCCCATGTGGCATTCCACGATTTTCGCGCCTTATTTCGTTGCCGGCGCCATTTTCAGCGGAATCGCCGCCCTGATTCTGGCCATGGCGGTGCTGCGGAAGTTCTTGCATCTCGAGGAGTACCTGCTCCCGATTCACTTCGAAAATCTGGGGAAACTGCTCCTGATGATGAGTTTGCTTTGGTTCTACTTCGTATTTTCCGAACGCTTGACCACCTGGTATGGCAATGAAGCCGGAGAAATGCCCGTTTTTTGGGCTACCCAGCACGGCTCCTACGCGCCTCTATTCTGGGCGATGGTGTTCTGCAATTTCCTGATTCCGGTACCGATTCTGGCAGTCAAAAAACTGCGGACGATCACCGGTACAGCGGTTGCTTCCTTCACGGTTGTCGTTGGCATGTGGCTCGAACGCTTTCTGATCATTGTGCCCTCACTTTCTCACAAGTATCTGACTTACAGCTGGGGCACCTATCGTCCGACCTGGGTTGAGATTACGATCACCGCCGGAACTTTTTGCGGTATGGCGCTGCTGTACATGATTTTCTCCAAGGTTGTTCCCATCATTTCCATTTGGGAGTTGAAAGCAGGCCAGCATCACGCACGACATGGCGCGCGCATCGTCCAACCAGCCGAACCAAAGGAAGTGGAGGCAGACTGACATGCCTGTTCCGCCAGCGATTTACGGCTTGTTTGCGGATCCCGAGTCCGCCGAGCGCGGAATGAACGCGCTCAACCGTGCAGGCATCAGCCCCAAACGGATCGTGGTGATGTCTGCGGAGCCCTTCGACGAATATTCTTTCAGTCAAATGGACCAGGCCACGCCCATGCCCTGGATTGCGGCCATCGGAGGCGCAGTCGGCGGGATTCTGGGTTTCTTACTCGCTCGCCTGACCCAGGAGGCTTACCCCTTCCCGCTTATTACGGGAGGCATGCCGCTTCTCGCCGCATGGCCGACGGGGATCGTCACCTACGAGCTCACCATGCTAGGAGCCGTTGTGACCACGATCATCGCCCTGCTGCTATCCACCCAGCTGCCCAATTGGAAGCCCAAGCTGTACGACCCGGAGGTTTCGAACGGCAAAATTCTGATCGGCGTCCTCGAACCGTCCGATTCGATGCGCGCGGAACTCGAGAATCGACTGCGCGGAGCCGGCGCTGTGAAAGTCAAAGTCATGGGCGTCCGCCCCTAGCGCTTTATTCGCGCCGGCTCCGTTTAGATAAACGAATTAGTTACCCGATCCTCCTGCTGAGCGCTTCGCGGTCCAGTCTCTACTATTCCCCATCACTGTGAAACTACCTTTCATCGAGTCTCCATTGACCGTACCCGTGTAATCGATCTTCATGTCGCCGTTAGGCGTGCTGCGAGTCACTGAGAAGCTGATGTTATTGCCGCTGATCGTGCCGGTCACAGGCGCCTCGCCGCGCTGGCCTTTTAGCGTGCCGGTGAGCTTGGTCCCATCCTGCTGTAGGGTTAATGTCTGAGTCATCACATTACCGTCGCGGCCCGCGGCGCTGAGGTCCCACGCGCCGGCGACTTTCGCATCCTGCGCCAATACAGCATGGGCCAGCGAGAGAAGCACGACGCAAAGTCCTGCCGCCAGAATCCGATTGCTTTTCATCGAACGCCTCCTTCTGCGATTAAACACGCGAGTGTTGGGAAAGTTCCGGACTGATCTGCAGCGCCGCCTGAGCCGGGCACAAGTGCGGGAGCCACGCCTCAACAGACGTGACCCGCCTCTATCGCGTTACAGACGCGCTTGCCGAGGCGCTCCTTGCGGACTCGCGGGAACTCGCGCGCCCTTGAACGCAAGTGTGCTGATACCAGCCGCCCATTTGACGAAGCTGACCGACGGTGGTGGCCTGTTCCGCAACTCCTTCATGCTCTAGGCCCCAGCGGGGCGCAGACATCCGGTGCCACGGATCGTCCCCGGATCGGCGGTCGCGGCATGGCGCCCTTCGGCCTTCGTAGACGTGCAGCAAGCAAGCACAGAGCATCAACCCGAGCGATGCCCCTAACACGGCGGATGTCTGCCAGGGTTTTACGGCGCCGCTACGCTAGGATCCAGCGGCTCGCACGCGGATAGACGCGTTTTGCATTGGCCGCATAAATACGGTCCTTGTCCGCTCCGCTGAGCTTCGAATCGTCGACATAGCGTCGCGTGTTGTCGTAATGGTCGTTGGTTTCCTCGTTGACGACACCAGGGAACGCACCGTCGCATTCCGAGCCGAACAGGATGTTGTCGAGCGGCACAGCCTCGAACAGCATTTGCATATTCAGATGGTTGTATACGCACGTATCGACAAAAACGTTGCCGTTGCCGAGCACCTCGTCCGGACCAGCCCAGCTGTTGTACTTGGCGATCGCCCTCCAGCGCCCGATCTGGCAAGGCAGGGCGCCGCCGCCATGCGGTATCAGAAAGCGCAGGCGCGGGAAATCCCGGAATAGATCTCTCGCCATCAGGAGTTGCACGAAACCAGTTATGTCGGCGACCAGATATTGAACAGCCGTATGAGGGAAGTTTTTATTGATCGATTCGCTCCCGTGCAGCACTAGCGGTACTTCCAGCCCCTCGGCCGCTTCAAACACCGAGTAATTGTGCTTTCCGGTAAACGGCTGGTTTTGCCAGCGGCCGCCAGTACCGTCGGGATCGAAATTAAAAGCAACGAAACCGGCCTTGGTCCAGCGCTCGATTTGTTTCGCAACCTGCTCGGACGGACAAGAGGGATGTTGCCCGAGCATGCCGACCGGCACAAAGCGCCCGGGATTCAACTGGCAGGCGCGAAAAATGAGATCATTGTTGAGATCGGCCCAGATGGCGTTCTGCTCCGCAGTACCTTCATGTGTGGCCATCGCCTTTGCACGAGGAGAGGCGAACGCGACATCGATTCCGCGCGCATCCATCAAGCTGACGACCTGCTCCAGACTCTTGGTAATGTCCGTATCGGAGATGTGGGGGAGGACCGCAGGGTTTTTTCCGGCAAGTTGCGCTTGGCGAAAACCCTCCACTTCCGGGTGGCGGGCGAGACGAACAAAATGCTGGTGAGAGTCGATAATCATATTCGTGGCTGGTTCGAACCTCCTTCGGGGGATACGCGCTTGGCAACGAGCTAGAAACGGCACACCACCGACCAGCCTGCAATAGAGCGATCATTTTCCAGCATTTGGCGCCGAAAGGCGCGGTCGGCCCGATTGGGCCAGACTCCGAATGGATTGTCAAGCTGGCGCCGATAATGGACACAAACTAAGTGATTTTGATGACTGCCGGTCACAGGAAGCCTGAAAGCTTCCTATACGTTCGGAGTAACCGGCGGCACCCCGAGAGATTCGAGCTCCTCGCCTTCGGGCTCCAAGCAAGCTGTGGTCAAAATTGAACCGGCGTTTTTGGTGTTGATTGCGAGTCCGGAAACGCCCTCGACACCGCGCCAATCGTAGCTGGTAAGGCCACGGTTGTAGCCTGCACCTGGTAGCCGACGAAATTCGCCGAGACCTAGCGGGACTTCGCAGCGACGGATTTTTGGATCAGCTCGAGCAGTTCTACGCGGTCGCTGGTGGTGGGCTCAACAAGGCGAATGTCGTAAAACCTGACCGGCAGGATGGCGTGCGCGGAGAACCCGAATCGTTTGCCGACCCATATCTCGGGCTGATATTCGAAGATGTCCAGGCGCGTCGCCGTGCCGCCCGCAGGCTCAATGTGGATGAGAAAGCTACATCGGAACTTTGCTGGCTGGCCGCGATAAGAATATTCCGAGGACCAATACTCATCTCCGGTCGGCTCGTACAGATAGAGGTCGTCTTTTCTTAGGCTCGCAGGAATTGCGACATATCGCGGGATGAATTCATCATTGCCGCGATCCAACAGGATCAGCTCATCTTGCGGAAACAGACTGCCGGGAGCATCGCTGTTCGGAAATAGAAAAAAGTGGCTCCATTTGCTGCTGGCGGGAAATTTGTTCTTGAACGTGCCGGAGAAATTGGTGCGGGAAAGGTCCTCCCAGACGTTAAATGTGCTTTGAATAGCGGCGGAGACGGAACTTGCGACGGCGGGAATTGTTGCGGTCACTGGAGGGATTTTTGTAGGTCCATTTTTCTCGATTTTTTTGAACCGGTATGCTTCAAGCGACACGAAGAAGGCCGCCGCGATCAGCACACACAAAGCAAGCGCGAGAGTTCTTATGCTTCTCACAGGACTGGCGTCAAAGCGGAAGGTCGCCAGTAATCCTGCTTCAAATT
>Ga0306926_10006082_pt1 | contig 12941 bp, 9 predicted proteins | sample flu12Cox44000178_FD_203759 | JGI IMG/M metagenome (GOLD analysis project Ga0306926, IMG submission 203759) | Lab enrichment of tropical soil microbial communities from Luquillo Experimental Forest, Puerto Rico - flux8day.12C.oxic.44.000.178 (v2)... | ecosystem: Environmental > Terrestrial > Soil... | reverse complement strand
TCCGTTCAACACCGGGATGGTTCGACAGGAAGATCGACCTCTTCCACTGCCAGATGCAGTTTGCAGCCGAGGGGACGTTGGAGGAGATAGACGCGCCCGCGCCGAGCAGCAGCATATGGCCGACCTGCGCATTGACGGTCACCGATCGGACGAAGGCGTCCAGCGCGAGGATGTTCGCCCCCGGCGTCGCGGTGGGTTTCGCGGCGCTCGCCGGACGATGTGTGATGACGTTAGCCATGACACGGCGCCGCCCCGGCGGACGCGCCCCGGATCGGGCCTTGTCGTACTCTGCAAATCATTCCAAAGTCGGTCGACAATGAGAGACGTCCTCCGTCGCCCCGCTCCCTCGGAGAACGGGGTACGGCCATCAGCATAGCCGATCAGGTTACACCTTTCCCCCATCTTGTGGCAAGCGTGATCCCGCACGCAACATCTGGGGCTCCCAGGGATTACGGGATTGCCGCCGGGGCTTGATTCATCGGGCCGCGCGTCCGGCCTACCTCGCGTCGCCTGACTGACGTTGTAGCGGCGCGCTACGCTGCGCTGTAGTCGCAGGTTTCATTCGGAGTTTCCCAATCCGGCAACGGCCCTTCGGACCCTACCTGTCATGCCCTCGGTTGCGGCTCCATGGCGCCGGCGAATGACCCAATTGCCGGTATGATGTCGGCGCAATCGCCACCCAATCACGTCTCATGATGACACTTTAGCATCTCGTGTTCGGATCGTCAAGTATTTAATTGCTATTCTAACGATAAAACAAAAGGGCCCCGTTTTTTCGTGCTGCGGGTCGGACGCTCAATTTAATCGGGTATACCGACCACAATATCCCCGATTGATAGTCGTGGCCAAACCCCCGATATTATGGGTTTTGAACCGTAATTGGCTAAAAAGCCTGACGTTTTGAACAAATTTGGACCTAGTCGAGCCGCCTCTCTCTTTTATAGACGGGAAAATCAGCCGCCGCGGCAATACCTGCGTTCGAAAAATTAGTGTAATAACGATAACTTAGATAGGCCGACCGCTTGGGGAAAAGGTCCATTTTCCGGTCGGAATCCCAAAAACCTGACTTTCCGAGCTCCATTTCCGAGACGAGTTCGCAGCAGACTGCCTCCTCCAGCAGAGAGTCTGCGAACTTTTGGTTCCTTTGATATCGTGCTCCGAGTGCGCCCTTCGACCCTACATCTGACCTTCAATTGGTGCTCGGCCATGTTCGGCGCCGACACCGAAGCGGTGTTGCGCGAGCTCGGCTATTCACCCGAAGAGATCGGCCGTTTGCGCGAGGCCGGGGTCGTCTGAGTGTCTAAGCGGTTACTTTCCCGGTTCGACGGGAAAATTCCCGCAAAAAAATCGCATCAAGCCGCGAAATCGCCCGCCTCGTAATTAGAAAAATTTTCATAATCAAATACTCATGACATTAGAGACCACGCGTAGCCGGCACCACAACCGGGAATTTCCCGCTCCGAAAACCGGGAAAAATTGCCATAGCCGGGAATAAACCGGGAAAGGGCAACGACCCTGCGGACGAGATGCCCCAGACTGCTGCACATGATGGGCGTCAATCTTGACACGAAGATGGCGGGCCGATCGGCACGCCTGCATGCTTAATGCGCGCTGGGCGCCGGATAATATAGGATAATCCGCCACCGAGGAGGCGCCATGGAGCCCGCCGGGCCAGCTCGCGTCGAACGTCGGCTCGCGGCGATCCTCGCGGCCGATGTCGCTGGCTTTTCGCGGCTGATCGAATGTGACGAAGAAGGGACGCTCGGCCGGCTCAGGATGCTCCGCGCCGAGGTGATCGATCCGCAAATTGCCGGCCATCGGGGCCGCATCGTCAAGACCACCGGCGATGGGTTACTGGCCGAGTTCGCCAGCGTCGTCGATGCGCTCAGATGCGCGGCCGAGATGCAGGGGGTGTTGGCCGAAAGCAACGCCCAATTTCCGCCGGACCGCCGCATCGAGTTTCGCATCGGCATCAACGTCGGCGACATCGTCGTCGAGGACGGCGACATCTTTGGCGACGGCGTCAATGTCGCGGCGCGGCTCGAAGGCCTGGCCGAACCGGGCGGCATCTGTGTGTCGGCGCGGGTTCAGGAGGATGCAGCGGGCCGCCTCGACCTCGCCTTCGAGGACATCGGCGAGCAGCAGCTCAAGAACATCGTGCGGCCCGTTCGGACGTACCGCGTAGGGACGACGCCGCGCTCGGCATCGGCGCCGGCGAAATCGGGCCCTCCCCTTCCCAACAAGCCGTCGATCGCGGTGCTGCCTTTTGCGAACATGAGCGGTGACCCGGAGCAGGAGTATTTCGCCGACGGCATGGTCGAGGAGATCATCACGGCACTTAGCCGAATCCGCTGGCTCTTTGTCATCGCCCGCAATTCGAGCTTTACCTACAAGGGCCAATCTCCTGATATCAGACAGGTCGGGCGTGAGTTAGGCGTCCGCTATGTCCTCGAAGGCTCGGTTCGCAAAGCGGGTGGTCGCGTGCGAATCACTGCTGAGCTGATCGATACGCAGAGCGGCGCGCACATCTGGGCCGATCGGTTCGATGGGTCGCTGGAAGACGTGTTCGACCTGCAGGACAAGGTGGCCATCAGCGTCGCTGGCGTCATCGAACCGGCATTGCAGGTGGCCGAGATCCGCCGATCGAGCGACCGACCGACAAGCGATCTCACCGCCTATGATTTATACTTGCGTGCCCTGGCGAATTTTCCGTGGTCGGGCAGAGAGCACATGGCCAAGGCGATCGACCTGCTCGAGCAGGCCATCGCGCGCGATCCGGGCTTTGCTCCTGCGCTTGCGCGCGCCGCTGTGTGTCACGCACGGCGCCGGCTCGACGGCTATACCGAAGCTCCGCAGACCACGCGGCGCCAGGCGGCGAGGCTTGCCGAGCAGGCACTGGCGCTGGCGGGTGACGACCCGGGTGTTCTCGCCGACGTCGCCCTCGTTCTCGGAGACGATGGGGCCGCAGAAATCAGCATCGCCATCATGCTGATCGATCGGTCCTTGACCCTCAATCCCGGGGCCGCCCGCGCCTGGTTTATCAGCGGCATGTTGCGCGTGATGGCAGGCGAACACGATAGAGCGATAAAGCATTCACAAACCTGCCTGCGGCTCGGCCCGCGGGGTCCCGTCGGGGTTCCCCTGTATGTCATAGGCCTCGCCCATTTCTTCAGCCATAGGTTCGGCGAGGCCGCCGATCAGCTCGCCCTATCGGTCCGAACATATCCAGGCTGGCCGTTGCCGCTTCGCGCTCTCGCCGCCTGTTACGCCCATATGGGAAGGCTGGACGATGCCCGCGCTGTCATCGAGCAACTCCGCTCCGTCGGCCCGGTGATGGCTTCTTCCGAAATTAATCGTTATCGCCGCGCGGAGGATCGCGAGCTGTTGTCATCCGGTCTGCGCTTGGCGGCTCGCGAGCCAACATGAGCCAGACCCGCCGTCTCGCCGCGATCCTGGCCGCCGATGTGGCGGGCTCACTGGGTCTCCGAACGTCGACGTGTCGATCCTGGCCGACGCCGGGTACGACTTCGTGCTCTTCGACACCCAGCACTCCGCCTGGGAGATCAAGCAGCTGCAGCCGTCGATCCAGGCGATGCGCGGCAAGCAGGCGGCGCCGCTGGTGCGCGTCCCCGGCCACCACGCCGATCAGATCTGCTTCGCGCTTGACGCCGGGGCGCGCCGCATCGTTGTGCCGATGGTCAACACTCGCGCGGAGGCGGAGGCCGTCGTGCGCGCCTGCCGCTACTATCCCCTTGGCAGCCGCAGCAACGCTGGGGTACGCGGCGAGTGGGGCGAGTTCAAGAATTACCGCGATTACCTCGATACCGTGAACAACGGGCTCCTTATCGTGCCGATGATCGAGACCAACCAGTCGCTGGAGAATCTCGATGCCATCGCCTCGGTCCCGGGCGTCGACGTCCTGCTGATCGGCCCGTCCGACCTTTCGATCGAGCTGGGGGTGCCGCTCGACTACTCCTGCGACACCTATCAGCGAGCGCTCGATAAAATCGCGGCAGCCGCCGCAAAGCGCGGCATCGCCGCTGGGATGTATTTCATCCCGCCCGAGATGGACCCGAACTTCTTCGTCCAGAAGGGGTTCAAGTTCTTCACCATGCCCTGGGGTCCCTGGGCGAAGGCCGGGATCCAGAACGGCCTATCCGGGATCAAGCGCTAACGACGGTCGACGCGGACGGTCCGGCGAACGGCCAGATCGCCCAGCGTGCGCCGCTGCGGGGCGATCGGCATAGCCGCCCGGCGCGCCAGATAATTCTCAAAGACCTACGCCAGATAATTTTCAAAATGACACCCGATGGTGGACTAAACGCACCAGATTTTGAACCAGGCCGTCCGATCTGCCAAACTTCATGGTTGGTATCTGGGGAGCGGACATGGCACGCTTCGACAACAAGGTGGTGCTCGTGAGCGGCGGCGCACGCGGCCAGGGTGCCGCGGAGGCTCGCCTGCTGGTAGCGCAGGGTGCGAAGGTGGTGATCGGCGACGTTCTGGACAATCAGGGCCAGGCGCTGGCTGTCGAGCTCGGGCCGGCTGCCTCCTTTGTCCGGCACGATGTGACCTCGGAAGCCGATTGGGCCCGCGCCGTCGAAGCCGCCCAGAAGCTCGGCGGCTTGCATGGCCTGGTCAACAACGCCGGAATCTACCAGCCGGCCGCGCTGATGGAGACCGACGACGCGCTCTGGCAGCGGCACATCCAGATCAACCAGTACGGCTGCTTCCTCGGCATGAAGGCGGTAGTGCCGGCGATGGAGCGCTCGGGCGGAGGGTCCATCGTGAATATTTCGTCAGTCGCCGGCCTCAAGGGCTCGCCCGGGTCCTTCGCCTATGCCGCGACCAAATGGGCGCTGCGGGGCATGACCAAGTCCGCAGCGATCGACCTCGGCGGCCGCAAAATCCGGGTGAACTCGGTTCATCCCGGCCCAATCGACACCGACATGATCGCGTTCCGCACGCTCGAGCAGCGCGAGGAGCGGATGAAGCAGGTGCCGATGCACCGCTACGGAACGCCGGAGGAGGTTGCGCAGCTTGTGGCATTCCTGCTCTCCGACGAGAGTAGCTATATCACCGGAGCGGAGATCGCCATCGACGGCGCTTCATCGGCCTAGCCCCAGTGATGGGCTGCCACGCGCAAATTCCGTGGTTTGCGCCCCTCGAACGCAAGGCGGCGGCCATGGAGGAGGTGTATCCGCGGTTGGTTGGACGGACAGCGCGACTAACCAAAATTCGGGGGCCGATCCGTCGGCCTCCGAGCCCAGAACGCGAAGATGGACGCCGGATGGAACCTTGTCAGTGAGCGCCTAGAACGACCGCTTTCGGCGCGTCTGGAGCGTCACCACTCGGTCCGGCGAAGGTCCCTGAACCGATCCAGTAGCGGCCACTCAATCGTGGCGGCGGGCTACCGCTCTTCATGCCCCACAGCCGACCTTCGAGGCAGCGCAAACAAGCGACCGCGTCGGTGAAGGGTTTCGGATGCCGGTCCGTCGTGACAATTCGCGTGCGCTCCGAGGGCCGGCGTCCGAAAGCCTCCCAGGGAGGAACCCGCGAGCCGCCGGGTGGACGGTTGCCGTCTATGGGGATTTGACGGGGCGGCGGCTTGGGTTGGAGATGCGTTGGCGGGCGTAGTGGGCGGGAGCCACGATCGCGGTAGCGAGCTTGTCGCTGCCGCCGTGGTCGGTTGGGCGATTTTGGCCTGATCGACGATGCAGCAGGTGCTTTGGCAGGCACCGAGGCGACAGCAAGGTAACGCCGAAAGCGAGGCTCCGGGGCAGGCGAGGGCGGGGTGAGGCGGTAACGGACGTCATGGCATTGCGGTCTTGACCGCGTCCTGAGGCGACGGCGGAGCGCGAGTTTGGCCACCGCGCCCGAAGCTCTCGACGATGATCATCCGGCCGCCGCAACAGGGCCATGGCGGGCAACGGTCCGCCGCTGCATCAGCGGCCAGGTCCGGGTCGTGGTGCTCAGTTGGCGGGTCGATCGACGGTCCCATCAAAAGGCCGAAGCCCGCCACCATATCTTGCGCTCTGGACGGTTGCTCCACCACATGATATAGTAAGAATCAGTTTCCCACGGCTGCTCCAAAGGGACCGAAATGATGCGTCTTGACATACCATCGGCTCTGGCCGACGCCTGATCTCTTGGGAGGTCGCTTCAAACTAATTCACGGGGGTGGGACCAATGGCTGAGGTTCAGTGCGACAGGTGCGGTTTGCGGACCGAGGTAGCTATAAGACATGCGCAAAGCACCCCTACCACTGTTGCCCCAAGAGAGATCGGGCCTGTGGCGGTTGATGCTCTCGCCCGTTGCTTATTCAGCCGGGAATCAGGACGGCGGATTTCTGGCCCAAATGACTGCCCTTATTTCCGCCGCACGATTGACGCGGCAATCGCGGCGGGGCGCATGTAAACTTTACGCTCGGGTGCGTCGCTGCAATTCGCGAAATGCGTGGTTATCAAGCATTGAGCAAGGACACGCCTGCTTCGTCGCGACCATCTCGGACATCAGGTTGATGCGCGGCGCGCCAATCGAGGCATAATCCACCATGCCGTCGAAACATCTCAACGCGGGCCAGATGATACGGCGCGGTCTATACGATGACCTGCGCTCGTTCGCCGAGTTGGAGCGGCGCATCAGCGCGCTCGGGGGTGAGAACACGAAAGTCGTTGGCGATGCGTTCGAGGTTTTCGTAGAGGGTTATCTAGCTACGCAACAGAAGCTCCAGGCTGAGACTGTCTGGCTCGTCGGACAGATACCGCTAGATATTCGCCAGCAGCTAAACCTGCCGAACGATACCAAGGGCATTGACGGCATATTTCGCACGCGGACTGGCACCTTCGTTCCGTATCAGGTCAAATATAGGTCTCAGCGCGCTTACCTGACATACACGGAAGTTGCGCCGTTTCTTGGCCTCACGGAACGAGCAACCGACCGCATCGTCTTCACTAACTCGAACGAAGTAGCCGAGGATGCGAAGAACCGTGACGGGATGCGGACGGTTCGCGGCATCGACTTTGACGATCTCACAGAGAAGGACTTTGCGGCGATTGTTGGGTGGTTGAGGGATCGGCCATCAGTGACCCAGAAGTTAATCCCGCATCCGTATCAGATCGAGGCGCTGGCAAAAATCGACGAGACACTTGCTAAGGCGTCTCGCGCACACGTTGTCATGGCGTGCGGAACGGGTAAGACACTGGTCGCATTGTGGGCAGCGGAGGCGCTAAAGCCGAAGACGATCCTCGTCCTGGTTCCATCATTGACGCTGCTGCAACAGACTCTCGACGAGTGGAGTCGACACAATAGATGGGGCAAGGATTTCAGCTACCTGTGCGTCTGCTCCGATCCCACGGTTGTGGCGAAGGATGCGAACGATCCAGTGCGATTGGATGCGATGGACCTGGAGTTTCGCGTCGATACGAATCCCAGTGAGGTGCGACGTTTCATCGAAAGAGAGACGCCAAGCATCAAGATCGTCTTCTCGACATATCAATCATTGCCTATCGTCTCCGAGGGTGTTCTTGGGCTTGCGCCGTTCGATGTGGCAATCTTCGACGAGGCTCATAAGACGACTGGACCGCAAGGCGGCTTGTTCGCCCAGAGCCTCAAAGATGAGAACATTCGCATCCGCAAACGTGTATTTTTCACTGCGACGCCGCGGCACTACGATATTCGACATCGAGATAAGGAGGGTGATTTCCGCATCGTCTCAATGGACGACGAAACGATCTATGGGCCGCGTGCTTACACGCTCACGTTCGGATCGGCTGCCCGGCAAGGCATCATATGCAACTACAAGGTCGTGATTTCGGTCGTCGATGGTCAGGAAATCAACGAATTCTCTTTGAGGCATGGGATCACTCTCGTTGAAGGCGATCTCATCGGAGCTAGATGGGTAGCCAACCAGATCGCAGTTGAGCGGGCAGTCAAGAAGACGGGTGCAAAGCGTGCAATCACTTTCCACAGCCGCGTATCGAGCGCAAAGGAATTCAGCGCTGATAGCTCTCACGGCGTTAGGCAGTTCTTGCACAGTTTTTCGGTATTTCACGTCAACGGCGATCAAAAAAGCTCCGAACGAAAGCACCTAATTCGAGCATTCCGTGAGGCTGAAAATGGGCTGATCACAAATGCACGGTGCTTGACCGAGGGGATCGATGTTCCCGCCGTCGACATGGTCGCATTCATCGATCCACGTCATAGCCGCATCGACATCGCGCAAGCGACAGGGCGCGCCATGCGCAAGCCGCGAGGATCTGACAAAGAAGTCGGGTACGTCGTCATTCCACTGTTTCTCGACAGAAAGATTGGCGAAACGCTCGAAAGAGCGCTGGCGCGGTCCGATTTTGCTGATGTAGCAAACGTTTTAAACGCGATGCAGGAACAAGACGAGGATCTTGTTCAGATCATTCGCGAAATAAAGGAGGCAAAGGGTCGAGGGCAGATATTTGACCCGCAGAGATTGACTGAGAAGATCGAAACTCTTGGACCTTCAGTAGATCTATCGAGTCTACGATCGAACATATTTGCCGAGGTCGTGGATACACTCGGTGTTAGCTGGGATGAATGGTTCGGCGTGCTCCTAAAATTTCGCGCGCGTGAGCGTCATTGCCGGATTCCCGTCCGTCATATTGAGGGCGACTACAGACTTGGCGCGTGGGTCGTTAAGCAACGCACCGTCGCCGACAACATGCCTCCTGAGCGCAAGAAGCGATTAGATGAAATTGGGTTTGAATGGGACCCATTTGGTGCAGATTGGGAACGAGGCTTTGTTGCTCTAACAAAGTTCAAGGCGCGGGAAGAACATTGCCGCATACCACAAACATACGTTGAGGGCGACTACAACCTCGGCAGTTGGGTTTCAAACCAACGCGCGGACGCCGACAAGATGCATCCTGATCGCAAGAAGCGGCTCGACCAACTCGGATTTATCTGGGACTCGCGCATAGCAGAGTGGGAAAACGGCTTTGACGCTTTGGTGAATTTCAAAAAACGTGAGGGGCATTGCCGCGTCCCACAAAGGCACTTTGAGGGCGACCGTAACCTTGGAAGGTGGGTTTCTTTCCAACGAAAACTTCTCGACAAAATGCATCCTGATCGCAAGAAGCGGCTCGATGAACTCGGCTTCGAATGGGACCCATTTGGCGCGGGTTGGGAAAACGGCTTTGCCGCTTTGGTGAAGTTCAAGGAACGTGAGGGTCATTGCCGCGTTACAGGGCATCATATTGAGGAAAGCTACAACCTTGGCACGTGGATTACCAACCAACGCGCCGACGAGGACAAGATGCCTCCCGACCGCAAGAAGCGGCTCGATGAACTCGGTTTTGTCTGGGACCCATTACGTGAAGATTGGGAAAACGCCTTCGCCGCTTTGGTCAAGTTCAAGGAACCTGAGGGTCATTGCCGCGTTCCAGTCCATCATATTGAGGGCGACTACAGGCTTGGCGCATGGGTCGTAAAGCGACGCGCCTCTCCCGACAAGATGTTTCCTGACCGCAAGAAGCGTCTCGATGAACTCGGCTTTGTCTGGGACCCACTGGGCGCAGATTGGGAAAACGGTTTCGCTGCTTTGGTGAAGTTCAAGGAACGAGAGGGTCATTGCCACGTTCCGCGAGGCCACAGGGAGGGCGATTACAAGCTTGATCGGTGGGCAATGCACCAGCGTGCAATTGGAGCGAAGTTGATTGCTGAGCGACGCAAAAGACTAGATGAACTTGGATTTAGTTGGAATGCGACTTCCGGGAAGCCGAATCTCCCAACCTCGGATGGCGATTGAAGCGTCGGCACTTCTCCGACTCTAAAATCAATGGCAGGGAAACGAATGACAGCTTCCCACCAACTGAGCCGATCTCGACGGGTACTACGAACGGCAGGTATGGGGCAGGAAGAGCGGTTGCCGCCCTCACGGTTGAGTGGCTGCTGTCGGTTCGGTCAAGAGACCTTCGCTGGGATACACGGCAACGTGCGAGACGCGCCGATTGCAGACCTTCACGCCCTCGACGTGGAGCGACGAGGTCCGACCCAATGCTACCGATGCGCTGCAACCGCTTACCGCCGATCTCGGTTGTCGTCCCCGTTGGGACACCTTTGCTAGCGCCGGGCGCTGGCGATCCGGTACTCTGCCTCGGCCTCGACAGGCCCACCCGTGTCGGCGAGGTCGCGCCGCACCTCCTCACGCACGGCGTGGCGTATCTCCTCAGGCAGGCGGCCAGGGCCTGGCCAGTGGAAGCTCCGCCGCGTTCAAAGTGGCCGTAATAAGCATCAAATGATGGCAGCACGAAGGTGCGCCTCACAGTATTGGTCTCGATGTCCCCGAAGCCAGCCCCACTGAAGAGCGACCGAAGTCGTGACGCTTCGCCGAGCGCGAAAGTGCGAGTGACGGCCTCGGTCAAACTTGGTACATGCCGTGCTATGATTGCGTTAATTTGGTGATTATAAGAGCGCTCGACGACTGTGTTCACAGAGACGGCTACGCGACCGCCGGGTCGAAGCACGCGACGAAACTCAGACAGACCCCGCACCGGGTCGGGGAAGAACATTAGGCCGAGATTGCACAGTACTGCGTCGAAACTACCGTCCGAAAACGAGAGCGCCTGCCCGTCCTCGACCGAGACCGAAGCATTCGGCGCTTGATCAAGACGCTGGCGCGCCTTCTCGGTCATAGCCGGCGAGATGTCGGCGGCCGTGACATGGCCGGTCGGGCCGACGGCGGCGAGGGCCGCCTCCGCGGAAAGCCCCGTGCCCGTGGCGATGTCGAGGACGTGCATACCCGGTGCAATGTGAGCAGCCCGCAACAGGAAGGGCATGAAGTGCGCGGTGACGTGCGCAAAGGCGCGGTCGTACTCTGCTGCCGCCGCGTCCTTGAAGGCTAGCTCCTCCGCCATCCCCGAGATCCTTATTCTTGTGCTTTGGCGCCGGTGCAATGTTCGCAGAACCCCACCGTTCATTGCAAGCCAGCTCACGGCCAACGACCGCTGGCACCCAGCTGGGCCATTTCGCCATTCGCATCAGAAAGTCGGCTGTCGGCACGACTTGTCATCGTGGCGATCGCAGACTCTACTGGCTGTCATTGCGAGGAGCGGAGCAACGAAGCAATCTCGCCGTGAGGGTTCAGTGTGCCATTGCGGTCTGCGCCGGATACATCACGGACTTGACGACGTACGCGCCGATATTCCGCCCCATTTCGCGACCGGCGACCGTCGAGAAGCGGTAATGGAAACCGGCGTAAATGCGGGCGTTGGCGACTTCGTCGGTAAAGGCCCGGAGACTGTTGAAGCGATGCGTGACCCCGGGGGCGAAGGGGCTCGTCAATGCCACCTCGGGGATCTCGTCGCCGCCGAGTAATCCTTGGATCACCGCTGCAGCGGTAGAGCTCTGGACGCAGTGAGCGCATGGATATTCGGGGTGCAACGGTGTTGCGTCGATCGGCTCCCAGCTGGCGTCGCGCTCGGTCGCAGGATTGCCGTCGATGTCACCGTTGCGTATCGCGGTAATCGGCCGCCAGAATTCGTATTTGTACTTGGCATCAAAGAAAGCGATTCCGCAGTCGACCATAGCTGTCGAGAAAAGTGCCATGAACCGCGCGCTGTCGAGCACATCCATATCCTTTGCGATGATGATCTGCCGTGGCATTGGATGGTACGCGCGCGGGCCAACCAGCAACCAGAACCGCGCGTCTTCGGTCTGCCGCGGTGTGCGCTTCGTGCTGTTCTTCGCCCCGAGCTCCTTGATCTCATTGTAATCCCGGGCCCATTCCGCGCTTTTCAGCGACGGCGGAGGTTTCGACCGGAACTGCGACGGGCTCGCCAGAACGAATGGCGTCATTCTCGCGGCCTGCCAGCCGACCGGCATTGCGGTCGAGATATAGACGCCCGGCTTGGTCCTCGGCCGATAGGCGTCGGGGGCAGAGGCACCATCGTTCTCCCGCGCTGCGAGGATCTTGGCCGCCACCTCCCGGCCGAGCTGTACGCCTTTGGCCTTCGCGTCATCGTCCGGCAGCGCTGCGAGATAGCTCGTCAAAATCGACTGGACATCCGCAGCGGCATCCGGAGCCAGCTTCACCAATACCGCACCCCAGGCTGCCGCAGCCGCTGCTTCCTTGGAGGTGTCCGGCGCCGCCGGGAGCTTGACCATGTACGGCTTGTAACGCGGGTCGATCGAATTCACCGCGTCGAACATCGCGATGTGAAGGATCGCCATCGTGCGATGCGAGGTGAAGGGCGGCCGCACCGTCCCCGTCTGCACCAGACCTACCGCCTTTTCATCCCAATCGGTGATAACGTTGCCGGTTGCTGCGGTGATCGGCGCTACAAGCAGCAGCGCAAGCAACGCCCATTCTCGTCTTACCAACATGAACGCCCTCCCTGAATATGAATTATGCGACGGGCTGATCCCCGCGGGTTTATTAATCGACTGACTGATTTTTCTGTGGTTGCCCTCTATCCTAGCACTTAAAACCCGACGACGCTCCGTCGCCTCCTTAGCCCTGCGCCACGAGAACGGATGTGAACTAATTCACACGTGCGCGAAGAATGTGACGCGGGCTCTTGTCGCACGTCGTTCGTTCCTTTCGCTACGTCGGAAGCTACTCGGGAAGCCTCGGACAGCGCTATCCGATGCTGGCAACGCCGATCCGAAAAATTGCAGAAAAGGTATGATCATCCGAAACCCGCGAACTGCCGCCCCCAGCTTGGCGCCGCTCGCGGCGCCGATTGCGGACCTTCCCGCCCTCGCTCCTGAACGGGGAGGTTCGAACATGATAGGGAGGAATTCCTCGCTGTCGCAGCAAGAAGTCGTTGGCGAGAATTTCAACCCCGGCCTGGGCGAGCTCGGTGAATTTCGGCGCAAAGGCTTTCGCTCGCGCCGGCAGGACGCCGTTCTGCACCGAAACCGGGTATCCCGATCGCCGGCGCTGAGGAGCCGCCGCGTCGGATCGTGCA
>Ga0306926_10006080_pt1 | contig 12942 bp, 13 predicted proteins | sample flu12Cox44000178_FD_203759 | JGI IMG/M metagenome (GOLD analysis project Ga0306926, IMG submission 203759) | Lab enrichment of tropical soil microbial communities from Luquillo Experimental Forest, Puerto Rico - flux8day.12C.oxic.44.000.178 (v2)... | ecosystem: Environmental > Terrestrial >... | reverse complement strand
TCGCCTCGTCGGGCCTAGCGGGACAGTTCGCGATCGGTCTCCTGCTCGGGGCGGTCTGGTCGCCTTGTGTCGGCCCGACGCTGGGAGCGGCGTCGCTTCTGGCTTCCCAGGGACAGGACCTGCCGAAGGTGACGCTGACCATGGCGATCTTCGGCATCGGTGCGGCATTGCCGCTGGTCCTGTTCGGACTCATATCGCGCGCGACCCTGATGCGCGCGCGACCCGGCTTGCTGTCGGCGGGAAAACTCGGCAAGAGCCTGCTCGGCGCCGCGTTCGTGGTCATCGGCGTTGCGATCGTCAGCGGCAGCGACAAGCGGCTCGAGGCCGGATTGGTCGCAGCTTCGCCGCAGTGGCTGACCGACTTAACGACGTATTTCTAGCTGGATTTCGGAATTGGCGATGCAACTGGAATCGGAACTGACTTGCCCCGCCTGCGGCTTTAAGGCCATCGAGACCATGCCGCTCGATGCCTGCCAGTTTTTCTACATCTGCAAGGGCTGCGGCGAAAAAATCAAACCCCTGCCTGGCGACTGCTGCGTATTCTGCTCTTATGGTTCGGTGCCTTGTCCGCCCGTCCAGCGGGGCGGAAAGATTGAGTGCTGCAAATAGCCGAGCCGCGACGCCGCTTTCGAAACACCTTTCAATGCACCGAGGTGAAGAATCGCGCCAGCCGGAAACCGGACAGCCATGTCCACACCGGTTGCCTGCGCATGCCGAGGTCCCAGGATCCGATCACCGCATCGGCGCGCCCGATCAGATTGTCGATGGGCAGTAACCCGACGCCGCCATCGCGAACCGCGACGCGGCTGTCGGCGGAATTGTCGCGATTGTCGCCCAGCACGAACAGATGCTCCGGCGGCACGGTCACTTCAAGCGTGTTGTCGAGCCGGCCATTGTCGCGAAGCTTGAAGATCGCGTGGCGCACGCCGCCTGGCAAAGTTTCGATGAAGCGATAGGCCGGTTCGGTGCTGCCGCTTTCGTCTTCAGCTCGGCCGATGCCGTCGGGTTTCAGCGACGCGGGGCGGTCGTTGATGAAGAGCTGGCCCTGGCGCATCTGGATGCGATCGCCGGGCAGCCCGACCACGCGTTTCACCCAGGCCTGCGAGCTGTCGCCGGGCCAGCGAAACACCACGACGTCGCCGCGCTTGGGCATCTCGCCGAACACGCGCCCGGTTTCGGTCAGGTTGATCTGGATCGGCAGCGAGGCCGTGCCATAGCCGTAAGGGTATTTCGACGCCAGCAGGGCGTCGCCGATCAACAGCGTCGGCTCCATCGAGCCGGATGGCACATAGAACGGCTCGGCGATCGCCCCCTTGGCGACGAACACGATCAAGATCGCCGCGAGGAACTGAATGACCGGCCCACCCCAGTTCCGCGCCTTGGCTGCAACAGCTTCCTTGACCGTCATCCGCCAGTTCCCCCGACCGTAATGCGCTCCATCCGCAGCGTCGGCTGGCCGACGCCGACCGGCACGCCCTGGCCATGCTTGCCGCAGGTGCCGATACCGGTGTCGAGCGCGAGATCGTTGCCGATCATGGTGATGCGGTGCAGGTCGGTCGGCCCGTTGCCGATCAGCATCGCGCCCTTGAGCGGCGCACCAACCTTGCCGTTCTCGATCTTATAGGCCTCGGTGCACTGGAACACATATTTGCCCGAGGTGATGTCGACCTGGCCGCCACCAAAATTGGCCGCGTAGACGCCGTTTTTGACCGAAGCGATGATTTCGGCGGGGTCGCGGCTGCCCGCCAGCATGTAGGTGTTGGTCATGCGCGGCATCGGCACATGGGCATAACCCTGGCGCCGGCCATTGCCGGTCGGCTTCATGTTCATCAGCCGGGCATTCTGGCGGTCCTGCATGTAGCCGACGAGGACGCCGTCCTCGATCAGCACCGTGCGGCTAGTCGGCGTGCCCTCGTCATCGATCGACAATGAGCCACGGCGCGCGGCCAACGTACCGTCATCGACCACCGTGACACCCCTGGCCGCCACCTGCTGGCCCATGAGGCCGGCAAAGGCCGACGTCTTCTTGCGGTTGAAGTCGCCCTCAAGCCCATGGCCGACGGCTTCGTGCAGCATCACGCCAGGCCAGCCTGCCCCGAGCACGACATCCATCTCGCCGGCCGGTGCAGGAACCGATCCGAGATTGACCAGTGCCTCCCGGATCGCGCCATCGGCCGCCTCGCGCCACGCCTTGGTGTCGATGAAGCGGGCGTAGCCCTCGCGACCGCCATAACCCTTGCTGCCGCTTTCCTGGCGCTCACCCTGGCCCGCGACCACGGAAATGTTGACCCGCACCAGCGGGCGAATGTCGCGGTAGCTCTGGCCGTCGGGGCGCAGGATTTCGACCACCTGCCAGGTGGCACCCAGGCTGACCGTCACCTGGCGCACTCGCGGATCCTTGTCGCGCACATAGGCGTCGATTTCGGCCAGCAGTTTCACCTTGGATTCAAAGCCGGGTGCATCCAGCGGATTTTCATCGCCGTAGAGCCGCACGTTGGTGTGCGGCGGCGGCGCCGCGAAAGTTCCACTATAGCCGCCACGCACGGCCGCCACCGCGTCGGCCGCGCGAATCAAGGCCGGCAGGGAGACGTCGGAGGAATGTGCGTATCCGACCGCATCGTCCTTCACCGCGCGCAACCCGAAGCCCTGGGAGGTGTCATAGGTCGCCTGCTTCAGCCGGCCATTGTCGAACATCAGCGCTTCGGTTTGGCTGTATTCCAGGAACAATTCGCCATCGTCGGCGCCTGCAAGGCCTCTGGCGACCTGATCGCGGACGGAATCACGGTCGAGATCGGCGCGGTCCAGAAGCGAGGTCGTGGGGGTCATAAGTGCTCCAAGTTTTCCTGTCATTCCGCCGAGCGGGAACCCATCTTGAGACGGCCTTGGCAGGTTAAGCAGAAAGCTGCCAAAAACGGTCACCCCCGTAGGCCGCGGATAAGATGTCTCCAAGATAGTTGCGAGTCGTGAAAAAGGGAGGTCCTCGAAGCGATCGCGCAGCCGAGGCACATTGCCTCATGGCAACTTGTCATATCCTTCGCCCAAGCCGTTCAAACTGAGCGGGAATCCGATGCCCTCTTCGGGGGTTTCGAAAATGATGAACGTTGCCGTTTTCGCGGTCCGCAGCTGTCCCAGCAGCTTGTCGTCCATCACCACCTCAGCCACGCAGCCATTGGGCAGACATCTGACGAACCCGGCGCGGCCGACGTCGACATTGTCGAGCTTCAGGCCGAGCCCGGAGGGCAGGAGCACGCCAAGCGGCGCGACCACCCGCATCAGCCTGCTCTTCTGGTCAGCAGTTTTGAGCACGATGACCGTGAGCCCGGCATTGGAGCGGTCCTCCGCTACCACGCTCTGAATCAGGGCGCATTGCTCGCCTTGCGCGCCCGGCGGGGTGTCGCAGCGGATTTGCCAGTCGCCGTGAACCGACTTCACCGCGCCCTGGGCGGCCGCTGCCGCGGTCAGGCCGAGCCAGAAAAGCATTCCGAGAGCATTGCCAAGCCAGCGCTTGCTGGATGAATGGTTGCAATTTGCCGGGTGTTTCGAAGGCGCCATCAGGGTCGATCCCGTGATTGTTTCCTTGAAGTAGGGGTTGGCCAGACCGTCGAGAATAGGCTTAGGAACGGCAATGGCCGGGGCTGACGGCGTGAATTCGACACTCGCCACCTGGCTCGCCGCAAGCTCGTCATGTCAAATCCTAAACTCCACGAGAATTCTGTATTTGCAAGTTGTCCTTGGTTCGGGCGTTCCCGGAATTCTCGCGGCGACGGAATGCGAACGCCAGAATCGGACCACTTGAAGGCGATTCCGCGTCGGCACGAGCGGTTTCCTGGGTCGCGAATCGGGCTTCACCGGAGCGCCACGCCCGTGCCTACAGCGGGTAATCCGCCTGTCAAGTCATGCCAGCCGCCCGGCCGTCGGTTTTGCCTGATTCTTTCCGAAAAGGTGACATCCGCAGAATAGAGCCCGACGCGCCTGTTTCCGCCTTACGACTGCATTGCGAGAGGGCGCGAATTATGGTTTGAGAGGCTGGATTTCGACGATCTGGCCCGTGTACTTCCGAAGTACCTGGCGGGCCGTTTGTCAGGGGCGGATCGTCCAGCATTGTTCGCTATCCGGCGGAAATGCTTTTGGGAATTATCAAGGGAGCACGAGCGGCATGAAGATGTCGATGGGCCAAATGGGCCGGCGATTGCCGGCATTGGCGGTGGCAGGCGTTGCATCGATCATTTCGGGGTCGGCATTTGCGGAATTGGGGCAGCCGGCGCCGTGGGAATTCAGGCTGCAGGGGTCAGCGTCTCCGGTGATGGACAACATCACCTGGTTTCACAATTTCCTCTTGGTGCTGATTACCCTGATCACGCTGTTCGTGCTGGCGCTCTTGATCATCGTCGTCGTCAGGTTCAATGCCCGTGCCAATCCGGTACCCTCCAGGACTACGCATAACACCCTGATCGAAGTGGCCTGGACCCTGATTCCCGTCCTGATCCTGGTCGGCATCGCGGTGCCCTCGTTCCGGCTCTTGTTCGAGCAGCTCGACCTTCCCAAGGCCGATCTGACCGTCAAGGCGACGGGCAAGCAGTGGTACTGGAGCTACGCTTATCCGGATAACGGCAAATTCGAATTCGATTCGCTGCTGGCTCAAGACAAGCAGCCCCGCCTGCTCGGCGTCGACAACGAGCTGGTGGTGCCGGTCAACAAGGTGATCCGGGTGCAGACCACAGGTGCGGATGTGATCCATTCCTTTGCAGTGCCGGCGTTCGGCATCAAGATCGACGCCATCCCCGGACGCCTCAACGAAACCTGGTTCAAGGCGACCAAGACCGGAATGTTCTACGGCCAGTGCTCGGAACTGTGCGGCAAGGATCACGCCTTCATGCCGATCGCCGTCAAGGTCGTGAGCGATCAGGAATTCGCAGCCTGGGTCGAGACTGCAAAGAAGAAATTTGCCGCCAACCCGGCGAACGCGCTCGCTTCGGCGGGCGCGGCGGCGCAGTAAGCACTTGGATTTTCACCAAGGGCTTTCCGGCGTCGTCGCAGATGACAGGGGCGACAGGACCGAGAAGGTCTTTTGAATGATTGCAAGGCAGGATCTGAAAATGGCAACCACCGCAGCTCACACCGCCCATGATGACCACGCGCACGATCATCCCACCGGATGGCGGCGCTACGTTTATTCGACAAACCACAAGGACATCGGCACGATGTACCTGGTGTTTGCGGTCATCGCCGGGATCATCGGCGCCGCGTTGTCGATCGCGATCCGCGCCGAGCTGATGTATCCGGGCATCCAGTTCTTCCACGAAACCCACATCTACGATGTTTTCGTCACCTCGCACGGTCTGATCATGATCTTCTTCATGGTGATGCCGGCGATGATCGGCGGCTTCGGCAACTGGTTCGTGCCCTTGATGATCGGCGCGCCGGACATGGCCTTCCCGCGCATGAACAACATCTCGTTCTGGCTATTGCCGGCATCCTTTGCGCTGCTCATCATCTCCTGCTTCATGGAGGGTGAACCCGGCGCTCTAGGTCCGGGAACGGGCTGGACGCTGTATGCGCCGCTGTCGACCTCGGGCCATCCGGGTCCGGCGGTTGATTTCGCGATCCTTTCGCTGCATCTGGCCGGCGCATCCTCGATTCTCGGCGCCATCAACTTCATCACTACGATCTTCAACATGCGCGCGCCCGGCATGACGCTGCACAAGATGCCGCTGTTCGTGTGGTCGATCCTGGTCACCGTGTTCCTGCTCCTGTTGTCGCTGCCGGTGCTTGCCGGTGCGATCACCATGCTGCTCACCGACCGCAACTTCGGCACCACTTTCTTCTCGGCCGAAGGCGGCGGCGACCCGGTGCTGTTCCAGCATTTGTTCTGGTTCTTCGGTCATCCCGAGGTCTACATCCTGATCCTTCCCGGCTTCGGCATGATCAGCCAGATCGTGTCGACCTTCTCGCGCAAGCCCGTGTTCGGCTATCTCGGCATGGCCTACGCGATGGTGGCGATCGGCGGCATCGGCTTCGTCGTGTGGGCGCACCACATGTACACGGTCGGCATGCCGTCGGCGACGCAGGCCTATTTCGTCGCCGCCACCATGGTGATCGCGGTGCCGACCGGGGTGAAGATCTTCTCCTGGATCGCCACGATGTGGGGCGGCTCGATCGAGTTCAAGACGCCGATGCTGTGGGCGATCGGCTTCATCTTCCTGTTCACCATCGGCGGCGTGACCGGTGTGGTGCTTGCCAATGCCGGCGTCGACCGCGTGCTGCAGGACACCTACTACGTGGTGGCGCACTTCCACTACGTGCTTTCGCTGGGCGCGGTGTTCGCGATCTTCGCCGGCTGGTACTACTGGTTCCCGAAGATGACGGGCTACATGTACAGCGAGGCCATCGGCAAGGCGCACTTCTGGTTCACCTTCATCGGCGTCAACCTGGTGTTCTTCCCGCAGCATTTCCTTGGGCTTTCGGGAATGCCGCGCCGTTACGTCGACTATCCCGACGCCTTCGCCGGCTGGAACCTGGTCTCGTCGATCGGATCGTATATTTCAGGCTTCGGCGTGCTGATCTTCGTCTACGGCCTCGTCGACGCGTTCGTGCGCAAGCAGCAAGCCGCGGACAATCCATGGGGCGCCGGTGCGACCACGCTGGAGTGGACGTTGCCGTCGCCGCCGCCGTTCCACCAGTTCGAGGTCCTGCCGCGCGTGCAGTGACCAGGCGCGCGGCCGATTGAACGCGCCGCGCTACCCGAGGAGAAGCGAGACCAGTCTTGTCGGTTGTCGATCACAATGCCCTGGAACTGTCGCCCCGGATTTCGGAGGCCGATGTCGCCGATTACATCGCGCTCCTGAAACCGCGGGTCATGTCGCTGGTGGTCTTCACCGCCCTGGTCGGGCTTGTGATCGCGCCGGTTCACGTCCACCCCGTGCTGGCATTCACCTCGCTGCTTTGCATCGCGGTCGGCGCCGGCGCCGCTGGCGCGCTGAACATGTGGTACGAAAGCGACATCGATGCCCTGATGTCGCGCACCGCGAACCGGCCGATCCCGCGCGGGCGCGTCGCGCCGCAGGAAGCGCTCGCCTTCGGCATGACGCTCGCCTTTTTCTCGGTGATGACGCTCGGTATCCTCGTCAGTTGGATCGCCGCCGCCTTGCTTGCGTTCACTATCTTTTTCTACGTCGTGATCTACACCATGGCGCTCAAGCGCTGGACCGCGCAGAACATCGTGATCGGCGGTGCAGCCGGCGCCTTGCCGCCGGTGGTGGCGTGGGCGGCGGCGACCGGGTCGCTCTCGGTTGAGCCGCTGCTGCTGTTTCTGATCATCTTCTTCTGGACCCCGCCGCATTTCTGGGCACTCGCGCTGTTTCGCACCGACGATTATGCCCGCGCGGGCGTGCCGATGCTGCCGGTGGTCGCCGGCCCCGATGCGACGCGGCTGCAGATCCTGCTGTATGCGATCGTGCTGGCCGTGGTCGCGGCCGCGCCATGGCCGCTCGGTTATTTCGACGCGATTTACGGCGTGACCTCGCTTGTTCTCGGGGCTGCGATGCTGGCGTTTGCGATCAACGTCTACCGCCTGCGCGAAGGCCGCCAGGCGTCGCGCGCGACGCGGCGGTTGTTTGCGTTTTCCATATTTTATCTGTTCGCGCTGTTTGCGACGTTGCTGATCGAGGTCGTCGCCCGCGCCATTGTGTCATCGATCTGGTAGGAGGCGCATGGCAACGGCAATGGACGACAAGCGGGAGCAAGACGGAATTGTCCTCACCGAGGCGCAGAAGAAAAGCCGCCGTGAGCGCTCGATCGCCATCGCGCTGGCGCTCGGCGTGCTTGTCGTGCTGTTTTTTGCGGTCACCATGGTCAAGGGGCCGTCCGTCCTGATACGGCCGATCTAGCATGACTAACGAGCCGACCAGACGTCATCTGCCCGCCGCGAGCCGGAAAACGGCTTTGCGCACCGGCCTGACGCGCGACGCGGTAGTCGCCGCGGCGTGCGCCCTGGTAGTGGTGCTGATGATCGGCGCTTCCTATGCGGCGGTCCCTTTCTACAACTGGTTTTGCCGGGCCACCGGCTTCAACGGCACCACCCAGGTTGCGAGCTCGGCGCCATCGGCTGCGCCGCTGGCGCGCAAGATCGCGGTACGTTTCGATTCCAACGTCGCGGGCGGACTACCCTGGAAGTTCGCGCCCGAACAGACCGAAATCGAGGTCAAGATCGGCGAAGTGGTCACCGTGTTCTACACCGTGACCAACCAATCGGCGCGAACCACGACCGGGCAGGCCGCCTACAACGTGGCGCCGCTCACGGTCGGCGCGTATTTTTCGAAGATCAACTGTTTCTGCTTCACCGAGCAGACCATGGCGCCCGGTGAGAAACGCGAAATGCCTGTCGTGTTCTACGTCGATCCGTCGATCGTCAACGACAGCGAAAATGACGGGCTGAACAGCATCACGCTATCCTATACCTTCTATCCCGTGCGCGATCCGGCTGCGAAGCCGCTTGCGGCGGGCGAGCTGGACAAACCCAAGGGCAACCTGTGAGGGGCCTTGAAGGAAATCCTCTGATCAACACTACCCCGGATTCTGATTTTTGAGACGAAGGTGCCGAACGGGCATCGCCAACGGAGAGACCGCAAAATGGCTACGGCGCAAGTCAAGCATCACGACTATCACCTCGTCGATCCGAGCCCCTGGCCGATCGTCGGCTCCGTTTCGGTCTTCATCATGGCGGTTGGTGCGATCAGTTGGATGCACCACATGTTCGCCCTCGCGCCGGTCGTTTTCGGCATTGGCACCATCGGCGTGCTCTACACCATGGCGAGCTGGTGGATGGACGTGATCCGGGAAGCCCAGTACAAGGGCGATCACACCCGCGTGGTGCAGATCAGCCATCGCTACGGCATGATCCTGTTCATCGCCTCCGAGGTGATGTTCTTCGTCGCCTGGTTCTGGGCCTTCTTCAACTCGGCGTTGTTTCCGGCGGATGCGGTGCATGCCGCGCGCGATGCGATCTTTGGCTGCGGCCCCGGCACGGCGATGGGCGCCTGCAGCGTGCCGGGCACCTGGCCACCCAAGGGCATCGAGGCCTTCGATCCCTGGCACCTGCCGCTGCTCAACACCCTGCTTCTGCTGACCTCGGGCACCACCGTGACCTGGGCCCATCACGCGCTCCTGGAAAACGATCGCCAGGGCCTGAAATACGGTTTGATTCTCACGATCCTGCTCGGCGCGAGCTTCACCGCCGTGCAGGCCTATGAATATGCGCACGCCGCCTTCGCATTTTCGGGCAACATCTATGGCGCGACTTTCTTCATGGCGACAGGCTTCCACGGTTTCCATGTGCTGATCGGCACCATCTTCCTGATCGTATGCCTGGCTCGCGTGTACGCCGGGCACTTTTCGCCCAAGCAGCATCTCGGCTTCGAGTTCGCCGCCTGGTATTGGCACTTCGTCGACGTGGTGTGGCTGTTCCTGTTTGCCTGCATCTACGTTTGGGGCACCGGCGGCGGCAGGGTCGGCGTGGAGTAGTCAATTCGGCGGATGAATTGCAAAAGGGCGGTCAAGGGCCGCCCTTTTGTTTGCACGATCTCCAGAGCGAAAACACCGAGCCCGGCTTCTCTGTGTTAAAATCACCCGTCATGAACCAATCCGATAGCCACCTGTTCGGTACGCCGACGGTCTTGCAAAGCGCGCGGCGAGGGCTTGGCTGCAGGTGCCCACGCTGCGGCAACGGCAAGCTGTTTGCCGGCTTCCTCACGCTTCGGCCGAAGTGTGACGTCTGTGGATTGGATTACACGTTCATCGACACCGGCGACGGACCCGCTATCTTCATCATCATGCTTGCCGGCGCGGTCGTCGTCGCTTGCGCGCTGATCGTGGAGGTAAAATATCAGCCGCCGTTCTGGCTTCACGCGGTGCTGTGGCTGCCATTGATTCTGGCCACGACGCTGTTGCCGCTGCGGTCGATGAAAGCGCTTCTGATCGCGCTGCAATTCCATCACAAGGCCGCGCCGGGCCGCCTGGAATCGAAATGAATGAAACGGGACGGCGACGCCGCGGCTTTGGCGTCTTCACGCTGGTGATGGTGGCGGTGTTCACGACTCTCGGCCTGTGGCAGCTGCAGCGTCGCGTCGAGAAGCACGCCTTGATCGCAGCATTGACCGAACGTCTGGCTGTCGAGCCCGAAGCGCTTCCACCATCTTCGCAGTGGAATGCATTGAGAGCGGAAAGAGATGAATTCCGCCGCGTACGTTTCATCGCGGGCTTTATCTCCGCGCCCGACGCCATGGTGTACAGCTCCGGTTCGGCCGTACGCGACGATATCTCAGGCCCCGGCACCTGGGCCTTCATGCCGACGCGGCTGGCGAGCGGCGAAACGGTCGTGGTCAACGCCGGCTTCGTGCAGAACACGATGCAGGACTGGAGTCTCGAGGATCGCGCGGTGAAACCGCTGGTCACCGGCGAGCCGGTGACCATGACCGGCTATATCCGTTTCCCGCAAACCGCCGGCGTGCTGACCCCTGCGGAAAACCCCGCTAAACGCTTGTGGTTCACCAGGGATCATCTGGCGATGGCGAGGTCGCTCGGCTGGGGCGAGGTGGCGCCATTCTATATCGATCTGGAGCAGCCAGTGCCCGCGGGGGGCATCCCCAAACCGGGCTCGCTTCAGGTGCATCTGAAGGACGATCACCTGCAATATGCCGTCACCTGGTTTGCGCTGGCCGCTGCGGTTGCGATCGCATTCCTGGTGTGGCGGGGCGGAAGACGCCGCCAGTCAAGGTGAGGGGCGGGTGCACACCAGCTTGGCCGAAAGATCGCTGTTTTTTTGGATGCTGCGGCTCTGATCGTCACAAGCGCTCTTCGTCCGCACGGCCGGCGCAGGTCATCAAGTCTGTTTGCATGGCTTCCAGACGCGCCATCATCAATATCCCGGCAACAAACGTCAGTCCAAGATCCTCGGCCTGTTCGATGGCGTCGTCGATCTTTTCGACCAGAACTCCGGTTTCATTCTGCCGGGACATGAACCCTCCTTTGTTCGCGCTGACGGCGCTTTCCCTGAGCGTTGTCCGCGATGACGCGATCCTCCAACCGCAGTATGGATCAGGGCCTTCGCGCGAGGCGCCGATTACCCGCACGGCCTGCCGGTATGACGAAAATTCGTGACAGTTCGTGAACACCCGCACGAAGTCGTATCGATCGCAGGCGCGCGAAGCGGGCGCTTCGAGAGGATGGAGATTCGCCTTTCCAATGAATTCAGCGGTGTCCGCTATCACCGTCCCCAAAGGTTTTCTGCAGAGATTGCAACCTCACCGTGCCAGCGTCAATTAAAGCTAGTCTATCGCTCCTTGAGCATTCCAAGGTCAGCTGGTGCCAGCATTTTCACGAGGCTTCCCGCCAACGCGGTCAATCGTGCGCGAGAAAACAGCGGCGTACGGGCGGAGGTGGAGCGATCGCACCGGGACCAGGCTCATCGGGTCGATTTTCGCGGGGTTGCAGATAGCGGTTTTTTGGCCGAAACGCGCCTCTCTTTCGAGAAGGTGAAGAAGAAGCGGTTTCCACTTCGTTGGAAAACGCTTTATGGTGCCGCGCGGCTTTGTTTCGGCAAAGAATATTATGTATTTAAATCAAAGGCTTGACAGGGCTCCAAAGCCTTTGGAGGGCGATTTGACACGATACGTTTCGACGCGGGGGGAAGCCCCCGTGCTTTCCTTCTGTGACGTGATGCTGACCGGGCTTGCCCGCGATGGCGGTCTTTACGTGCCTGAAGCCTGGCCGCAGCTTTCGCCTCAGGCGATCGCGGATTTTTTCGGTCGTCCCTATTGGGAAGTCGCGGTCGATGTGATCAGCCCCTTCGTCGGAGGCGAGATTTCCGACGCCGATCTCGGGCGCATGGCCAATGAGGCTTACGCCACGTTCCGCCACCCGGCGGTGGTTCCGCTCGACCAGGCCGGGCCCAACCAGTTCCTGCTGGAGTTGTTTCACGGTCCGACGCTCGCGTTCAAGGACGTCGCGATGCAGCTGATTTCTCGGCTGATGGATCACGTGCTGGCGCAGCGGGCGCAGCGCACCACCATCGTGGTCGCAACATCGGGTGACACCGGCGGCGCCGCGGTTGAGGCCTTTGCCGGGCTCGACAATGTCGACCTGATCGTCCTGTTTCCGCACGGGCGGATTTCCGACGTTCAGCGCAGAATGATGACCACGACGGGTGCTGCCAACATTCATGCGCTCGCGGTCGAAGGCACCTTCGACGATTGCCAGGCAATCGTGAAGGAGCTGTTCAACGATCATCGCTTTCGCGACGCGGTCGCTCTCTCGGGCGTGAACTCCATCAACTGGGCGCGGATCGTGGCTCAGGTCGTCTATTACTTCACATCCGCCGTGGCGCTGGGCGCGCCGGCGCGGCGCGTGGATTTCACGGTCCCTACGGGCAATTTCGGCGATATTTTCGCGGGCTTCGTCGCCAAGCGGATGGGTCTGCCGGTCAGATGGCTGCGCATCGCCGCCAACCTCAACGATATCCTGCCGCGGACGCTCAAGACCGGCATCTATGAAGTGCGAGAGGTTCACGCCTCCACCTCGCCGTCGATGGATATCCAGGTCTCGTCGAATTTTGAACGGCTGTTGTTCGAAGCGAGCGGCCGCGACGCAGGCGTCGTCCGCCGCCTGATGGAATCGCTCAAGCAATCGGGCCGCTTCGTGCTTCCCGACTCCGTGCTGGCGGCGATCCGGGAGGAATTCGACGCCGGCCGCGCCGATGAGACCGAAACCAGCGCCGCGATCCGCGCGATCTGGCGTGAAGCCGGAGATCTCGTCGACCCCCACACCGCAGTGGCGCTGGCGGTGGCTGACCGCGATACGCCGGTTTCGAAAATCCCCAATATCGTGCTGTCGACGGCTCACGCGGCGAAATTTCCTGATGCGGTGGAGGCGGCTTGCGGCGTTCGGCCG
>Ga0306926_10006078_pt1 | contig 12942 bp, 19 predicted proteins | sample flu12Cox44000178_FD_203759 | JGI IMG/M metagenome (GOLD analysis project Ga0306926, IMG submission 203759) | Lab enrichment of tropical soil microbial communities from Luquillo Experimental Forest, Puerto Rico - flux8day.12C.oxic.44.000.178 (v2)... | ecosystem: Environmental > Terrestrial >... | reverse complement strand
CTCCTCCTAAGAGATTCAGTTAGGGTTGAGCGGCGTGGACGCCTGCCGGAGCGACTCAGGACCACGGGGACGAAAGCGAAAAGGCACTTACTTCCACGGATGTGAAAGGCCCCCCGCAAGGAGCGCTACCGCCGCAAGGTGCAGGATTATGGAATCTCGCGATGAAAAAGTCAAAGTCCAGGTTCAGCCAATGCGATTGCGGTCGGCCAATTCTGGTCAACTCCCGATTGGCACGGCATCGGACTCAGGTGTCGAGAAACCCTTAATCGCCGAACGAATTCCCTTCGGTATCTTGTGGTGGAAGTTGAATATGGACGGTAAAGGCGGATGATTCGTCCATTTGAGTCGGCCTCTCAGTACTTCACGCCACGTTCGGCACAGCGCGATGTTTCGCCGCGGGTGTTTTGAAATTCTCCTCACGTCTCGGCACAGAACGTTGGAAGCATTGGGGCGACAAAATCATCCAGGCGGCGATAGTCCTCCGCTTCCAGAACTGCCGCCACGCTATGCCTTTCGTAAGAAGCCTGCGGACGCTCTTCATAAGGAAGCCTGGTCCAAGCGGCGAATGCCCAGCCGACCCGTTCCTCAAATTCCGTGATCTTTTTCTCCTGGCTGAACAGGCGGATGAACTGTAAGAGGCGATCCGACCGCATCCAATTTTCTGGATTTCTGGGTTCGCATGAATGCCCGTCCTCGAGATTGCGAACATATTCCCGCCATCACATAGTGTGCTACCTCAACGCTACCGCGAATGAACTGGGAGAGTATCACGCAATCCGAGGATGTGGTGCGACGCGCGCTTTTATGATTCAGTTTGTCACTTCCCACTACTCGACGCCTCTCGTCTCCACGCAAAAGGCGTTCGCGTTACCTTTCGTGCATGATCCGGCCATCTGAGGGGGGGTTGCCCGTTTAACAAGACTTGTCCAACCGGCCCGGCGTCGAACTCCGCTCTTACCGCGGATTCGCGGGCGGTGGCGCCAGCGGTTTTTGCGTGAAGTCGAAGCAGTCGGTCATTCCATCGGATGCGGCGTCGCGAGCGTTCAACGTCGTCAACCCGAATGTGTCTTCGCAAAATTTGACCAAGCTGACGTGCGAGTGCAGCAAAAGCGAAATGTATCCAGCCTTAGCGTACGGACTCAGCACCAGGCAGCCCACGCGTGAGCCGTAGCGAAACTGCGTTCCGTCCGTCCACTTTTCCACGTCTGGCGGATTGACATGATCCCACCAGCTGCCCCAATCATCCCAGGTTATGAAGATCGCCGTCTTAGGCCACAAGCCTCCCTGCACGATGGCGTTCACCTGGTCGACCGTCCACTGCATCCCGCTGGTGACATTTTCGACAGGATGCTCGCTGAACCCTTTCGGCGCATAGACTCACGAAACAGTAGGTAGCTTCCCTGCAGCTGCGTCCTTGGCGAACTGCGCCGATGCGAGTTTTGACCGCCCGCGAAGCGCCTTGATCATGTCAAAAGCGTAGCCGCCGTAATTTCCCCAACTGAGACCTGCCGCGTCGAGACCGGCAGGCAGCGACGGCAAATCGAAGACAGGATTCCCGGTCGGATTGTCGATCACCGGAGAAGCCGCCGCTATCACCATCAAGTGGTTGGGTGTGGAGGGCCCAGCCACGTCAGTGAAATAGTTGTCGCACAGCGTAAATTGCTTTGCATAGGCGAAGTACGCCGGGACGTCGCTTTGCAGGTATTGCTGCCGCACAGCAGTGGTGCTGCGAGTGAGCCAGGCGCTATGGCGGTGGTTGGGATCGTGTTTCGGCGGATTCGGCGCGTGCACCATCGTCGCCCCGTTTGCTCCCGGAAAAGTGCCAAAGTATAGTCCCGAGATGCTGTACTCGTGACCGCGTTTTTCTGGTGCAGAACGGGTCCCACTTTGCGTGTTCACTCCAGGAGAGTTCCGCTTTGCATCGAGGCCGCGCGACATACAAGAGAAGGGAACTAGGACATCCGAAGTCTCCCAAGCTTCGGACTTGGAGCTCGAGTGAGAATTTATAAAAGGGATGTCGAAATGGACGGGGGCCGCGCGACTAACTTATGAGGATGACTCAGGCCGTCCGAGATGCGTCATGGGAGGAAAGGCGTGAAATACATCTCCGAATCTGGGCACGAGTGTCCCTGAATCGGACAGCGGGGGTTATCTCAAAGGCTTTAAGTGACTTACAATGTGACCGCTAAAATTGGCAGGAAGGCTGCTGCTTTGGCGGAACAGGGGTGAAACCATGTCATTCATCCGCGACTTCAAATTTGCGGTTCAATCGTTAACGCGTACTCCAGGCCTTGCCTGCGCGGTGATCCTCACGCTGGCGCTGGGCATCGGCGCCAATGCGGCGATCTTCACGCTGGTGCGCGGCGTACTGCTGCGACCGCTGGTAAACCGCGACGAAAATCGCCTCATTTACATTCGACAGAGCGCCCTTGGCATCGGGGCGGAAAACGACCGTTTTTCGGTGCCCGAAATCCAAGACCTGCGCGCCAGTTTGAAATCGGTCAACGAGTTTGGCGACTTTTCGACGATCGGGTTCACGATGATTGGTCTGGGTGAACCGCGTGAAGTCCGCGCCGGCGTTGTGGGCGGCTCCTACTTTGAGGTCATGGGCCTACGCCCTGTGCTTGGCCGGCTGCTGGACGTGCGCGACGATGGACCGAATGCTGCAGGCGCCGCGGTGCTTACCTACCGTTTCTGGACCACGGTGCTGCACAGCGATCCCTCGCTGATCGGGAAGCAGGTTCGCCTGGATACGCGCACAGCCACCATCGTTGGCGTGCTCGAACCTTCGGTGCCCTACCCAGCGGACACCGAGCTCATCGCCAACGTGGTGACCAGCCCCCATCATCTCTCCGCGACGATGGTCACTGGCCGCGTTCATCGGATGACGGAATTGTTTGGGCGTCTGGCTCCAGGAGCTTCTCTCGATCAAGCGCGAGCGGAGCTGCGGTCAGCATACGCTGCGATGAAGTACGAGCACCCCGAAGCGTACCCCGCAGGCGGGCAATTCAGCATTGAAGCGAAGTTGCTGCGCGATGAGATCACATCGGGCGCCCGCACGGCGCTGCTGGTGCTGCTGGCTGCCTCCGGTCTGGTGTTTATTATCGCCTGCTGCAACGTGGCGAATCTGATTCTGGCTCGGACGGTGCGCCGCGAAGCGGAATTGGCGGTGCGTACCGCGCTCGGCGCAAGCACGGGTACGTTACGCCGCCTGCTGCTGGCGGAAAGCCTGGTGCTCTGCGGCGCAGGGGCGATTCTGGGGGTGGTCAGCGCAAGTCCGATGGTGAAAATCCTGGCGCGGTACGCTTCGCGGTTCTCGGTGCGTGCGCTCGACTTGAAGATTGACTCGAGCATGTTGTGGCTTGGCGCGAGCCTGGCGATCGTGGCGGCGGTGCTCCTGGCCTTCGTACCGCGGCTACCCACCGCCAACACCTCGCAGGGTTTCGGCCTCAGCAGCGGCGGAGTGCGCATCACCGGTGGCACGAGCCGGCGGCTGCGCATCTTCGCGGTCACACAGGTTGCGGCCTCGTTCATGCTGCTCGCCGGAGCGAGCATGCTGATCAAGACGCTGCTCACGCTGCAAGCCACGCAGACCGGTTTCGACATGCACCGCGTGCTGGCGATGGATATGCCGGTGATGTCCTATGGCAAGACTCCGGATCAGATCATCAATTTCTATCGGGACGCGATACGCCGCATTAAGGAACTGCCGGGAGTGGACGGAGTCGCGGAAGGGACCAGCGTGCCGTGGCGAGATGCGGGCGGCTTCGGCCCCGGATTTGCATTCACCGGCGAAGGCCACGTGAAAGGCAACCATGAAGAGGATCCGCTGGCGCAGTTCCGCGCGGTTACGCCGGGATTTTTCGCGGCGCTCGGCGTGTCCATCGTTGAAGGCCGCGACTTCAACGATGATGATCGGCGCGGCGGCGAGCCTGTTGTGATCATCAGCCAGAGCGTGGCGCAGCGGATGTTTCCCGGCCAAGATCCACTCAATCGGCACATTATGTGGACCGACCCGGTGATGGACTTCGTCAGCATGAGCAAAGGACCGCGCCGAATTGTCGGGGTCGCCGCTGATGTGGATGATGAACACGTTATCCCGGTCGCGGCACTCACGATCTATCATCCGTTCGGCCAGGTGCCGGATAATCTCTCCGACAACGGCGTGAGCATCTTTGGCGGGCGGATGTTCGTGCATACGCGCATCGATCCCTATGCGCTCGTCACGCCCGTCACGCGCATCGTGCGAGAGATGTCGGTTGATCAACCGGTTGAGCACGCCGCAACGCTCGAAGACATTCGCGCCGAAGTGCTTACTCCCGATAGGCTCAACACAATTGTGTTCGGCGGATTTGCTGCGGTCGCTTTGGCGATCGCCATCGTGGGTGTCGCGGGCGTGCTCGCGTTTTCGGTCAGTGCACGCACCCGCGAGTTCGGTATCCGCCTGGCAATCGGCTCGCAACCTCGGCACCTCTTGACCAGCGTCATTGTCGAAGGAGCCGTAATGGCGGGTGCTGGCGTGATAGCTGGCGCTGCGGTCGGGTTCATGCTAGCACGGTTGGCTGGTAGATTTTTTGCGGAAGCCAAAATGCCGGGCGCCTTGCCGGTGGTCACTTCCGCGTTCGTGTTGATGGCGGTCGCGGTTGTCGCGTCGGTGTTGCCCGCGGCGCGCGCGGCGCGCGTCGATGTTATGCAAGCGCTGCGCTCGGAGTAACTGCGGCAGGCCCATCGGCCACTCCGAAGTGCAATCCGATGCTAACCTCGCAGCCAGGGCATCAGTCATAGGAATCGTAGGACTGGTTCCGCTCGGAACAGGTCTATGAGCAGCAGGGGAAGTTGGAGGAGGCTGCGCAAGAATTCCTGAGGGCAGACGAATTGTTCGGAACCAGCAAAACGATTGCGCAGCTCCAGGAGGCGATGGCGGAATCGGGGGCACTAGGCTATTGGAGACGGACACTTCAAAATTACAGAGAGTCCGCAAAATCAAACTACGTGCCTCCGCTCTTGGTCGCACAAGCGTGTTTGCGGGTTGGAGATAAGGAATGCGCGTTCGAGTGGTTGGAAAAAGGTTTCGAAGAACGCGACCATTTGATGATCAACCTCACGGTCGAACCGGTATTCGACAGCTTGCACTCGGATCCTCGCTTTCAGGATTTGGTACGCCGCGTCGAAATTCCGCAGTGAATTACAACGCAGTCCCAGCCCGAAAATCTCGAAATGTCTGAGCGGATGAGCTTATCCTTGGTTCATAATTCTCGCTGATGCTTTTTTCTTACGACACTCCTTGCCATCTGGCCTGAGTCCACTTCTGTTAGCTATGCACGCACACACTGCGATGCCGAGGAGCCGCACGCCGGGCAACTGTACAGTTCCATGATCGTGCTTCCAACCGCGCCTTGCGAGCTCGATTCCGAGTCTGAAGCCAGCAGCTTGTCTGCGTGATGGTTCATTTCAGCGCCGCATCTCGGACATTTCAGCTTTTCGCACACATCTCGTTCCATGTTCGTATTCTCTTCTGCGCGATGCGCCTACAACGGAATGTTTTCACGACCGTAGCGCAGAGTTTGTGACATCCATATCAGCTCTTTCAGAAACTTGTCGACGCGGCGGATATACGAAGGCTCAATCAGATCTCCCTCAGCATTGAAGCAATTTTGCACGCTCGAAAAGTTCACATCCCAGAAAATCGTGATCAACCCCAGCTCACGCATTACGGGAAGCATATTTTCGATCACGCGTGTCCCGCCGAAAGGGCCCGCCGAGACGCCGACGATTCCAACAGCTTTGTGGATGTATTCCTTCAGGCAGCTATCCAGCACGTGTTTCAACAGCCCGCAATAGCCGTGGTTATACTCGGGTGCGACTATGACTAAGCCGTCGGCGCGCTCCATCTTGGATGAGAATCCTCCATCTTTAATCGCTTCGCCGGCGTCATCGGTGGGCAATGGCAAGCTGCATATATCGATCAGTTCGGTTTCGATACGGGGCTGCTTCGCAACTTCGCCCGCGAGCAGGCGTCCTATATAGGCGCTCATGCGTCCTTTGCGCGATGTGCCGAGAATTACGGGAATATAAAGAAGACGAGAATCCATCAAACCTTCCTAGCCCGCGGCCCGCTTGCGCTTGGGTTCCCCGGGCTGCTGTGCGACGGCGTCGAGCGGAACGGCTGACTGCTGAGGCCGAGTTCCGTAGACATCCCCCACTGCCGCGCGAAGAATTTCCGCTACGCTCCATGCTTGCGCAATGCAACCAACCGGGCGATGCGGCGCATCGCCATCGAAAATTTCTGAAATGTGCCCCAAACCGCCATCCGCCAAATGTTCCTTCAACGGTGCCAACCATTCTTCGGCCTGCTTGCGGGCCGCCTCGCTTCCACCCTCTGCCTTCATACATGCAGTTATGAAAGGCCCCATAAGCCACGGCCAAACCGTGCCCTGGTGATAAGCGCCGTCACGGCCGGCGCCGTCGCCGGTGTAGCGGCCGTGATACACCGAGCGTCGTGTGTTTGATCCATTGACGAAGAGACTTGTCATGACGCAAGGCTTGTCGAATGCAAAGTCCAAAATAACCGGTATTTGCATTAACAAATCCGGGACTGATTCCCCGATTGCGGCCATGGCCGCGGATTAATACGAGTTCATCTTCGCCCATCTCCCAAGCCTGTTGCAATATCTTTGCAAGCGTTCCGTTGAACACGATCTCAGCTGGATGATAACCGTGAAGATCGATTTGCATACCTACCCACCTCGGCGAGCCTGGGGCCAACGTGCCTACAATGCTCGCGCTGGCGCTAGACGTCAAGGTTGCTCCGAAGTCAGCATGGCTCGAATCCGATTCGGTCATTGACTGCACCCCGGAGCCGTTGCTTGCATGATCATGCGGCGCCAGTTTGGAAATCCCGAGTTGTCCGTCTTCTTCGCCGATCTCGTGAATTCTGCAGATGTTCGGATGATTGATTGCCGACGCAGCTTGTGCCTCACGCTCGAAGCGAGCCAGCGACTGGGGATCACGTGCGAGCTCAGAAGGCAGGAATTTTAGCGCGACGAAACGATGCAGCCGCGTGTCTTCGGCCTTATACACGACGCCCATCCCACCGCCACCAAGCTTTTCGATAACCCGGTAGTGGGAGACGTTCTGGCCGACGAGCCTGTCGGGTCCGCCACAGTGCCGCCCGTCGACCAAGAACTTCTATTACGGAACGAGTATTTGGCGGCGGAGAACCGCATCCTGAAAGCTCAAATTAAGGGTCGACTGCTACTCTCACAAAAAGAAAAAGCCACATCCACTCAAACATTTCGAGATTTTCGAGAGGCACAGTTCCGGAAAGTGAAACTGGAGAAATCACAAGAACATCTGCACGGGAATGACCCAAGCCCACAAAAAAGAGGCGCGCACCCGAAGGCGCCTCTCTTCTTGTCGGATTTTTCTACTTGCTTCCTTCAGCTCACGCTCGCCGGGAGGAATACTGCCGACGGCGTGAGGAACCTTGTGTTCGGAAGCTCGGTAGTCACATGGAAGCGATCGAACCGGCCTTTTCCTTTCCCACCGCCGTTGCCACTGTCGAACGTCAGGAGATATTGGTTGTTGAGATGCATCTGGATTTCGTCAAAGTATGGTCTGAGATTGATGGGTTCGCCGAAATCAAGGTAGTACGCCTTGGCGCCGGTTTCTTCCGAAAGCCGCGCCAGGTTGGATTGGGCATTGAAAGTGCGCAACGAACCGCGCCCACTCCCCGCATCGCGGGCATAGATCGTCCAGATATTGATGTTTTCTTTCTGAGCGCGTTCAATGGTCGAATCTAGGTCAGGATCCGCGATACCGGAGCCTCCGCGAAAATAGTTAATGCCCGAGGAAAGGAGGAGGATCGATTTGCGTTCCCGGGATTCGGGCCAGCGCTCCATCCAGTCCTGGAGGGCGAGGTAGGGGCTCGCGAATGCCCCGCCACTGCCCAACGGCAGGCGCAGAGCCTTTGCGGCGAGTGCATGATCCTGGGTGAAATCCTGCGCCACCATAGCCGTTCCGTTGCGTGCGTACGCAACGGCAACGTAAGTGGAGGGTGGCTGAGCCATAACAAACGCTCTCAGATCATTCCATTGATTGGCGATGCTGCTTCTCAGGGAATCGTCGATTAACACTGCCAGGAAGAGCGTTTCGCCGCGTCTCCAGTCCGCCACCTGCATGCGTTCCTTGCCTTGATACAGCTGCACATCGTCTTTCTTAACTGCACGCGCGGGAGCGTCTTTCGTGCGCGCTGCGGTCACTGTAACAGTGACGGCGCTGGGCTCGGGCGGAGCGCTCCGGGCCGCCATGGGGGTCACTGCGGATGCAGCCATTCCGGCCAGCAACAGAGCCCCCTGGAAATGCATTTTCCTGTTCATCTAAAACTCCTTTTGCTCAAACAATCCTCATTACGAATTACGATCTACGGTCGAAGAAACACTGCGCAGCCCGAAAAGTTGCAGGCGGTCGGGGCGATGCGGGCTATGACGTCTGACCCAGCAGCGACTACGGACGATTTTTGTAACTACCATACGGGGATAAGCTAACGCTTAGGGCCCAGTAGGTTATGGCCCAGAAAAAACGCTGGAGAAGCATTCTTACATGGAAAGTTTAGGGCAAGAACTAGAACCTCCGGGTAGAAGCACGTTCCCGGAAACCCTCGCCGAGCCTGCGTGAGTCCACTCGTCTCCCGCTCGCTCCCCTGGGTCCGCAACAACCCTAGCGAGTGGGAATCTCTTCTCTACTCAGAAGGTCTCGACCCGACAGGTTATTAGCGTATCGCGAGCTGAGTCTCCCATCCGAACGGTAGGCGTGTGTCTCGCGAAAGGAGGAGGAGAATGCGTCATCAATCAAACGAAATCATGAATCGAATCAGCAGGACGGGTTTGCACTGCGTATGGACAAGGTCCGACCGTATTCCGGGAGCGCCCCTGACGGCGCGGTGGGTGTTCGACCAGCCGCGGACGCCAAACTGCGACCGCGGTTCAGACCGCAAGCGGAAAGACGAGGACACACCCTGTGGCATCAATTTGCAATTCGTTTAGCTGCCGCGCTGCTTCTCGGCGCGCTCATGATCGGTCCCGAGCTACTCCGTTATTTGTGGTTGCCGACGTGACGACCAGCTCCGATTGGCAGCCGAGCGCCAGGAGACACGTGGATATCCTGATCAGCGGTTCGCGGCCACTCGACAGTCGTCCGGCCAGCCCGCAGGAAATCGCCTAGTGCTTGGTAAACGCGCCAACCAACGAATCGGGCACAAGCCTAGTACCCGAGTTACCGGCTTCGCTAATCGGTAACTTAGACCACCGGCAGCAATGTTTCTAACTTGTTGCCACCGCCGCACCCTTTTTGATTTTCTTCCACCGACGCTTAGCGGCCACGCTCATCCTTCGTCTAGCCGCCGCCGAGACTTTCGTTGCCTTCTTAAGCTCTCTTTGTGCCGAGCCTCCGAGAGCCTTAGCCGCTGTTTCTAGCCCCTTCAAGCGGTGTTGAATCTGCTGTGCCTGCTTCTCTAGTTTTCTTTTCTCACGCCTAATCGCAGCCAAGAGTGTCATCATTCCCCCCTGATGCGAAATTATCTCAACCATGGTGAAAAGAGAAGTTCATCTGACTCAATGCCATGGCAATGTGCAATAGGGCCGGATCGATGACGCCGTGCTGTCCAACTAGTTCTACAGTATCGGGATGGACTCCTAAATCGGCAGCCACCTCACTGACCAAAGCCGGTTCCGTCACAACATACAGCGCGTGGGCGAAGCCATTTTTTCCGGGGTTCATACGCGCAAAGTAAGAGTGATGGCTGGGGAACAGGGAAATCGAACTTGTCTTGTCGAGAATGCGTCGAAAGCGGCGTCTCGTCTTGACTTCGGAAGTCACCGGTTTCCCTAAGTTCACGCCGACGACATGGTGGACGAACTTGCCCCCATTCCACTCGAGATAAGGGATGTGATGCTCTTCGACGATGAGGCTGCGCCAGTTCGTGGCAGCGCTGGAAAGGATAACCCTCGAGCGAGGATTTCCGGGCAGAACTTCGTCGTCTGTTGCACGCAAAACAGGAATATTGGATTGTGGCTTCATCGCCAAAATTTGATGATTTTAAGGCCTTCAAGGTTCGGACGAACTCTGGCGGGGTCGGTGAAGGTCGCGGGGAGGCAAACGGGCTTCTTATGCCGGAAGAGGTCTTGCCGGGAGCCAAAACCGTTTCCTGAGTTTTGGAACGCCTTGGTGCGCAGGCTACCGAAGGAGATGGCGACAAGAAGCGGGAGCAGAAGTAAACGGTACATGACGCGTGAACCGGAGTACTCTAGACAGCTTACCATGTGGCGCAACTACAATTCCGACCGAGCCATCAACCAGGGCAGGCTGCGCGAACTGGACGATTTGCGAGAAGGCGACCGCGCCCCGTGCCCAGTTACGCCCGCCTCGTATCTCTCTGGTCCCCCTGGATGCCCAGCCGCCTCGTCGATGCGCACCAGTACGTCGGGATCAAGCACCGCGACAAGCCCTTCGAAGTCTCTGCTCCGCAATGCTGTGAGAAACGCGTCGACCACTCTTCGCTGTTCCGAAAGATGGGCGCTCGCGTCGGATTCCTTGGCTTGAACCCGGCGTCGCGCGCGGCTGGCAAGCTGCCGCGCAGCTTCCGGCGTTCGATCAAGGATCGCAGCAATCTCGTCGAACGGGACCGCGAATACGTCGTGCCGCACGAAGGCCAGACGTTCGTCCGGGTTAAGCCAATCAATGGGAGTGGGTGCAGAAAAACCAAGCTGTGGCGCGCTAAGGTGGCGTCGAGTCATTCGGCGGTCATCCAATTGGTGGCCGCCGACTCGGTTTAACCACGGCGCACAAGAACAAATACAGCAAAGACTCCCTCCCCCCGGCGGCCCTGCCTACTCCAATCGATAAATCACTTTGCTTGCCCCTAGCGCGGGTGGATTCGGCTTCAAGGCTGCGCACAACCGGGCATTCTTAAATCTGGTTGCGCATCTGTGCAGGCTCAAATTGCAAACGCGCTGCGCCTGCGTGAGAATCACCTTTCACGATAAGTCTGTTGGCTTCCATACTGTAAAGCGGAGAAAGACCATACAACTGGGATTCATTGGAACTGGCGAAATCATGTCGTCAATCGTCACCGGCCTGTGCTCGTTTGGCACCACATCGCATTCGACTTACTTGTCCCCACCTAATGCCGCCGTCGCGAGCGAGCTCTTTAATCGCTTCAAGGGGCCCTCCAAGGGGATTTCCGTTGCTTCGTCCAACCAGGAAGTTGTAGATCATTCCGACACAATCGTTATCGCGGTCAGACCGGCGGGCGTGAGAATTGCCCTGGGGCAAGGTCGCTCCACTCATGAAAAGCTAAAATCAATTATCCTGCGAGTGGTTGAAGTGCGGGACGGGGAATCCTGGGGAAAAAATTTAAACTGACAAACAAATTGCTGGCCAAGGACCACCATCACACGCAGGTGTGACACGTCGTGCTAATTGAAACGTCGCAAGTGGTCGAAATGAGACTGCTCTGAAGCAACTCCAGAACTGCCCACGAGCAACGACTGTCCACGTTTGGAAAATTAGAATAGAGAGTTCGGATGGGGATCCGCCCGGCGGCGAGGCCGCACCCCATTCGATCAAAGCCCCAAGGTTCGAGCCCCTTGGGGCAAATTGCTTCACGTCCTGAGGTGACTCATTTCTCCGGCCACTTCCGGTCGATGCACTCCAGAATGAACGCTGTCTCACCTCCGGTGCATTGATTGCTCAAAAACCGCGACTTCAGGCTTGAATGGGCAGATAAGATCAGAACGGGGTTCGAGCAGCTTCCGGCCCCGTTCAATTGCCCCACGCGCCCCGAGAAGGGATTCGAACCCTCGGCCTCCTCGTTGCGAACGAGGAAAAATCTAAGGCTCGGTGCCACAGTAACTTAGATTTTTGAGGAGGCCCTAAATTGCCCCGCTCGCCCCGCCGGCGAATCAGAGGATTTGCTCTGATACAAACGGGCTGATCAACGGCCATGTGTCTGACGGTCCGCGGTGAGATCCGAATTCCCACTTTCAGCAGCAACTCGGCGGCGATGCGTTCCTCGCCCCAAGCAGGGTTGTCATGACCCATTTCCGGGATCACTTTCTGGATTTCGGCAGGGATACGAGGCCGCCCGCGGGGCCGCGATTTCCGCTTCCAGAACAGTCGAAAGCCTTGCCGATGCCAGCGGACGAAAGTATCCGGCTTGACGATAGTAAGAGTCTGTCGCCAAGGAAAGAGTCTGGAAAGCATATACCAGGGTCAACTTGGCAGCTGCCCTGGGGTCTCCACAGTTGCTAGGGTGAGGACGTGATAGAAGCAAAGCCCTATCACGCAGGGAACTCGTCTGAATGCACCAATCGGATTTGGAGGGCGCGGTACAAGAATGCCCGTCGCGCTGACATGAACCCCGATGAACTCCGGGTCTGTTCTTGAGGCTTTCAATTCGCAACGGTCGACGTTCACCTTTTTCTCTAGACACTGTTGGGGCATTGAGAGTCCGCGCGCATGGAGGACGACCTCCTCGCCAAATGGGCAAGGGGTGAGCGATCAAGATGCTCGAGGATGAGCTGGTTGATCGCGTCATTAATCGTGAAGGTTTCCACTAGGACATCTGACATTTGGAGTGCGACTTCATTTGATCGTTGTAGCATGGCGTCTCCGCGATGCGGGGGATTCCGCCGGCGTGGAGTCAAGTGTTGCCGCCAGCCGGCCGTTTTGGCAAGCACAGACTCTCTGGTATCTTGACGGTGCTTCTGAGGTGCGCATTGCAGAATCAATCAGCACTAATGTCCAGCGACCAACTTGCGGACATCATGTTCGGGAGTGTTTTCCTGTTTATAGGACTGGCTGCCTGCGCGTTCGCGGCGATTCGCCGGGGTGGCGGAGTGCGTTTGTTTGCGTGGCTGGGAATTTGGAGCGCCATGCGCGGAG
>Ga0306926_10006077_pt1 | contig 12944 bp, 13 predicted proteins | sample flu12Cox44000178_FD_203759 | JGI IMG/M metagenome (GOLD analysis project Ga0306926, IMG submission 203759) | Lab enrichment of tropical soil microbial communities from Luquillo Experimental Forest, Puerto Rico - flux8day.12C.oxic.44.000.178 (v2)... | ecosystem: Environmental > Terrestrial >... | reverse complement strand
CGACCTTCACCACAATACGATGGCCATCCGTCAGCGCCAAGCGCGCCCCGGCAAGGACAGCGCCGCCAACCCCGAGATTGGACTCTAATCTGACGATCCGGACGCGGTCATCGCGGCATTCCGTTGCAACAAGATCGCCGGTATGCTCCGGGCAACAGTCGTCAACGAGATAGATCGCCGCCACCTCCGGACCGATACGGGCCAGCACGTCAAGGATATGGGCCCTCTCACGATAACAAGGAATCACAACAGCGATGCTGACGTTTCGTGCGGTCGTCTCAGCTTTCATGGAAACATAGGTTCCAGGAGATCATTAGTATAGCAGAGAACGGAATGCTGGCAGCGAGCTTGGCCTCGCTGGCACTCGTCGAAACCGGGAGTAACTTTCTTCTCGGCGCTTGCGCAGTGGGAAAGGGAACATTGGCTCGAAGGAAGACCGAGAGAATTCGGAGCGGATTGAGCAGGGCCGCGTTGGCCAGCGGGCACGGTCATATACGCGAACCCCACGCCACGTCCAATACCGCTGCAGCCAGATCCCCGCGCAGTGTGGGAGCGCGCGGGCGGCGTTTTCGAAGCACACGCGCGCCTTCGCCGCGTGTGGGCGTGCGCCAGGAGGGCCAACCCGTCAGGCTGATCTCGGGCCTCGCCGCGGATGCGCACGGCCAGGCGAAGGCGCGCTGACGACCACTTCGCATGAGAAGAGTATACCGTTGATCGGCCTGGCGCAGACCGCCCCGCGGACCGCTCCGGGGCACTCGATCCGTCCCTGATCGCCGCGGCCATCACGCGGGCCGGCATCGGCTTCGAAACGACGGAGCACGGGCGCATCTGCTGCGGATGATCGATTTGGCAGGAGCGGCTAGCGGGACTGTTCGGTCGCCATGCCGGGCAACGGGAACATTTCGCCGCTGATCGCGCCCTCGAACACTGCGGGCGCGGTCGTGCCGGCCCACCGCAAGCCGGCGATGGGCCATTTCCCGAACGGCACGGCGCCCACTAGGCGCTTCCCGCGCTCGGCGCTTCCCGTTGGCCGGCAACGGGAGTGGCGGCACAGTCTGTGCGCCGCCAGCTTGGACCCATGCCAAGCAGCGCGGACTCTGACACACAGCCGCCCCGTGCGCATATTCGTACACGCGGACCTTGGCTGTATTAAATGCATCAGGTGATGCATTTACGGAGGCGCTGCAACGGTTGCGACCGACTGCAGCGTCGCCATGGGCGCTCTTGGCGCATTTCGGTGAGGCCGCACGAGTTTACGGTTGTCGTATGTAGATTTCCAATATGTCGGTAAAGGCATTTGCTGCGCGGGTCGATTGATCATCGGTGAGCGCTCGCTGCAGTTGCCCAGGATATCGATGATCGATAGAACCGGAGCGCATGCCCAACAGTACCAGATCGGCCAACGAGGCCATGTCCATTATCGCGCGGCGCATCGCCGAGAGGGCCGCGGCCATCAATCTGGCACCGGCCGACGAAATCGGGCCGATCTGCGGGATGGTGACGACGTTCCTTGATCAGATGATGGCCGGTATCTCAAGGACCGAAGCCTCGCGTCTCCTCTACCGCATGATCGATCGGATCGACTTCCTGGGCGACAACCTGCTGCAAAGCGTTAATCCGCCGGCTCAGAGAACGGCATTTCAGGATCATATCGGTCAGGTCTTTGCCCGCTTCGCCAATGGCAAATCGGTCCATTTGGAGCTTGGCGTCTGGACGGCATGGCCTGAGGAGCGCGTCCAGCAGCATGTCGGGCCTGACAAGCTAGGTGATATCATACGCCTGGACTTGAACCCGACTTTCCCGGTCGATGTCGCCGCGAGCGTCACGGCGTTGCCCTTCCGGGACAACTCAATCGACTGCATCTCGTCGAACAGCCTGTTCGAGCATGTACCCTACCCTCACGACATCCTGCGAGAGGCCTTCCGGGTGCTCCGGGCCGGCGGCGCGCTGCGCACAACAGTGCCCTTTCACTTCGTCGAGCATGGTTGTCCGAAGGATTATCTTCGCTTCACGGGCCAGTTCTTTGAAGACGTCTGCGCCGATATCGGCTTTACCGACATCAAAACCGATACGCGCTCAACCAGCGGAATGCTTTATACGATCCATCAGCTCTCGAAGGCAGCGCTGGTTAATGCGGACGCACCTGATGCTGCGCCGGCGCGGCGAGCCCATGTCGCAATCATGAGTATTCTTGGTGTCTGCCAGGCACTCGATTCCTCGTTCGTCGCCGGAGGCGCAAGTCACTGGCACAGCACGGACATGATCGCGGTCAAGCCTGGCAAATATGTCGTGCCCGATTATGCTCCCGATCACTCGAAGCACTTCCTCGATCGGCACGATCATATCCTTGCATGCCCATTAACTGGCGATCCGCTGATTCGACAAGGTAAGACGCTCGTTACCCGTAGGGGAGCCTCCTATAAAATCGTAAATGGCGTCCCCAATATGGTGATGATGCAGGGTCAGTCGTCTTTCTCGGTCATCGCCAAACGGCTACATGACCTCCAGCGCATCACATCCTCACATTTGCAAGACTCCAATAGCCCCCGCAAGCACCATTATTCCATGTTTAGCCGGTCGAAACGATTCCTGCGACGAATCGTCGGTCGCTGAAAACGAAACTGCCCAGCCTCTCCGGGATATCGAGTCTTTGCGGGACAGGCTATCGGACGACCCACCAACCGACGCAGCAGGACGAGTTGAGCGCGGGAACTCGCGGAATGGCGACAACCCCAGGTTGTTTAGCCCGCTGGGGCCGAACATCAGTCGGGACTTGATGGGGCCAAAACTCATCCTACGTTGCACCCGCATCTTAAGCTATTGATTTTCATTATAGTTCAACGGAAGCCCATCCGCTCGTTTTTGGCGGTAACAACCGTCTCATGCAGCCACCCTAATACCTATTGGGACGAGCCGTCCCGATAGGTAGGGGGGTGCTTCAGCGGTTGGCGGTCAGAGGAAGCGCTCGAAACTCCCAGCCACCGCGGCGCGATAGGCGCGCCGGGGGTTTTCCGAACGCGAGGCGTGCCGATACTGCGCCGCGGCCTCGGCAGCCTGTCGAGACTGGTGGTCGGCGTCGGCAATTCGAGGATCGTCTCACCGGCGCGGCAACGAGATGCGAGCCAGCTCCGCCGGATCGGGCCAGATCGGCGTGCGATCGCGTCATCAGGCGTCATCGATGAGGCTCCGCGGGCGGGTTGGCAAAGTGCGGCTGGTGCGGTTGTCGCGCGGCCGCGTTGGCCGCGACCGCCACATTAGGCGTGCCATCGCCCCCTCCCGCGCGCGGCGGTGCGATTGCGGACCTGCACAGTACGGGTCATCCAGCTTCGGGCACAGCCTCCTCCTGAGCTTGCGATTCGCGCCATTTCCGGAACTCGACGGTGACCTGCATCAAAATCCCTCCCACGATCACGGTGCTTAGGTTTGCCGCGACGATACTCCAATACAAATACCTAAAATCCGCGCTGGGAGCCGCAAAGAAATATGGCAGCAAGTAAAGAAGGCCAGAGGCGGAGAGTCCAATGGCCACCTCCGCCATCGGGCGCTTTCGGAGTACCATTGCTGCCGCAAACGTGGCAACCAGAACCAGCAGCCACGCCCACCCAAACAACAGGTAAGTATGTTTCGCGGTCCAGTTGATGAAAGCCATCAGGAGAGACGCCGCGATGCGCTGTCCGAACATCGGGCGTCCCACGTCGATGCTCTTGACCGCTGGGTCACCAAGTACGACCACGCCGGCCTCGAAGGTAGCCGATTGCTGTCGATAATCGACCGTGGGCCAAAACGACCCTAGCAGGGAAGCAAAGACCGCGCCACGGTGGGACAGATAGGCCCAGGGATTATTTATGATCGCGTGTTCCCAAGCCTGTCGAAAGATTGTCAGGTATTGGAGATTTTCAGTGAGTTGCAGCGGGGGCAAGATTGCAGGGTCAGGGCGGAAAATCAAAGAGCTCGATGAATTCGGGCTGTACGCGGCTCGCAATCCCTGCGGGCTGAAATTAGCTCTCTTCGCCTCGTTCGGGATTACGTCAGCCCCCGATATAACGGAGATGCCGGCCAGGTCGTAGAGCTCGATCGCCTGCTCGAGATGGATCCGCGTGGCACCCAGGAGCTGGTACGAGACGAGACGGCCTCCCACCAACAACAGAGCCGTCCCGGTGATGGCGAGCGCGGCCATGCCCACGCCGCGGCGCCATCCTGGCCGCCCGAAGAAGGGCAGCAACAAGAGCCAGAATAGCGGGAGCAAGGCGGGCGCTGCATTGTACCTGACGCCAACTGCATAGAAGCTGACGACAAGCACGACGAGCAGCGTGGTGATCTGCCCCGCTCGAGTAGCACGCGACAGCGCGACGCAGGCGAAACAGAACGCCAGACTGACGGCTAGCCCTACATCCTTCCAAAGGACGCCGATAAAATTAAGGATGGCAGGACTGCAGGCGGCCGGGAGCAGCAGCCAAACAGCGACGGGCAGGCCAGAGCGTCGGAATGCAAGCGCGAACAATCCAAAGGCGGATGAGAGCAGACCAAAGTGGAGCCAGTACAAGGATACTGCGGTGCCGCTGACGCGTAGCAATAGGGACCACAGGCCGGCCATAAGCGGTGGATGTCCATCTGAATAGACACCCCGTTGAGCCTGGAGTAGCTGGCCAACGGAATCGGGACTGTAGATGCCGGGTGCAGTGGCGATAGCAACCACGGCGAATACGAGCGCACCGAGTCCAATACCCAATAGGGTCGGACAGAACTGTCGCATCTTAGACGCCGCAGTCACGCTCCTTGTCCTCACGTTCCTGACATCGTGGATTCCGCGCACCCTATTGCCGACACGCTCTCCGCCCGCGCCGGGCCATGCTCGTTCGACAGAAATCCGCCAGCCCTGGCCGCCAGCTCAGCGCCTGCGACTGCGAGCAGTCCCAGCAAACACACTCCCAATTGTTCGTCGAGACCGCCAGCTTCAGCGAATTCCCCTCGATCCGGCAGCCCTTACGACTAATTTCGCTGATACGCAATAGGTCATCACGGAACTCCGAAGAATCGCTTTTGAAAAAGCCCCCTTCCCCCGACCTGGAATGATGGATGCCTTGGTATTTGACGATCTCGGGTGGAGATGCCTGGTGCCGGCTGGTCGCCTGCGGTCGGTAACCGGCGTAAAGCCGAATTCAACAACCGGCGTCGCTAGCTCGACCGCGGCCTTAGTTCCGTACAGCGCAAACCAATAGGTCGGTGCCGTGACTTTCGATGGCCGTTTTCGTCTATCTCTTATGTCCGAAAATTTCCTCTTATGTCCGAAAATTTCGACGACACCCTCGTGCTGTTGCAACGTTGGGCGAAGGATCCGAGCCTCGACATCATCGCGCGCATCGTGTGCCCAGCAAGGTATCAGAGTGCAAACCTTCCAAACCGCCGCGCCTGCCGCTGTCGGAGGAGATACCATTGTCGATGTGGCAGGACTTCCAGCGCTGGGACACGACGAGCTCGAGCACCCTGAGCTATAGCTTGCCGCGCCCGCTGCCGTGGCTGGTGGCGAGCCACTCGTAAAGCCGTCGTCGGGGCCGGGAAATGGTGTTCCCGCTTTCGCCGTTTGTGCGGCCAATTCTGCGCGTCATCCCGCCTCGAGGTGATGCTTGAAGCGGCCCCAACAAGCCGGGCAGAGTCGCCCCGCGAAATCGGGCAAGGCACGGGAAGCGGCCCGCGGGGAGCAGCCACAGGAGCGGCAAGATGAATTTGCCGAACTCCGCCCGGGGGGGCGCCGTATTTTTATGCAGAGATATCGGGCGGCCCGCCGCGCGAGAGCTTCGAGATGCCGACGGCGGAGCTCGAAGCGCCGAATCGCGCGGGAGAAGGAACACCGGCTGCGGGCGGCGCCGGGGCCGCATCAGATACGCCACGTCGGGCACGCCGCCCGATGACCGAGCTGCAGACTGAGTGGCTGCCGCTGCTCTAGGCCGAGCTCGCTCGCCGAAGGCAAAGGCGCGGTGGGATGCCGATCGGAACGAGCGCGAGTGGGAGGAGCTGTTCGCCACGTGCGCGGACATTGGGTGGCGAATGTTGGCGGGGCAGGGCCGCAGAGGGCGTTCCAGAGGCGCGGAGCTCGCCCGGGAGCTGGCGCGGGCGGAGGACTGCGAGCGGGTCCACGAATTGCGGATCCCGGCCGACCATTCGCCCGGTGAAGCTGTGCCGTTGGCGTGGGTGACAGCCCCCGAAGGCGGGGCTGCGGCTGCTGGATGAGTTGATTCGCGTGCGGCATGGACAAGAGTTCCCCTAACCGCGTGTCCAGCTTTTATTTCGTGCGCCTCTGAGGGAGCTCTTGTCGTGCCTCCGGGGACTACAAGACAATGGACGCTTAAACAGAACTTTCACACTGTCCGCCGCCGGTTCGCCATGATATCAGCCTGCGTGCATTCCGCCGCGGTCCCTAAGTCGACGGCGAAACAAGGCGCCCGACAGATCGGGATAGCTCCGGGCACAGGAGGGAACGGATGCAGAGTCAACCGCTCGCTGCTCAAATTACGCTTGGCAAGCTGGCATCGATTACGAGGTTGGTTTCTGGGACCGATGATTTGAAACGAAGGGCCTTGAATGGCCTGAAGACTACTCAACGCACCTCGACCCGGATTGCCCCTTTCCGAAAGGCCTCGTCGCGCCGCAAGCACTGTCACTATGTAAGCTGCGGGTTCTCGACGTTGGCGCTGGGCCGATGACCATCCTCGGACGGCACATCGAAGCGCACACTTGCGAGATAACGGTGTGCGATCCGCTGGCCCATATGTATTCCCGGATCGCAAGTAAGTGCCGTGTTCAACGACCAAGTGACACGGAACCCGCCTTTGCAGAGTTTTACCCTATCAATACCTATGACCTGGTTTATTATCGGAATGCTCTTGACCACTCTTTTGACCCAGTGACGGGTGTACGCGAGATGCTCTACGTGGCGAAATTGGGAGGCCGCGTGTACCTTGAGCACTCCGTCAATGAAGCAGTGTTCGAGGAGTATTCTGGATTCCATCAACAGAATTTCAATGAGGACGACGGTGATTTAATCGCATGGGCCGAATCGCATCGGAGCAACGTAGCAAAAGAGCTCGCCGACACAGCTACAGTGACCCCAGTAAAGATCGACCCGTGGCTCTCTGCGGCCATAGACAAGAAGCCTGAGCCGCAATTCAATGTGGCGCATTATCCTCGAGGCCGGCTGCCATCGGTTCTGTCATCGTTCTTGGTAGCATCCATGAGCGCCCCTTCGGTCCGCGGCGCATTGACTGTTCCGACAGGCGTGAGGGGATAATGCGAATTTCGGGAGCCTCGAGGCGCGTACACGCTTCGATAATATTAAACTTACACCGAGAGTCGATATTTCTGGCGCGAACATTGCTGTCTTGGGACGCGGCGCTCGGCGCGGCGACTGCGGTCGGGCTCAACCTTGAAATCATCGCGGTGCTCGACAGGACAGATAATGACACGCGAGCGGTGCTCGCCGAACACGATTTTGGCGTGCACACCAGCGCGCACCTGCTCGAAGTTGACAACGGTTCGCTCGGACTCTCGCGCAACTATGGGATTGGCAAGTCGAGCGGTGAGATCATCCTCACGGCAGACGGAGATGATCTCGTCTCGGAAAACTTCCTATTGGAGATGGTCGCGTGCGCGCAGACCCAAGGGCCTGACGCTCTATATTTTCCAGAGTATCTATTAGGCTTCGGCACGGACTACTACGTTTCGGTCTACCGCGAACTCATTGACGTAACCCCGATGGCATTCGTCGATACGCATCCGTTCGTCTCCAGGGTGTGCGCACATCGGGACGTTTTTCGGCGCATCCCATACGCCGACGTTTGCCTTACCCGCGGATACGCCTACGAGGACTGGCATTTCAATTCGGAAGCTGTCGCCGCTGGGCTCGACATCCGCGTCGTTCCCGACACGATCTTATTCTATCGACAGCGACCGGGCAGTCTCCAGGGCCAAGCCCGTACCATATCCATTGGTCAGATTCCGCCGAGCAAGCTATTCGAACCCCAGACGTACATCCGGATCTGCGGTCCCTACCTCAAAGCCGTGTCATCCGATGCGTACATGTGCGATCGCGCCGCTTCCCCGAGCCATGCATTTCTGCGCGACCCTCAGACTCGCACGACAATCGCCAAGGCAAACGCGATAGAACCGGCAATAACCCTGTCGAGATATGAAGGGTGCCGCATCTTCTCAAATGTCCAATACCCGCTGACGGCGGGAATCGCTTATCATACGGTTTGCAAGGCCATTCGCGGGAAGACGTATGAGGATGTTTTTCTCTTCCCCTTTATGTCTCGCGGCGGGGCTGAGCGATATTTCTTGGCACTTATGGAGGCCATGTACAAAAGCGCACCTCTGAATAATTCGCTCGCTTTGCTGGGTGAGGACTTTAGCGGACCATCTTGGCTTGATAAGTTGCCACCCAACGTCACGGTCATCAATATGCCGCACCTGTGCGGACGAGCGCCGATTGAGCAGAGATGCCTCATCGCACTCAAGACAATTCAGTCATGCTGTCGTGGTGCCCGCATACATATTCGGCAGTCAGGTTTCGGAGATACATTCTTGAAATGTTTCGGAATCGTGTTTCAGGGTCGAGATCTTTCCTACTATAGATTTGCTGATGAGGAAGGCTTTTCTGACGGACGCGTCGCTATCCGACACTCCCCGCTAGAACTCATATCAGAGAGCTTCCAATACTTGTCTCGGATCATAACCGATAATGAGACCGCCATTCGCAAGGATCACCACCGCATCGGTGTTCAGAAAGATAAATGGAAGTGCCTGTACGCACCAGTAGAGATTCATAACTACATCCTTGAACGAGAGGCGGACGCCGGTCGACGTGTTCTTTGGGCGTCACGGCTCGATGCATCAAAGCGCCCGTCATTGATCCCGTTTATTGCCTCAGAGCTAGCGCAGCGCGACGCCAGACTGAGTATAGATGTGCACGGCTCGTCCGTCTTCGGTGAGTACGGCCCACAGTCGTTGAATAGTCTGCCAAACGTTGAGTACTGTGGCCCTTATGATGGGTTCTCTTCTCTGCCCCTGGAGCGGTATTCGACCTTTCTCTACACAAGCTGGTGTGACGGGATCCCAAATGTCCTGCTGGAAGCGATGGCTGCAGGCTTGGTTGTGATTGCCCCCGATGTCGGCGGTGTCTCTGAAGTCGTGATCGATGGCGTGACGGGTATCCTCCTGCCCTCGGTTGCAAACGATGCTGACATGGCTAAAACCTACGCAGATTCGATCGTGCGCCTCCAGGCTGATCCTGACTTCGCGGTCCGCATGGTTCGCGCCGCCACCGACTTAATCCGCGAACGGCATTCCCCTGGGGCACATGCGCGGAGGGTCGCCAAAATATTCAATTTACGTGGCGAGGTTATCCTGCATGGCTGAGCGTATCACCTTCGTCGAGGGGGCGATGCGATACCATTCAATGCTCGCCGCTGAGCACTTGTCACGATACGCCCTGGCCGCACCGGCTTGTGTGGGCAAGCGCGTGCTCGATATCGCCTGTGGCGAGGGGTACGGCTCTGCGTTCCTAAAGGATAGGGGGGCCGCCAGCGTAACCGGCGTCGACATATCAGAGGAGGCAATCTCGAATGCCAAGCGGCGGTTCGGCCAGAATGGTGCCAAGTTCAAAGTTGGGGACGCTCTCGATAGCAGCTCCTGGCACAGCGGCTCCGCCTATGATGCGATCGTGTGCTTCGAAACGATCGAGCATGTCAGCAGCCCAGAGCGCCTGTTGGAGATATTGCGCGACCTGTTAGCGCCGAATGGAATCTTGCTGATAAGTTGCCCGAACGACGCCATTGAAGCCCAACGGGGCATAGAGAACCCGTTTCATACGCGCGTGTTTTCGCTTTCCGACTTCAAGGAAATAACCTCCCGCGTGCTCGGGCGGGCAGAGCAGTGGCTCATTGCCACGCCGCTGACGGGCATCGCGATTTTGGACGAGAACGATAGTAGGTTGACCAACTCGGATACCTCGATGATGTTAACATTGATGGGCGCTCCACTGCCCCGCACGCTTACCCTCCCGGCGCAGTCGGAACATTGTGTATCAGCCGACTCGGCCTCTTTCTTCCTTGGCATCTGGAATGCGCGAGTTGAGCCGACGCAGGTTTCTGCACCAATGTCTCGTAGAGCCCATCTGGAATACTGGCTTGCTCTACAAGACCAACGGCGTGCAATCGAGTGCCTGACCGAGGAAGCTGCCCGCGCATCAGGCACCAAGCCTGATTCCGACGAGCGGGTCAGAGAAATCTGGCGCATAGCCGAGGAGCGGGTCAGAGAAATCCGGCGCATAGCCGAACTCGAAAGAAATCAATATGAGAGAGAGTATGCTAGCGAGAAAGCTGCACTGCTTGATCAAGCTGCCCAGCTTCGCGCTATCCAGTCCTCCCGCGCGCATCAAGTCGCTGATTTCTATATTCGGAAAGCGCTTGGACCCTCCCTTTTATTCCGCGTTCTTCGGGTCATTCGCTCCTTCGTCGGCGCCCTTGCTCGGACTGTACATCTGATATGATTAAGAGACATATGGCAATGAAAGTCGGCTCCGCGCTTTTTCTGAAACCCGGCCGCGACGTTCGACGAACGGGAGGTATACGTCTTGGCTTCAAACGGCGACGATTGCGTAGTGGAGATTGACCTTAGGGGCGACTGAGGCAAAACAAATTGAATTCCAAAGCAGTGGCATTGCCAAGATCATGGTGTCCGACTGCAGACAATCCGCATAAACCGCTGATTCCAGGGGGGCGCCTTTCGATTGGTTGTGTTGAAAAATTCCTTAGTGTCTGTATCAAAATCGCCTAAGTTGTGTTATCCGTATACCAATCTCCTGATGAGAAGCGATCAGAATAGCAAGGCGTAGTTTACACTGCGATGATCAGGAAGCCTCTGAAGGCGACGTGACGACCGGTTCAGCCAGCGCGACGGCTCGTCCCTTACGGGTCGCCGCCTTTACCGGTGGTGCAGCGGTAGCATCAGCACGGTTTCGCGTCCGACAGTACATTGCGCCGCTGGCCAGTCTCGACATCACGCTGAACGAATACTGGCCCAGTCTCGGTACCTATCCGCCGCACTGCAAGGTGCTGCGCCCGGCATGGCTAATCAGCACTCTGATGCAACGACTGCCGCAGCTGGCCGCCGGCTGGCGTGCTGACATCGCACTGTTGCAGCGTGAGATGGTCGCGACGTTGCCAACGCTCGAAGGATGGACGCGCCGTCCGCGCCTCGTCGATATCGACGATTCGGTGCATTTGTACCGGGGCGGGTGGGCGGCGCGACGGTTGGCCGCACTGGCGGATCTCGTTGTCGTCGGCAATGACTGGCTGGCCGAGATCTGGCAGCGGTGGAACCCAGCGATCGAAATCCTGCCAACGGCGGTTGAAACCGACGCCTATCGCCCTGCCTCGCTGCCCCAACGCCCGACGATCGGCTGGATCGGCAGCGCCGGCAACCTGTTTTATCTCAGCGACATTGCCCCGGCGTTAGCGCGCGTGGTGGACCGGTTTCCGGAGACCCTCATCGCTGTCTGCTGCGACCGCCCGCCCGATCTGCCAGGATTGCCAGTATGCTTCACGCCGTGGTCTGCAGCGGCCGAGGCCGAGTTCCTCGCCTCGATCACGCTGGGCCTGATGCCACTGCGGGACGGTCCCTGGGAGCGCGGCAAATGCAGCTTCAAGATGCTGCAATACATGGCGGCGGGGCGCCCTTGCGTGGTTTCGCCAGTGGGGATGAACAACGATCTGCTGGGCACGGCCGAACTCGGCCTTGCGGCCGCGACGACCGGCGAGTGGGCCGAGGCACTGTCGAGCCTGCTCGCCGATCGCGACGGCGCGGCGCGAATGGGTGCCGCTGGGCGGGCGGTGGCCGAGACGCGATACAGCGTCAAGGTGCTAGCGCCGCGCCTTGCCGAACTGATACGCCGGCTAGCATGATCGCGGCCGCCGACCAGAGGCAGTTGAACCTTCTGATCGATCAGGTGAGGTCGGGCGGTCCCTGTAAGCGTCAACGGAGGAGTCGATAAGCTGCCCGCCTGGCAACCGCTCGCAAACGCCCCGCGGCCCTGCGGAACAGCGCCAACGGTATGTCGTGGATTCGCATCCAGAGGATTACTCGACGCAGCGTCATTAACCATCCGTATTCGCGGTAGTAGCGCAGGCCGCGGATCAGCGGTTGGAGGGAGATTGCCGTAAGCCGCGTTGCCACGAGAGGTGCCGCATCGGCGCGGGCGATCCAGAAGAGCCAGAGCCGGCGGCTATAGCGGGCAAGTTGGGCGCGATCGATGGTCCCTCGCGCAATCACCTGCTGTAGAGCTTCCAAAAACCGAGCGCTGCTTTGTTCCCAATCCGGCCAGGATACTGAAGTCGCGACCGCATTACGCTTCAAATTCTCTACCAGCGGCGGCATCTCGCGCAGCCGCTTGAGCGCAGCGACCACGCCTGCCTCGTCGCCGGTCGATACGACAATCCCGTTCCGCCCGTGCTCGATGTACTCATCATGACCGGTTACGTCAAAGACAACGCATGTTCCGCCGCAGTGGAACATCTCAAGCGGCGGGCCGAACATCCCTTCTACCAGGCTCAATTTCAGCACAAGATCGCATGATCGATATACCAGCGGCGTCGACTCTTGCGGGATGCGGCTGAGCACGCGATCGACCCGGGGATAGCTACGGACATCTGAGGGCGTCAGCAGCCAGATCTCATCTGCCTCAGCTTGCCGTGCAAGGCGGATGGCCGTCGGCACATTCTTGAATTCGACGTCTATTGCGCCTTCTACCAGAACGCGCAACTTTCCCGGCCTGCGCGGCGAGAGAGCTGGACCATCGCAGCGGAACAACTCTTTATCGATGCCGTTGGGAACCACCGCAGCGACCTGCTGGTGAAGCTGCTGAAGGTAGCGTTCTATCCATTTCGCCTCGG
>Ga0306926_10006071_pt1 | contig 12949 bp, 10 predicted proteins | sample flu12Cox44000178_FD_203759 | JGI IMG/M metagenome (GOLD analysis project Ga0306926, IMG submission 203759) | Lab enrichment of tropical soil microbial communities from Luquillo Experimental Forest, Puerto Rico - flux8day.12C.oxic.44.000.178 (v2)... | ecosystem: Environmental > Terrestrial >... | reverse complement strand
GGAGCTCGCGTCGCTGATGGTCGGCCGGTCGGTCCAGCTGCGGGTGAGCAAGGAACCGGCCAAGCCTGGCGACGTGGTGCTCGACGTCAAGGACCTGACCGTGGCCGGGGAGCGCGGCGAGCAGTCAGTGCGCGACGTGTCCTTCCAGGTGCGGGCCGGCGAGATCCTGGGTGTGGCCGGCGTCCAGGGGAACGGCCAGACCGAGCTGTGCGAGGCGCTGATGGGCCTGCGGCCCTCGGTCGGCTCGGTACTGCTTGACGGCACCGACCTGGGTCACGCCTCGACCCGCGGCCGGCTCCACGCGGGCATCGGCTATGTCCCCGAGGACCGTTCCGAGGACGGCCTGGTGGCTGACTTCTCGGTCGCCGACAACCTGATACTCGATGTCTACGACCAGCCGCCGTATGCCTCCGGTATCGCGCTGAACCTCGACGCGATCAAGGAATCGGCGGTCAAGCGCGTCGAGGAGTACGACGTGCGGACCCAGTCCACCGCCACGCCGGCCGGGACGCTGTCCGGTGGCAACCAGCAGAAGGTCGTGGTTGCCCGGGAGATGAGCCGGGACGTCAAGCTGATGATCGTCAGCCAGCCGACCCGCGGCCTGGATGTCGGCTCGATCGAGTTCGTGCACAAACGCCTGGTCGCCCAGCGGGACGAGGGCGTGGCGGTGATGATCGTCTCCTCCGAACTCGACGAGATCTACGCCCTGGCCGACCGTATCGCCGTCATGTACGAGGGCCGGATCGTCGCGTTCTGCCCGCCCACCATCCCCGAGCAGGACCTCGGCCTGCTGATGGCCGGCAGCGCCCCGGATGGATCCACCGCCACTGACACCGGCGGCGCGGCCGGCGTGGAGGGCGCCCCCGACGCAGGCGGCGAACCGGAGACGCCAGTGCCAGCCCAGGAGCCGAGCCATGAGTGACCAGCACGAGGCCGAGCCGTCTGCAGCGCCTTACGTACCGACCGCCACTGCCGAGGAAGCGAGCCCGCCCGCACCGGACCAGCCGCGTGGCCGGCAGCCGCTCACCGGCAACGCGATCATCACGGCGGTGACCGAGGGACACTCGGTCGTCATCACCATTCTGGCCGTGTTCGTAGCGCTGCTGGTCGGCGCCGTGCTCATCGTGGCGAGTGACCCGGTGGTGCTGCGCGCCTGGAACTCGTTCGGCTACGCACCAGGTACCGCGATCTCGGCAACCTGGACGTCGGTCTCGCAGGCCTACTCGGCGTTGTTCGAGGGCGCGATTTTCAGCCCCGCGACGGTCTCGGCCGCCTTCCACGGCGGCTCGATCGCGGCGATCTTCTTCCCGCTGTCGCTGACCGCGTTCGAGGCCACCCCGCTCATCCTGACCGGGCTGTCGGTGGCGGTATGTTTCCGGGCCGGGATGTTCAATATCGGCGCGGCGGGCCAGTGGATCGGCGGCGCGCTCGTCGCGACCTGGCTCGGTTTCGCGGTGCATCTGCCGATCGTGCTGCACGCGGTGGTCTTGATCATCGGCGCGTTCATCGGCGGCGCGGTCATCGGCTGGATCGTGGGCGAGATCAAGGCGCGGACCGGCGCGCACGAGGTCATCCTCACGATCATGCTCAACTACGTCATGTACAACCTGCTGGCCTTCATGCTGTCCAGCCAGTCACTGATGCAGGCGCCACACCAGAGCAACGCGGTCGCGCCAAGCATCGACGGGAACGCGATGCTGCCGCACGTCGGCGGGCCACCACCGCAGGTCGGCGTCGGGTTCCTGATCGCGCTGGCCGCCGCCGCCGCGACCTCCTGGCTGCTATCGCGCAGCACGCTGGGCTTTGAGTTCCGGACCGTGGGTGCCAACCCGAGCGCGGCGCGCAGCGCCGGCATCCGCGTGGAGCGGGTCTGGGTGCTCGCGTTCCTGATCGCTGGCGGCCTGGCCGGCCTGTCGGCGACCACGATCGTGCAGGGCCAGACGGCGCCACTGACGACCACCAGCTACGGCACGTACGGCTTCGACGGCATCACCGTCGCGCTGCTCGGCCGGGCCAGGCCGCTCGGCGTGGTCCTCGCCGGGCTGCTGTTCGGCGCGATGAACGCCGGCGGAACGGTCATGGAGGCCGCCACCGGAGTCCCGGCCGATGTCACCAACGTCATTGAGGCTCTGATCGTGCTCTTCGTCGCCGCACCACCGCTGATCCGGTTGCTGTTCCGGCTGCGGAGCACCAGCGGCGCCGGCCCGCAGGCCGTCACGTCGAAGGGATGGTCGGGATGACCACCACGCTGGATGCCCCCGCCCCTGCCCCCACCCCCGTCCACGGCCGGGTGCCGGGAAACCGCAGATATCTCGCCGCGGGCACGTTCATCGCGCTCGGCCTGATCAACATCTTCGTGTTCGGCCTCTTCGCGCACCGCGGCGACGCCGTGTTCGCGCTGTCATTGCCCGGCGCCACGCCGAAACTGCCCGGTATCCACGTGCCCGGGGCGCTGACGGCCTACGTGCTCGGCGCGATCTCGATCGGCCTGGGCATCCTGCGCGCGCTCGTCGACCTCCCTCGCTGGGGCAAGCGGCTCACGATCGCGATCGTGCTGCTGTGCTTCCTGCTGTCGCTGCTGGCCTGGGCGGACGCCGGCAGCACGGTCGGCCCGCTCCAGGTCATCGACCTGCTGCAGGGGACCTTGACCGCGTCGATCCCGCTGGTCCTCGGCGCGCTGGCCGGTCTCATGTGCGAGCGATCCGGCGTCATCAACATCGCGATCGAGGGGCAACTGCTCACCGGCGCGTTCGCCGCGGCAGCCGTGGCCAGCGTTACCGGCGGCGTCTGGCTCGGGCTCATCGGTGGGTCGCTGACCGGCGGCCTGGTGGGGGTGATACTCGCGCTGTTCGCGATCACGTTCCTGACGGACCAGATCATCGTCGGCGTGGTGCTCGACGTGATTGCGCTCGGGCTGACCAACTACCTGTACGACCGGGTCATGGTCCCCTACGCAAACACTTTCAACTCCGGTAACACCTTCGGCACGCTCAAGATCCCCGTGCTCGGCAACATCCCGATCATCGGCCCGGTCTTCTTCGACTCGAACATCTTCCTGTACATCACCTACGCGCTGATCATTGTCATCCAGATCGGCCTGTTCCGTACCCGGTGGGGGCTGCGAGTGCGCGCGGTCGGCGAGCATCCGACCGCGGCCGACACGGTCGGCATCAGGGTGCAGTGGACGAGGTACCGCAACGTCATCCTCGGCGGGCTGATCGCCGGGATCGGTGGGGCATACCTGACGGTCGGGTCGGTCGGCTTCTTCACCTCGAACATCAGCTCGGGCTTCGGCTACATCGCGCTCGCCGCCATGATCTTCGGCCGCTGGACGCCGCTCGGCTCGGTGGCGGCGGCGCTGCTGTTCGGCTTCAGCTACCAGCTACAGACCGAGTTGTCCGTCCTGCGCGTGCCGGTCTCCTCGTTCATCCTGCTGATGGCGCCGTACGTGGCGACGATCATCGCAGTGGCCGGGCTGGTGGGACGGGTGCGGCCGCCCGCCGCCGACGGAAAGCCGTACATCAAGGCATGACGGCGATCTCCGATCCGTACCAGGCCGCGCAGGACAGTGCCGCCAGGCTCGCCGACCTGACCGGCCAGCCGCGGCACGACGTCGCCGTGGTGCTCGGCTCCGGGTGGGCGCCGGCCGCCGACGCTCTGGGCACCACCGTCGCGGAGGTGCCGCTCGACGCGCTCGGCGGCTTCCCGCCGCCGACGGTGGGCGGTCACTCCCCCGTCGTCCGGTCCGTCCGGGCCGGCGACGTCCATGCACTGGTGTTCCTCGGCCGGGTTCACCTGTACGAGGGGCACGACCCGGCGACCGTGGTGCACGGCGTGCGTACCGCGGTCGCGGCCGGGTGCCGGGTCGTCGTGCTCACCAATGCCGCGGGCGGGATCAGGGAGGGCTACCAGGTCGGGCAGCCGGTGCTGATCCGAGACCACCTCAACCTCACCGGGCGCTCGCCGCTGGGCGGGCCCCCGCCGCCGGACGGCTATCCACCGCGTTTCACCGACCTCACCGACCTCTACTCGCCCCGGTTGCGCGCGCTGGCCGCCGAGGCCGCTGGAGCCGGAGCCGGGGCCGGGGCTGCTGGAGCCGGAGCCGGGGCCGGCGATGCCGCCGGGGCCGGCGAGGGGCTGGCCGAGGGCGTCTATGCCGCGCTGCCCGGCCCGCACTACGAGACGCCGGCCGAGATCCGGGCGCTCCGCACGCTCGGCGCCGACCTGGTCGGCATGTCCACCGTGCTCGAGGCCATCGCCGCGCGCCATCTGGGCGCGGAGGTGCTCGCCATCTCGCTGGTGAGCAACCTGGCGGCCGGGCTGGCCCCGCACGGGCTCGACCACGCGGAGGTGGTCGCCGCGGGCAAGGCGGCGGCGGGCCGGATGGGGTCGCTGCTGGCCGGGCTGCTGCCCGTGATCGTGCCGTGATCGGCGGCGATCTGCGTGCTCAGGCCGAGCACTGGATCGCCGGCGACCCCGACGAGCGGGACCGCGCCGAACTGCGCGGGCTGCTCGCCGACGGCGGCGAGGCGGCCGCGGCGGAGCTTGCCGACAGGTTCGCTGCCCGGCTGGAGTTCGGCACCGCGGGCCTGCGCGGCGCGATCGGGGCCGGCCCCAACCGGATGAACCGGGCGGTGGTGCGGGCAGCCACGGCCGCGCTGGCGCACTGGCTGGCCGAGCACGGCGGGCCGGATGCGGCGCAGGCCGGCGTGGTCATCGGCTGCGACGCCAGGCACCGGTCCGGTGAGTTCGCCGACGAGGCCGCGCGGGTACTCGCCGGGGCCGGGATCCGGGCCCACCTGCTGCCGCCGCAGCGCCCGACCCCGCTGCTCGCCTTCTCCGTCAGGCACCTGCGGGCGGCCGCCGGGATCATGATCACGGCCAGCCACAACCCGCCCGCGGACAACGGCTACAAGCTCTACCTGGGGGACGGCGCGCAGATCATCCCACCGGTGGACAAGCAGATCGGCGCCGCCATCGCGGCACTTGGCGACCTCGCCGAAGTTCCGGTCGCGCCCGCGGACAGCCCGCTGATCCGCAAGCTCGGCGACGAGATGGCCCAGGCGTACCTGGACGCCATCGTGGCCGCGGTACCCGGCCCTGGTGGTTCCCCCGGGCTGCGGGTGGTTTACACCCCGCTGCATGGCGTCGCGCGCGGGCTCGCGCTGCGCGCGTTCGAACGGGCCGGGTTCCCGGCACCGGAAGTGGTCGCCGCGCAGGCCGAGCCGGACCCCGCGTTCCCGACCGTGGCGTTCCCCAACCCGGAGGAGCCCGGTGCCCTCGATCTCGCGCTGGACCTGGCCAGGGAGACCAGGGCGGACCTGGTCGTCGCGAACGACCCGGACGGCGACCGGCTCGCCATCGCTGTCCCCGACCCGGCCGCACCCGGCGGCTGGCGGCCGCTCACCGGCGACCAGGTCGGCGCACTGCTCGGCGCCTACCTGCTGGAGGCGAACCCGGGGCCGGACCCAGACGCACGGCTGGTCGCGACGACCGTGGTCTCGTCCACCATGCTGTCCAAGATCGCCGCGGCGGCCGGGGTCCGCTATGCGGAGACGCTGACCGGGTTCAAGTGGATCGTCCGGGCAGCGGACGGCGTGCCCGGCGCCCGGTTCGTGTTCGGCTACGAGGAGGCGCTCGGCTACGCGGTGACCACCGCGGTGCGGGACAAGGACGGCATGAGCGCGGCCCTGGCGCTGCTCTCGCTGGCGGCCACGGCGCGAGCGGCCGGGCAGACCCTACTCGACCGCTGGGACGCGCTGGAGACGGCCCACGGGGTGCACCTGACCGCGCAGGTCACACTCCCCACCCGGGCCCCTGCGGAGGTCATGGCCCGGCTGCGGGGCAGCCCACCGGGCAGCCTGGCCGGCGCGCCGGTGACCTCGGTGACCGACTTGGGGCGGGGCGGCGGGGTCGAGGCTAGCACCGTGGCCGGGTCGGGTGGCCTGCCCCCGTCCGACGTGCTGACCTATCACCTGGCGGGTGCCCGGGTGGTGATCCGTCCCAGCGGCACCGAGCCCAAGATCAAGGCCTACCTGGAGGTGGTCGAGCCCGCCGGCGGCGGCCGCCCGCTCGCACAGGCCCGCGAGGCCGCGTCCGGGCGGCTCGGCCCATTGCGCGCCGCCGTGGCCGCCCTGGTCGCAGGTGACTAGGGCCGCCAAACCGGATAATCAGCCCGATACCGGGCGCACGCCCCATTCATCATTTTCGAGATCATGGGGCTTTGGCTGCCCCACTGGCGGTACTCCCATGATCATCCAGGGAGGCCGGCTGTCATCGCGTGGCGGTTGTGACTGCAGCGGCCGATGTGGCCGGAGCGACGTTCATCTCCTTAAGGCCTTTGGCCGAACCTGCACGGCATGGTAGCCCAGCTTGGACCGGTCGATCGCGCGGGGTGGCAGCAGGGCTGTCACCCCAGCGCGGCCGTGCCCGGGGCAGAAAGTCAGCCTTGGTAGGCGGCCGTGGCGTAGCCATAGAAGGGGCCGTTGCCGCTGTTCCCGGTGACGAACACTGTGCCGCTGGTGGGGCTGACGGCCATCGAATAGGCGAAGTCGCTTCTGCCGATGGGGCCGTTGTAGCGTTTGACCCACAGCTGAGCGCCGGTGGCGGCGTTGTAGGCGACCGTGCCATAGTCCTCGCCTGTGGTGGTCGCGGTGGTGTACCCGGTGACGTACACCGTGCTCCCGGTCGGGCTGACCGCCACCGAATGAGCGTCGTCGGTGCTGTTGGCAGTTCCGTTGTAAAGCTTGACCCACAACTGGGCGCCAGTGGCGGCGTTGTAGGCGACCGTGGCGTAGTCTCCCGAACCGGAGTTGGCTTCCCCGGTGACGAACACGGTGCTCCCGCTCGGGCTGACCGCCACCGAATGAGCCTCGCCGCCGATGTTGCCAAGGCCGTTGTAGGTCTTGGCCCACTGCTGAGCGCCGGTGGCGGCGTTGTAGGCGACCGTGGCGTAGTCATAAACAGACAGGCTCCCGGTGCTCCGCCCGGTAACGAACACCGTCCCCCCGCTCGGGCTGACCGCCAGCGAATAGGCCTCGTCGGTGGAGTTGCCGGGGCCGTTGTAGGTCTTGGCCCACTGCTGGGCGCCGGTGGCGGCGTTGTAGGCGACCGTGTCGTAGTCCAAGGTCGTGCTCGTGCCGCTCACAAAGCTGTACCCGGTGACGAACACGGTGTTCCCGGTGGGGCTGACCGCCATCGAGGTGGCGTCACTGGTGTTGTGGGTTGGGCCGTCGTAGCTTTTCACCCAGAGCTGGGCGCCGGTGGCGGCGTTGTAGGCGATCGTCGCATAGGTATTGGCCCCAATGGTGGGCGAATAGCTGTCTCCGGTGATATACACCGTGCTCCCGGTCGGGCTGACCGCCACCGCGGTAGCGTCGGCACCGTCCTCGGCGCCGAGGTAGCGTTTGACCCACAGCTGGGCGCCGGTGGCGGCGTTGTAGGCGATCGTGGCGTAGTCATAGTTCAACGGGCCGCCATAGCTGGACCCGGTAACGTATATCGTTCCCCCGCTGGGGCTGACCGCCACCGAATTGGCGTAGTCGTTGTTATTGCCTGGGCCGTTGTAGCGTTTGACCCACAGCTGGGCGCCGGTGGCGGCGTTGTAGGCGATCGTGGCGTAGTCCTCGCCTGTGGTGGTTCCGGTGCTGAACCCGGTGACGAACACCTCTTGCCCGGTGGGGCTGGCGGCTACCGCGTTGGCGTTGTTGTTGCCGGTGCCGTCGTAGCGTTTGGCCCACAACTGAGTGCCGGGACTGCTCGAGGCGTGCGACGTTCCCGCTGCGGTCGCCCGCGTTGCTTGGGGGGCTGCGGCCGAAGCGCTGGCCGTGGTTACCCCCACTGCGGCCAGTGCAATGCCAGCCGTCACGGCGCACGCGCGCGGGATGTATCTGCGCGCCTTTCGCTGGCGCCTGATGATGAACCGGTACGGCACCGATAGGACCATGCCTATCCGGAGACAGGCAACGTTATGCACTCTAGCGATCGCGCCAGGGATCATTTGACTTCCTTTCTCGGCTGCGCCTGGGTGGCAGAGCAGTAGACCCAGCGTGGGCCCGGCCCGATTTCGGCGGCAGGGGCCGGCTGGCCCCTTCGGGCAGGGCGGGTGTGGGCCGATCGGCCCCATTCACCGCCGGGACACCGGTCATATCGGGGCAGGAAGGGGGTCGGCTCTCAGGTGGGAGGGACGACTGGGTCGATGCCGGCCTGGATGCGCCGCTGAAGTCCACCGCCACCGTTTCGCTAGCGCTGAACCCGGTCCCGGTCACGGTGACCGTCGAGGTCGGCGGGCCAGAACTCGGCTTCAAGGTGATGCTGGCGGTCACCGCCGCGGCCGGGGACGCTGACAAGCCGACGGCGAGGACCATGCCCACCGTCACTGTCAGCACCCGCGCCAGCTGCGCCAGCGCAAACACCGGGTGGCAAGAACCTTGACCGAACCTGTGGCGTGCAAGGGCATGCGCACCGGGCCGCCACCTCCCCCCCAGGAGACCCGCAGGCCCAGCCGGCCCCGTGACCGGGACAGCCGGACCGCTGGCATCGACGAACAGCCACAAGTGGGGGCGGGGGCACCGCTTGCAGGCATGAGTGTGACAGGCCGCACAAACAAAAGGCAACTGCGGTGTCTAAGCTCGCCGACTGCACAGGTCAGCGGTCCACTCGATGATCAAGCGGGGAGCGTGGCCGGCTGGGTCGGGGGATTTGTCACGCCACCCCCACCGGCAGCGCCCCCGTGATCATGGCCCACTTCGGTGATCTACCAGCGTGAACCTGGCGTTTCGGATTTGGCGCGCCGTCCCCATGTGGCACTCTGCCATGATCTTATGGCCGCCTGGTGTCGTGCCTCACCATGCGGGCGCGGGGCGGCGATCCGCCTATGCTCGCGGTGGCCAGCGCCATCAGCGGGCCCTAGGGCTCGGCCTCCGCGAGGGTCTTGCTCGCGGACTCACCCACCTCGCCGGTCGTTGCCGGTGGCAGCCGGCGCAGTTGGCAGGGACAGGTTCGGCGCGGCCGGGGCTGGTAGCCGGGCCGCTGTCGGATAAGGGGCATTGATCAGGCCCCGCCAGCCGGCCGGGCAGGCGCTAGCCGAGGGGGAAGGCGGCGACGGCGCGCCACTGGCCTGGCGGGGTTCCCGGGGTGCCAGGGCGGGGACCGGCCATCAGGATGACCTCCATGGCGGTCGCCTCGATGGGGAGGCAGGGACGGACCGACTCGGCGGCGGCGCGCAGCGCCTGCGGCCCGCCGACATGGCCGATAGTCAGGTGCGGGACCACCACGGCGTGCTGCCCGCCATATGGCGGGCAGCACGGAAACGCGGTGAACGCCGCGCTGGTCAGGGCGCTGAACGGCGCGGGATCGCGCGGGCCGAGCCAGACGACCTCCTCGCCGAACCAGCCGACCCTATCCAGGGTGAACTCGAACGCCGCGAACCCGGCGAACAGCCTGCCCAGCGACGCGAGCAGCGGCTCGCTGATCTCAGCGGGCGGCAGGAACGGGTAAAGCACGGTGACATGCGCGGGGGCCCCGTCCCTGGGGGCCTCGTCGAGCCGGGCACGGTGGTGGCTGACGGCCGGCTCGGCGGCGGGCACGGGCAGCAGCAGCGCGGTCTCCCAGCCGGGATCGGCATCCGGGATCAAGCCTGGCATGCCGGCGAGGCTACGCTTGCCGCCCCGCAGGCGCACTGGCAATTCCCCGGCCCGGCGCGAAGACCCCGAAGAGCGGCAGCATCGCCTTGGTCCACGCCGCCCGGCCCCCAAACCTGGCTTGTGCGGGTGGAGGCGCTGCGCCGGTTCTCACAGGTCAGCCGTCCACTCGGTGACCAAGCGGGTGCCTGGTCGGCGGGGCCTGGGTTTTTCGGATTTGTTTGGCCATGCCGTGGCCTGAGCGTGGCGCGGAGTGGCCCCGCTCTTGCCATAACGATTTTCGTTAGTTACGATTCTCGATAATAACGATATTCGATAAGCGAGGCCCTTCGATGCCCGCACCTGCCCTCAAGTCGCGCAACCCACTGGCAACACTGGCCACCGTGGTTACCTGGGTGTTCTGGCTCGCCGTCGCTGCCACCGCGGTCACGGTGCTGCGTGCCCTGACTGGCCAGGGGCCCCTGTTCGGCGCCCACATCGGTGGCCCCAGCACTTCGCCCACCGGCGTCTGCGTGACCGCCGCGCCAGCGCTGCTGCCGCACTCTGGCAGCGGGCTCAGCCAGCCCGGCCTGGCCGCTGGCGTGCGCGCTACCTGGACCAGCGCGAGCGTATGCGCCACCCATCCCAGCTTTGGGCAGCACCTAGCCTTCGCGGTGACCGTGCTGCCCGTGGACCTGCTGCGCCTGGGCGCGCTCTACCTGGCGATGCGGCTGGCCCGCGCGGCAGCCCGCGACGGCGTCTACACCGCCGCCTTCGCCCGGCTGCTGCTGACCCTCGGCTGGTGGCTGCTGGCCGGCGGGCTGGTCGCCACCATGGCCCAGGCGCTCGCCCGGATGGACCTGCTGAGCCGGCTGGTCACCTGGCACGTCAACTGGGGTCAGTGGCCCGCGGTCTGGGCGGTGTCGTGGCCGGTCGTCTGGATCGGCCTGGGCCTGATCGTCTTCGCCCGGATCATGCGGATCAGTGCCGAAATGCGCGCCGACCTCGAAGGGACCATCTAGTGCCACTCACGGCCGGCGATGGCGCAGCTCCCGATGGCCACGCCATCGTCATCCACCTCGACCAGCTCCTCGCCGACCGGGGCATGACCTTGACCGAGCTGTCCGAACGGGTCGGCGTCAGCGTGGTCAACCTGTCCATCCTGAAGAACGGCCATGCCCGGGCGATCCGGTTCAGCACCCTGACCCGGCTCTGCCAGGCACTCGACTGCCAGCCCGGCGACCTGCTCAGCCACGACAGCGCAAGCATCCCGGCCGGGCAGCAGCCCACCCCGGTCGGCTGACCCGGGCCGGGCCACCGGGAGCAAGCTCTTCGGGGGTGAAGATGGTAACCCTGGTAACGCAGCATCCATGGGCAGTCGCCATCATCGCAGTAGTCGCGATCTTGGCCGTCGTCCTGCTGGTACGGCAGGGGGCAAGCTGAGCATCCCGTGATCATGGAACTCAGGGCCGTTTGGGGAGTGGGCCGGTGCCGGGGTGGCCGGGGTTTGGGCGGGCGTGGCAAGCTCGGATACATGAGCGATTCCGGTACCGCAGTCTCCGTCCCGGCCGCCGATCCCGCCGACCCGGCCTGTGACGTGGCGCATGGCAAGGCCCGGCTCCCGGCGAGCACGCGCACGCTGGTGGCGGTGTTCGTCTCCCCGGTGGCCCGCTTCCTGCTGTCCTACGCCAGGGACGCTGGCTACCGGCCGGTCCTGGTCGACCCCGACGCCGGGCTGCTGGCCGGCGGCAACGACGCGGACCACCACGGGGCCGGGCAGCACGGGCCCGAGCACCACGGGCCCGGCCCGGAGGTGCTGGACGGTCTGGCGGCGCTGGACGGGCTCACCAGCGTCACCGCGCTGGCCGGACTGGCGGACGAGGCCACCGACGTCGTGGTGACCGACCACCACCGGCCTGAACTGGGGCCGGTGCTGCGCGACGCGCTGGCCAGCCCGGCGCGCTGGGTGGGCGTCCTGGGCAACCCGCGGCACCCGGCACCACACATCCCGGCGCTGGCGGCCCTGGGGGTGCCCGACGAGCAGATCGCCCGGGTGCACCGCCCGATCGGGCTGAACATCGGCTCCCGGACCCCGGCCGAGATCGCGCTGGCGACCATGGCCGGGCTGATCGCCGACCGCAACGGCCGCCCCGGCGGCTTCGAATTCTGACCCGATTCGGCGCCCGTTTTCCCGGCGGGCACGGGCGGTTCCCGAGCAACGGTTTTCCCAAGCCTGACCTGCCCCGTTGACCCAACGGGATGTGAGCGGTAACAATTCTGGCTAGCCGGAGGGAAGCGGGCCGGAGGCGGGCCGCCCGATCGGGACTCGCGCAGCCAGCGCTACCTGGGCACTCCCATCGGCGCGGGCAGACCAGGGAGGCGCGAGATGGCGCCAGCACGAGCGGGCAGGTCACGGCCACCAGTCATGGCCGACGTGGCACGGCTGGCCGGGGTGTCGCACCAGACGGTATCCCGGGTACTCAACGCCCATCCCAACGTCAAACCACAGACCAGAGACAGCGTGCTCGCCGCGATCGCGGAACTCGGCTACCGGCCGAACGCGGCCGCCCGCACCCTGGTCACCCGGCGCACCCGCACGCTCGGCGTGGTCAGCTTCGACACCACCTTGTACGGGCCCGCCTCGATGCTCTACGGCATCGAGCGGGCCGCCGCGCACTCGTACTTCGTGTCCATCGCCAGCCTGCCCGCCCTGGACCGGCGCAGCGTGCTCGGCGCGGTGGACCGGTTCCTCGACCAGGGCGTCGAGGGGATCATCGTGATCGCGCCGACGACCTCAGCGGTGGCCGCGTGCAGCCGGGTCCGCGCGCACGTGCCCCTCGTCGCGCTGGGCTGTGGCACTCATACGCCGCTCACCTCCGCCGCGGTGGACAATGTCGCGGGCGCCGCGCTGGCCACGCGTTACCTGCTTGACCTCGGCCACCGCACGGTGCACCACATCGCCGGGCCCGCCTCCTGGGTGGACGCCCAGGAGCGGATCACCGGCTGGCGGGAGGCCCTGGTACGGGCCGGCGCGCCCGAGCCGGAACTGCTGTCCGGCGACTGGGGCTGCCCGTCGGGCTACCGGATCGGGCAGCGGATCGCCGCCAGCCCCGAGGTCACGGCGGTGTTCTGCGGGAACGACCACATGGCGCTCGGGCTGCTCCGTGCGCTGGCCGAGCACGGGCGGCAGGTGCCCGGCGACGTCAGCGTGGTGGGGTTCGACGACATACCGGAATCGGCGTACTTCCTGCCGCCGCTGACCACGGTGCGCCAGGACTTCGGCGAACTGGGCCGGCGGGCGCTGGCCACCCTGATCGACATGATCGACG
>Ga0306926_10006067_pt1 | contig 12951 bp, 11 predicted proteins | sample flu12Cox44000178_FD_203759 | JGI IMG/M metagenome (GOLD analysis project Ga0306926, IMG submission 203759) | Lab enrichment of tropical soil microbial communities from Luquillo Experimental Forest, Puerto Rico - flux8day.12C.oxic.44.000.178 (v2)... | ecosystem: Environmental > Terrestrial >... | reverse complement strand
ACCACCCCGACGACGTGCGGGTGCAGAAGCTGCCCCGCGCCGGCCTGGAGGACCGCGGTTCGATGGCGGTGTTCTTCGGCGCCGGCGCCCGCACCGTCCCGCACACCCACCACCACGGCCAGCACCTGGTCATCGCCCAGGGCACCGGCGTGATCGGCGACGAGAAGGGCGTGCACGTGGTCCGCGCCGGCGACGTGGTCTCCAGCCCTCCCGGGGCCTGGCACTGGCACGGCGCCGCGCCGGCCACCGCGATGACCCACCTCACGGTCGAGCAGCCCGGCGACTTCGACCTGGACGTCGACCGCCGCGACTGGGACACCGCCTACGGCCCCGAGCTCGGCGCCTGACCCGGGACCCCGGACAGAAGGGCATGCAGCGCCATGTCGCATCACCTGGATTGCCCGCAAGCCCGCGCCGATGTCCGCCTGGACATCACCGACTACTACGTCTTCGGTGGCCGGGCCGGTACCGTGTTCGCGGTCAACGTCGATCCCTCGATCGCCGGGCCGGACGCCCCGCGCGGGTTCCACCCCGAGGCCCGCTATGAGGTCTGCATCGACGCCGACCACGACCAGGTCCCGGAGCTGACCTACCGGCTGGCGTTCGGCCCGGCCGGCCAGGCCGCCTTCATGACCCACAGCATCACCCCGATCACCGCCGCCAGCGGCGGCGACAACGGTACGCGCACCGACGAGAAGGCCCCGCCTGAGCACGGCCTGTTCGCGCTGCTCGGCAAGGAAGGCCGTGGCTTGATCAGCCTGGCCCGTGACGCCCTGCACGAGACATCAGGCCTGGTGCATGAGATGCACGCCCAGCTGCACGCCAAGGACCCGGCCGATGACCGGGAACTCCAGCAGCAATTGGGCGAGGCCCTGGCCTGCCTGGAAACCACCCATAACTACCTGCGCATGCTGAGCAACGTCCTGGAGCAGCGCTGGCCACCGGACCCGGAGGACCCGGACGTCGATCCGTAGCCGGCGGAACCCGCGTTCCGCCGCGCAGCCCGCGAAGCAGGCTGATGGCCTCCTCGTGGCGGGTGCTCGATCCCCATTCCCATGGGGACCGGACCAAGAGCCGGCACAGCTCATCGCAATCGCGTGCGGCGGCCAGTTCTTCCACCGCCGGATCGCCGTAGCTTTCGGTCCGCATCGCCCCAAACTACGCCAGCCACGACAATCGAGACCGGGGATCGGCTGTGGCACCCTGCAGTGAGGGCTCGGGCGGATGCGTCATGGAGATCCAAGGCGATCAGGCTAACGACATGCTGGCACGACCGGAGACGTAAAGGTCAGCCAGGAGCTCGTCCACCTTTCCTCGGACTCCTACACACCGCGACGTCCCGGACCTCAGGCCTGACCCGGCCGACCCGCTCAGTCCGGCCAGCGGAAACGGGTCACCCTGCCGCCGTCGATGGTGACCTCGCCCACGGGGGTGTCCTCGTGTCGCCAGATGACGTAGCGGCCGGCGGCAAGACCGGGATAGACCGCCGCGTAGCTGGTGCCCGCGGCGGTCCTGCGCTCCCGGACCACCGAGTGCGTCCGGCAGGCGGCCATGGCTCCGCCGACCGGACTGATCTCGGTCTCTTGTCCCAGCAGCGCGGCCGGCGTCTCAAGGACGAGGGCGCCGACATCGTTGCCAAGTTCAAGGACGACGCTGCCCGGGCCGGACGGGCCAGGGATGGCTTCGTGCATCGCGGTCTCCTCGTCACGACGGCGTTTCGAAGCCGCCGTACGGCAGGCCGACGTACGGGAAGTGGCCGAGGAAACCGGACGGCACGCTGGCGGGGGTCAGCCCGTCGGTGACCACGCTGGCCGCCGCGTCTGGCTTGAACGTCTTGTCCACCAGCGCGAACGTCAACCCGGCGACCGCGCGCAGTTCGATCGTGACCGTGTCGTCGAACACCCGGCGGCCGTTGGGGAATCCGGCGAGGTCACCGCCGATGACGCCGAGCGGGTTGGGCTTGGCGCTCGGCGCGATCGCGGTGTTGAGACGGATCATGTCCGCCAGGACCGGGCCGGTGAAGTTCTGGAACCCGGGCACGATGCCGGACGGTATCCCGGTGAGCAGGATCGCCTCCAGGTCGGCCCGGGGCGTCCCCGCCTGCACCAGCTTGGCCAGGTTCGGGAACACGCCCGGGTAAAACCCGGGCAGGCGCGCGGCCAGCTCGGGATGGGTGACGTGCACGGCGAACTGCTTGTCGTCGGACGGCGGCAGCGTGTTCCATAGGTCTTTTTGGCTGAGCGGGATCAGGACCTCGTTGAAGAGCGGGTTGGCCAGCCGCGACACCTGGGTGAACGGGCCGCTGCTGAAGTGCTGGGCGGTCTCGGTGTCCCAGACCCGGGCGCCTTGGCGGCTCGCGGTGGTCCACAGGCCGATCACCGAGCCCCGGTCGTTCACGCTGCCATGCTTGCTGCCCGACAGCAGCTGCGAGATGGGGACCTGGATAGTGATCGAGTGAATGTTCAGCTGCCCGAGCCCGTTGACCCCGGGCCCGGCCTTGGAGAACACGTTCATCCCGAACTGAGCATGCAGCTGCTGGAATGGCCGCAGGTTAACGAGGTCGAAGATCGAGCCCACGTCCACGTAGAAGGGATCGGCCCGCTGGCCGGCGAAGACGTTGATCCCGCCCGGGATGCTGTGCACCGCGGACCGCGCCAGCTGCGGGTAATCCGGAGTGGACAGCGGGCCGATATTGCATGGCGGGCAGGCCAGGCCGGAAGCCAGGGTGTGGCTCTGACCGTGCGTCACGCGGGTCACCGAGTAGGACTGGCGGCTGTTCCAGTTCGGGCTGTCCAGGGACAGGATCGGCCCGGTGTTGTACAGGAACGAGTTCTGGTCAGTCAGCGTGCTCTTGAAGCGGAACTGGTAGGTGATGTCGGCCCGGGCATCACCGTTGTTGTCGACGTGGATCTCGTAGAGCACGTCGTCGCCGAAAAAGTAGAAGTTCGGGCCGCTAGCCGGGGTCTCGAACGGGATGTAGTTGGCGATGAGGGTGACCGTGTCCGGACGGTCCGGGCTGACGAACGCGTACACGTCGGTGCTGTCGGCGACCGGGTCCTTGGCGATCTCCGGAGCTTCGCGGTGCGATGACATTCCTAACCTCCCCTCACCGGACGGCCCGCACCAACCGGGCGGCTAGGGCGGGGTCACGGAACCGCACCTTGCTGGTCCCGGCGAAAACCTCAAGCTCTCCGGTGGTAGCGTCCCGCAGGTACACCACGAGGGAACTGGCGTTCGCCTGCCTTGCGGCCATCGCCGACCTGGCCGTCTTCGTCCTAGGACGCGCGGCGGCCACCACGGCGCCGGTGCCGGTGGCCGCGGCGAGCCCGACGGTACCCACGCCAGCCGCACAGCGCAGCGCGGAACGGCGCGACATCTGAGGCGGCTGCCCGGGAACGGTAGCGGGATCCACGACCGGATCTGCGTCACTGTGCGGAGACATGATGTCCTCTCCGGGGCTGTTGTGCTGGGTTCATTTCGAGACTCGGCGATGTGCCATCAGCCGACATCGTCAAACTGTGTAGGAGTCCGGGAGCCACCTAGCAGTTGGTTAGTCAGGTCGGGGGAAGAGGCCGACGACCACGCGGCCGCCGGCGCTGGTGACACGGCACAGCTCGTGGACGGCGGCGGCTCGGCACGACGGCAGCCGGACAGGATCATGATGCGGGACATGAGCCCCATCAGGTCGGCGGCGTGTAGTCGATGAACGGCCGCGCCTGCTCAGGGGGTCCCCCGCTGCGCCTCGGGCGGGCTCTCGGGCTCCAGCTCGACGCCCAGGCACGTGTGGAGGTTAAGGGCTGGCTGAATAAAGCGTGCTGACCGGGCTTCTCCGGCGGCGCGTTGATCCCAGTGGCAGGTTCCGCCACCGGGATCCCCACGTCCGCCGGTGCGAGTGGCGCTGACCGGTGCAGGGTCACCGCGATGAGGGGGAATACCAGGACCGAGAGTACGCCCGCGCCGACCAGTGCGGCGGCGGTGGAGGGCAGCATGACCCCATCTTGCTGGCCGATTTCGACCAGCGCGATCAGCAGCGGCAGTGTGGTCGCCGTGATGAACGTCATCTCCACCCGTTGCCGGGCCGGGAGCGTACGCCGGTAGACCAGCAGCGAGGGCAGGCCGCGGACGACCAGCAGCAACGCGAAGAACAGGAGCAGGCGCAGCGGGTCCCGGGCGATCGCCTTGAGGTCCAGGGTCATCCCGGAGGAGATGAAGAAGATCGGGATGAAGATCCCGTAGCCGACCGCGTCGAGCTTATGCTCGAGGCTGGTGATATCCATGTTGGACTGGCGGGCCCAGCCGCGCATCACCATCCCGGCCAGCAGCGCGCCGAGCACGACATCCAGGCCGAACCGGCTTGCGACCGCGAGCAGCACGAACAGCAGGAGCATGGCCCCGCGCAGCGTGATCTGCGCGGTCTCGTCCTGGCCTTCCTGGACGATCCGCTGCACCACGCGGTGCCCGGTCAGCCAGGGTACGGCGGTCAGGGCGATGGCGAGCACCCCGACCAGGGCTACCGAAGCCAGCGCGATGAAATGGCCGCGCCGGGTGAGGAAGACCGCGATGATCAAGATGGGGAACAACTCCCCGACGGCACCCGCGGCGTACACGTCCCGGCCAAACCGGCCGCCGAGCATGTCGTTGTCCCGCAGGATGGGCAGCAGCGTGCCCAGGGCCGTGGTAGTCAGTGCCAGCCCGACCGGGACGTAGTCCCTGATGTAGCCGGCCGCGGTCAGCGCGGCCGCCACCCCCACCGCGATCGCGGCCGAGATCAGCCAGCCTTGGATCGCCAGCCTGCCCGGCTGCTGCCGGAGCAGCGTCGGCTCCAGCTCGTAACCGGCCATCAGGAACAAGAAGCCCAGCCCGATGTTGGCCAGTAGTTTGATGCTGGACGTTTCGGCCAGGCCGAGCACGTGCGGGCCGATCAGGACGCCGCCGAACAGGAAGATGACCACCTGCGGAACCCGCGGGCCTGGCAAGACAGCGACGATGATCGGGGCGAGCGCTGCCACCAGCGCCACGGCCACCAGGTCATTCAGCCCCTTGGTAAGGTTCACGATAGCCGCCTAGCCTGGCTTGACTATGGTCATCGCACCTCCGCGCAGGGAAGCACCTCGGCTGCACCGCCGGTTTATAGAGGTTACCGTTGCCGTCTGGCTGTGTGCCTGACCTGGCAGGTCCTGAAGGGCGCGGGCCGCAGATACCACACGTTGTGCAACCACCGAGTCGCCACCGTCTGTAGGTGAATCCGGGGGGCAGCTGCTCGCTCTCCACGGTTGTCCCCGGCCCGTTGGCGTCGGCGGGCGCGCTATGACGTGCTCGCCGACGCCATCGGTGCACGGCGGGGAATCAGGGCGTGTGGTGCGCGATGAACGCGGTGGCGGCGCCGGTGGCGGAGAAGGTGGCGCCGGCCGCCCAGGCCTCACCCGACGGCAGCGCCGATAGTCCGGTCACTGCCGTGTTGGGGTCCGATCCGGTGGGGCCCGGCAGCACGGACCAGGCGGTGCCGTCCCAGTGCAGGGTCCGCGCAACGGGCACCGGGGTGCCTCCGATGGTCTGCAGTGGGGCCTCTCCGCTGGCCCAGATGTCGGTGGCGCTGGCAGCGCTGATCCTGTCCACCGAGATCAGCCCCGCCGGGCTGGCGACGATCGACCAGGCCGTACCGTTCCAGTGCTCGATGACGGCCTTGTTGGCGACGCTCGCGCTGGTGTCGTGCACGTTGTTGAAGCCGTTGCCGACCGCCCAGGCGTTGTTCGCCGATATCGCCGTCACGCCGTTGAGCCCGATCGGCTCGGCGGTGTTCGCCATCTTCACGATCGACCAGGCGGTGCCGTTGTAGTGCATGGCCAGCGTGAAGCGGACGACATTGACGCCCTGGATCGCGGTCGTGGTGCCCACCGCCCAGATGTCGGTCGCGGAGACCGCCGAGATCTTGGACAGCGCCGCGTTCGCGAAGCTGGTCCCGGACGGCACGGTCGGTGTCGGCACCGGAACGACCGACCAGGCCGTGCCGTCCCAGTGCTCGGCCAGCGGCCGGGCGTCCTTGCCCTGGCCTACGGCCCAGGCGCTGGCCGGGCTGAGGTCGGCGACGTCATACAGCGACGCCAGCCTGCCGCCGCTAGCCGCGGCCGGGGTGGGCACGATGGTCCACGCCGTCCCGTCCCAGTGCGCGGCGAGGGTGTCATGGCTCGCGAAGCTGATCATGTTCGTGTTGCCGACGGCCCAGGCGTCGTTCGGGCCGCTCGCGGAGACGCCGAGCAGGCGCTCATCCTGGCGGACGATGTTCGGCGTCGGGACCTGCTGCCATTGCGTGCCGTTCCAGCGCTCGGCGAAGATTTGCAGGCCCGCGTCGTCGCCGGTCCCCTGGAACTGGCCGACCGCCCAGGCGTCGGCGGCGGTACGCGCGGAGACGGCGTTAAGGGTCGTGGCGGACGGGTTGACGCTCGGTACTACCGTCCAAGTCGGCGCCGCCGCCAGAGCCGTGCCGGCGAGCAGGACGAGCGAGCCTCCCGCCGCCAGCGCCGCGGTGATGAGCCGATGTCGCATGCTGGTTCCTCCGTGGTTTGATGCAGGGCTTGGACCAGCACCCGACCGTAGAAAACACGGCTGTAACGGCGCTGACGTGGCGTTGAAACGGACGGCTCGCCCCGGATCAACGTCACCGCTCTGGTGGGCCACCAGTACATGGAACGTGGCGACAAGACATGCCAAGGATGGAATCCCAAACTTCTCACAGATCCGTGGATCAATGGAAAGTGTCCAGCCAGTGCGCTCGAGTCCGTATCCGCAGGTCATGGTCGACCGGTCGTCCAGCCTTGAGCCGGAGTCCGGTGTCGTCCAGTCCTGCCAGTTCGTGAGAAAGTTGTCAGAAGATCTCTGCCTGCTGGCCGTCATCCCGCCTGAGATGGATCATCGCGGGCTCGGCTCTTGCCGTCATCGGTGGCCATCATGAGATGATCTGCCGGTTGGGCCGCATGGTTCGGGTGGTGCGCCCGCCGGGTCATCTTCAGCTCGTCGGCCGGCTGTCCTGCTGGCCGGCCTGGAGGGGTGGTGCGATGAGAGGGCCGGGGGCAGCAGGGGGCCTGCCGTGAGCGTGTCCGAATACGCGGTCATGTTCGTGCTGGTCGCGATCATGGGCGCCGGCATACCGGGCCCGGGTGACGCGTCGCTGATCGCGGCGGGCGCGCTGGCCGGAGAGGGCAAGCTCAACATCTGGATCGTGCTGGCCACGGCCGGGGTCGCCTGGATGCTGGGCTCGGTCATCGGGTTCGTGATCGGGGCCCGCGGCGGACGCCCGCTGCTGGATCACCCGGGACGGCTGGAGAAGAGGCGCCGGAAACTGCTGGCCAAGGGGGATCGCGCCTTCGGCCGGTACACCTTCGTGGCGTCCGCGACGTTGCCGGCCTTCGTGTCTGGGATCTTCCACGTGCGGTTCTGGCTGTTCCTGCTGGGCGCGCTGACGGCCGGGATCTTCTGGATCGGGATTTACGTCGGGGTCTCGTACTTTTTGGGCGAGGAGATCGCCAGGCTGGTGGGGAAGATCGGCGCGAAGGCGCTGGCCGGCGTGATCATCCTGGTCGTCGTGGGGCTGCTGATCAGGGCCGGGGTGTCGAAGTGGCGCGCCAACCGCCAGGCACGGCTGGCCGGACAGGACCCGCCCAAGGTTGCAGCCACGCAGGATTGATCGGGGCCTCCTCGGCGAACAGGGCTTACACGTGTAACGCCAGGCCACGCTGCTGCGGCGTTGTCCAGGAATGGCCGTGGTAGCCCTTGACCCAACTCCACCTGGCCTGGCGTTTCCGCTACGTTTGCCCTTCGCGCGGGGACGGCGGTTGCGGTCAATGCCGCATCGCGCCGCGCCTCGGTTGATCCTTGGCCCGCCCTGGCGGTCTGGTCTCGGATTCCAGCCTCGTTCCAATGTTCCAGCGCGCGACGGTATCACATTTACAGGAGGCCTGAAATGCGCGCCGAACAGGCACGACCGGACGGGCGGCAACAAACTGGGTCCGAACGCAGCGAAAGGGCCGTACTTAGGAGACTGCGGTGAGAGCAACGGCGCGACAGCGAGCGCGTGCACAGGTCAGGACGTGCATGACGATCATGGAGGACCCACAGCCGAGGCTGAGTGCTCCCCGCTGAGGCGCATGCGGCTGACCGGCGCCAGCGGCGGCAGCTGGAAGAGTCGGTTTCCTGGTCCGGCCGCGAACGGCTCAGGTTTCTTTGGTACCGGCTCCGTCTGACCGTGGCGGAGATGAACCATGCGACCTGGCGGATGGTCGAACTGCAGGCGCCGTGGATCGCTGACGATCGCCCTGACCGGACCTGACGATTCCCGCTACGTTACCTCTTCGGGCGCGGACACTGGCTGCGTCCGTCGGCGAGGCAGCCCGGTTAGGGCCAGGCATGGCGTTAAGCTTGGCCAATGTCCCGGCCTAGCCGCGATGGTAGGCGCATCGTCCAACGCGCGCCGGAACCCGAGCCACCTCGGGAACTGCTCGGGGCTATCGACGTGCTGACTGTCAGTTTCCGTGAGCTGAACAATAAGCGCGACCGCCTGGAAGGTGACGTGGAGAAGTTCCGGCGTCGCCTCGCGGAAGCCGAGAGTGAGCTAGATCAGCTCCAGTCGAATCAGCTGGAGCTCTCCTGGCGGCTTCCGCAACTCGAGAAGGAGCGGCTCGAGCAGTACCGGGACAAACTCCGCGCCCATCTGGGCGCCGTCAGTAGCGAGCTGGACGCGACCAAGGCCAGCATCAGGGAGAGCCGGGCCGTACTGGTCAGGCACTATGCCGCAGCTCAACCATCGCGGCGGCCGGTGGATGCCCTCACAATGCCGTGTCCGGCCTGTGGGCAGCCGTGCATTCCTCATCGGGCCGCGGCCGCGGGCAGGGGGTGGCGCAAGGGCTGGTATGAGTGTCCCACCGATGACTGTGAGGCCGCCTGGTCGGCCAAGTGGTCAGGTGGGGCGCAACCCGCAGTCAAGATGGCGGGTTCGTGAATCCCTGGCCGATGGGCGCTCGGGCCTTGGACCCTTAACGACCATCACGCGACTAATTCACGGCCATGAGGTCACCTGGTGGGCCGACCTATGCCCCGGCGTCGGCTCCCCGGTGCTGCTGCGCTCCGGACAGGCTGTCGTGACTGGTGATACGAGCCCGCCGCCCGGCCGCCCCGGCCGCATAAGGCGTGGATGTCCCAGCCATGTTGTTCATACGACGTGGATGTGGCATCCACGCCTAACGGCCTGGACGGGACGTGGTACAGGCCGTACGGGCGGTGCCGGAGTGACGCAAGTCCGGTCTCGCGTCAGCGCGGCCGCCCGCCCCACGTCCCCAGTCTCAGCCGTCCTGTGCCGCCGCCAGGATCTCGGCCGCGAGCGGCGGGGGTGCCTGGAAATCCCAGGCCCTGAACAGCACCGCGTGCGGGACGCCCATGGAACGTCCCTGCCACGCGGTGAAGCCCGTGATCATCAACCGGGGCGCGGGATGGCCGGGGAGCGCGGCCAGGTACTGCTCGTGCGCCTCCAGGGAGGCGATGCCGCGTTCCAGCGGTTCTCCGGTGACGTCCACACCGTGGGTCGGCCGCGGGTCTCCGCCCAGGAGCAGCCACCGCACGGAGTGTGGCGGCAGGCCCTCGCCGAGCAGTTCGGGGAAGACCCAGCGGTTGCCGGCGTCCCGCAGCGCATCCAGCGCCGCGAGGCCCGCGACCCGGTGATCGGCCTGGTTCAGCCCGCCGCCGAACTCGACCTCCCAGGACCCCACCACCACCGCGTCCGGCTTGCGGCGCCGGATCGCGCGGGCGATGTCGCGGCGCAGGCCCAGCCCGTACTCGAGCATGCCGTCCCGGTGATCGAGGAACTCGACGTCGGTGACGCCGACCGCCTGCGAGGCCGCGATCTGCTCCTCGGTGCGAAGCTGCGCGGTCCGCTCCGGCGGGCTGCTGTCTATGCCGGCCTCCCCCCGGGTCAGGAGCAGGTACGCGACATCCAGACCGCGCGCCGTCCAGGACGCGACGGCCGCCGATGTGCCGTACTCCACATCGTCCGGGTGCGCCACGACGCACAGCACCCGGCGGAAGGCATCGTCGGCGAACGGAGGGACCAAGTCAGCGGTCATGCCCGAGAGCGTAGTGTGTGCCCGCAGATCCAGGACAGGCCGCCCCCGGCGTACCCATAAGAGCCATAAGACCCATAAGACCCATAAGACCCATAATCCGTCGCCCCGCGTGTTCGGCCCACCCGCCCCGCACTCCCTGCTCGGCACCGCCGAGCAGCTTCTGCACCTGTCCAAGCTGGGGCAGGCCGCCTCGTCCCCGATGATGAGCAAGGCGTTCAACCTGTAGCGGCCGGCGCGTCGCGGACGGCGCGTTCCCGCAGGTCGGGCAGATGGCGTGCGGCGGTGGCGAAGTCGCTGTCATCGTGCAGCACCACGAGGTCATGGTGCGCCGCGGTGGCGCAAATCAGCAGGTCCACGGCTGACAATGCCCGGTGCGCGCCATGCCGCAGCAGCCGGTATTGCGCCGACTCTATCCACCGCCAGCCGCCCGTGGGGACCGCGGCATCGGGGTAGAGAGCGTCGAACATTTCCGACATCTGCTCGTACTCGTCGAGCGTCCGGGCCGAACGGCGGAACTCAACACGCTGAGGTTGACACGAGCCGATGACACCCAGGGAAATGACCTCGGCCCAGGACGCCCGCAGCGAGGCTTCGCGCAGAATGCGCCACAGGGCGGACGAGTCGAGCAGATAGCGGATCACGCGGCCGGGTCTTTGCCAGCCGCCCGCTGGCGCTGCCACCCCTCGTAGTCCCAGCCTGCCGCCAGCGTGGCGTAGTGCTCCAGGGCTGCCGCCCGGCGGTGCCGGGCGGCGAACTCCCGCAGCGCCAGGTTGACGGTGTCCTTCTTCGTCTTCGCGCCGGACAGTCGCATAGCTTCGCTCAGGGCGTCTTCGTCGATGTCGATCTGCGTCAGCGCCACCGCGAGCCTCCACTGACATGGACAATGTACATAGCAAGTGTACATTATCAATATCAACTGCCCGGGCCGCCGCGGTTATGAAGGATGCCCGCCCGGACCTACAGGTCCAGCACGAGACGGGCGGTGCAGGACCGGGAGACGCAGATCATCATGCAGTCTCCGGCCCTGCGCTCGTCCTCGGTCAGCACCGAGTCGCGGTGGTCGGGCACGCCGCCGAGCACCGCGGTCTCGCAGGTGCCGCAGGTGCCCTCGGCGCAGGACGACAGGACCCCGACCCCGGCTTCTTCCACTACGTCCAGGATCGAACGGTCCGGCGGGATCGTCAGGGTGAGCTCGCTGGCGGCCAGTTCCACCTCGAAGGCTTCGGCCCGGACCGGCGCGGTCAGCGGCCGGGCGCTGAACCGCTCCACGCGCAGCGACCGCGGTGGCCAGGCGCGGCAACGTTCCTCGACCGCGGCCAGCAGCGGCTCCGGCCCGCAGCAGTAGACCAGCGTGTCCGGCTGCGGCAAGCCGAGCAGCGAGTCCAGGTCGAGCAGCCCGGTCTCGTCCTGCGGGGCGACGGTGACACGGTCACCGTACGGAGCCAGCTCGGACAAGAACGCCATCGACGCCCGGTGCCGCCCGCCGTACAGCAGGTGCCAGTTCGCGCCGGCCGCCGAAGCCGCCGCGATCATCGGCAGGATGGGCGTGATCCCGATTCCGCCGGCGATGAACTGGTACCGGGGCGAATCCAGAAGCTCGAAGTTGTTCCGCGGACCGCGGACCCGGACCGTGTCGCCGGTCCGCAGCCGGTCGTGGACGAAGCGGGACCCGCCGCCGCCGTTGGCGTCGCGCAGGACGCCCAGCCGCCACAGGTGGTGGTCGGCCGGGTCGCCGCACAGGGAGTACTGCCGGGTCGGCGCCCTGTCCAGGATCAGGTCGACGTGCGCGCCCGGCGCCCACGAGGGCAGCGGGCTGTCCGCGATCTGGCGCAGGGTCAGCGCCACCACCCCGTCGGCGACCTCTTCCCTGACCTCCACCCGGACGTCGGCCTCGAACTCCCGGGTAAGCACGGTCATGCTGGTCGAATCGCGCCGTACGGTCTCCACGTGCGGGCGGTGCCCGGCGGCCGCGGCGACCGGGAACGCCAGGTGCAGGTGGTCCCAGACGTACATGTTCGGCGTGGTCCGGTAGCGCACCGGCGGCGCCGCGATCGTGTAGTCGCCGAGCGCGGGCAGCCCTTCCTCCAGGGCGACCTTCGCCTCGAGCCGGGCCAGCGGCGCGCCGAGGCAGCCGTGCATCCCTTCGCCGAACCCCAGGTGCCGGAACCGGCCGCGGGTCACGTCGAACCGGTCAGGATCGCGGAACCGCCGCTCGTCGCGGTTCGCGGCGCCGTAGACCAGCACCACCCGGCCGCCGGCCGGGATCGTCACCCCGTGCAGCGACACCTCGCGCGACGTCGTGCGGCCGACCAGTTGCAGCGGGGTGGCGAGCCGGATCGCCTCCTCGACGGCGTCCGGGATGAGGGCCGGGTTCTTCCGCAGGATCGCGCGCTGGCCCGGGTTCTCGGCGAGCAGCTTGAACAGCGTGCCGATGAGCCCGGCGGTGCTCTCCACGCCGCCGAGGAACAGCACCATCATCAGGCCGAGGACCTCCGAGGCGGGCCCGAAGTCCTCCTCGGCGAACGGCGCACCGTCGATCTCGGCGGTGACGATGTGGGTCACCAGGTCCGCGCGCGGCCGGGCGCGTCGTTCGTGCAGCAGGTCGATGAAGTAGGCCTGGATGCCGGCGGTGGCGGCCTTGGCCACCGGGGTGAGCCGGGAGTCGTCGGGCCTGCGGTCTTTGAGCTCGTGCACCCACCGGTTGAGCTGCTCCCGGCCCTGCGCGCGGGCCGTGGGCAGGCCGAGCAGGTCGAAGAACACCTCGTTCGGCGTCGGCCAGGCCAGTTCCTGGGCCAGGTCCACGGTGCCGCGGTGCCGCCAGGCCTCGATCAGGCCGCGGACC
>Ga0306926_10006066_pt1 | contig 12951 bp, 5 predicted proteins | sample flu12Cox44000178_FD_203759 | JGI IMG/M metagenome (GOLD analysis project Ga0306926, IMG submission 203759) | Lab enrichment of tropical soil microbial communities from Luquillo Experimental Forest, Puerto Rico - flux8day.12C.oxic.44.000.178 (v2)... | ecosystem: Environmental > Terrestrial > Soil... | reverse complement strand
TTCACTCCGAGAACCACGCGCGCCGAAGTGTTGACGAAATCGCTGATCCGGTTGCCACCCTCGACGCTGCGGCGACCGATGTACAGGTTAAGACCCGGATACTGCTTGCCGTTGTAAACCTCATAATTTCCACCGTTGGCGGCGAGATTTGCCGGGGTACAGAGGATTGCAACCTCCTGCGCGGTCAGCAGCGGGTCGGCACACGCAGTGAAGGATGGGTTGTTGAAGTCCCCACTCGGAGCAACCTGGGCGCTCATCGAATTGTGCATATACATGACGTTCGTATAGACATCCGCATGGGGATTGATGTCGTAGTTCACGAACGCACCCGCGGTCCAGCGCTCGTTCGGCAACTGGGAGAAGACGAGGGCTCCGTAGTTGTACAAGTCGTTCGGTTGAACGATGGGACGAAACACTCCGGTTTGTACGTCGACCGTATGAGAGATAAGAGTAGGGCCAGACGTAGCGACGCCAAAAAACGAGCCGCCGCGGGAGGTAAAAGATCCTCCGCATGCCAGGGCATGGAAAGGCGGGGGGAACGGTGTCGGACCAAGTGTACAGGCGCTGTAGTCGAACTTGCTCTGTAACGTTGAGGATTGGTTATCGTATGTCAGGTAAGCGCTTGCGTTGCCCTTATTGTCCGCGAAGTTGGCCCCCATGGTGACCGAGGCACTCTTGCCGAACGATGTATTGACCTCGCTCGGCGGTAGTTGATCGCCGGCGGCAGTGACCAGCGCCGCTACGCCAGCTTGATCGGCATTGTTGTGCCGATTGAAATGGTAGCTCGCGTCGACCTTTATGCCCTCGTAATGCGTATTGACGATGAAGTTGACCACCCCCGCCACCGCGTCCGCTCCATAGACTGCGGACGCACCGCCGGTGAGCACGTCGATCCGTTCGACCAGAGCGACGGGAATCTGATTGAGATCCGACCAGTTCCGCCCGTCGGCGGAGCCGGGCCCGAGCCGCACGCCGTCCATCAGCACCAATGTGCGCTGTGGCCCGAGGCCGCGCAGGTTGACTGAGGCGGTACCGTCCGCAGCGTTGCTGAGATTGGAGTTTACGCCCGGAAAAACCATGGGCAGCGTGTTGAGGATGTCCTCGACGCGCGCCAGCCCGGTATGCGCTATCTCGCGTGTGGATACGGAAGTGATCGGGGCGACGGACACTTCATTTAACGTGGTCAGCCTCGTGCCGGTAACGACGATCTCTTCGAGAGGTGTGGGGGGCTCGGCGGCGGGCGTAGACAGCTCCTGGCCACGGAGCGCGCCCATCCCCGCTGCAGTCGCTGACGCAGTCAGCACAAATCGCACGACCTGCCGCAGCCGGATTGAACCAGCTCTTGCAGACAAATTGCGCCCCCCGAGGCGTCGAGTCACCAGGCCGTTTTGGCTCTTTCGGTAAACGGACCCCGCTCTACGCTACTACCTTGGGATTCACTTGGGTAGTAATTGTCATGGCACCGGGACGCGGGTCGATTGCTCGCGGCGTCACGCCGCAGGTGGAACACCACACTCGCGCCGGAATGCCCGGATGAATGCGGCGTCACTTTGGTAGCCGATGTCCTCGGCGATCCTGATTAGCGGGGCATTACTACGACATGGTCGGTATGCTCTCGACCACCGGCGGCGACGTCAGTGCCAGTTACCGCGCGCTGCTCCCTGGAGCCGGGTCATTGAGGGGTTCACTGGTACGCACCTACAGAGTCTGAAAACCACACCGGTGACAGGCTTTGGCTCACATGACTGCGCAGGGTATTTAAGGCCAGCGTGTGTCGGGGCTCCGAAATGGCGTCATGTGTTTAACGTGGGCTGGCTGACACCGTGGCATGGAGTCGGGCTCAACCTGCGCTGGCGTTACTTCCCTGAGTTGGCCTTCGAGCCGCCCTGATTTTGTTGGCATTTCCCTCCGTTGACCTAGACGCATTCGGTTCGAGCCTGGTTGCAAGCGCCCTGGCAGGTGTGCACGCATGTGACAAATCGAGACCCACAGGCGTCGTTCCAAGATTCGGTCCGGGTCCCAATGGCGCCGATCAGTAATTCGGAGTGCCGGTGATATGCTTCCTTACGAGAAACAATAAGGACCAACGCAGCGGGGCGACTCCCAAGCATGACGCAACAGCGGTTGCGCATCTTTGTGTCCTCACCGGGCGATGTGATGACGGCGCGCGAGGTCGCCGCCCAGATCATCGAGAAGGTGGCGCACGCGTATGCCCGCTTCTTCGCCATCGAGCCGTATCTGTGGGAATACGAGCCGATGCTCGCCTCGGGGCACTTTCAGGACTCGATCGATCCTCCGAGCCGCTTTGACGTCGTGATCCTCATCCTCGAGTCGAGGCTCGGGACTTTACTTCCCGAGCGCACCGCGGTGCGCGAATACCGCGGGATGGACGGGCGCTCACCGGTCACTGGAACGGAGTGGGAGTATGAGGATGCACTTGTTGCCGCGCGCGAACGCGACGTGCCTGACATTCTGGTGTACCGCAGCCGCAGGAAGGCAGAAGTGGACGCTTGGGACGCGCAACGCCAGGAGACTGTACTTGCGCAGCTCCGTGCGCTCAACGCCTTCTGGGCGCGTCACTTTTCCGATCGCGGCACGTTCAAGGGCGGCTATTCGGAGTTCACGAGCCTGGAGAGTTTCGCCGCGAAGTTGGAGGGGGACCTGCGCGGCTGCATTGATAGGCGCATTCAGGCGCTGAGCTCTGAGCAGCGCGCGACACCGGTGCGATTATGGCCGAGCGCCCCCTTTCGAGGGCTCGAGGCCTATGGCTTCGAGCACGCGTCGATCTTTTTCGGGCGCGACGAAGCGATCGGAGCAGCACTGCTGCAGCTGACCGGTAACGCCGAGGCGGGGAGCCCGTTTCTCCTCGTGCTGGGGGCGAGCGGCTCGGGCAAATCCTCTCTGGTGAAGGCAGGAGTCGTGCCCCGGCTCCTGGTGCCGCACCGGGTATCGGGGACGGCGTTCCTGCGGCGGACGCTCTTCAGGGTGAGCGATACCCGTCCTGAAGAAGAACTCTTCGAAGCGTTCGCGCGGCGGCTTACTGAGAGTGGCGGCCCGGGAACCGGCCTGCCGGAGCTGTTGGGCGGTTCTATGTCGGTCAGGGACCTTGGGCATCACCTGCGTGAAATTGCCGCACATCCCGACCTGCCCTTCGCCCTGGTGTTGGAGCGTCTGGCCGAGGAAGCCCGCGAGCAGGGGCGGATGCTGCGTCACGAGCGGGCGAAGCTCGTTCTCGAAGTCGATCAGCTCGAGGAGCTCTTTACCTCGGAGCGCGTGGCAAGCGAGGAACGTAAGCTCTTCGTGCAGTTCCTCTCGGGTCTGGTGCACTCGGGACTGGGCTGGGTGATCGCGACAATGCGCGCCGACTTCTGGCACCGCGCATCGGAGACCCCGGAGCTGGTGCGCTTGGCGCACGGCGAGGGGCGGCTGGATGTCCTTGCGCCGACGCCTGCGGAGCTGAGTCAGATGATCCGGGGTCCGGCCGAAGCTGCCGCCCTTCATTTCGAGACCCATCCCTCGAGCGGCATCCCGTTGAACGACCTCATTGCCGAGGAAGCCGCCGGTCAGCCGGGAGCGCTTCCGCTCCTGTCTTTTCTCCTCGATCAGCTCTACCGGCGGGACGTGCTGGAGGCAGCGGAAAGAACGCTCACCTATGACGGCTACAACAAACTTGGTGGCCTCAAGGGGGCTATCGCCACGCGAGCCGATGCCGTCGTCGCGGCACAGCCGCCGGAGGTGCAGGCGGCGCTCCGGCAGGTGCTGTTTGCGCTGGTGCAGATGAGCGCGGGCGAAGGGAGTGTGGAGCGGGCGGTCGCGCGGCGGGCACCGCTGGCGGAATTTCCGGAGGGCACGCCGAAGCGGCGGATGATCGAGGGGCTGCTGGACCCCTCCGCACGGCTCGTGGTGGCGGACGCCGCGGCGGGCCAGGGGGCAAGCGCACGCCTCGCCCACGAGGCGCTGATCAGCGAATGGCAAACGGCCCGGGACTATGTGGCAGGCAACGCCGAAGCCCTGAAGATCCGGCGGCTCCTGGAGGAGCGCTATGCGCGCTGGCGCGCGCTCACGAACCAAGGGGCGGTTGCAGCTGCTCGCTCTCCTGCCCGCCTCGGCTCACTGACCGCGCGCCTCCGTGCGCGGTTTGAGCCCGAGCATGGCCTGTTGGCCGACGTCGATCTCAACGACGCCCGGCGTCTGCTGCGCGAGTATCCCGATGAGCTCTCGCCGGAGCTCGTTGCGTACATCAAGCGCTCGATCGATCGGCATCGGAGTCGCCAGCAGCGGACCCTGCGCCGGGTGACCGTGATTGCCGCGGGCATGGGCCTGCTGGCGGTGGGGGGCGGCTACGAAGCCAAGCTCGCGTCCGCCCAGCGGGATGCAACGCTTCAGGCGCAGAGGCGTTCCTTGACGCAGGCGGCGGCCGGGCGCCTGCAGGAGGGTGACGTGCCCGGCGCGTTGGGGATCGTTCTGGAAGTGTTGGGGAATCGAGGCGGGGAGCGGTCCTACACCGCCGACGCCGTGAACGTGTTTCAGGAAGCACGTGCGGCGGATGCACAGGTGTTGGTTCTCACCGGACACACGGACAAGGTGTGGAGCGCCGCGTTCTCATCCGACAGCCGGCGCATTGTTACGTTCTCATTGGATCAGACGGCGCGCGTCTGGGACGCCGCGAGCGGCCGGCAGCTGCAGGTGCTCACCGGAAACGGGGACCTCGTGGCCGTGGCAATCTCCCCCGACGGACGAAGCATCGCGACGACCTCACTCGATAAGACGGCGCGCCTGTGGGACGTCGCGAGCGGTGAGCAGCTCCACATGTTGTCCGGGCACACGGATGCTGTAGGCAGCGCCGCGTTCTCGCCGGATGGACGGTACCTTGTAACGGCCTCGGACGATAAGACCGCGCGAGTCTGGGATGCTGCAAGCGGGCAGCAGTTGCGGGTGCTGAGGCACACGGACGCTGTAGTCAGCGCCGCGTTCTCGCCAGATGGACGGTACCTTGTGACGGTTTCAGCGGATAACACGGCGCACGTCTGGGACGCCGCAAGCGGAGAGGAGCTCCGGGTGCTCAGCGGGCACACCGGATCGGTTTTCCGCACGGCATTTTCGCCTGACGGACGAAGCATCGTCACGGCCTCATCCGATAGAACAGCGCGCCTTTGGGACACCGTCACCGGCAAGCAGCTCCGCGTGCTGAGAGGTCACACGGATCCGGTAAATGACGCCGAGTTCTCGCCCGACGGGCGGCTCATTGTGACGGCCTCAGCGGATCAGACGGCGCGCCTTTGGGACGCTGCAAGCGGAGAGCTACTCCGGGTTCTGAGCGGACACAGGGTGTGGCTGACTACCGCCTCGTTTTCGCCCGACGGGCGGCTCATCGTGACGGCCTCAGCGGATAAGACGGCGCGCCTTTGGGACACCGTGACCGGCAAGCAGCTGCGGGTGCTGATCGGACACACGGATCGCGTGCACAACGCCGCATTTTCGCCGGACGGCCAGCGCGTTGTTACCACGTCCGCCGATGGGACCGCGCGACTCTGGGACACCGAGAGTAGGGAGCAGCTCCAGGTGTTGAGCCGGCGCACGCAACCGACAAATAACGCGGGAGCGGCGCTAGCCGATTTCTCGCCTGACGGGCGGCGCATCGTAACATCCGTAAACGATCGGAGCGCGAACCTCTGGGATGCTGCGAGCGGAGAGCCGCTCCAGGTGCTCAGCGGGCACGCGGACCTTGTGGCTCACGTGGCATTCTCCCCTGATGGACGAAGCATCGCGACAACCTCGCTCGATAGTACGGCGCGCCTGTGGGACGTCGCGAGCGGTCAGCAGCTCCACATGTTGTCCGGGCACACGGACGGTGTATTCAGCGCCGCGTTCTCGCCGGATGGACGGTACCTTGTGACGGCCTCGGGCGATAAGACCGCGCGAGTCTGGGATGTTGCAAGCGGGCAGCAGTTGCAGGTGCTGAGCGGGCACACGGACGCTGTAGACGGCGCCGAGTTCTCGCCCGATGGGCGGCACATCGTGACGCACTCACTCGATAAGACGGCGCGCGTCTGGGACGCCACGAGCGGCGTGCAGCTGCACGCGCTGAGCGGGCACACGGGGTGGGTGTTCACTGGCACGTATTCGCCCGACGGGAAGCGAATCCTCACGGTCTCGGCCGACGGGACCCTACGCTTCTGGGACGCTGCGAGCGGCCGGCAGCTGCTGGTACTGAGCGGACATACGGAACGCGTGAACAGCGCCGCATTTTCCCCCGACGGGCGGCGCATCGTTTCGGCATCGTACGATAGGACGGCGCGTCTCTGGGACGCCATGAGCGGTGAGCCGCTTCAGGTGCTGAGCGGGCACACCGCATGGGTAGTTGCGGCTGCGTTCTCGCCCGACGGACAGCGCATCGCGACAGCCTCACTGGACCAAACCGCACGCCTCTGGGACGTCGCAAGCGGAGAGCAGCTCCAGGTGCTCAGGGGGCACACGAAATGGGTGGCTAGCGCCACATTTTTGCCAGGGGGCCAGCGCATCCTGACGATCTCATACGACGAAACCGCACGCCTCTGGGACGCACGCGCGGCCCCTCTCGACGCTCAGGTTGAGTGGGCACAGGCGGCACAGTTCGATCGCCTGTCAAGTGGCGAGCGCTTTCAGTTGGGAATGCCAGCTCTCTCTGAAGTGCGTCAGTGGTCCAACCCATCGAAATGCGATCAGTCCGCGGCCGCCCCGTACGATCCCGCACGCCAGGCGCCGGGCGTCACGCTCAAGCGCATCGTTCCGGACATCGCCTTGATGGCCTGCGCTCGGGAAAGCGCTGCAGGCACCACCCGCGCGGTGTACCAGCAGGGCAGAGCGCTAATGGCAAGAGGTGATTTCCAGGGTGCGAGGCGGGATTTCGAGCGTGCAATTGCTGCCGGCTACCGCGCCGCGAACGTGGATCTCGCGATGCTGCTGTCGCAGCCCTCTGCCGGAATGCTGGATATTGCGCGAGCGATTACCCTCTACCAGCAGGCCTGGAGGGACGGTGTATCAATTGCGGCCTCTGAGCTGGGAAGTCTCTACGAGCACGGTTTGCGTCAAGTCGGAAGCAAAGCTGGCTATCTGCTCACGCCCGATGATGCTCGCGCCTGGTCGTGGTACCAAAAAGGTGCTGAGGTCGCCGAGCCCACGGCGCTGGCCCGCTTTGCCGAGCGGGATGATCGTGCTGCGTTCAGCGACGAAAGCGCTACGACGCGAAATGCGCTTCTGCTACAAGCCTTCAGATATTACGCCGCCGCCACGGAACGCGCACGGCTCGAAGACTGGCCCGATGACGCCTGGAAGGAGTGGCGCTACCGGCGCGCCTCGATCGCGCACCTGCTCGAGCGCGCGGAAATGATGGAACAAGTTGCCGCGGAGTACGATGCGGTCCGCCGGCAGTATGCGCCGCCTCGTACTCTCTGGCAGCGTGTCGGGTCGCTGATCGGCGTGAAGTGATCGGAGCAGCGTGCGCTCGGTGGTGACGAGGCTTCCGATGGTCACTTCAACTAGTCGACGCGGGAAGCGGTTCGAGACCTGCACGATTTGCACTGAATTTGCACTGGCGCTCGACCAGCTGCATTTTCCCAAGTGAACTGCATTTTCTAGGGCCAATGGATTTATGCGTTTATGTGCGTCTGGCTACTGTAAACGAGTGTGCGCTCGAACTTTTAATCCGCTGGTCGACCGTTCGATTCCGTCACGCCCCATTTAAAATACGGAAACCGTTATGTTTGGCGCTGCTGGCGAGATAGCAGGTGGCGCACTCGACCCTAGTCCGCCGAGCGCGCCCCGTGCAGCGTCATTCCCGGATCGTCGAGTCCCGGCGCCTAGACAGTGGTGGGCTTGCCGTCAAACTTCGTGAAGGTAAACCCTTCGAATGGCTCGTTGTAAGTACGCCGTTGATCCCGCAGCACGCTGATCGCAACTTGCTCACCTAGCAAGAGAGCCTGTTCAGCGTCCGAGCGCCAATGTACCCCGCCGATGTCGCGCCCCAGGGCGATGTTGTGGGCGAGCTTGTTCAGCTCACCGCCAACGGTGATCTGACCGGCGTCGGCACCCAGATAAAGAGGCAATGACTGGCCATCATCGGCGGGCACGACGGGGTTTGGCAGCACGAAGGTTTCATCAAAGAATGCCTTGAGTAACGTCACGCACGCGCCTGCCACGACACCATGACCCTCGGCGTAGGATGGATGCTGCGGTCCACCTTCCGGGTAGGCAGCCGGCAGAAGGTACGTCCCATACTGGGCGAATACATCCTTGATGGCGGCCGAATTCACCACGTCGCGATGAATAGGGTACCGTGCAGCTCCGGTCATGGTGTTGTGAACCAGACCGCCGTAGGCGATGGGTCGCAGCGTGCGATGCACGAACCACTTCTGGTACCACATCGCCTTGAGCGCGCACTGCGTCACTTCCCCCAGGAAGTCCTGGATGTGTCCGGAACCGAAAGTGATCAAGCCTGACTGATTCTTGATCGCGAGATACGGATTGCTGGGACTTAACGGGGCCTTGGCGAGCAGTATCTGTGTCGCAACCAGGTGCGCCTGGTAGGGGAAGTCCACGTGCACATATGCGCCAAGATCACGACCATTCTTGATATAGGTGGTGCCCGAGATGACGTTAGGTGGGAACGGCCCCTGACCGTTCTGGACTGCAAGCCAGGAGTCGAAATCGGTGAGGTAATTCTTCCCGGCCAAATAAGTGTTGTAGATCGGCTTGATACCAAGCGTTCCCAAGGCTGTCGTAGTCAGCAGAAACTGCGAAAGGTAGGGACCGATCAGATCACCGGGCGTTAACCCGCGGAACAGCGTGCCCGGAGTCACCTTACCGCCGCTCTTGGGACCCCCGAAGTCCGACAGTTTGTTGAGATCGGCAATTGCCGCAACCGTGAGTGGCTCGTTTCCGAATTCCGAAAAAGGAACATCGCGCGTTAGGGCCATCCAGTAGTCTTCGACCATTTCCCCCGCACGCTCCGCGCTTGCCAGACGAGGCGCCGGTGGGATCGTCAGCTGCCCGCTGTCGGTTCCCTCCAGACTGAATGCTAGTCCGGCTTGCGGGTTGGCTAGCTTGGCTTTCCCTCCGAGCGGGATCTTGGCAAAGTCGCTCGGCTTGCCGCTCCTGATTGCTGAGAGCAGGGCCTCATATGCGCCAGAATCCACTTCTCCGATACCGTTGTGTGGTAAGCCTTGCGAAAAGCTTCCGATAAAGGTGTCGTACTCGCGTTCATCGCCGTTATTGATTTGATCTGGAATTGGGACCGCGCGCTCTCGTTTTGCCGCCCGCACGCGGATCTTAAACGTCCGCTCCGCGCGCACGTCATTCTCGTCGTCATCCGAATCATCTCCGCCCTCATCGGCTTTGGCGCTTCCGGTCACGAGTAACGCTGGCCCCATGACGGAAGCGGCTGCCGCGGTTGCCCCCATGCCCGCACCTGTCAGGAACGAGCGCCGACTGAGCGACTGAGAGACTTGATCGGTCGCAACGCCCTGTCCCGTTTCTACCTGAGCTGGCCCAGTTATGGTTGATGTTAGGTCGCTCATATTGCCCCTTTGCCGAACTTCGATTGGCTATCGCACCGTGCCCACGACGCGGCGAACCGCGGACACGAACGCATATTCCCCCCGCCGTACGAGGCCGCGGTGACCATCACGTTGAGTGCCGAGACTGAGTCGGCGCGTCGCTTAGAGTGGGACCTCTCTCACTCTTCTTTCCGCCGCACCTCTATGGAGCCCTCTACCAGAACCTCGTGAAACACGAGAGCTCCGGTGGTGAGGACGGCGGTGGCTCCTGGCCCGCCCCTGTGCACGACAATTGAAAAGGGAACGTTGGTGCCCGCGCCAAGCCCAGTGATCGTGGCCGTACCTGTGAGGGTTGCGGCATCCCCGTTAAGAACCGCGCCGGTGATTCGGCCCGTCACATACATGGCGTTGACAGTGAACGCGGCGCTTCCGCTTCCCGTCGGGCTTTCCGGTACACGGGCAAAGCACTCAAAGTCACCCGTCACGCCTCCGCCATCCTCTTCAGCATGGAAAGCCAACGTGGTAAACACCGGAATAAAGCCTCCCGTGCTTCCCGTACCTCCCTCAATGATGGTGGTGCCGGCGCCGCGCGCGATCAGGGCGCCTTGCGAATTGTGGCCCAGCACCGATGGTGAGAATGAAGCGATCACCAACCCGAGCCCCAAGAGTGACGCGGCGGTCCGGAGCCCCGAAGACTCAAAAAATGATCTCTTGGCCATGGTCTTCTCCTAATCGCGGGCGGTTGTGAGTAGCCGGAAAGCAGCTTGCGGCGCGCTGTCGTCATCGCGCCGTCTACACAGCGCGACGATGGACCCGGTGAGAACAGGACCTCGTCCGGTTGAGTTCAACCTGCGGCTAGTTTTCATGGTGAGTGATGTGAAAGGGCGCGATTCGCGATGACGGCGAGCGCCCTGCCGCGGCCTCGGAGTATACGCCTGGTACCGAGCAACGTGTTTTTGAACCCGAGCACTGCGCTGTTGCAACTTCCCTCGGCGCTCGATGCGCTGCGCTGCAGCCAACAAACGGCGCTTCAGCATTACAACGCTATGACGCTGGTCTCCGCGGTCGCGCCGCGACATAAGAGACGCGGCCGAGCGGAGAATTCTTTCCCTTCAAGGAGGTACGATTGCAGTTGCGACGCAGCGAGCGGCGTGGAGCCGCGTTATAGGTGTAGCAAGCAGGGCAAAGCTCAGGCTCTCGTATGGCAAGAGTTCTTGACAAGCTCGCACATGGCGAGCAGATTTCGCGCGCGTTTCTGCTTCACCTCATCCACAGGCTCAGTCGCATGCTGAGCACAACTACTCTCGGAATCCAGGGGCCGTCTTTCGCGGGCTCGCGTGCGCTGTTGGTAAGCGTCCCGCCTCGAGGGGCGAACAGGTAATCCGAGTTCAGCGCGTCGTGAGCGCTGAGGGAGACGTCAAATGCGCATCAAGAACTCAACCGTTGTGTCAATGATCGCCTTGGGGCTTTGTTGCCTGGGTGCCTCACCCCTCGTAGCTTCGGATCATCACAAAACTGAGGTTCGGTGGGACATCATTCAAATTTCAATATCTGGGTCTGAAATTACGGTGTTCCCGGGGGGCATCAGTACCTCAGTAGCCGCCCTCATTCCAGCTCAGGGGACCGGAGATAACTCGACGATTACGCTCACTGGTACAGGGACCTTCGAGCCCAGCAAGCCGCACAAGGTGACCGGGGGAGGGACATGGGCGACGGCCATGGAGGACGGGACACCTATAGCAAGCGGGCATTATCGGGTAACCGAGTTCCTATTCTGGAAAGAATCTGGTGGTAGCTTGCCGAGTGGGATCACCGACGGCTTCGGGAACCCGGCCGACGTGGTTACGGGCCTTGCCATCCTTAGGGTCCACTATTCCGATGGTGAAGACGGGATAATGGTAGTTAGCTGCAGCTTTGGCCCGCCCGTCCCTGCTGCGGCTTTCGAAGGGACCACTGCGACCAAGGGAGTCATCGACTACTCGAACCCAACCAGCAAGAACGGTCTTGACGGAAACACCTTTTTCCACCTCATGCAAAAACACGACGACTGATCTCCAACGTCCACGGCATCAGCGGTAAACGACTGGACGGCGACCGATGTAACTTGCACTCGGTCGCCGTCCTTCGGACTCGCGGCATTGGAGGAACGGCAGGAACGGATAGCGGACTGAAGCGGAAGGTAATCGCGGCGTCGGTATTGCCGCCCTCCACACCTGATGGGTCCGTTCGCGGCTTCACCTAATCCATCAGCCCGCGGGTGCCGCCGCCTTGCACTCGCCGAATATCACGTACGCGCCCTTGAGGTCCGCAACCGTGATCGTGATCTTTCCGGTCTTGCGGAGGACCACGGAACTCCACGCAAACTTGTCGGACGCGCCCTGTAGTATCAACTGGTCATCATTGATCGCGGTGTTTTGGACCGGCAGCAGATTCGTCTGGTGGTAGGGAGTCTTGATGATCTTGTTCGCAAAGTCGATGTCCATCTTCCACCCGCCAGGGGGCGGATCGGACTGTGGCTTGAGTTTTCCGCATGACTTTTCGGGACTGCAATCGAAACCGGCGGAAGGTGTGCAAGTCAGGGGAACGGTTCCATCGATATCTGCAGCCGCAGCAATGGCCGGAATAGCCAACCCCACTGCCAATATCGCTTTGTGCATGAGTTTCATGGATTCATCTCCTTCTATGTAAGCACTATCGCCTCGGCTACTCTGATTTCCGCTTATCGGACGGTCGGCTCGCCTCAGTTCGATGGAAACTCCAATTCCCGCTCGATCGCCTGGAAGCGTGGCTCTTTCCGTAGCGGGTCGAACCAATCGAATGCCTTCACGTTAACCAAGAATGGATCGTGTAAACGCATTGCTGTTCCAAGCCGGTCCAGTGCGCGAACGGTATCGCCCCACTGAGTGTAAATCGTCGCTGCTAACACGGGATGGGCGGCGCCGTACGGGGATGCTTCCAATCTGGCAAGCATGGTCTCTGCAGCAGCGTGCTACCCGAGTTCGCTATACGTCAATGCAAAACAAACAAGCTGATCGTCCTCGTCCGCAGATTCGCACGCTGCCCGGGCGCTTTGGAAGTCATCGCTCGAGTAGTTCGCCCGCCCGATCCATCCGTTGGCCGTTCCGTTGACATTCACGTCCTTTGGAGCTAGCGCTTTCGCGTCCCTATATGCCGCTCTCGCGTCACCATAGCGTCGAGCGAGCGCCAGAGACCCACCGAGCCAGATGTGGTACCAGGGATTCAACGGATCCAACACAACAGAGCGACGCGCCGCAGCGAGGCCAGCGTTCTGGCACGTCTGTGTCAGGGGCCGTCGCCATGCTGAAAGTGTTCGAGCAGAGCGGCCTCCAAATGACTACCGAGGGCGAGGGCCCGATAGTCTACGTGACCCTCAGGTTCGCATAAGCCTGAGCGATCA
>Ga0306926_10006064_pt1 | contig 12953 bp, 12 predicted proteins | sample flu12Cox44000178_FD_203759 | JGI IMG/M metagenome (GOLD analysis project Ga0306926, IMG submission 203759) | Lab enrichment of tropical soil microbial communities from Luquillo Experimental Forest, Puerto Rico - flux8day.12C.oxic.44.000.178 (v2)... | ecosystem: Environmental > Terrestrial >... | reverse complement strand
ATCAAGTCGCACAGCGGCAAGGTGAAGGACGTGATGACGCACGACGTTCTGTCGGTCACTGAGGAGACCCGGGTTGCCGATATCGCCGTTCTGCTGGAGACCAACCGGATCAAGCGGGTGCCTGTTCTGCGCGACGGCAGGCTCGTTGGCATTATCAGCAGGGCAAACCTCGTGCGGGCGCTCGCGATGACGATCAGCGCGGCGGCGGATGGTGCCGAGGCCGATGACCGCTTGATCCGCGAAAAGCTGCTGGCCGAGCTGAAAGCCCAGAAATGGGCCGAAGTCTCACCGGCCAATGTGACGGTCAAGGACGGCGTTGTCCATCTCTGGTCCTCCTATTTGTCGGAACAGGAAAAACGCGCGCTGATTGTCGCCGCCGAAAACATCCCCGGTGTGCGGCGTGTCGAGGACCACATGAGGCCAGTCCCGGCCTACCTGTTCTCGTAAGGAGCTGAGAGATGTCACTGCATCCGATTGCCGACAAGGCCGAGGTCTCTGTCGATTTCCCGGACAAAGCGTACATGGGCAGTTTTAGCCGGCACTCGCAATTCGACGCCTATGCCGATACGGACAGCGTCGCCATTAGACTGGTGCGGCCGGGTGAAGATCGGCGTGAGGCCGTGGTTCATCTGCACTATGGGCTCCTCGCGGGCATCCTCACCGAGCTCGCCAGATCGTTGGCCGCGCGCGATCCGCTCGACGAAACGCATCGCGCGGAGCTCAGCGACGCGGCAAAACAGCTCGCCGCCGCCCTTGAGCCACCAGCGAAGAGCTGAGCGTCGAGGCCGAGTAGCAAAGGTGTTATACAGAGCTTTACCGGCCATGCTGGTGCTATTAGCGCTTGCCCTGGTTGCCGCGCACCCCGTCCGGGCCGACGTCCAGAAGGGCGCGCAACTCGCGCGCCAATGGTGCGCCAATTGCCACGTCATCGACAGCAAGCCCAACGGTGCCGTAGCCCAAGGTCCGCCGAGCTTTCCCACGATATCGCGTAGCGGCATGACGGCCGACCAGCTTCGCGCGTTTCTGTCCCACCCGCACGGTGCGATGCCGGATCTGGCCCTGAGCCGCGCCGAGATCGACGACCTAATCGGCTATATCGAGACGCTGCGGTAGGTGCCGACCATGAGCGGCGCTGCAGCCTTGTCCAGCCTATGGTGGTGGGGCTCTCGGGGCCGGCCTGCTTCGCATCACCATCGCGACGCCGCGATTGCCCAGCGGCTGATCGATGCCGCGGCCGCGGAACCTGACGCGCTGTTGCAACAGCTCGGTACGACATCTAAGGGTCTGTCCCCGGAAGCGGCAGCGCAAAGACTCTCCACGTTCGGGCCCAACCTTGTTGCTCACGAGCGCCAGCAGAGCCTCGTCGAAGAGCTGATCGGGCGCGCTCGAAACCCGCTCAATTTCCTGCTGCTGTCGCTCGCGGCCGCCTCTTATTTTCTCGGTGACCAGCGGGCCGCCGCGGTGATCGCGGTGATGGTGCTGCTGAGCGTTTCTCTTGCTTTCGCGCAAGAGCATCGCTCGAACAATGCCGCTGCCAAGCTTCGCGCAATGGTACGAACCACCGCCACCGTTCTGCGGCGCACCGGAGCCTGCGAGCAGACCCTGGAAGTCCCGATCGAAGAGCTCGTTTCCGGGGATGTCGTGAGGCTGTCGGCGGGGGACCTGATCCCGGCCGATCTGCGAGTGCTGGCGGCCAAAGACCTATTCCTGAACGAAGCGGCGCTGACCGGGGAGGCGATGCCCGTCGAAAAATCGGCGGCAGCAGTTCACGGCCAGAGGGAAGCGCTGACCGATTTGCCCAATATCTGCTTCATGGGCAGCAATGTGCTGAGTGGCGCAGGTACTGCCGTTATCGTTCAATCCGGCGCTGGGACCTATTTCGGCGAGCTTGCCGGGATGCTGGTACGTCAGCGTGCTCCGACTAGCTTTGACAAGGGGATCACGCGCTTTACTTGGCTGATGATCCGCTTTATGGCGGTCATGGTGCCGAGCGTGTTTGTTATCAACGGCGTAACCAAGGGTGATTGGCTGGAGGCCTTGATGTTCGCGCTCGCCGTCGCGGTCGGGCTGACACCCGAAATGCTGCCGATGATCGTGACCGTCAATCTGGCCAAGGGCGCTATCGCGATGTCGCGCAAGCGGGTGATCGTCAAGCGCCTCAATTCGATCCAGAACTTCGGGGCGATGGATGTCCTGTGCACCGACAAGACAGGCACTTTGACTCAGGACAAGATCATCCTGATGCATCATTTCGATCTGCACGGGCAGGAATCGAACCGTGTCCTCGAATACGCTTATCTCAACAGCCATTTTCAGTCCGGCTTAAAAAACCTGCTGGACGTTGCCGTGCTCGACCATGTCGCGATGAAGGAACATGTCCGGCTCGAGCATCGCTTCGAAAAAATCGACGAGCTGCCCTTTGACTTTTCGCGTCGGCGAATGTCGGTCGTCCTGTCGACCGAGGAGAAGAAACACCTGTTGATCTGCAAAGGTGCAGTCGACGAGGTGTTTGCCACGTGCACCCACTACGCAATGGATGGCGAAGTGGCGCTGCTCGACGCAAGCCATCTCGTGCAGATGCAGCAACAGACAGCGAGGCTAAATGGCGACGGGTTTCGGGTGATTGCCGTCGCGTACAAGGATTTCCTTGACCCCCGACCAGTTTATCACACAGCGGACGAAAGTGATCTGATCCTACTCGGCTATGTTGCCTTCCTCGATCCGCCCAAGGAGAGCGCTCGGACCGCGATTGCCGCACTGGCCCAATCGGGGGTCCGCGTCAAAATTTTGACTGGCGACAACGATATTATAGCCCGCAAAATCTGTCGTGAGGTCGGGGTCCTGGCCGACGATGTCCTTCTCGGCGGTGATGTAGACAAGCTGACCGACCGGGAATTGGCACAACGCCTCGAAACCGTGACGGTTTGTGCCAAGGTCTCGCCAGCGCAAAAGTCCCGGATCATCGAAGCGCTCCATCTGGCCAGACATGTCGTCGGCTTTCTCGGCGACGGGATCAATGACGGTCCTGCGCTCAAGAGCGCCGATGTCGGTATCTCCGTCGATACCGCCGTCGACATCGCTAAGGAATCGGCCGACATCATCCTCCTCGAGAAAAGCCTTTTAGTATTGTCAGATGGTGTGCTGGAAGGCCGCAAGATTTTCGGCAACATCGTCAAATATATAAAGATGGGAGCCAGCTCCAATTTCGGAAACATGTTTAGTGTGCTCGGGGCAAGCATTTTCTTACCGTTCCTGCCAATGGCCCCGATTCAGGTGCTGACCAACAATCTCCTCTACGATTTTTCGCAGACCACGATCCCGACCGATCACGTCGATGACGACTATATCGCGGCGCCGCGACGCTGGCACATTGGCAATATCACCAAGTTCATGCTGTTTCTTGGCCCGGTCAGCTCGATTTTCGACTATATCACCTATGCGACATTGCTATGTGTGTTCCACGCCTGGACCAATCCTCCGTTATTTCAAACGGGGTGGTTCGTCGAATCATTACTGACTCAGACATTGATCATTCATATCATCCGCACTGCAAGAATCCCGTTTCTGCAGAGCCGTGCCAGCAATTCGCTAATAATTACAACGATCCTAGTAGCTGGCGCCGGCGCGCTCCTTCCCTATTCCCCCTTGGGGCCAACACTCGGGTTTGTGCCACTGCCAGGCCTCTATTGGCCTGCTGTTTTCGCCATCATTCTTGGTTATTGTGTGTTGGCCCATCTGGTCAAGACCTGGTTCGTACGGCGCTGGGGTCTATAAGCGATACGTAGTTTTACGTACGTAGTCTCCCTAAGGGACATTCCCAATTTTCGACACCGGTAGAAGCGGCGATGTTCTCTCCATCCAAGAGCTGGAGGGACATTATGTACAGGCAGTTCGGCAATATCGACTACCGCAACGGGGTCACAGAACTGGGGCAGGATAGCGCGACCATCGCGCAGTCGGGTCACCTCGACGCGCTGGTGGCGCTGGAGCGCATCGGCACGCGGCTCAGCTTCTCGCGCAATGCCGAGATCTATGCCGAAGGCGACAGCTCCGACTGCTGGTACAAGGTCGTCTCCGGAACGGTTCGCGTGTGCAAGCTTCTCGCCGATGGCCGGCGCCACATTGCCGAGTTCTACTTCAGCGGCGATTGCTTTGGCCTCGACAGTGCGGAAGGACGCCCGTACTCGGCCGAAGCAGTGGACGGCGTTGTTGTCATGTGCTTCCGGCGGAGGCCAACCGAACAGCTGGTAGATCAGAACCACGCGCTGGCACGCCTGCTGCGCGACGCGATGTTGCGCGACCTCGCTCAAGCGCATGGGCATACATTGCGGCTTGGCCGGATGACTGCATCGGAGCGCGTCGCGACCTTTCTGTTGGAGATGTTCGATCGCCGCGACCGGACAAAGGTTCTGGACCTGCCCATGTCGCGCAACGACATCGCCGATTACCTCGGACTGACCATCGAGACCGTCTGCCGCACTTTGTCGGCGTTCAAGCGCGATGGCGCCATCGCCATTCCCAACCCGCATCGGATCGAGCTACTCGATCCTGACGCTCTCGACGCGGTAGCCGAGGCCCAACAGGCTTTCGCCGGCGGTTGATCCAGGTCAGTGCGCACAACGCCAATTCCGGGTCTCATCGGGGCTTCTCGAAAAGAGGTCACGATGCCCGTTTTCTCGGAGCGCTCACCACCTGAACAGAGGCAGGCGCAGATCTGTGTCGTCGATGACGACGAATCGGTCGCCGATTCACTGAAGTCGTTGCTCGAAATCTTCGGCTACGATGTGCGGTCATATAATTCGGGCGTCGATTTCCTTGCCGATGATCGCCGTCGCGCCACAGGCTGTCTGGTAATCGACCAACACATGCCCGGCATGAATGGCCTCGACGTCGTCGCCCGTCTGCAAAAGCAAAGAGCTCGGATGCCGACGATCCTGATCTCGGGCCGGCTTGATACAAAGACGAGGGAGCGGGCCGCGAGCTTGGGCGTAGCCAATGTGCTCGAAAAGCCCTTTGCAGCCGGCCATCTGGTCGACCTCATTCGAACGGCCCTGTGGGAACGCAATTGATGCCCCCCATCGGATACATGTTGCCGAACACGATTTTTCGCTACGTTTTCGCAGTGAGCTGGCCGCACCAGATCGCGCTGGTGACACTGACGGTCGTCACCTTCTTGCTCGAAGTCGCGCCACTGGAGATTCAACGGCGGGTCGTCAATGATCTCGTTAAAGAAAGATCCTTTACGCTGGTCATTACTTTGTGCGCCGCGTATGCCGGCGTCGTTCTGGTTCAGGGTCTGACCAAACTCGTCGTCAACGTCTATCGCGGCTGGGTCGGTGAAAATGCGATACGGGATCTGCGCCGGCATGTCCTTGCTTATTTGAGGGTTGCGCGGGCCGCCGCACCGGGCCCGGAGGCTCGCGGTGTCGGGGCCGCGATGATCGTCGGGGAAGTCGAACCGATCGGCGGCTTTGTCGGCAGCAGCTTATCCGAGCCCCTTCTTCAAGGCGGGATCTTGGCCTCGGTACTCGCCTACATCGTTCACCTCGACAAATGGATGGCGGCGGCAGCATTCGCACTGTTCCTGCCGCAGTTGGTGTTCGTGCCACTGATGCAGGGTGCGATAAACCGCCGCGCCGGCGCGCGCGTGTGGGTTTTGCGGCAGCTCGGCGTTAGCTCGGTCGATACGCGTGCCGCATCGGTCGAGCGGGATATGTCCGACGGCAGACGCATCGACCGGGTGCTCCAACTCAACATGGGAATTTATAAGCTCAAGTTTTCGATGAATTTTTTTATGAACCTCTGCAACCATTTCCAAGTTATAGCCGCGCTGCTGATCGGTGGTTGGATGGTGCATTCCGACCAGCTCGAGGTGGGCGGCGTTGTCGCCTTTATTTCCGCAATTGCCCGTCTGAACGATCCCTGGGGCGACCTCGTAAATTACTTTAGAGATTTGAGCATCACGCAGGTGAAATACGGTCTAGTGGCCGACAGGGTGAACCAACTCTCTGATGGCTGGACTACCCTGCCGATCGATCGGGGAACCGCGTTCCGATTGGAAGCTTGAGCAACCGATAGAGCCAATGTCTGTTCGCAATCTCGACAAGCTGTTCACACCGCGATCGGTTGCATTGATTGGCGCTACCCCGCGGCCCGGCTCGGTCGGCGCGGTGGTCGCACGCAATCTGCGCCGCGCTAGGTTTGCCGGGGAGCTGATGCTGGTCAACCCGCATCATCGGATGATCGATGGCCTGGCCGTCTACCCTAATGTCGCGAACCTGCCGCAAGCCCCAGACCTTGCTGTCATCGTCACGCCGGCCGCGGCAGTGCCTCGTCTGATCAGCGAGCTGGCGGAGCGTGGGACGCGCGCCGTCGTGATCATTACCGCCGGTTTTGGCGAACTCGGTCAGCAGGGTCAGACACTGCAGCAGGCCGCGCTCGACGCGGCAAAGCCCCATCTCCTGCGCATTGTCGGGCCCAACTGCGTCGGCATCATCGTGCCGCGGCTTGGACTCGACGCCACCTTCTCTCATTTGGCAGCACCCGCGGGAGATATCGCGTTCCTCAGCCAATCGGGGGCGGTGATCACGGCCATGCTCGATTGGGCGGCACCGCGCGGCATCGGTTTTTCACATGTCGTCTCACTCGGTGATATGGCCGATGTCGATTTCGGCGACATGCTCGACTACCTCGCCGCCGATCCGCACACCCGCGCCATCCTGCTCTATGTCGAAGGCATCACCCATGGCCGGAAATTCATGTCGGCGGCGCGAGCGGCCTCGCGCATCAAGCCCGTCCTCGTGCTGAAAGCCGGGCGCTCGAACGCGGGTGCTCGCGCCGCCACCTCGCATACCGGCGTGCTTGCCGGCGCCGACGCCGTCTATGACGCCGCGTTCCGCCGAGCCGGAATGCTGCGGGTCGGAACGATGGGCGAGCTATTCGATGCAGCGGAGACCTTGGCGTTGACGCGGGAGCAGGTCGGTGAACGGCTCGCGATCCTGACCAATGGCGGCGGCGCAGGCGTGCTTGCGACAGACGCTCTCATTGCGGCAGGCGGCCAGTTGGCCGCATTGTCGGAAGCTACAGTGGCTGACTTGAACCGCTTATTGCCGGCGACCTGGAGTCACGGCAATCCCGTCGACATCATCGGCGACGCGTCGGGGCAGCGGTATGGCGAAGCCCTAGCAACGTTGATCGTTGACCCAGAGGTCGACGCAATTTTGGTGCTGAACTGTCCCACTGCGCTGGCACAGGCTGAAGACGCTGCCCGTGCCGTGATCGATACCGTGGCCGCAGTAGGACCCGCAGCTCTCCGTGGTCGTAACGTCATCACGGCCTGGCTCGGGGAGCACTCGGCCAGGGTGGCGCGCCAACTCTTTGCCGACGCCCGCATTGCTACTTATGAAACCCCGGACAGCGCAGTCGGCGGTTTTCTGCACCGCGTACACCATCGGCGCAATCAAGAGCTGCTGATGGAAACACCATCAGCGCGGTTTGACACGTTCGAGCCCGACCTCCTCACGGCTCGGCGCCTCATCGCGACTGCGCTTGCCGCAGGGAAATCCTGGCTCGACCCGGAGGAGACCAGCGGCATACTCGCAGCCTATGGCATTCCGATCGTGGCCAATTACTTTGCCGCAGATCCGGACGAGGCGGCCTCGGTCGCTGCCACAGTCGGTTTCCCGATTGCCCTCAAGATCCGCTCACCGGACATCACGCATAAGAGCGATGTCGGTGGGGTTGCGCTCAATCTGGAGAACACCGACCGGGTCAGGCGAGAAGCGGAAGGGATGCTCGAGCGGATCAAGGCGGCGCGGACCGAGGCTCGCCTCGATGGGTTTGTCGTTCAGCCAATGGCTCGATGCCCGGGTGCCGTCGAGCTTCTCGTCGGGCTCGTAGAGGAAGCGACGTTCGGGCCGCTGGTAGCGTTCGGCCAAGGCGGCATTGCGGTCGAGATCGTAGGTGATACCTCTCTCGAGCTGCCACCGCTGAATGCATTGCTGTCACGCCGGCTGATGGCGCGCACACGGGTTTGGCAGCTTCTGCAGGGCTATCGCGGCAAGCCGCCGGCGGATATCGAGGCGATCGTCGAAGTGCTGATCCGCCTTGGCCAGCTCGCTTCCGATCAGCCAGAGATACGCGAGCTCGACATCAATCCGCTGCTCGCGAATGCCTCCGGTGTCGTCGCCCTCGATGCCCGGCTGCGCATCGCACCGGCCCAAAGTCCAGGTTCGGCGCGCTTGGCCATTGCGCCTTATCCCAAAGAGATCGAGTCCACCGAGCGGTTGCGAGACGGGACAGTGCTTGGGTTGCGGCCGTTGCGTCCGGAGGACGAGCCGCTATTGCATGACCTCGCCGCGCATATGAACCATGAGGATCTGCGGCTGCGGTTCTTCACCCCAGTGCAAGGGCTTAGCCACGCCGTGGCAGCGCGGCTGTCGCAGCTCGACTACGACCGCGAATTGGCGCTCCTGGCCGAGCTGGACGGCAGAGCGCTCGGTGTCGCACACTTCTTTGCTGATCCCGACAGATTGCGCGCTGAATACGCGATCGCCGTCCGCAGCGACTGGAAGGGACGCGGTGTTGGCTTCCTGCTGATGACCCGCCTCATTGACATCGCCAGGCGGCGGGGGATCGGTGAGCTCACTGGCGAGGTCCTGCGCGAGAACGAGCCGATGCTGCAGATGTGTCGCGAGCTGGGTTTCTCCGTGGCTCCGCAGCCTGCAGATCCGGGGATTGTGGTGGTCAAAAAGATTCTTGGCGGGTAGGGAGCGGATTGACTTGGATCAACGCGCAATAATGGCCAATGCGCCAACCTTTATCCGGGGAAGGCCGCAATCGGCAAGGCGCGAGTAACTCTCGTCAGTGATGTGAAGCGCACCCTCCGTCGCAGTCTTCCCACCCCGCCGCAGGCGTTCCGGATAGGTTGGCGCCTTTGATGAGTGAACGTGAAGTGCGAAGCCGGCCCTACTTTCTCAGCTCGTCTGCACGCTCCCTGCGGGAAGCCTGCCGAGAAGTCGGTCGCGACGAGAGCGGCCGCCGCTGCCGCACATGCCCAGTGAAAAGCCTGTGCAAAGACGAGACCCGCTGGCTGGTGCCGCGGCACCGGAAGCCCCTACCTGATCTGAATTGAGCTTCGGCGGATGAGGTCGGTTCTAAAAGTATTGCCACTCGTGGGTGCGGGAAGCCTGCTGCTGGCCCACATACTGACCGCGTCTGCCTTCCGCAGGCGGACGGACGCAATGATCGCCTGTCTCGAACATGAGACTGCGGCCGACCAGTCGATACCGCCAGTTCCGGCGATCATCCAATCCTTTGCCCGGCGTGCGGTGGGTGAAAATCCGGTTCCGAATACCGTTTGGTTGAGCCAACGCGGTGAGATGCGCGCGAACCTCGGCGACTCCTGGCGACCGTTCACTGCGGAACAGGTGATCAGCATCCATGAGCCCGGCTTCGTCTGGCTCGCGCAGATGCAAGCCGCGCCCCTCGTATCAGTGCGCGTCCTTGACTGCTACATGGATGGTGAGGGCCTTCTGGAAGCGCGCCCTTGCGGCTCATTGCGGCTGGCGCGTGCGGCCGGTCCACAGGCGAGCAAGGGCGAATTGATGCGCTACCTCGCTGAACTCGCATGGGCACCGCACGCCATGCTGCACAACCCTCAGCTGTCCTGGCGCGAAATCGATGCGACCACGGTTGAAGTGTCGGCCGCGAGCCAGGCAGACCCGGCACGGGTGCGGTTGATCTTCGAAAACGGTGATATCACGCGCATCGAAGCCGAGGACCGCCCGCGTATGGTAGGCCACCGAGTTGTACCGACGCGCTGGCAGGGACGCTGCTGCGACCACCGCGAGATGAACGGCTGCCGCATTCCGACCCGGGCGGCGGTGAGCTGGCTGTTGGAGGATGGTCCGTTCGAATACTGGCGCGGCCGGGTGACGGCATTTCGGATGAAGTGATTGCGGCTTTGTAAATCACGCATTGATCTAAATCAGTGCCGCCCCCGCTAGGATCGCAACTGTATGGGATGGATTGGCAGGTGCATTATCAGCGCGGTGATCAACAGTTTCGTGCGCCGGCGGCAGACCGCAGCACGGCCATCGCCATAGCCTGCATCCTCCTCCGCGATGGCCACGAGGTGGTAGCGCTCGTATCGACAGCAGGCGAAATGATCGAGACGGACGAGATCAAACGTCTTTGCGAGCGGTGAGAACCCTCCATCGGTGGTTCCGCGGCGCGGCTCATCTGTGATAATTGAAGTGTTAGAGGGAGGTTTGGCGAGACCATGGCCTCGTACGGCCCTCTTCAGGAAGGCACTTCAAGGATCCGGCAACTGAGTTCGACAATATCGAGCCTGCAGCGCGGGGATGGCGGCGGTCTCGCCGACACCCTCTATCGCGCGATCGTCGACACCGCGGTCGATGCTATCATCGTTATCGACCGGAACGGCGCGATCCGCTCGGTCAATCAAGCAACTGAGCAGCTCTTCGGCGGAAGAGCTGATCGGACGCAACGTCAAGATCCTGATGCCGGAGCCCTATGCCGCCGAGCATGATACCTATCTCGCGAATTATTTGCGCACCGGCCAGAGATAGATCATAGGGATCGGCCGCGAGGTCGTCGGGCGGCGCAAGGACGGGTCGGTATTTCCGATGGATCTCTCCGTCGGCGAGGCGCGCGACGGCGGTAAACCGATCTTTGTCGGGATCATCCGCGACATCATCGACCGCAAGGCTGCCGAGCTGGCACAACGCGAGAGTGAGCTGCGGCTGCGCTCGATCCTCGATACCGTCCCCGATGCGATTGTCGTCATCGACGAGCAAGCGGCAATCCAGTCCTTCAGCCCTGCGGCGGAGCACCTCTTCGGGTACGACAGCGCCGAGTTGATCGGCCAAAACGTCAATATCCTGATGCCGTCACCCTACCGAGAAGCACATGACGGCTATATCGATCGCTATCTGCGGACCAGCGAGCGTCGGATCATCGGCATCGGGCGTGTCGTCACGGGGCGCCGCAAAGATGGCGAGACCTTTCCGATGGAGTTGCAGGTCGGTGAGTTTGCCTCTGCCGGCGACCGGTACTTCACCGGTTTCGTGCGCGATCTGACCGAACGTCAGGAAGCCGAACGGCGCATCCAGGATCTTCAGGCCGAGCTGCTGCATGCCTCGCGACTCAGCGTCATGGGTCAGATGGCCTCGACGATGGCGCACGAGCTCAACCAACCGCTGACCGCCGTGACGAATTATCTAGAGGCGGGCCGGCAACTGCTCGCTGCTGGTGTGGGCGGCCCCGAACGCCTCAATGAGATGATGGAGAAGGCTGTCGCGCAGGCGCAGCGCGCGGGCGACGTCATCCGCCGCTTGCGCAGGTTTGTCGGTAAGGGTGAGACCGAGCGGCGCATTCAGAACCTAAACCAATTAGTCGAAGAAGCTCTGGCGCTCGCCCTTGTCGGAGCGAGACAGCGGGGCGTGCGCGCGTCACTCGAACTCGATCATACGCTGCCGCCCGTACTCGTCGACCATGTGCAAATTCAGCAAGTCGTGCTGAACCTGGTGCGCAACGCCATCGAGGCGATGGAGCAAGTCGAGCGCCGCGAACTCACGATCGGCACCCGAGCGATCCCGCCGCAGGGCATGGCAGAGGTTATCGTTGCCGATACCGGCCCGGGCATCGCGCCGGAGTTGGCGGATCGCTTGTTTCAGCCGTTCGTGACAAACAAGGCAACCGGTATGGGCCTCGGCTTATCAATCTGCAGGGAAATCGTCGAAGCGCATCATGGCGGGTTGACGACAGCTCCCGCGTCCTCGGGTGGCGCAGTGTTCCGGGTGACCTTGCCGATCGCGGGCCGTTACGGGGCGGCCGATGCCTCCTGAGCGCCGTGTCTATATCGTCGATGACGACGAGGCCGTGCGCGATTCGCTTTCGGTGCTGCTCGAGTCCAAAGCCTATGCAGTAAGAAGCTTTGGATCGGCACCGGAATTCTTAGCGGCTGCTCTGTCGCTTCCTGTCGGATGCCTGGTTGCTGACATTCGTATGCCGGAAATGGACGGACTGGAACTGCAACAGCATTTGATCGATCGCTCACTTCAGTTTCCATTGATCGTCATCACCGGCCACGGCGATGTCCCACTGGCGGTGCGGGCGATGAAAGCGGGTGCTGTGGATTTCATCGAGAAGCCGTTCGCCTCGAATGCAATTCTCGAGAGCCTCGAAGTAGCGCTCTCGCGGCTCACGACCTCAGACGAGGAGGACCGAGCGAAAGTCGCAGCGATTGCTAAGCTTACGCTGCTCTCGCCGCGCGAGCTCCAGGTATTGGAGGGTCTTCTCGCCGGGCTGCCAAACAAAACAATCGGCTACGATCTCGCAATCAGCCCGCGCACCGTCGAGATCCATCGCGCGCGCGTCATGGACAAAATGCGCGCGCGCAGCCTCTCCGAACTGATCCGTCTCGCCCTCGCTGCCGGCGTGCAGCCAAAGCCCCAGTAACGATATCTGAGCGCGCGCCGCCTACAGAGCGAGCTCCTTCTGCTCTGGACGTTTGTAACGGCCCAATCATGTTCGGATTGGCATCAATGAGGGCGGGTCATTCTCATCGGTGCCTCGCTGGCCATCCTAGCAGCCGCCCGATTTCGATCCCCGGGCTGATGATGCCATCCCAACGAACTTGCCGGTGATCAGAGATGCCCGCTGCAGTCCAGGATCTCAGCCAAGTCGAAAAAAGTGCCGGGCTGCCATCGAAACAAATTGATTTAGCTCAAGGCGGCGACCGTGCTTGTCAAGTAGGCGTAACCGTAACAACGGAACTTCCGCCCATGGCTGCGGTGCCGCAACAACTCGGGATGATGAACAATGACTACCTTCGACACGCGCGAGAAAGAGTTCGAGGCCCGGTTCAAGCGCGATCAGGAGCTTGGGTTCAAGATTACCGCTCGGCGCAATCTGCTGTTGGGCTTTTG
>Ga0306926_10006063_pt1 | contig 12954 bp, 11 predicted proteins | sample flu12Cox44000178_FD_203759 | JGI IMG/M metagenome (GOLD analysis project Ga0306926, IMG submission 203759) | Lab enrichment of tropical soil microbial communities from Luquillo Experimental Forest, Puerto Rico - flux8day.12C.oxic.44.000.178 (v2)... | ecosystem: Environmental > Terrestrial >... | reverse complement strand
TCGTCTGTCGGTTCCGGCGAATGGTCTGGGCATGCCCGTGAGGGACGTTCCGGTGAACCGCGAGCCGTACGTCGGCAGGGACGCCGAACTGGCCCTGGCTTTGCGCACCGCGGCGGAAACGGCCAGCGGACAGCGGCGGATCGTCCTGGTGACCGGCGATGCCGGTGAGGGGAAGACCGCGCTGGCCGAGCAGGTCAGCCGGCGGCTGGCGGCCGAAGGCTGGGTGGTGACGGCTGGCCGGTGTCCCGAGCACGACGGCGCGCCCGCCGGCTGGCCTTGGGCCGAGGTCCTCAGGCAACTGGCCCGTGTGGCGCCGCCAGCCGATCCGCGGCCGCTGGCCGCGTTGCTCGACGGCGAGCACGCGGCGGAGGATGACGTGGCCGCCGCCAGGTTCCGGCTGCACCAGGCGGTCGGTCAGTACCTGGGCACGGTCAGCCGCGCCGCTCCGCTGCTGCTTGTGCTCGACGATCTGCACCGGGCCGACGGAGAGACACTGGCCATCCTCGCCGACGTCACCGCCGGAGCGGCCTCGGCTGAAGCGGCGGGCCAGGTTCTCGTGATGGCGACCTACCGGGCCGCCGAGGCGGGAGAGCGGCTCGACAGCTGGATGGCGGCGCTTGCTGGCCGCTATCCAGCCAGGATCGCATTGCACGGGCTGGATGAGGCCGCGGCGGGCGAGCTCATCCGCGCGACATGCACGCGCCCCGTTGATGACGCCACGGTGCGGGTCATCACGGAGCGGACCGGCGGCAACCCGTTCTCCCTCATAGAGACCGCGCGGCTGCTGGATTCCGATGGCGCCGAACGCGCGGTTACCGAGGTGCCTACCGGGGTCCGCGAGGTACTGCGGCATCGGATCGCCGGACTACCAGCCACGGCCCAGGCGCTTTTGGCGCAGGCGTCGGTGATCGGCACCGAGGCCGATGTCAGCGTGCTCGACGAAATCGCCGGCGTCGAGGAAAGCGTCCTGCTGGACGCGATCGACGCCGCGCTCCACTCGGGGCTGGTGACGGAGCCGACGCCAGGCCGCATCCGGTTCGCGCACGCACTGGTCCGCGACACCGTGTACGGCAGCCTGTCCCGGCTGCGCCGTGCCCGGCTGCATGCCCAGGTCGCGGCAGCGATCGAGCGGCACAACCCAGGCGACGTTTCCGCCCTCGCGCACCATTTCGCCGTAGCGGGGACCGACCCGGCCAGGGCCGCACGGTACTGCGGCTTCGCCGCCGAGCAGGCGGACCGGCGATTCGCCTTTCACGAGGCCGCCAGGCTGCGGGAGCAGGCCCTTGAGCTCCTCGACCGGGCCCGCACGCCGGACCAGCAGGAGCACGGCGAAGACCTGAGGGAGAGGCTGGAGCTAGTGCTCGGCCTCGTTCGCGCGCTGTCCCATGACGGCCAGCTGGCCATCGCGCACCCGCTGCGCCAGCATGCCATCCGTGCCGCGCTACGGCTGAACGACCCGGAGCTGCTCGCCCGCGCGGTCACGGCCCTGGACGTGCCGCGGGTACCGTTCTTCCGCGAGTACGGCGAAACTGACCTCCAACTAGTCGGCGTTGCCGAACGGCTGCTGCGGGAACTGCCGCCGGGCGACCACCCGCTGCGCTGCCAGTTGCTCACCACGCTGGCCATCGAATTGGAGATCGCGGAGACCGAGCGCGGTAACGATGCCTCCGCCCAGGCAGTGGCGATGGCCCGGCGGCTCGGTGACCCGGTTCTGCTGGCTACGGCTCTCCTCGGCCGATGGACGCAGAGCTTCCGTTCAGGCGGTCCGGACGAGCGGCTGAGGATAGGCGGCGAGCTGCTCACGGTGAGCGGCAAGCCGGCAACCGCGGAGGCGGCCGCCCAGGCCATGCTCATGTCAGCCAGCTGCGGCATCGCGGACTTCCGCGCGGCGGACTGGCACGCCGCCGAGGCCGCACGGATCGCGGAGCGCTACCAGCTGCCCACGATCGAGGCCGCGATCGGCATGTACAGCGCGATGCGCGCAGCGCTGAACGGCGACCCTGCCGCCGCCGCGGAGCGCTACCGGGACGCAGCCCGTCAGCTGGGCAGGTTCGGGCTGCGCGTGCATGCCGCCGCGGTGGACGCGGTGGCCACGTCAGCGCTGCTGATCATGCAGGGCCGGACCGCGGAGATCGTCGGCGAACCGTCCCTGGCCGGCCTGTTCCCCGAGCTGTACGCGCTCGGGCTGACCGCAGCAGGCCGTGCGGCCGAGGCGCGCTCTGCGGTCGGCCGGATGCTCCCGGTCCCCAGGGACCGCATGTGGCTGTTCATGACCTGTGTCCGCGGGCTGCTCGGCATTGCCGTCGGCGACCGTGAGCGTGCACTGTCTGCCTACCAGGCGCTGCTGCCGTATGCTGCGCAGCCCGCCGGCGCCGAGGCGCTGTTGATAACCCTGTGGCCCGTCGCCCAGATCCTCGGTGATCTCGCCCGGTACCTCGGCCTTCCCGGTGCCGACGCGCACTACCGGGACGCGCTCGCCATCAGCGAGCGGGCAGGCGTGCAGTCATGGCACGACGCCGCCGCGGGCCGCCTGCGTTAGCAGCCGCTGCAAGTTAGCGGCAAGTTCGCCGTCAGCCCGTCGGCCCAGCCTGGAGACATGACAACACACGGACTTCAGCATGGGCATTGAGGAGCACCTGCCGAGCGGCGTGCTGCTGAGCTCGGTGGAGAAGCTGGCGGGCTGGGGGCGCTCCCGCTCCGTGTGGCCGGCGACCCTCGGCCTCGCCTGCTGCGCGATCGAGATGATGCAGACCACCGGCCCCCGGCACGACCTGGCCCGGTTCGGCATGGAGAAGTTTGGGTCCACCCCGCGTGAGGCCGACCTGATGATCGTCTCCGGCCGGGTCAGCCAGAAGATGGCCCCCGTGCTGCGGCAGATCTACGACCAGATGCCCGAGCCCAAGTGGGTGATCTCGATGGGCGTCTGCGCCTCTAGCGGCGGCATGTTCAACAACTACGCCATCGTGCAGGGCGTGGACCACATCGTCCCCGTGGACATCTACGTGCCCGGCTGCCCGCCACGGCCGGAAATGCTCATGGACGCGATAATCAAGCTGCGCGAAAAAATCGCCAACGCCAGACTCGGCCCACATCGCGATCAGGAGATCACCGAACAAGAGCAGGCGCGTCTGCGGATGAACCCGCTGCGCAGCCCTCCCGCTCACCGGACCGCCCCGCCGGTCCGGTGATGCCCCTGGCGGCGAACAGGCGATGGCGCCTTGGGGATCTCGGCGGGCCGTGCGGGGAGGATCTTGGCGAGCGGTCCGGGGAGCCACCAGTTCCACCGGCCGAACAGCGCGACGGTCGCCGGGACCAGGAGCGCGCGCACCACGGTGGCGTCCAGCAGGATGCCTGCGCCGAGCGCCGTGGCGAACACCTTGATGTCGGTGTTCGGCGCGGAGGCCAGGGAGGCGAAGGCGAGGAACAAGATCAGCGCGGCGCTGGTCACCAGCCTGCCGGTGCGGCCCAGGCCTTCGGTGACCGCGTGGCGGGTGGAGCCGGTGCGGTCATACTCCTCCCGCATCCGGGACAAGATGAACACCTCGTAGTCCATGGATAGCCCGAACATGAAGGCGAAAATCATCAGCGGGACCCAGAAAGTGATCGCGCCGGTCGCGGGGATGCCGAACACTGCCTGGGATCCGTGGCCTTGCTGCCAGAACCAGGTGATCGCGCCGAACGTGGCGGCCAGCGAGACGAGATTCAGCACCACGGCCTTCACCGGGAGCAGGATCGAGCGGAACGCGCCAGCCAGCAGCACCAGGGTGAGCACGGCGATGACGGCCAGCATCAGCGGGAAATTCCCGTACACGGCGTGTACGTAGTCCAGCTGGATCGCGCCCACGCCGGCGATCCCGATCACGCCAGGCAGGCTGGAAACCGCGTTCCTGGCCTCGGTTACCGCGGTGCTGGCGGAGCTGTTCAGGTTCGCCGTCTCGGGGATCGCGATGAGCACGGTGGTACCGGACCGGTTGCTGTCCGCCGCGGCCGGTGTGGCGACGGTGGCGATACCCGGCACCGCGGCCAGCTTGTGCTGGGCCGCCTGGGCGGTGCCGGACTGGACGAGCACCTCAAGCGGGGTCAGCACACCACTTGGCACGCGCTGCGAGACAAGCTGCTGATAGGCCGTGTGCGCCGGGCCGTTCTTCGCCAGCGCGTCCGGCGAGGTTTCTCCCACCTTCATGCCGAAGAAGGGCGCGATCAGCAACCCCAGCGCCCCGACCGCGACGGCCGCCGCCACGGCGCGGTGCCGGACCACCAGGCGGCCCCAGGCTAGCCACGGACGGCTGGCGGAGCTCTCCCGCCGCAGCCGGGGCCAGTCGATCCGCGGGCCGATGCCGCCGAGGATGGCCGGCAGCAGCGTGGTGGTCACGGCCACCGAGATCAGCGGGATGAGCATGCCGCCCAGCCCGATGCTGCGCAGCCCGGGGACCGGAAGCATGACTAGGGCGACCAGGCCGATGCCGACGGTCAGCCCGGAGAACACCACCGCCCGGCCGGCGGTGTTCATCGCTGCGGTCACCGCCGAGGTGTTGTCCTGTCCCCGTGCCCGTTCCTCGCGCCACCGGGTGACCACGAGCAGCGAGTAGTCGATGGCCACCCCGAGCCCGACCAGCGCGATCAAGAACTCAACCACGAACGAGATGCTCGTGAGATAGGTCAGGCCCAGCGTGATCAGGAACGTGGTCATGATGGACACCGCGGCGATCAGCAGGGGCAGCAGGGCCAGCAAGGACCCGAAGACGAACGCCAGCACGGCCAGCGCCCCGGCCGCGCCGATCAGCGTTTCGGCCAGCACGCCCGGCCCCTTCGTGTCGCCGCCGGCCTGCAGTTCAGCCAGCCCGGTCGCCGCCGCGTGGTAGCCCGGCGGCAGCGCGGACTGGAGGACCATCAGGGCCTGCTCGGACGCCAGTGACGAGCTGAAGCCCTTCGGCCGTGGCGCGAACAGCAGCGCGTAGGTCGTCCGGCCGTCAGAGGTGATGAACGCCGGATCGCCGGTGTCCCCGTAATCGACGATCCGGAGCTGGCGTTCCGCGGCCCGGAGCTTGCCGAAGGCCGCGGCGATCTGGCCCTGGTCTGCACGGGCCGTTTCCCCGGCCGGGACGGTCACGGTCAGGATCGACGGCGCCCGCTGGCCCCCGTTGCCGTAGACGCGCACGATCTGCTGCGCGGCCGCGTAGCCCGGCTGGCCCGGCAGCGAGAAATCGGTCGAAAGCCGCTGTGGCACCTTCCCCGCCGCGACGCCGCCCGCCACCAGTGCCAGCAGCCAGAACCCGGCGATCCAGCGCCGGTGGCGCAGGACGAAGGCGGTCAGCGGGGTCATCATGCCCCGGGCGGGTCTGCGCCCGCCCGTCAGTTCCCCCGCAGGGGCCTGCTGTGTCATCCTCATCTCCCTCAGCTCCTCGAATGCTTCTGTGCCGGTCTGGGACCATGCTTCCTGGCGGTAGTGAGGTTCGTCGTCGGGCGTGCGGCGGCTTCCCGGCTACGCCGGGCGGCGCAGCCGCGGGCCGGCGGCTACGCCGCGGGAAGTAGAAGATTTCCTGGCAACGCCTGTTCCCGGCAGCGCCTTGATAGGCGGTCCGCCGGGTACCACCGGCGAATCCGGCCTACTCCCCGCGCGGTACCCGCCGCTGCTCCCCACGGCCGGCGACGATGGCGTCGCGCTGACCTACTCTCGGATCATGGCCGTGTTGACGGGGAGCCGCAGCCGGAGCAAGCCGGAGGACAGCGTGCAGCCAAGCGGACAGCGGGACAGGCAGCAGGAGGCGCGGCCCGGCCGGGCCGGGCTAGCCGCAGATTCCGCGCTGGCGCTGGTGCTGGCCGCGGTGCTAACCGTGGCCACCTACTTCGTCTCGCAGCACCGGGCGAGTGTGCGCCCGTTCGACGCCGGGGCCGCCGCGCTGGTCATCGCCTCGGCGGCGGCGCTGGCCGCACGGCGCATGCGGCCGGTCGCCGTGCTGGCAGTGCTGTTCGGGATCGTGCTGGCCTACCTGGCGACCGGGTACCCCGACGGGCCGATCTGGCTGACACTGATCATCGCTTATTTCACGGCGGTGGTCCGCGGGCACCGGCTGGCCGGCGTGGCCGCGGCGATCGCCGTGTTCGGCATCTTCCTCTTGATTCACCCCGTGCTCGGCAGAGGCCCGGCGCTATCGGCCGCGGGGCTCGCGGCCGTGGCGGCGTGGCCGCTGGTGATTCTGGGCGCCGCCGAGGCCGTTCGGATCCGCCGGGTACGAGCCGCCGAGGCCGCCAGGATCCGGGAGGAGGAGGCGCTCCGGCGGGCAAGTGAGGAGCGGCTGCGGATCGCCAGGGAGCTGCACGACTCGCTGGGTCACTACCTGTCTATGATCAGCGTGCAGTCAGGGGTGGCCCTGAACCTGAATCCCGGCCTGCCCGGCCAGGTCGCCGAGTCGCTGTCCGCGATCAGGCAGGCCAGCAAGGAGGCCCTGCGGGAACTCCGCTCGGTGCTGCTCATCCTGCGCCAGGACGGCGAGCCCGCTCCCCACGCCCCGCCGCCATCGCTGGCCCGGCTGGGCGACCTGGTCAACCACGCCGCCGCGGCCGGGCTGCAGGTCCGCGCGGAAACCGACGGCACAGTGCGCGAGCTGCCCTTCGGGGTTGATCGGGCGGCCTTCCGGATCGTGCAGGAAGCGCTGACCAACGTGACCCGGCACGCCGGGACGGATACCGCCACCGTCCGCGTCCGCTAGGGCCAGCGTGACCTTACCGTGCAGGTCGACGACGACGGCCAGGGGCGCAACGGCGGCCCGCCTCTCCCCGGCGGCAGCGGGATCGCCGGAATGCGGGAGCGGGCCGCCGCGCTCGGCGGCGAGCTGCACGCCGGGCCCCGCCCCGGGGGCGGATTCCGGGTCACCGCCACGCTTCCCCTGGACGGCAGCGAATGATCCGGGTTTTGCTCGCCGACGACCAGGCCCTGGTCCGGGCCGGGTTCCGGGCCTTGCTCGACGCTCAGGGTGACATCGAAGTGGCGGGCGAGGCCAGCGACGGGGAGCAGGCCGTCAGCCTGGCCCGGCAGGTTGTGCCGGATGTGGTGCTCATGGACATCCGGATGCCGGGGACCGACGGACTGGCCGCCACCCGCCAGATCGCCGCCGACGAGCGGCTGGCCGGCGTCCGGGTGGTGATCCTGACCACCTTCGAGCTGGACGAGTACGTGTTCGAGGCGATCCGCTCCGGGGCCGCCGGGTTTCTGGTCAAGGACATCGACCCGGACCAGCTCGTGCAGGCCGTGCGGGTGGTCGCCGACGGGGGGGCCCTGCTTTCTCCCGGAGTTACCCGGCGGCTGATTGGCGAGTTCGCTTCCCGCGCGAAGCCGCCCCAGCCCGCGGGCGTCCTCGGCGAGCTGACCGACCGGGAGCGCGAGGTGCTCACCCTAGTCGGGGAAGGACTGTCCAACACCGAGATCGCCGGACGACTTTATGTCAGCCCGGCCACCGCCAAGACCCACGTCAGCCGCGCCATGGTCAAGCTCGGGGCGAGGGACCGGGCACAACTGGTGGTCATCGCCTACGAGTCCGGACTCGTGCGGCCGGGCTGGCACGGCGGGGCTTCCCCCGGCAGGGCTAGCACGCCGCCTGGATCAGGTCAGCGATCTCGCCTGGCTTCTCGAGACTGGCGAAGTGGCCGGTGGCCTTGAGCGTGAGGAGACGAGCGCCAGGGATTTCGCGGGCGTTGGCGTCCCGCTCAGCAGGTCGCGACCAGTCCTCGTCCCCATAGACAAGCGTGACCGGGAGGGTTATCGCGCCGTAGTGCGCGCGGGCTGAAAGCCAGCTGCGCCATTGCCGACATAGCGAGCGGAATGCGCGCGCGTGTCCCGGTAGCCGACCGCATCGGGCGATGTCGTCAGCCAGGCCAGGCGGCAGGTTGTGCCGGTCGTGAAGGCCGCCGGCGAGCACGAGCCGAAGCAGCCCTTTCGTGCCCGCTCGAGCAACGATGGGGCCAACAGCCGGCCACAGGATCGTGGTGAACACGACATTGTTCAGCGGCGAGCTGCGCCGCGCGCCGCCCCAGCGGCCGTAGTCATACGGGTTGACCGCCACGACGTGGGCGATGCGCGGATTGCCGCGCGCGGCGAGGATTAGGCCGATAGAGGCACCGATCGACTCGCCGACAAACACGGCGTCTCGGAGTTCGAGCCGTTCAAGGAAGCCTTCGACGGCGTCAGTGAAGTAGTTCGCTGTGTAGTCGACCGGCGGGGCGGTCGACTCACCGTGCCCGGGCAGGTCGATCGCGATCACCTCGAGTTCCGCGGTGTCCATCTTCTCGATCACCCGGAGGAACATCTCGAGCTGGGTCCGCAGGGTGTGGACCAGCACGACAGGCGTCCCCGCGCCTAGGCGCAGGTAACGGACCTCGCAGCCGTTGATGGTCGCCCGGTGGATGTTCGATGACAGGTGCGCAATTGTCGGCTTAGTCATGACCAGTGGTTCCCGTCATCGTCTGGCTCCTGTGCCCGTTATCCGAGGTGAGGTTGCAGCCGAGAGTATTGACCGGCCGGCCTGCGGTCATCGTTCCCTGCGACGGTCTTCGTTGTCCGGCTGGACAATCCCCGGGCCGCGACTGAGCCGTACAATCCGCGATATGGACTCGCAGGAGCGCGCCCTGCTTGACCGGTTCGAAGCAGAGATCGGCCCATGCCTGGAGCGGGCGGCGGAGTCGATCGCCGAGACGCCGGCCTACGAGCCGATCCGCGACGCCGCTCTTCCCGATGAGCTCCGGAGCCTCGGGCGCCAGCACGCCATGGCTTTCATCCGGTCGGCGCGCAGGAACCGGGCGGTTGAGCCGGGTGAACTCGATTTCGTGCGCGAACGCGCCGCACAGCGGGCTCGCGAGATGGTTCCGCTGGCGGTGATTGTTCACGGCCATCTCGTTGCCCAGCGGACCATGATCGAGGCGATCACGAGCGCGGCGCGCGATGACAGCAGCGCACAGGCGGCGGCGCTTCGGCTGGCGGTGCGCATATCGGACTACATCGCTGTCGCGATAGCTGTTCTTGTCGAGTCCTACATTCAGACGGTCGAGGGTGAGCGGGCAGACCGCGAGACCGACCGGCGTAACCTGTTGGAGGAGCTGCTCACCGGACACGGCGGCAATCACGCCGCGCTCGCGCGGCGGGCCGCGGGTCTGGGCCTCGAGCCCGGGCGAACCCAGGTTGTCGTGATCGCGACGGTCGCCGACGCCGGCGGAGCCAGCCTGCCGCGGCGCTGGCTCGCGGAAGCGCTCGCGCGATGTTCGGGCCGGGGCGCCAGCCACGCTTTCGTGGTCATCCGGGCCGGCGATGTCGTCTCGGTCCTCGACAGCACAGGTCACCGCCAGGCGCGCACGGTTCTCGACGAGGTCGGCCGGGCCGCCCAGGCTTCGCACCGCGTGCTGCCGCGCGCGGGCATCGGAACACCGTTCACCGATATCGCCGGGTTCGCCGCCAGCTTCGACGAAGCCCGCCGGGCGCTCCGCCACACCTCACCGCAGCGGCCAATTGTTTGCAGCCCCGACGACATCACGCTTTTCGATGATCTCGCGCTGTCATCGGGTGAAGCCGCCGGACGCCTCATCCCCGCGCGGGTCCGCAGCGTCCTCCAGGACGAAACGCTCCGCGTCACCCTGCTCGCGTACGTGAACGCGAACTTGAACGTGGCGGCAACTGCGAAGGTGCTGATCCTGCACCCGAACTCGGTGCGACACCGGCTGCGGCGCATCGCTGCCCTGACTGGCCGCGACCCACGTAACGTCGCCGACTTGTTCGAACTGCGCGCTGCCGCCCGCCTCCTCGATTCCGAGACCACGCACACCGACTTCAGCATCCCGCCTCTGCGACCACACGATGCCAAGCGCACCACAAGATCATCGGTTACCTCGTCAGCGCAACAAAGTGATTAATATCCGCGGGCACTAAACCAAGCGACGCTGTGGGTCGGCGGCTTGACGCGCGTTCTCACACCTTCTCCGGCACCGTGGAGTTGCCCCTGGTGTTCGCAGCAGGTGCGGCTGCGGTCAGTCGTCAACCAGGGCCCAGGCCTCCACCTCAAGCAGGTAACCAGGGGCGAAAAGGGCGGCCACCTGGACGGCAGTGCTCGCTGGCGGCCGGGCGGTATCAATGACCGCGTCGCGGGCTGCACGCACCGCCGGCAGGTCCGCGACGTCGAGAACGAAGAAGGTCAGCTTCACCACATCACCGAAGCCGGCCCCGACCTGCGCCAGGCAGCGGCGCAGGTTCTCAAACACCTGCCGCGCCTGCGCCGCGGGATCCCCGGGCCCGACCAGCTCGCCGCTTTCGTCCTGCGCGACCTGGCCGCTCACCACCAGCCGGCCGCGGCCGGTAACCACCTGACTGTAGCCGCGCCCGGCGGCTACCCCGTCGGGAGCTGCAACGTGCTGCAGCACGACCATCCCCGTCTCCCCTCGGCGGCACGCTCGGGCGCCGCGCGTCGCTATCCGATCAACGGACACCAGCCCATCGGCGGCAGACCCGTGGCGTCAAGCGATTTCCTTGCGCAGCCCCGTCCCCACTGCCAAAGACCTTGCGCGGGCAACGGTGTCACGATGCGTGGAACCAACGCACAACAGGGCTAGGCCGCCAAGTGAGTCCTCCCTGCCGACTAGGTGCCGCCTGAAGCGGCCCGATGGCGGCGGACCTTCGCAAGATTGCCACAGCGCTGCATGGAACACCAGCGGCGGGCCCCAGGGCGGGATTGATCGACGAACAGCAGCCCGCAGTCACCTGCCGCGCAGACTCGGATGCGTGCCGCCAACGGGCCGCTGAACAGGTCGATCGCATCACGCGCCAGCGTGGACAGCACCTGGCTGATGGTGACCGGCTGTTTCGCGCTGACCGTACCGTCGGCGTGCAGGAACGGCACGATTGGTTCCCTGGTGGCGGCGTCGTTGATGGCCTGGCGCTGCTCATCGGTGACCGGGTCGTGCGCGATCAGCGCGTGCGCTGCACTCCAGATGGCCCGGCGCAGCTCGCGCGCCTGGGCGACGTCGTCATCGGTAGCGTCGATGCCCTCCAAGTTGAGCACTACGCCAAGCCAGTCGGCGAGTGATGGCCCGTCGCGCAGCAGTTCGAACTTGGCCAGCGGCCCGCCCCCGCCGGTATGACAGAAGTCCAGGCAGGACCGCCCGGTGCGGAACCTCCTGGCGTCGGCAGCGGTCAGCCCCGCCAAGCGGGGCCCTCCAAGGACCCGCCTGGCCGGTTCTCTTAGCGCCGGTTGCGCACGCATCGTGAAACTAGTATAACCGGTTACATGAAGATGTACCTGAACCCGGACACGATGCACAAGAACCCCGCGTTCAGTCAGGCGGTCGTGGTGCGCGAACCGTCAGCGACGATTTACGTCGGCGGACAGAACGCGATCACCAAGGACGGGCAGATAGTCGGTGACACAATCGGCGAGCAGGTCACCCAGGCCCTCATCAACCTCGAGCTCGCACTGGCCGCGGCGGACGCGACCATCGATGACGTGGTCCACTGGACAATCTGGCTCGTCCAGGGCCAGGACGTGATGGAAGCGTTCGGCGCCTTCCGCCAGCGGTATCCAGAGCTAAAGAACCCACCGACGATCAGCGTGCCAGTGATCAGCGCTCTGGCTAACACGCGTTTCCTGGTCGAGATCGACGCAATCGCGGTGCGATAAGCGCCCCAGCCCAGCTCTGCGCCGCATCCTCCTCGCCGACTAACGGCCAGGCAGGCGCTCTCACGCGAAGTGGGCCAGGACCAGTTCCTGATGCTCTGCGCATCCACGATGGCTACTGTCTGGTGGCTGCCCGCGCTACCCGGGGCCGTGCGGGGGCTGCACAGCCCTAGCGGGCTTGCGGCACGCTGAGCCTGACGGTTAGCGGGTCGTTCCCGCGCAGGAGCGTGACAGTGATTGTGCGCGGGTCGGTTTCCAGACTTTCGAGCAGCATGGCGAGCTCGACGCTGCTGGTGATGACGGTGCCGTCCAAGGACGTGATGAGGTCGCCGCGGTCGATGCCGGCGTCGGCCGCCGCACTGGGTGCGGCGACGTCGGCGACTAGGAGGCCGGGCGTGTCGGACAGGCCGACGGCGCGCCGCCGGGTGCGGGCCAGGTGCGCTGGTTCGAGGGTGAGGCCGAGGCCCGCGGCGACGTCGGTGGTAGCTGACTCGAACCCGGCGAGCAGGCGGCGCAGCAGGTCAGCGAGAAGCTGCCGCTGATCGGGGTTGAGCGCGGAAAGGAGCCGGTCCTCGTTGGCCAGGTGGACCGGTGCGATCTCGTCGAACAGCCGCAGGCCCTTGCCGGTCAGCCGGACCAGGGAGTTGCGGGCGTTCGCTGGATCGGGTTCGCGGCTGACGATGCCGTTGCGTTCGAGCCGGTCCAGGCGCACCGACACCGTGCCCGACGTCAGGCCGAGCGCATCCATGAGCCGTGCCTGCGGCATCAGATAAGGCGTCCCGGAGCGGCGCAAGGTGATGATGACGGTGAAGTCCGCTGATGTCAGCCCGAAGCGGGCGAAGACCGCGGACAGTTCGGCGTCGAGATAGGAGCGGGCGCGGCTCAGCCTCGCGACGACGCCGACCGGCGTGAAATCGAGGTCTGGCCGCTCACGATCCCAGTCCAGCAGCAGCTGATCGACACGGTCGCGGCCAGCGGCGCAGGCCGGTACCCCGAACCGCAGCCTGGCAGGATGTTCACTCACGGCAAAACATTACTGTGCCCCACAGGGCTTGAATCAATGCTTGATATCAAGCATCGTATACGAGCAAGGTAATCATGCATCTCCTCAGGAGGCACCTCATGGGGCAGCAGCAAGCACACGTCGGCGGGGACACCAGCAGCCACCACATGGCCGTGGACCTGGTGCGCAGCAAGCCGAAGAGGGTGCTCATGGTAGTCGCCAACCCCGCCATCAGCACCAACAACGGCTGGCCGGTCGGATTCTGGGCGGCCGAGCTCACCCACGCCTACTACGATCTGG